>Ga0210395_10000031_pt1 | contig 166178 bp, 133 predicted proteins | sample IncBWH4OmetaG_FD_150861 | JGI IMG/M metagenome (GOLD analysis project Ga0210395, IMG submission 150861) | Forest soil microbial communities from Barre Woods Harvard Forest LTER site, Petersham, Massachusetts, United States - Inc-BW-H-4-O ... | reverse complement strand
TCCCAGCGGCCGATGTCAACTACTCGGCCGAAGACAAACCGAAACAATGACCGCTGTGTCCGCTTCGGGTCATTAGCTGCCGCGACCACCGAAACTCTCGGTGTCTGCTTTACCCCCGAAAGCTGCCGCGATAGCCGCCGAGCGCCGCGTCCGCTAAGCGCCAGGAACGGACATCAGTCCACGCGCTCGAAATCCCCCGGTTTCCAGGTCTTGTCGAACCAAGGTTCTAACGGGGCGTAGAGGCGAAAAAGCGAGTTCCAGCCCTTCCCAGGCATGGTCTGCACCCAGTTGGTTTCCTGTCCTTGTGGAGCTATGGGGCCAAACCACACGGTCACCGATTCGTCAGCGTTTTTCTTGATGTCCGGTTTGGTGCTGTCGAGGCCAGCGAGTTTCTGGTCGGTCTCCAACATCGAACGCGTCTGCCCGTCATAGACCATGAACGACCAGAATTGGCCCGCGGGTATCGGAGCGGGCAATGTGATCTTGTAAGTCTTGCCGCCGTCGAGATAGCGGCCCATCGAATCGCGCGCGGCATACGCATAAGCCGAACCGGTGCCCGGCTTGGCAAAGGCCATCGCGGGCGTGATGCCGGTGGCGTAGTAGTGGAACAGCGTCCGCGCATCAAGCATTCGTTCGCCGTTGTTCAAGAACGCGTAGCTGCCGCCCACGAACCCGGTGCCCCATTGGCGATCGGGATAGAACTTCACTCGCTGGTCGCGCGGCGCGAATACGATTGCTCGTGCGGTTGCGTTGCCGACCGCGATGGCATCCGTGAGTATGCCCTTCATGCGCTCGTCGGGCGCGAACGGTTGGCTCTTCTTGATGCCAATCGCCGCAAACACTCCGACGATTTCTGGGTCGAAGGCGTCGGCCGGTTCGTGCTGGATCACGTCGTTGATTTCTTCGTAGAAGTGAAAGTCATTGGCGTGGATCGTGTTGAACTGCTTTCCTGATAGATCGACGAACCCCTGCGTCGGCGGATTAGCGGCGGCAGACAACGGATATATCCGCGCGCTGGCCTTCACACCGTTCGCCGCGGCAGCGATGTCGCCACCTTGAACGAAGGCGCGATAGAAAATCAAATTACTGAACGTCAGGGATTTGGCGATGAAGTAGCCGTCCATTGGAACGGTTCCGGTGTAGCCCGGAGGAACGAACAAATACTTGCCGCCCTTGCCCTTATCGGGCCCGGTTAGCCCCACATCCGTCACCCAGCGGAAATAAGCGTCGTCAACCGGACCGAGAACGCCGGGCGGCACTTCGACAACTATCGGTCCATCGTTGAGGTCCAAGCACTGAAGCACGTAGATGGTGGTGGAGTTCGCCGTCAGGAAAAGGGAACGCGCGTCCATCAGGTCTTGGAAAATCCCGATGCCGCCGTTGCGTTTGACGCCTGCCTGGCTGAGCCCCTCGCACACTGCGTAAAGCGATGCAGCTGGTATGCCGCTGAGAAACGCTTCGGTACCGCGCGTGAAGTCGAGGTTGTCGTAAACTTTTTGTACAGTCTCTTGATCGGGAAGGCCGTCGAAGAATTTCAGCGTGCCAATCCGCGTCTGCACCGTATCAGGCGTCGTGATGTAAGACGGGACCTTGGCTGAGTATTTAGGAGCAGGTTGATCCTGTGCCCCTGCGGACGAAGCAGCCGCAGAAAACAATATTAGAGCTGTCGCCTGAGCAATTCCCTTCATTCCGCCGCCCCTCTGATCGCGCAACTAAAAGGACCGTATTGGGCGACGGCATCGCAATTAAGGCGTATGTCCGTTGTGGGTCATCAGCTGCCGCGCCGAAACGAACTCTTGGTGTCGGCTTTGCCTCAGAAAGCTGCCGCGACAGTTGCCGACCGGCGTGTGTGCTATGGGCCATAAGCTGCTGCTGTCCTGGTCAAAGCAGACCAGCGGCCAGCATCTCCGAGGGACAACTTCAAGGCAGATCTGCGGGACAGCCCGGAGCAAGTCCGGGTTGTCTCGCTTTTATTTGTGAGCGCAAAACTCAGCCTTGGGATCCGCCCAACGCTCGGCCTTGAGCGGCGGGATGCGCTCCTTGCTGTGGCCGAGCAGCGTTATGGAGTTTTGGCGTCTGACCGTTCGGCGTCCTGATTTGCGAATTCGTAGTCGACGACACACCGCCGCCCGTTTGCGGCGACGATCCAGCGCCGTAGTTCGATGCGCCGGGGCCTTCCAGATTTTGTGCGACAGCCGATGTTGCTGCCACCGCAAAGCCGACTGCGAACGTGGCATATCGTAAGCAGTTGATGATGATGTTCATGTGCTTCATGAACTGTTCTCCTTTTGCGCGCCTCCTTTCGCGTTATTCTTGGAAGATTGTTGATTGGCAAATGAAATTTTCGCAACAAATAAACGTCGCGATAAACGCGTCGTAAATACGGGCCACCGCTTATATCCTCAAGCCGCCGCAGATGCGATCACGGACCTGATCCTGCAGGCGCTCGTCGTCTGAGCGGATCACGGTCGATCTCAATGTGCGGGCGTTATCCTCTGTATCAACGTGAGTCCGCTGCGGGTCAAAAGCTGCCGCGCCGTTGGCCGGCGATCATGTCCGCTTTACTCCCGGAAGCTGCCGCGACAGTCGCTCGCTGGCATGTCCGCTAAGGGCCAAGAACGGACTCGTGCGCTGCAACAAAGTTGAGTGTAATACCGGTTCTTGGCACCCAAAAAACATCGAGCCGGTCCTGGACACGATCTGCGCGCTGAACGAGGATGTGAAGCAACCCTAAGTTTGGGGCGCCGTCCCGGGAGCATGTTATGAGGAAAGTCCTTCGGGGTTACGCTAAGGCCAAAAATGGCGATCTCATCCAAATTGGTACGATCCCTGTTCCGCATAGCAAGGACAAACGCTCTCCGAGCGAACGTGAGGACAAAAGACATTTGATCAGGCAAGGCGCAACGATCTTTAAAAAGAAAATTGTTCGTTAGTCGTGGCAAAGTGAGGTTATGGGTTATTAGCTGCCGCGCCGAGCATTTAGACGCGGGGCAGCTTTACCCCCGAAAGCGGACATGAACGCGAAGCGTCGTCGTGGCAGCTAAGGGCCATAAACAGACATTCGGCTCTTGGTATAGAATGAAAAAGGCCGCCAACTGAGGCGGCCTACTGGTCGTTCGGCTGTAGCCGGATCACGACGCGCGCGCGTTGCCATATCTCCATGTCGAGACCGTCGATGAGCGTTGAGGCCAGCGCGATGGCTTCCTCATCGGAGCCGCATTGGAGAATCTTGGGCGGACCTGCGATCTCGTTGCCGTTTCTGAGAGGACAGGTACCCAAAAGAAAGGGCCCCGGAGGGACAGTCCGAGGCCGACGGCAAATCCAACTGGTACTCGATAAAACCGCTATTCGATGGTGTCGTAATAGCGTCTTTCCCGGAACGTGCTGATCCAGCGCGCGAACCGCGTTTTGGTGATCCTCAGTGCTCTAGCCATGTCCACCCCCCGCGGATCGCCCGCGCTCCAAACTCGCAAGTACATTATGCTGGGAAGGAATGCTGCGAAGTGACCGCCGTCACACATGGTCGCTTTGAGCGGATATTGCCTCTTTGTCGGAGGATCCGTTGCCCCGCCCGGCTGGTCGCGTCCTCTACCGCGGCCGCTGACAATCCCCGGCGTCAGTCATAAACTTGTGCATTTACTGTCGTTCTTCGCTCGCACATATGAGCCCACGTGGAGGCGGAAATGATGCTTCGCGTTACACACTCTCTCTGTTTGGCACTGATGATTATCGCCTCGACCCTGTTAGCGCAGCCGGCAACGGCGCGGACTGCTCGCGGTGCGCTAGGAGGCGCAGCCGGCGGCGCGCTTATCGGCGGATTGGCCGGCGGCGGTCGTGGCGCTGCAATCGGCGCTTTGGTTGGAGCTGGCACTGGGGCACTCATTGCGAGCCAGGGTCGGCGTAGTCGCGGCCGCCATTACTGGTGGCATGGCAACTGCTACTATCATGGCCGTAGCGGCAGGTGGTACCGGGTTTCCCACCGGTATTGCTGAGCGCCTAGACGAACGGAGATTCGTCACCGCAGCTTAGCAGTGAGAGCGGCCAAAACGTCTCTCGTTGGCGTAACAAATTCTAGCGCAAAAGAGGATCACAATGTTCTTTGTTCAAGAAGGCTTCACCTATCGAAATTTCCTGATGGATGTGCTTTCGGTGTTCGCATTCGTCGTCTGGTTTTGGCTACTCATTGTAATTTACGGCGACCTGTTCAGACGTCATGACATCTCAGGTTGGGCTAAGGCGGTGTGGGTGCTGGCGTTGGTCGTGACCTCCTACATCGGCATCTTCGTCTACCTCATCACTCAGGGCAGAGGCATGGCCGAGCGCAATGCGCAGCAAGCTCAGCAGGCGCGCGATGAACTGCGAAGCATCGTCGGTTTTAGTGTCGCAGACGAAATTACCAAGCTAGATCAGCTAAAAAAGTCGGGATCGATAACCGAGGCCGAGTACGGACGCCTTCGCGCCAGGCTGGTCTAGGACGCCGGCCAGCGAGACGCCGCGCCGCACGACGCGAATAAAGCCGGGACCTTTGCTTGCCGCATGTCCGCTTTGGGTCAAAAGCTGCCGCGGCGACACTGGCGACGCTAATTGGTGGCGTCCGCTCTTACCTCATAAGCGGACATGCAACCGTCACGGCTTGATCCCTGATCGTTGGGACAATTTCCCTGCTGCACGTTTTGAAATTCCCTGTTCAGCTGTGTAGGGAATTTGCCTGCAAGCCATTGAAATTGGCCGGTGACCAGGCATCTAAATCGCAGCGAAAGGCTGGATTTCGCGAAATTCCCTGTTTATTTCCCTGTTAGCAGGGAATTTGGGGTGGAGGCCGGTTCGATACGAGCTGCCACCTCAGCCAGCCAGTGCCGTCTCTGTGGGCTGTTTCCGATTTGCGGAAAATGCGCGCACTCCCGCGGCTTAGGCGGCTGACCGTGGTCTCTGTGGCCGAAGAGTAGGGCGGATACGGTGTCCACGGGTCGGTTTGCGTGGTCAGTCTCGGGCCGTAAATTTTCAATATCCGTTTTTTTGTCGGAGACTCGGTTCGAAAAGCGCAGAGACTGGTTCGATACTCTGAATTCTTTGGCTCTTAGAGCTCCGTCGCTCTCTAATGTCGGCTAGGGGACAAAGCGGACGTAGATTTTCGTTGGCGCGACTTCCGCTAATGACCCATCTCAGATCTCGCGATTGATCGCGGCCTTCAGCTCGGCTGACGTGATCAGCGTCTTGGTGTGGATGAGAGCCTGGCTTTGGCGTCGTTGCGGCTAACCAACTCGTGAGCGTTCCACCGACATCGGTTGCGCAATCGGATCGACAAAAATCATGGCAGCTGCAGAGCCGTATGCTAGCTTTGCTTTGGGATTTCGCATTCAAGTCGGGCCGGACCGAGTCCAACCAATATTTGCGGGAGATGCTCAATGCTCCGAAGCTTTCGGCAGATCATCGACGCGGCAGTGAGGGAGAAGCGCTTTCTTGTTGTGCCTGGCGCGCACGACGCGCTGAGCGCTCGCTTGATCGAGAAGATCGGTTTCGACGCCTATTTCATTGGCGGTTTCCCGGCGGTCGGGGCGCGCTATGGCGTGCCTGATATCGGCCTTAAGGGCTTCGGTGAAATCTCGGCTTGCGTGCGCGACATCATGGCGGTCTGCAATCTGCCTGTATTTGTCGACGGCGATGACGGTTACGGCGACGTCAAGAACGTAGTCCACACCGTACAAAGCTACGAACGCATGGGGGTGAGCGCGATCCTGATCGAAGATCAGCAATGGCCCAAGCGCTGCGGCCACATGGTCGGCAAGAAAGTCGTGCCGACCGAATTGGCCGAAGCCAAGATTCGGGCTGCGTGCGCGGAGCGTCTCAGCCCCGAGACGTGGATCTTGGCGCGAACGGACTCGCGCGCGGTCTACGATCTGGACGAAGCCATGCGGCGCGCCGAGCGCTATATCCGGGCTGGCGCCGATGGCATCTTCATCGAGGCGCCGCGCAGCGTGAAGGAGCTCGAGATCATCGGCAAAGCTTTCGACGTGCCGCAAATCTGCAATCCGCTGATGGGCGGCCACACCCCGATCCTCGGCATGGCGGACTTGGCCGCACTCGGTTTCAATTGCGCGGTGCTCGGGCTCGATACCCTCATGCATGCCGCCAAGGCGGTCGAAGCTGTTCTCATCGACATGAAAACGGGCAAATTCGCCCACCGCAATGACGGTATGGATTTTGAAGACTACAAAAACTTGGTCGGCTACGGCAAATGGGAAAGCATCGATGAACAGTTTGCGCCGCCCCAATAGGCCGTCGCTGCCCGCCAATAGGCGAGCGGATCACACCATTGCCGGCTCGCGCTGTTCTTTCGCCGGTGCCGGATCCTTGAGTCGGAGAATGCGCCGCGCATTGTCGTAAAAGATCTTCCGCTTGTCGGCATCCGATAGTTCGATCGCGTCGATTAGTTCGAGGCACGGCGCCGGATCCCAGCATGGATAATCAGTGCCGTACATGACGTTGTCGATGCCGTAATAATCGATCGCGAACTTGATGCCGGCGGAGTGCGGGGACACCGTGTCGGTGAACATCCGCTTCATATAGCGCGTCACCGGCCGCGGCAGTTTCGCCGCCTTGGAGTTCTTGTCCATGCGGCCGGCCTGGTATGGCAGGCTTCCGCCGGTGTGCGACATCACGATCTTGAGCTTGGGGTGCCGCTCCATCGTGCCGGAGAGAATGAGCCGCATCGCTGCGACGCTGACTTCAATCACGCGGCCAAGGCTCAAATGCAGGGCGCCATCGTAGCCGTCGAGCATGTCCTGGAAAATCACGTCGGTCGGATGCAGGAACAATGGCAGGTCGAGTTTTTCGACATGGGCATAAAATGGCTCGAGCCTTTCCGAATCGATCCGCGCATCGTCGCCGACGCTGCCTGGCAGATTGACGCCCATCAGTCCCAAACGGTTGACCGCGTCATCGACCACTTCGATTGCGGCGCGGGTGTCCTGCAGCGGTACTGCAGCGCTGGCCCAGAGGCGGCCGGGATATTTCTTTTGCGCGCCGGCCATTTCCTCGTTCCACATCAGCGCGTAGTCGCGGCCTTCGGCGAGCGGCATGTCTGAGAATGCCACCGAGAAGGGCCCGATCGAGCACACCACGTCGACCTGGTGGCCGAGGCTGTCCATGTATTCGAACTGCTTTTCGAGATCGAACCATTCGGCCCAGGAATTAAGATGCTGGCTGCTGTCCCGCCGCCGCATATAGTCGTAGCCGCCGCGCGTGTTGACGCGCGCTCTCGGGAAATCCCGACGCTGACACAATTTGTCGAAGATCGAACGCGGCCACCAATGGAAATGTGAGTCAATGATATGCACGAGGCACTCCTGACGAAGCAGCGTCTTTTGTGGAGAGTCTAGTCGTCGGGTCATTCCCGGTCAACGCGTGGCCGCTTCGTGCCGCAGTGCAATAGTCGGGAAACTCTGCGATGATCGTTACAAGCATCACGCGACGGAAAATGCAGGGAGGAAGCGATGAAAGGGTTATCCCGCAGAAGCCTGTTGTCTGGTCTGGCAGCGATTCCGCTCGCGGCGGGGCGGTCGCCCGCAGTGGCCGCCCAAAAGCTTCGTGTCGCCAAGGTGGTACCATTTGCCTGGGCATTCACGCCGCTCGATATTGGCATTCAGACGGGGATCTTCACCGAGCATGGGCTGGATATCGAGGTCTCGGCATCCTCGGGGGATGCCAAACTGCAGCAATTGCTGGTCTCGGACAGCGTCGATATGGGCATCGGCAGCGGACCGGGCATGGCCTTTAGCGCCAAGGGAGTGCCGGCGAAGGCGGTGGCGGCCATGTACGGCCTGCCGCGCAACATAGCCGTGATGGTCGGCAACGACTCGGACGTCAAAACCGTTAATGACCTCAAAGGCAAAAAGCTCGGCGTTACCACCGTCGGTTCGCTCACGGCGTGGGTCGGCCAACGCATCAACGAGAAAAAAGGCTGGGACGGCAACGGCATTGACGTCGTCCCGATCGGCGGCATGCCGCCGGCGCGTGCCGCGATCAAAACCCATCAGCTCGATGGCTATATCGGCGCGCTCGAAACAGGCTACTCGCTAGAGGACGCCAAGGAATGGCGCGTCATCACCACCGCAACCGAGTTCGTCGATCATTTCATCACCCACGTCATTTTCGCGCGCGATGAATTTATTGCACGGCAGCCGCAAACGGTGCGCGCCTTTCTCGAGGGCTGGTTCGACACGATCGCCTTCATGAAGAAAAACAGGGACAAGTCGATCGAGATTTCGGCGAAAGTACTCGGCCTCAATTCAACCGTGGCAGCGCGCGTTTATGATGAGCAGATCGGATATTTTTCGACCGACGGCACGTTCGATCCGCAGGCGGTCGCCGTTCTCAAACAATCTTATATCGAGATGGGCTTGCTGAAAGAGATTCCGGACGACAAAACCTTGTTCACGACCGCGTTCGTGCCGGTTAAAGCCGGCATGTGACCATACCAGACAGCCTGCATACAAACTGGCGGATTTGCATTGATGAACATTGTTGGCGTTGATATTGGCGGAACGTTCACTGATCTGGTCGGCGTCATTGACGGGGAGTTGGTAACCTCAAAGACCTCGACCGTGCCCGCTGATCCGACCGCCGGCGTTGCCGAAAGTCTGCGCTTGGCCGATTGCGATCCACGTCTGCTCGCCGAAGTGCTGCATGGCTCGACCATCGCCATCAATACGGTGCTTGAGCGCAAAGGGGCGCGGACCGCGCTGCTGACGACCACAGGCTTTCGCGACGTCTATGCGATCGGCCGCAGTAACCGTATCGAGGCGTTCAACCTGTTCTTTCACAGGCCGCAGCCACTGACGCGGCGCGAAATGACCTTCGAGATCGAGGAGCGGCTCAATGCCGCCGGCGAGGTGATACGGCCGCTCGACGAACGGCAGGTTGAAGTCATTGCCCACCGGCTGGGTGAAGCAGGAGTCGAAGCGGTCGCGGTCTGTTTCCTGCATTCCTATGCCAATCCGGCGCACGAGCGCCGCGCCGGCGAAGTGCTTCGGCGCATCAATCCCAATATGTTCGTCACGCTCTCGCACGAAATTCTGCGCGAGTTTCGTGAATATGAGCGGACGTCGACGACGGTGCTCAATGCTTATGTCGGACCGCGCGTGCGGGCTTATCTCAGCACGCTCGAGACTTATCTGCGCCGCGCCGACTTTGACGGCAGGGTGAACATGATGCGCTCCAACGGCGGCATCATGTCGGTCCGCAAGGCGCAAGAGGAGCCGGTCTCGATGATGGAATCGGGCCCGGTCGCCGGCATGATAGGGGCGGGGCGCCTCGCTTTGCATCTTGGCATCGCCCGCTGCATCGGCTTTGACATGGGTGGCACCACCGCCAAGGCGAGCCTGATCACCGACGGCATGCCCGCCGTCGAGGAAGGCTATGTCATCGGCACGCCGGCAAGCGGCCAGCCGATGCAACTGCCTGTCGTCGATATCGTCGAGGTCGGCGCGGGCGGCGGCTCGATCGCCTGGGTCGATCAGAGCGGTGGCCTCCACGTCGGTCCAAAGAGCGCCGGCGCCGATCCAGGACCCGCCTGCTACGGCAAGGGCTCGCTCGATCCGGTGGTCACCGACGCCGATCTGGTGCTCGGCCGGATCAATCCGGACCGTTTCCTCAATGGCGGCATGAAGCTCGACGTCGCGGCGGCGCGCAAGGCCGTACATGAAAAGGTCGCCAAGCCGCTCGGCCTCTCCATCGAAGAAGCCGCGCTCGGCATTGCCACTATCGCCGACAGCGCCATGTCGCTCGCGGTGCGCGCCGTGTCGGTCAACAAAGGGGTCGATCCGCGCGACACGACGATGATCGCGTTCGGCGGCGCAGGCCCCCTGCACGCCGTGAACATTGCGCGGCAGATCTTCATTCCGCGCGTTATCGTCCCCAAAGTGCCGGGCACGTTCTCGGCGCTCGGCATGCTGATGGCGTCGTGGCGCCAAGATTTCGTCCGCACTTTCATTGGCCGCATCGGCTCACTCGATGCTGCAGCGACGCAAGCGGTCCTTGCCGAGCTTGCCGACGAGGGCCGCGCCCAGCTCGAGCGCGACGGCGTTTCCGGGCGGAGCGCCGACTTCCGTTTTTTTGCGGACCTTCGCTATGTCGGGCAGGAGCATGTATTGCCGATCCCGATTGACGACGCCGGCATGTTGATCGGCGACACCTCGGCGCTGCGTGACCTCTTTCACCTCGAGCACGACAAACGCTACGGCCAGGCTGCCGTCGAAGAGCAGATCGAAATCGTGAACCTGCGGCTCATCCTGGCCTTGGCGCGCGCCGACACCATTGCCGAAGAATGGATGGCGCAGAAATGGTGGCCGGCCGAACAAGCGGCCGAGACAAGCCGGAAAGTGATCTTCCGCAATGCCGCGGCGCCGGTCGAAGCGCGCGTGCTGTGGCGCCCCGCTCTGAGGCCCGGCGCTGTCGTCGTCGGTCCGGCCGTCATCGAAGAGCCGAACTCGACCATCCTCATTCATCCCCGTGATCGCGTGACGATGAGCCCGACTGGTCACCTTATTATCGATCTTGCCTACGAGGCCTGAGCCGTATGCGCAACGATGCAGCCGATCCCATCACCGTCGAAGTCGTGCGCAACGCCGTCGTTGCCTATGGCGACGAGATGGCGAATGCTTTGTGCAAGGCCGCCTACAACATGATGATCTACGAGGTGCGCGACTATTGTTGCGGCCTGATCGATCTCCAGGGGCGGATGATCTCACAGAACCGCGGCGGGCTGCCGATCTTTCTCGCCGATCTCGGCGTCGCTGTCGAAGACGGCATCAAGCGCTGGGGTCTCGACGGTTTCAAGCCTGGCGACGTACTGATCATGAATTACGGCGAGGTTTGCGGGCAGCACCTCAACAATGTCGTGATCTATTGCCCGGTCTTCCACAATGACGAGCTCGTCGTTTTCACCGCAAACCGGGCGCATTGGGTCGATATCGGCGGCGCCCGCATCGGCTTTGGCTCCTCGGCGACGACCGAGATCTATGCCGAAGGCATTCAGATGCGCTCGCTGAAGATCTTCGAACAAGGCCAACGCAACGAAACGCTGTGGCAGATCATCAATGACAACGTCCGCTTTCCGGATTCCTGTCTTGGCGATCTGCGCGCGCAGATCGCGTCCTGCCAGCTTGGCGCCCGGCGTTATTGCGAACTGCTCGATCGCTACGGGCGCGCGACCGTCGAGGCCTGTATCGCGCAGATTTGGGACCAGGCGGACAAGGCGGTGCGTCAGGTGGTCGAGAATATCCCCGACGGGATCTATACGGCCGAAAGCCTACTCGATAACGACGGCCGCAATCTCACTCAGCCATTGCGCATCAAGGTGCGCGTCGAAGTGACGGGCTCGAAGCTGACGGTCGATTTTTCCGAGATGAACCCGCAGACCCAGAGCCCGATCAATTCCGGCCGCTCCGGCGGGATCGCGGCCGCCCGTGTGGCGTTCAAGTGTCTCACCTCGCCCGATCTGGACGTCAACGAAGGATGCTTTCGCGCCCTCGATGTTGTTCTGCCCGAGGGCACCATGCTGAGCGCGAAGCCGCCGGCGGCGCTGGGCCTATGGAGCATAGCGCTGCCGACCGTGATCGACACGATCCTCAAGGCGCTGGCGCCGGCGCTGCCGGACAAGATTCCGGCCGCGCATAAGGGCGACATGGGCGGCTGCTCCTTCTACGGCGCACGCGAGGATGGCAGCCGTTTTCTGCTGATGAATATTTTCGGCGGCGGCTGGGGCGGCCGTCCGCACGAAGACGGCGAGTCAGCCTCGGTTTCAGTCTGCCAAGGCGACGTACGCAACACGCCGATCGAGCTGCAGGAGATTCGCTATCCATTTCTGATCGAGACGCATGCTCTGCGCGAGAACAGTGGTGGTGCCGGTCAACACCGCGGCGGACTTGGGGTCGCGCTCGGCTATCGGTGTCTGGTTCCATGCCAAGTCAACATCAATTTCGAGCGGACCAAGGTTCCACCGTGGGGCTTGCACGGTGGCACCGAGGGCCAGTCGAATTACGCGATCATCCGCCGCGCCGACGGTTCGCCGGAAGAGAAGGTTCTCAAAGGCACACAAATTCCGCTTCGGCCGGACGACATCGTGACTTTTTATACTGCGGGGGGCGGCGGCTACGGCGATCCCAGCAAACGGTCACGCGGGGCGATCCTGTTCGACTTGGCCGAGGGTTTTGTGTCGAAAGAGGAAGCCGATAGGAATTACGGGTTCATCGTATGACCACGACCGACAAAGCCGCTGTCTCGGCTGCCTATCGCGTGCGGATCGGCGATTTGCGCCAAGCTATGGAGGCGGCGGATACCGACGCGCTTCTGCTCTATGGCAACAATTGGCACGCCGATTACCTGCGCTATGCCAGTGATTTCGGCATCGTCGAAGGACAGGGGCTCGCGCTCTTTCGCCGCGACGGCAGCGTGACATTATTGCTCGACGACCCGGCCGAGGCGGATCGAGCCCGCGCCGAGACGGCCCACGACGTTGTTTCAGCACGCGATCTCGTCGCAGAGGCGAAGAATCTCTTGCGCAGAGCTGGCAATCGCCGGGTCGCGGCAGCTCCTTATGATCTTCTTCCCTATGGGCTAGCGCGCCATGCGGAAGAGCTTCGTCTGTCCGATGGTGGCAAGCTGATCGAACAGTTGCTCATGGATAAGCGGACTGAGGAGCATGTCCACGTCCGCCGCGCTGCCGCACTCGCGGACCGCGGCTACGAGATCTTCCGGGCCGCGGCGCGACCAGGCCGCAAAGACTATGAGCTGATCGCCGAGATCGAGCGGCTCTACCGCTCTGAAGGCGTCACTGAAAATTTCATGATCATCGGCGTCGGCGGCCGCGAAGTGCGTGGCATGGCGCCGCCGTCTGGCAAGATCCTCAAAGAAGGCGACCTCGTCACCACCGAACTGACGCCCTGCGTCGACGGCTATTTCGCGCAGATCTGCCGCACGCTGGTGGTCGGTGAGCCGAGCGAGCTGCAAGTGAAGAGCTTCGGCGTGTTCCAGGCGGCGCTCGATGCTGGGCTGAAGGCGGTGCGCGCCGGCGTCACGGCATCGGAGGTGGCGCGAGCGGAGAACGACGTGTTCCGCTCCCACGGCCTCGGCCAATATGTCACCTCGGAATTTACCCGCGTGCGCGGTCACGGCATCGGCCTGTTCCCGGATCAGAAGCCGCATGTGCTCGAGGACGTCACCACGCCGCTGACCGCCAACATGACGATCATTGTGCATCCGAACACCTACCACCCCGATGTCGGGTACTTGGTGCTGGGCGATACGATCATCGTGACAGCGGACGGCCACGAATCCTTGGGCGCGATGCCGCGCAATCTGCTTTCAGCGTGAGGCCGTTATGCGCCGTGGATTGATGGGGTGGAACGAGGCTGATCTGCCGCTTGCAGCTTTGAAGCAGCGGCTGTCGCGCTTGCAGGCCGGCCTGAAGCGCGAGGGTCTCGGCGGACTGATCGTCTACACCAATATCGCCCGTCCGGCGGCGGCAACATTCCTGTCCGGTTTCACGCCGTACTGGTCCGAAGGCCTCTTGTTTGTGCCTGCAGCGGGCGAACCGATATTCGCTACCGCGCTGTCCAAGCGCGTCGCCGAATGGATACGATCGGTCATGCCGATCGGCGCGATCGAGAATACGCCGCAACCGGCCGCTGCCATTCGGCGCAAGTTGATGGAAGCCGCCGTCGGCAGAGTTGGTGTTCTGGAGCTCGATCTGCTGCCAACGGCGCAGGCCGGCGCGCTTGCCGGCGACGACAACGCTATCGTTCTTGAAGACGCCACCGCTTTGTTCCGCTCGATCCGTCTTCACGTCGACGACGCCGAGATCAACCTTGTGCGCCGCGCCGACGCCTTGGCGCGCGATTGTCTGGAAGCAATCGACGGCAGTAGTGACGCGCGCCGGTTGGTGGCTGGCATCGAGGCGCGGGCGCGGCTTGCTGGTGCCGAAGAAGTCTTCGTCGGCGTCAATCCCGATCTCGCGCGTCCGAGCGCCTTTCTACATAGCGATCGTCTTGATGGTGCTCTCGGTGCGCAGTTTGTAGTTCGCCTTTCGCTCTCTTTGAAGGGAGCTTGGGTGCGGCGAGCCATTACGTGGACCCGAATGCCAGAGCAGCAATCGGCGTTCACCGCCGCCGATCAGTCTTTCCAGCACGCGCTGACATTAGGCTCGGCGGCAAAGGCCTTGAAGGCGTTACAAAATAGCTTTCCCGGCAAGATAACGGCCTGGACCGTCGAAGCTTGTATCGGCTCATATCCGCTCGAGACGATCGCCCGCTTCGGCGAGAACCCATTGTCTTCAGATATTCCTTTAGTCAGCGTCGTGTCGGTTCAAGCCGAGATGGGCCGGACCGTTTGGTGCGGCGCGGGGCCGATCATTGGCCAAGCTCAGTCATTGTGAGCATCGAGCTTGCCTAAGACATGCAAAATGATTCAAAGCCTGTTCATTCCCAGAACTACGTCGGTGAAAGCGAGTAGCGCGAGCAACGTTCCCGCGCGCAAGGGAACTAGTACAATGTTCACTAGTCATGATGCTTTTAGACTCGGCTGTTTGTCGGTCCAGCACGGGGATGAGACTAGTCACGGAGGTGTAGGTGCCGCGGCGTCGTTCCGCGCGGCCCGGCCTGTCCATCGCTCCTGCATACGCTGCATCACTACATAGAATGAGGGAACGAACACGACGACGAGACAGGTCGAGGCGATCATGCCACTAAACACCGCCAGGCCGATCGATCGGCGTGCTCCGGCGCCCGCGCCGGTCGCAATGACAAGTGGAAAGACTCCCAAAATGAAGGCGAAGGATGTCATGAGAATGGGCCGGAGCCTGAGGCGGGCTCCCTCCACCGCCGCCGCGACGATCTCCATCCCCTCGGCCCGTCTCTGGCGCGCATATTCCACTACCAAAATTGCGTTCTTGCTGCCGAGCGCGATCAGGAGGACGAGCCCGATCTGTGTATAGAGATCGTTGGCGGCGCCGAGGATAGTCAGCGCACTGACTGTGCCGAGAAGAGCGAGTGGTACGCCGAGGATCACGGAAAGCGGCAGGATCCAGCTCTCGTACTGGCCCGCCAGCACGAAATAGACGAGCAACACCCCGAGGCCGAAAACGAAGTAAATCTGCGAGCCGACCAACTTCTCCTGGTAGGACATCGCGGTCCAGTCGTAGCCTGTTCCCGGCGGCAGCACCTGTGCGCCGATCTGGTCCATGATGTCGAGCGCTTCCCCCGAGCTGAAGCCGGGAGCCGGGCTCCCCACGACGGTCGCCGACGGATAAAGATTGTAAAGGCTGATCAGGAGCGGACCTTGAACCTCCTTGATGTCGACCACCGTTCCGATCGGCGTCATGGTGCCATTGCCCGCCTTGACCTTGAGGTTACGGATGTCGTCGGCGCTCGCCCGGTAGTTGGGCAGCGCCTGCGTGTAAACCTGGAAAACGTGTCCGAACTTGTTGAACTGGGCAGCGAAGTCCGATCCGACATAGGTCGACAGGGCGGAGAAGACGTTGCCGACAGTGATGCCGAGCGTCTCGGCCTTGGTGCGGTCGACGACGACGTTGAGCTGAGGCGCGCCGACTCGGAACGTTGTGCCGAGCCTCTGCAGAGCCGATTGCGCGTTGCCGGCCGCGATGACTGCGTCCGTCAGGTTTTGCAACAACGTGTAATCAAAATCGCCATTCCTGATCTCGACCTGCGTCGTGAAGCCGCCAACATTGCCGATGCCCTGGATCGGGGGCGGAGCCAGCGCGAACACGACGGCTTGCGTGACCGTTTGCAGGGAGCGATTCATATTCTGCGTAATGGAGCGTATGTCCTGTCCTTTCTGCTTGAGACGCGTGCTCCAGTCATTGAGGACCACGAAGGCGACCCCGGCATTGGCGAGACTTGCGAAGTTGTCCAATATCGAAACGCCGCTAACGGTGACGACCTGGTCGACGCCTGGCACTTTCTTGGCGATCTCAGAGATTTTCTGCATCACAGCGTCTGTGCGCTCCTGCGCAGCGCCGTCGGGCAGTTGTGCGCTAACGATCAAGTAGCCTTGGTCCTCGTCCGGCAGGAACGCGGTCGGCACGCGCGTTAATCCCCAGACCGCAATACCGACCAGAACGAGCGCAAGGAGCACCATGGCGGCGCTGTGGCGCGTCATCGCGCTGACAAGTCGCACATAGGCCCGCTCGGTGGCGCCAAAGGCGGCATTAAAGCCGCGATAGAAACGGTTGCGCCGCTCGAGCGGGACCGGTGGTCGCAGCCATAGCGCGCTTTGGGTGGGCTTCAAGGTCATCGCATTGATCGCGCTGATGAAAGCGGTGGCGGCGATGACGAGGGCGAATTGCCGGTAGAGCTGTCCGGTCAGCCCCGGAATGAAAGCCGCTGGAATAAACACCGACATGAGTACCAGCGTGATCCCGATGACCGGACCTGTCAGGTCGTCCATCGCTCGGCCCGCTGCCTCGCGGCCGGGGATTCCCTGTTCGACATAGCGCGAGACGCCCTCGACGATGACGATCGCGTCGTCAACGACGATGCCGATCGCCAGCACGATAGCGAACAGCGTTGCGAGATTGATGCTGAACCCAAGCGCCGCCATCGCGGCGAAGGCTCCGATGATCGTCACGGGAACGGTTGTTGCCGGGACGAGCATCGCCCGCCAATCCTGCAAGAAGACGAGAATGACGATCAGAACCAGAATTGCGGCCTCGATCAGGGTCTTATAAACCTCAGTGATCGCGGCTCTCACGAACTTCGTCGTGTCATAGGGTGTCACATAGACAAGGTCCGGAGGGAAGCTCTTAGCGAGGGCGTCCATCTTCGCCTTGACAGCGTCGGCGACCGCAATGGCATTGGCGTCCGGCAAGAGGGAGATGCCGATGCCGGCAGCCGGCCGGCCGTCAAGATTGAAAGCTTCGCTGTAGGTTTGCGCTCCGAGCTCGACGCGGCCGATGTCGCGGATTCTGGTGATCTGTCCGCCGTTCGTGCCAGCGGCCTTGACGATGATGTTCTCGAATTCGGTGGGATCGTCGAGGCGACCTTTGAGGTCGAGCGTATATTGAAAATCTTGGCCTTTGGCCGCAGGCGGTGCACCGGCCTGGCCGGCGGCGACTTCTTGGCTCTGCTCCTGGATGGCGTTGATCACATCCTGCGGCGTCAGGCCCCGCGTCTGCAGCAGGTCAGGATTCATCCAAATACGCATGGCGTATTGCCCGGCGCCAAAGATCGTCACGCCGCCGACACCTTTTAGGCGCGCGAGTTCGTTCTGCACGCTGATGACGGCGTAGTTCGACAGAAAAAGGCTGTCGTAGCGGCTGTCGGGCGAAGTCAGCGCGATGAATTCGAGTATCGAGCTCGATTTCTTTAACGTCGTCACACCCTGGCTTTGCACCGCCGGGGGCAATGACGAAAGCGCGGCGGAGACTTGGTTCTGGACCAGGATCTGCGCTTTGTCCGGATCGGTGCCGATCGCAAAAGTGACGGTGAGTGTATAGGTGCCGTCGCTCGCACTGGTCGACTGCATGTACAGCATGTCCTCCACGCCGTTGACCTGCTGCTCGATCGGGAGCGCGACAGTATCGACCAGCGTCTTGGCGCTCGCGCCCGGGTAGCGGGTCGTAACCTGTATGGTCGGGGGGACCACATTGGGATATTCGGCGGTCGGCAATTGAATGAGGGCGACTAGGCCGATCAGGACGAAAACCAAGGCCAGAACATTGGCGAGCACCGGTCGATCGATGAAAAAGCGCGAGATCATGCAGGTCCCCCACGGCCTTTCATTTGGTTGTCGAGGCCGGCGCGCTCGTCCTGGGGCCGACTGATGGGTTGGCCGCATCCCACGTCAGCTCCGATTGTTGCGTCTCGACCTTGGCGCCGGGAAAGGCGTGCTGAACACCTTCGATCACGACCCAATCACCCGGATCGAGCCCGGATTCGATGATGCGGAGTGGTCCCTGCCGTTGTCCGGTTTTGACGATTTTGCGCGCAACGACATTGTCCGCGCCGACCACCATCACGTAGCTGCCCTCTTGGCTCGTCCCGATCGCGTCATCTCGCGTAAGCAGCGCCTTGTTCTCCTGCGCGATCGGGATCCGGACGCGCGCGAAGAGTCCCGGCAGCAGCACCTGATCCTTGTTCTCGAATATGCCGCGCATTGCCAGTGTGCCACTCGCGGAGTCGAGTTGCGGCGAGCTGTAGTCGAGATGTCCCTCGTGAGGATAGCCGTCCTCATCCTGTAGGCCGATCTCGACCGGGATGCTGGTAAGGTGCGCCAAATCTATCTTCGTGCCAGCCGCGGCGGTACTTTTCCGCAGCGCCAAAGCCTGCGGCTCGCTCACCGTGAAATTGACATAGATCGGGTCAGTCTGGACAATGGTTGCGAGTGTGGTCGGTCCGGACGCACCGACGAGATTGCCGATATCGACTTGATGATTAGTCATGATGCCGTCGAACGGGGCGACGACCGTTGTAAAGCCAAGATTGATGTTCGCGGTATCGACGTTGGCCTGATCAATTCCGACGGTGGCTTTATCCTGCTCAGCGACAAATTCCTGGTCTTGCGCTTGTTGCAACGCAATTGATTGCTGCCGCGCCAATGTTTGGAAGCGGGTCAGATCGACTTGCGCTTCTGCGAGCACCGCCTGGTCGTGCGCCAATTGCGCTTTGGTCTGATCAAGCTGCGCCTGAAAGGTATCGCGCTCGATGCCGAAAAGCTGCGTTCCCTTTGTGACCGGCGCGCCATCCACATAATCGATCGATTCTAGAAAGCCCTGAACGCGCGCGACTAGGTTCGCGGTTCGAAACGGCGCAGTGTTGCCGGTCAATTCGAGATACAACGTCACCGGCTTCTCTAAGGGTCGCGCGACGACGACTTTCGCAGGCGGCGGAGCCTGAAACGTGTTTCTGGAGCCACAGCCTGCGAGCGTGATCGCGGCAATCGCGGCCAGGACAATCAAACCACATCGTCGGTTTTCTAGTTCTGACTTTCGTCCACGTTGCATTTTCTTGCCCAATTCACCCTTTGAATGACCCCGTTATCATCTCCGTCGTCCGATGCCGATAGTCATTCGCTCCCCAAAGTGATCACCCCGACACAATGCTACAGTGATATTTTGCGATGCACGAGGCCGCTAATGGCCCATCGCGGACACGCCGACCGACGTCCCCCGCGGCAGCTTTTGGAGGCAAAGCAGACATCGAGAATTGGAGCGGTCGCGGCAGCCAATGACCACAGATGACGTATGCGGCCAAACGGATGGCATCGAAACTTGGTCGCGTTTGGCGTCCGCCCACACCGTGCCATCTCACTCGGCGGGTGCGGCCTCATCGCTGGTCAACACGGAGGCCATCGTTTCAAACACGCCATCGCGTCGAACCAGTGCGTGGAACAGGGCGGCCGCGACATGCAACAGGATCGGTGCAAAGAATGCAAAGGCGAGATAGAAGTGCGCGTCCCACAGCAGCGTATGCAGGCTGTCGCTCTGCGGCAGGATCGCTGGAAGATGCCACCCTCCTATGAGCGCGATCGAGAGTTGCGCCGTCCGCGACGACACGACGCGTATTGTTGCCAGATGGTAACGAAACCCCAATTCTTGTACGGCGTTCCTCTCAGGGCGATACTCCTCAAGGAGATCGCCATGAAGAAACAAACATCTTGTGCGCTAACCGCGGCTCTACTGCTGCTGACTGTCACGGTGGCATCTGCCGCAACCATGTCCAGCCATACGAAGCCCAGCGACACGCTCAATCTAACGAGCACGCAGCAAAAGACCGCCTGGAAGGACCTCTATATGCCGTCGCTGAATCAGAAAGCGCCATCGGGATTTAGCCCCACAGTTGGGGCGGTGATCCCCGACGGCGTTACAGCGGCGGCGGTTCCGAGCAAGGCCGCACGATCCGTTCCGTCACTGCAGCCTTACGATTTCGTCATGGTACAAGGGAAGCTGTTGATCGTGAACCCATCAGATAAGAAGATCGCCGAAGTGATCACGGGATAACGTTCCGTATATTCCAATCGCGAGGCGACAAGTCACCGGCGCGCGCGGAAACCCCGCGGCGCCGGGGTAGGGTGCTTGCGACCGGAGCATCGGATGGCATGCCGATCCCCAAGCGACGGGGCTGCGGCAAGTTGCGCAACGAGTCAGGCTATTCCCGTTGGTACGGCGGGCGATGGAAACGGACATCATGATCAAAGATTTTAATGTTTCGGAAAAAGGTCATGGTTCGTACTGGCCGCTCGGTATTCTCCGATGGGTTATGGTTCTTATCTTTATTTCGTTCGGCATACAGAAATTCACGCCCCAGTCCGCAGACGGCATTGCATTATACATTTCCAACAGTCCGTTGGTTTCGTGGCTATCTATCTTCGGGATCAGAGGCGAGGCTTATCTGCTCGGGACGATAGAGTTGACGACAGCCGCTGTTCTCGCTGCCGGCGCGTTTATCCCCATTCTATCGGCACTCGGCTCATTGATGGGAATTGGTACGTTTGCGATTACGTGGTCGTTTTTCTTCTCGACACCGGGTGTCGTCAAATGGAGCGTATCCACAGACCCAATAGCGTGGAACCTCGCCGGGGAATTCTTGTACAAAGACGTCGTTCTTCTGTGTGTTTGTATCGTGTTGTTTTTGGCCTCACTGCCAAAGAAAGTCATCCCGCTTCGGTCGAATTGATGTCTCGAACTCGACGAGTTGGCCGGAAGTGCGGCAAACCATCGGCTTCAATGGGAGACTATGAATGAACCGCCGGACATTGATCAGGGCTATCGGGATGCACCGCGCCAACGAGCGGCTGTTGCCTAATGTCTCATCGCCGTTAGTCGTCCGCGAATCCAATCACAGAGCGGTGAGTTTTGCTCGAAAATAAAAGACCAGTGCAATAGCGATGATTGTAATGGCTATGGCTACTGCACTCGCCCATCCGCTGTATTTTTTGACTCTTCGGTTTCCGAAGTGGCCTTCACTGGCGGAGGTGTCGTCATCCATAGCGTGCACTATACCTGAAAGCGGGATGCCAAACTAGTTACGCAGCCCGCCGCGTTGGCGTCGGGGTGACGACGAGGCTGCGCCAAACCGACGGGTCTGACATTTGCCTGAATTGACGCAGGTGGTGGCCTGATGTTTATGGGGCTTTTATTAGTTCGTTTATTTGGTTGCTAAAACTTCACTTGAGGGAGCCTCTCAGGAGGTGTCAGTGAGGCGCACCGTTTGATTCGGTGAAAGGACAAACATAATGATCAAAACATCCATCGTTGTGACAATAATCGCGCTGTCGATCGGGCTATCGAATGTCGCGTTCGCTCAACAAAGCACTGGCAACACGGCAACCAATGCGGCGAGGAGCGGCGGTCCGGGCACGCATGTTGGGGCCGAAAGGACAGGCTCCGTGTCGAGCAACGACAAAGTGCTTGGCAATCACAACGGCTACAGCGGCCAATAACTCTGTCTTGGCGAACACGGGCGGCCTCATCGGCCGCCCTTTTGCTTTTCCGAGGCGCGTTCCGAAGGGCCGCCAGGTAGTGTGCCGCAGCCTGTTGAGTTTGAAGACATAAGCCAGTCTCCAGACCAGCCTCGCAGGTGCTAAAGCTCGATCCCGTCACCGGAGGAAGCGAGCCAAGCGACGTCCGCTAAGGGTTATAATCTGCCGCGACCCGCCGAACTCTTGATGTCCGCTTTCGCCCCGAACGCTGCCGTCCGCGGCCCGCTATTTAACGATTGGGTCTCTCTGCTTCGCTCGGCTGTCACGTTTACGCTGGTTAATCGCCCATCCGATAAGGCGGGCGGCGAAGTAGCCGATAAATCCCGCAGGAACGGAGACGTACCAGCGTGTGTCCAGTCCGTTTTGAAGGGTGAACGTGATCGCAACCCCAACAAGGATTGCCACGATCCTGACATCCATCATTGGCGCTCATCCCTTGGCACGCCACGCGACCGTAGAGAATAATAGAAATAACAAGCGGCAACTGGAAGGTCCGCGGCAAACGGTATCGCCTCAACACACGACGCCTCGCGCGGGGTCATGACCCTGCATGTTCCTGGCGGCGGAAGAAAATATCTCAACGCGACGGAGCGCCAACGGTTCGCAGCGGCTGTTGCACCATTTGCCGGCTTAAATTAAGTGCACTGTTGATCAGACCAACGTGACTAAAGGCCTGCGGAAAGTTACCAAGCATGCGGCCCGTGACCGGATCGATCTCCTCCGCCAAATGACCCACGTCGTTGCAGCGCGTGAGCAAACGCTCAAATAGCTCGCGCGCTTCCGCATAGCGGCCTTGCAGTATGTAATTGTCGACGAGCCAAAAACTGCAGGCGAGAAACGCACCTTCGCCCGCAGGCAAACCATCGGCGGGGTTATCGGGTTCGTAGCGCAGAACGAATTCGCCATTGATAAGCAGTCTGTTTTCGATCGCGCGAAGCGTTACCCGCACCCGCGGATCGGTCGCAGGCAGAAACCCAACGAGCGGGATTAATAGCAGACTGGCATCGAGCCGCTTGGACCCATAGGCTTGCACAAAGCTGTTAAGATCGGGGTCGAACCCGCGGTCGCAGATTTCGGCATGGATCTCGTCGGCAATGTCACGCCACCGGTTCGGGGAGTCTGCGAAGCTCTCCGTTTCGGATTCCTTCGCCGCGCGATCGAATGCGACCCAGGCCATAATCTTCGAATGAACGAAGTGCTGCCGCCCCCCGCGGACCTCCCAAATGCCTTCGTCGGGCTGTCGCCATGCTGTTGCAAGATACTCCAACACGACTGGCCGCAATGATCGGCCGCGTTCGGAGGGCTCCATTCCCGCCTTGAGCGTCTGAAACATTGCGTCGGCGATTTCGCCAAATACGTCGAGCTGAAATTGCTGAAATGCGGCGTTTCCGATCCGTACCGGCGATGACTTCTCATATCCCGGCAGCCACGGCACGACTAATTCGGATAACCAGCGCTCCCCGCCAACGCCGTACATGATCTGAACTTGCTGCGGGCTGCCGGCGACCGCCCGGATAAGCCAATCGCGCCATGCCCGCGCTTCCTCGTAGTAGCCGAGATTCATCAGCGCCAGCAGCGTAAAGGTCGCATCGCGTAGCCAGCAGTATCGATAGTCCCAATTGCGCTCACCGCCCAAGCGCTCTGGAAGAGACGTGGTAACCGCGGCAACGATGCCGCCAGTCGGATGATAGGTCAAAGCCTTCAATGTAATGAGAGATTGCCTGACCGATTCAGTCCAGGGGCCAACATCTGGGCACCGGTCGCTCCATTTGCGCCAAGAGGCCTCTGTTTGTTCGAGCGCGCCATAAGGGTCGACTGCCGGAGGTGATTTTTGAAAGGAGGCACCGTACGAAAGGACGAATGGAACGGATTGGCCGGCCTGCACCGTGAAGTCAGCGACGGTTCTAAAATCCTCGCCGTAAAGTGGAGCGGAAGTTCGCAGCACCAGACGCTCCGGACCGGCGATCGCATCTATCGTGCCGTCCTCAACTCGACTCACCCATGGCACCGTCGCGCCATAGTCGAAGCGCGCCACCAACTCAGAGCAAAAATCTACGCAACCTGACAGACCCGTGACAATCCGTATCAGATTGGCGCCGTCTGACGGAGGCATGAAGTCGACGATCACCGCGCTGCCCGTATCGGTCTTGAATTCGGTTTCAAGAATGAGAGTACCAGGGCGGTAGCGTCGCGTTGCTCTGGCGGGCGCATGTTTCGGGGCGATGAGCCATCGACCGTTATCGGTCGTCCCGAGAAGCGCGGCAAAGCACGCAGGCGAATCGAAGCGAGGCCAGCAGAGCCAGTCAATCGACCCGTCGCGGCCCACCAAGGCCGCCGTCTTGCAGTCGCCGATCACGGCGTAGTCTTCAATTCGCAACGCCATTGGTTCGCCTAGTTAGTCCAAGATCAGCCACAGGAACAGCCGCCGGGGTTCATCTCTGATTTGGCAGAGGCGCCTCCGGCGCCGGCAAGGTCTGGCCTCAAAGGTAAGCGCAAGAACGGTGAACGGCGGATCAAGGACAATTCGCAATCAAATCTACGGAGGTGGAACTCTTTGGGACGCTTGCCGATGGCTTGGCTAATCAAATCTACGAGAACTGCCCCGTTGACGGGAACTCTTTGAAGGCCTGCCGACTGTCCTCCCCGGGGTGTCGGTTCACGCACCGCAAGTCACGCACCGCAAGCATCATTGCGCGAGTTCTGAATGGTACGGGTTTGCCCAATTGTCTTCCTGGTAGACGTCGATAACACGCTGCTCGATAACGACAGCGTACAGCAGGATTTGAAGGACCACCTCGAACGCTCCTACGGACATCACGCCCGCGATCGTTATTGGAGGATCCTGGAGGATCTGTTCTCGGAACTCGGCTACCGCGACTATCTGGGAGCCTTGCAGCGCTTTCGCACCGAGCATCCACTCGAAGTGGAACTTCTGTCGATGTCTGCCTACCTGATCGACTACCCATTCGCCAGCCGGCTGTTCCCGTCCGCCCTCACGGTGTTGAGGCGGCTAAAGGGCTTGGGGCCGACCGTTATCTTATCCGATGGAGACGTCGTTTTTCAGCCGCGCAAAGTCGAGCGGGCCGGCCTGTCGGACGCGGTCGATGGGCGTGTACTCATCTATATCCATAAGGAAGAGGCCCTCGATGACGTCGAGCGGCGTTTTCCAGCCGAACATTACGTGCTTGTCGACGACAAACTGCGCATCCTGGCGGCGGTTAAGCGCTTCTGGCGGGACCGCGTCACGACCGTTTTTGCGCGGCAGGGCAGCTATGCTCGCGATGCGCAAACTGTCGGCGCCTGGCCCCCACCTGATGTCACGATCGAACGCATCGGCGATCTTCTCAGCTTTGACCTGCCGCGATTGCGACCAACGCCGCCAATGCCTGCATCAAAGTTGGAGCCAGCACGATGAACCCGACAAGGATGCTGCACAATCTCGGCCAGAGCCTTTGGCTCGACAACATCACCCGCGACCTCCTGAACAGCGGCACATTGCAACGCTACATCGATGAATTCTCGGTGACCGGTCTCACCTCGAATCCGACGATCTTCGATCACGCCATCAAGAACAGCGCGGACTACGACAGCGACATCGCTCGACTCTCGTCGCGCGCAAAACCGGCGGAAGACTTGTTCTTCGAACTGGCTCTGGCGGATCTGACCCGGGCCGCCGACCTGCTGCGGCCCGTCTTCACCCGCACGGACGGCGTCGATGGCTGGGTATCGCTTGAAGTGTCGCCTCTTCTTGCGCATGACACACAGCGTACTATCGCGGCGGCGCGCGATCTGAGCCGGCGCAGCGGGAAGTCCAACCTCTTCATCAAGATTCCAGGAACCAAAGAAGGGTTGCCGGCGATCGAGGCAGCGATCTTTGCCGGCGTCCCGGTCAATGTCACGCTTCTATTCTCGCGGGAGCAATATATCGCCGCGGCGGAAGCCTACCTGCGCGGGGTTGAGCGGCGCATCGAGGCCGGCATGAACCCTGCCGTCGCCTCGGTCGCATCGCTCTTTGTCAGCCGGTGGGATGTCGCGGTCGCCGGAGAGGTCCCAGCCGAACTGGCCAATCGGCTCGGCATCGCTGTCGCCCAGCAAACTTACCGGGCTTATCTCGAGCTGCTGACTTCACCGCGTTTTCAACGTGCGGCCAATGCTGGCGCCCGCGCACAACGTCTCCTTTGGGCCAGTACTGGCACCAAGGATCCCAAAGCGTCAGACATACTTTATGTGAGGGCGCTCGCAGCACCCTTCACGGTTAACACCATGCCCGAGGGCACGCTCCAGGCCTTCGCGCAGCACGGCGAAGTTGGCGCGACGCTCGCGCCGGACGGAGGCGATTGCGAGAAAGTATTGGCTGCCTTCGCCAAAGCCGGCATCGACATCGATGCGCTGGCGAAGCGGCTTCAGGACGAAGGCGCCGCGTCCTTCGACAAGTCGTGGAACGACCTAATGTCCCGTATCGAATCAAAAAGCGCGGTCGTGCGCAAAGCGAGCTGATACACATGGTAGTCGCGTCCGGTCAACGTAAGCACGCACCCCACTCTGCCAACATTCTGTCCGGAAACGTGCCGTTGTTGCGCAAACGGCACGCCTGGGCATTGCTCGAGAAGCATTACCAGAAACTGAAAAGCGTCCATCTGCGCCAACTTTTTGGCGAAGATCGTGGACGCGGCGACAGACTGGCTATCGATGCGGCGGGGGTCTATCTCGACTATTCCAAGAACCGGATCACCGATGAGACGCTGCAGTTGTTGTTGCAGCTCGCCGAGGAGTTGGGGCTGCGCGATCGCATCGACGCCATGTTCCGCGGCGACAAAATCAACGTTTCGGAAAACCGCGCCGTTCTGCATGTCGCGCTACGCGCACCTCGCGGGGCCGTCATCCTTCACGATGGCCGCAACGTGGTTCCCGACGTTCACGCCGTTCTGGACAGGATGGCTGACTTTTCCAACCGCGTGCGCCTGGGCGATTGGAAAGGCCAGACCGGCAAGCGCATCCGTAATGTGATCAATATTGGCATTGGCGGGTCCGATCTCGGGCCGGTCATGGCATACGAAGCGCTCAAGCACTACAGCGACCGAGCCATGACATTCCGCTTCGTATCCAACGTCGACAGTACGGATTTCGTCGAAGCGGCGCGCGATCTCGATCCAACCGAGACGTTGTTCATCGTCTCCTCCAAGACATTCACCACGCTGGAAACCATGACCAACGCGCGCAGCGCGCGCGAATGGCTGTTGGCCAGCATGCGGGGCGAACCAGACGCCATCGCCAAGCATTTCGTCGCCGTGTCGACCAACGCAACGGAGGTTGCGAATTTCGGCATCGACACCACCAACATGTTCGGCTTCTGGGACTGGGTCGGCGGTCGCTACTCCATGGATTCGGCGATCGGCCTCTCGACCATGCTGGCCATCGGCCCTGACAATTTTCGGGCAATGCTCGGCGGCTTCCATGAGATGGACGAGCATTTTCGCACTGCGCCATTCGCGCGCAATCTGCCGGTGCTGATGGGTCTCATCGGCGTCTGGTACAACGATTTCTTCGGCGCCCAGACGGTCGCTGTACTGCCCTACGAACAATATCTGAAACGGTTTCCCGCCTATCTTCAGCAGCTCACCATGGAGAGTAATGGCAAGCACGTCACGCTCGACGGCGCGCGGGTCGATTACGACACCGGGCCAATCTTCTGGGGCGAACCAGGAACCAACGGCCAGCATTCTTTCTACCAGCTGATCCATCAAGGTACGCGGCTGATACCTTGCGATTTCATCGCTTTCACCCGGTCGCTTAATCCTTTGGGCGCGCATCACGACATGCTGATCGCTAACGTCTTCGCACAGACCGAGGCACTGGCGTTCGGCAAGACGGCCGATCAGGTCAAAGCGGAAGGCACGCCCGACTGGCTGGTGCCGCATCGGTCGTTCGAGGGAAACCGTCCATCCAATACCCTTTTGCTCGATGCACTCACGCCAGCGGCATTAGGCAGGCTGGTCGCGCTTTACGAACACATTGTTTTCACCCAAGGCACGATCTGGCAGATCGATTCCTTCGATCAGTGGGGCGTGGAGCTCGGCAAAGCTTTGGCCCAGCGGATCATTCCCGAGCTGGAAAGCGCGACGGAGCCAAAGCTTGAGCATGACAGCTCGACGAATGCACTGATCCGCCGCTATCGCAAGCTCAAGGGAGCCGCCTGATGCCGCGAGGATACGATCGTCCCCTCTACATTCTGCCGTTTGATCATCGCGGCTCGTTCCAAACCAAAATGTTTGGCTGGCAGTCGCCCTTGAGCGATGCGCAGACGGCGGAGATCGCCGGCGCCAAGCAAGTCATCTACGAGGGCTTCCTAGCCGCGCTCGCGGACGGCGTACCGAGGGAGAAGGCTGGCATTCTTGTCGACGAACAATTCGGTGCCGCCATTCTGCGCGCCGCTGCCTCCAAGGGCATTGTCACCGCTTGTCCGGCGGAGAAAAGCGGACAGTCCGAATTCGACTTTGAATATGGCGAGGATTTCGCGGGTCACGTTGAAACGTTCGATCCGACATTCTGCAAAGTGCTGGTACGTTACAACCCAGATGGCGATCGCCCATTGAATAAACGACAAGCGGCACGCTTGAAGCGGCTGTCCGATTTCCTCGCCGGCCATGGCCGAAGCCGCTTCATGTTCGAGCTGCTGGTTCCGCCAGAGAAGATGCAGCTCGACATGCTCAAAGGCGACAGGAAGGCGTACGACGCAGAATTGCGGCCGCGCCTGATGGTGAAAGCCATGCAGGAGCTCCAGGACAGCGGCGTCGAACCGGATTTGTGGAAAGTCGAAGGGCTCGAACGGCGCGAGGATTGCGAGCGCGTCGCAGCGGCGGCCCGCGCCGGCGGGCGAAATAATGTCCGCTGCATCGTTCTCGGTCGCGGCGCGGACACTCGGAAAGTACGCGAATGGCTCGAAATCGCGGCGGCTGTCCCGGGTTTCGTCGGATTTGCGATCGGCCGCACGGTTTTCTGGGATCCGCTGGTCGCTTGGCGGAGCAAACAAGCGACACGCGATCAGACCGTTGCCGAGATCGCCCGGCGTTATCATCAATTTGCAGATGTGTTCGAGCGGAGAGACTCGAGCCTCTCCTCCGCCGCCTCGTCGAGCGTCCGCCCGGACCATCGTGCCGCTATGGACATGGAGCACTAGAGTCATGCAGCTCGGAATGATCGGTCTTGGCCGCATGGGCGGAAATATGGTGCGGCGCCTATTGAAGAGCGGCCATCAATGCGTCGTATACAACAGATCCGCGCAAGCGGTGGCGGAACTGGTGAAGGAGAAAGCCATCGGCACCACGTCTCTCGTGGACTTCGTCAAGAAACTCAACAAGCCGCGGGTGGTCTGGCTGATGGTGCCGACCGGCGCAGTAGACAATGTCATCGCCGATCTGCTGCCCCATATCGAGCGCGGCGACATTCTGGTTGACGGCGGCAATTCCTATTACATCGACGATATTCGCCGGGCCAAGAACCTGACATCCAAGGGCATTCATTATCTTGACGTCGGCACGAGCGGCGGCGTCTGGGGATTGGAACGCGGCTATTGCATGATGATCGGTGGCGAGGTCGAGGCGGTGAAGCACCTCGATCCGATCTTCGCTGCGCTTGCGCCGGGCCGCGGCGATATTCCGCGCACGCCGGCTCGCGAAAAGGTCAACGGCACCTCCGAGCAGGGTTATCTGCATTGTGGACCGCATGGTGCCGGGCATTTCGTCAAAATGGTTCATAATGGCATCGAATACGGGGTGATGGCGGCTTATGCCGAAGGCCTTGGGGTCCTCAAAGCCGCCAATGTCGGTAAGAAAACCGGCGCGATCGATGCAGAAACCACTCCGCTGCGCGACCCCGAGCATTACCAATACGATTTCAACCTGCCCGAGATCGCGGAAGTCTGGCGGCGCGGGAGCGTGATCGCGTCATGGCTCCTTGATCTCATTGCCACGTCGCTGATCCGGGACCCCGCGCTGAGCAAATTTTCGGGCCGCGTGTCCGACTCGGGCGAAGGCCGCTGGACGATCAAGGCGGCCATCGACGAGGGCGTGCCGGCGCATGTGCTCTCGTCGGCGCTTTATGAACGGTTCAGCTCACGCGGAGAGGCGGACTTCGCCGACAAACTGCTTTCCGCCATGCGTTACCAATTCGGTGGCCACATCGAAAAGCCGCCCGCGAAGCGGGCCGGATAATAACGGAGCTGAACGCCGATGCAGCAGACAAAGCTGAAAGGTTTGACCAGCCAAGAGCTCGACGAGCTCGCGATCAATACGATTCGTACGCTTTCGATCGACGCAGTCCAGCAGGCAAATTCAGGCCATCCCGGTACGCCAATGGCGCTGGCGCCGCTGGTCTACGTGATCTGGAACGAGGTCATGCGCTTTGATCCGCAGGACCCGATCTGGCCAAATCGCGATCGCTTCGTCCTGTCAAACGGCCATGCCTGCATGCTGCTATGGTCTGTATTGTATCTTACGCAAACGCGCGCCGTGAACGCGCAATACGAGCGTCTTGGCGAGCCGGCGGTCACGCTCGACGACATTCGCCATTTCCGCCAGCTCGGCAGCAAAGCACCGGGGCATCCGGAATATCACTTGACGTCGGGGGTGGAGGCGACGACGGGCCCGCTCGGTCAAGGCATCGCCGACAGCGTCGGCATGGGCATCGCGCGGAAATGGCTCGGCAGCCGATATAACAAGCCCGGCTTTGATCTGTTCGACTACAACATCTACGCTGTTTGCGGCGACGGTTGCCTGATGGAGGGCGTCGGCTCGGAGGCCGCCTCGCTCGCCGGCCATCTTGGCCTCGACGATCTGTGCTGGATCTACGACAACAATCACATCACCATCGACGGCAATACCCGCATCACCTTTACCGAAGATGTCGCCGCGCGCTTCCTCGCCTACCATTGGAATGTGCTGCGGGTCGGCGATGCCAACGATCTCGAGAGCATCGCCGAGGCGCTCGCGGTCTTTCGCAAAACGAAAGAGCGGCCGACGCTGATCGTTCTCGACAGCCACATCGGTTATGGCTCTCCGCACAAGGTTGATACGTCCGCAGCCCACGGCGAGCCCTTGGGCGAGGACGAGGTGCGGCTCGTCAAGCGCGCGTATCACTGGCCGGAAAACGCCAAGTTCCTCGTGCCTGACGGAGTCATGGAGCACTTCGCCGACGGCATCGGCCGACGCGGCGGCAAGGCGCGGCGCGACTGGGAAGCGATGTTTGCCAAATACCGTGCGCGCTTCCCCGACTTGGCGACAGAGATAGATCTAATGCAAATGCGGGAGCTCCCTGCCGGATGGGACCGCAACCTGCCGAGCTTTCCGCCGGATGCGAAGGGAATCGCCGGGCGCGATGCCTCGGGCCAGGTGCTCAATGTGGTCGGCCAGAATATTCCCTGGTTCCTGGGCGGCGCGGCCGATCTCGCATCGTCAACCAGGACAGCACTCAAATTCCCGGGCGCCGGCGAATTCGAACCCGGCACCCCCGATGGCCGCAATATACATTTTGGCATCCGCGAGCACGCGATGGCGGCGATCGTCAATGGCCTGTCGCTTTCGAAGCTGCGCGCCTTCGCATCGACGTTCCTTGTCTTCAGCGATTACGCCCGGCCGGCTATTCGGCTCTCCGCGCTCATGGAGCTGCCGACCATTTTCGTTTTCACGCATGATGCCATGGGCGACGGCGAAGACGGACCGTCGCATCAACCGGTCGAGCAATTGATCTCGCTGCGTGCCATTCCCGGCCTGGTCGTGCTTCGGCCGGCGGACGCGAATGAGGTCGTCGAAGCGTATCGCTACATCTTGCAATTGCGTCACCAGCCGGCGGTGATTGTGCTTTCGCGCCAGCCGCTGCCGACATTTGATCGCAGCAAATATGCACCGGCTGCGGGCGTCGCGCGCGGTGCTTATGTCATGGCGGACACTCCGGATGGCTCTCCCCAGATCATCCTCATTGCTTCGGGGAGCGAGGTTGCGTTGGTCATCCAAGCCCATGAAGCGCTGACAGCTCAGGGGATTCGATCGCGCGTTGTCTCAATGCCGTCCTGGGACATTTTCGAGCATCAGCCGCAATCGTATCGGGAGGAGGTGTTGCCGGCAGCGGTGACGGCCCGCCTCGCCGTCGAGCAGGGATCAGTGCTGGGATGGGCTAACTACGTTGGCCCTCACGGCCGCGTCATCGGCATGAAAACCTTCGGCGCCTCAGCGCCGCTCAAGGAATTAGATCGAAAGTTCGGTTTCGAACCTGAACACGTCGTCTCTGTCGCTATGGAGCTACTCGGCCGCGACTGACGCAGCACTGATGAGTCGCGCGAATGGCGGCGGCGTAGCAGCGGACAAGGAAAAGGGCGTCCATGCTAGATAGACCGGACAGCAGCACCCGATCAAAAGCTACGCAACAGACCGCGAGTGCCATCGTAGCGCCGCCCTGCGCGATGGTGATTTTTGGCGCGGCCGGCGACCTGACGAAGCGTCTGGTCGTTCCTGCGCTCTACAACTTGGCAAACGACCACCAGCTGTCCGAAGAATTTCGTCTTGTTGGCGTCGACCTGACCGACATGAGCGCGGAGCAATGGCGCGCGCACCTCACGGATGCAATGAAAGGATACGTCGCGAAAGATGGCGAGTTTCATCTCGACGAATTCGTACTGACCACATGGCAATGGCTCACCGAGCGGATGAGTTATCTACCGGGTGATCTCAACAATCCGGATACTTATCGCCGGCTGGATGAGCATCTGACGGGATTGGATAAGACGGCTGGTACGGCCGGCAACCGCCTGTTCTATCTTGCGGTCGCCGACCGCTTCTTCGGCCCGGCAGTCGCCGCGCTCGGAGCCGCCGGCCTCACAACCGAAAACGGCCGTCAATGGCGTCGTGTCATTATCGAAAAGCCGTTCGGTCACGACTTCGCTTCGGCCAAAGCCCTCAACGCCGAGATCCTAAAAACGCTGCAAGAGCGTCAGATCTACCGGATCGACCATTTCCTCGGCAAGGAAACAGTGCAGAACATCATGGCGCTGCGCTTTGCTAACGGTTTGTTCGAGCCGCTCTGGAACCGGCAGCAGATCGACCATGTTCAGATCACCGCAGCCGAGACGGTCGGAGTCGAGCACCGCGGCAAGTTTTACGAGAAGACCGGCGCGCTGCGCGACATGGTGCCCAATCACGTGTTTCAGCTACTGGCGATGACGGCGATGGAGCCGCCGATCTCTTTCGACGCCGACGCCGTCCGCGCCAAGAAGACCGAAGTCATTCAGGCTATCAAGCCGCTCGACCCAGCCGGGGTGCTCAAGGATGCCGTGCGCGGACAGTATGGCGCCGGCCGGGTTCTCGGCAAACAGGTTCGGGCGTATCGGCAGGAGCCTGATGTCGCGCCGAATTCGACGACGGAGACATATGTCGCGTGCAAACTGAACATCGACAATTGGCGCTGGGCCGGCGTCCCGTTCTACTTGCGCACCGGAAAATATATGAAACGACGATCGACTGAGATCGCGATCCGATTTCATCAAGCACCATACGCGCTCTTCCGCGGCACAAACGTGGAGCAAATGCATCCCAACTGGATGATCCTTCGCATTCAGCCGGACGAGGGTATCGCGCTCGAATTCGCGGCGAAGCATCCCGGGCGCACTGTCACGCTCGACACCGTCAGCATGGACTTCGCTTACAAGACCTACTTCAAAGTCACGGGCAACACCGGATACGAGACGCTGATCTATGACAGCATGATTGGCGATGCCACCCTATTTCAGCGCGCCGACACCGTCGAAGCTGGCTGGCGAGCCGCGCAACCGATAATCGATTTCTGGGAAAACAATCCGCCGCGAGACTTTCCAAACTACGCCGCCGGCAGCGATGGTCCCGCTTCGGCCGACGAACTGCTGGCGCGCGATTACCGCGCGTGGCGGCCGCTTGACTGAGCCAGACAGGAAGAAGACCCATGGCAGGCAATCGCCGGATTTCATTGGTGCTCGCCGATGTGGATGGCACACTCGTCACCGAAGAGAAGATCTTGACCGAGCGGGCGCGCGCCGCCGTGAACGCGCTGCGACACGCGGGCATCCTCTTTGCCATAACCAGTGGCCGGCCGCCGCTCGGCATGTCCATGCTGTTTGATGTGCTCGACATCGAAACGCCGATCGCTGGCTTCAACGGCGGGCTCTTTGTCAAACGCGATCTCACCATCCTGGAACAAAAGACGGTACCGGCCGATGTCGCCCGCCAGGCGATCGATCTGATGCGCGCGCACGGTGTTGATACCTGGGTTTATAGCGGTAATGACTGGCTAATCACCAAGGCCGTCGCGCCGCATGTCGCCCGCGAAGCCTGGACTGTCAAATTCCAGCCGAAAGTCGTGTCCGACGTTCGGGAACATTTGCAGCAAGTCGCCAAGATCGTCGGCGTGAGCGACGACCTTGACAAGGTTCGACGCTGCGAGGCCGAGGCGCAGGCTGCATTCGGCCAGCGGGCGACCGCCAACCGGTCGCAACCCTATTACCTCGACGTCACCAACAAGGATGCGAATAAGGGCGCCGTGGTGGAATATCTCGTACAGCACCTCGGCGTGCCGGCGGCGGAGATTGCGACCATCGGCGATCAACCAAACGACGTGCTCATGTTCAAGCGCTCAGGGTTCAGCATCGCCATGGGTAACGCTTCGGACGAGGTCAAGGCGGAAGCTGCGGCCACCACGGCTTCCTACAATGATGAAGGTTTTGCCAAGGCGATGGAGAGCTTCATTCTCGGTTCAACAAGGCAACAGGCCCATGGCTAGTGCGATCGGATGCATTGAAATATTGCCGGATCCGCTGGCGCTGGCGCATCAGGTGGCGGAGTGGATGACACAGGCGGCGCTGGCGGCGCCCAGCTCGTTCCGCGTTTCGCTCTCTGGCGGCTCGACGCCGAAGATGCTGTATGCGCTGCTCGCGTCCGATGAATTTAGAACCCGTTTCCCGTGGCCGCGCGTTTCCTGGTACTGGGGCGATGAGCGCTTCGTCCCGTACGATCATCCCGACAGTAATTATCGAATGACCCGCGAAGCCATGCTCGCCAAAGCTCCGGTGCCGTCGGAGAACGTTCATCCGATCCCGACCGACGGCACTCCGGACGACGCCGCGCGCCGCTACGAGCGGATATTGCAGGACGCCTACGGCGCCGCAACCTTTGACCCGCATCGCCCGCTTTTCGATGTCACACTGCTCGGGCTTGGTTCCGACGGACATACCGCATCACTGCTTCCCGGAGAACCTGTTCTGGATGAGCGCAAGCGCTGGGTGGCCGCCGTCTCACATGGCCGGCCCGAGGTCCGTATCACCATGACCTATCCGTCGATCGAGAGCAGCCGGCGCGTCGCATTCCTCGTGGCTGGCGAAGAAAAGGCAGAGATATTCAGCGCGATACGCACTGGCAACAGTCACGTCCCAGCGGCGCGCGTCCGACCGGTTGGTGAGTTGTTTTGGTTTGTTGATCAAGCGGCGGCCGGTAGAGAGAAAGTGCCTCGTCGCACAGCGGCGCGGACGCGATGAGGTCTGGAACAGCCTCCATACTCGACGCCGCGCTTGTCAGTCCGCGCGAGGGGATGCCGTCGATCATCATAGCGCCTTCAATTCTATCAGCCGATTTCGCCCGATTGGGTGAAGAGGTCCGCGCCGTCGATACTGCCGGCGCGGATTGGATCCACGTCGACGTGATGGATGGCCGTTTCGTTCCCAACATCACCATGGGACCGGCTGTGCTACGGGCGATCCGCCGCTCGACGGTAAAGCCTCTCAACGTTCATTTGATGATAGTCGAGCCGGAGCGTTATATCGCCGCCTTCGCTAGCGCCGGCGCCGATCATCTGCTCGTGCAGGCCGAGCCGGGCTCCACCATCCATCTGCATCGGGTGCTGTCGAGCATTCGTACGCTCGGCAAAAAGGCAGGCGTGGTGCTCGATCCGGCTACCCCGCCGGAGCTTGTCGAATATGTCCTGCATCTATGCGACGTCATTCTGGTCATGACCGTCAATCCGGGATTCGGCGGCCAAAGCTTCCTTCCCGAAATGCTGCCCAAGATTCTACGCCTGCGCGCGATGTGCGCGGAGCGCGGCCTGCGCCCAGTGATCGAAGTCGATGGCGGCGAGAACGCGACGACGGCTGCGCAAGCTGCCGGCGCCGGCGCAACGGCAATCGTTGCAGGTTCGGCAATTTTTGGCGCCAAGGATTACGCCAGGGCTATTGCCGAGCTTCGCGCCAAGGCCGCGGCGGCCGTGATATCATGATTACGGTTCCTTCCTTAGCCCCTCTTGAAATGGACGCTCTCAAGCGCGGCGCCGAGGCCGCGGTCCAAATGGTCGAAAATAATGTGGTTGTCTGGCTTGGCAGCGGCTCGACGGCAGCTTTCGCGGTCGAAGCACTCGCACGGCGTCATCCTCAAGGCGTCAACCATGTCAGCCAGCGCAGCAGCGTGGGCAGGAAAAGAAACCGGCCTCGCGAATCCTGGATGAGGAGGGACGATATTGACTTTGGCGACCATGCCGTCGGCTACCGCAGATTTTTCGCCTGCCACGGTGAGCCTCCGCGGCCTTGACTGGGTCAATTTCTTCCTTGCCGGGACATTGGCAGGCTTCGGTCCCTACGTGGCCGTCTATCTGGCTGACCAGAAATGGACGCAAGAGGAGATCGGCTTCGTTCTGAGCGCGAGTGCGTTCGCCGGTTTGCTCAGTCAGGTGCCTGGAGGCGAATTGCTGGATGCTACCCGCTCGAAGCGGGCGATCCTGGCGTTGGGTGTCCTCGTCGTGGCTCTCAGCGCTATCATTATTGAATTCCGACCAACCTTTCCGCTGGTTCTAATCGGGCTGACGTTACAGGGCGTCACCGGTGGGATACTCGGCCCGGCGATCGCCGCGATTAGTCTTGGGCTGGTCGGCCATTTGGCCCTCCCTGAACGGCTTGGACGCAATCAACGCTTTGCTGCAACGGGAAGTCTTGCCGCAGCGGGACTCATGGGCCTGATTGGGTATGCCTTCTCATACCAGGCGATATTCCTCTTGGTCATCGTGCTTACGTTCCCTGTGTTTGTTTCTCTCTCTCGCATCCATGCAACCGACATTCACTTTGGTCGCTCCTGCGGAGCCCCTCATCACCACACCCTCGAGCAACCTACGAGAGCCGGCCGCACGAGCCTGTGGAAGAGCCCAGGCTTGCTCGTTCTTGCCCTCTGCCTGTTCTTGTTTCAGCTCGGCAACGCGTCAATGTTGCCGCTTGCCGGAGAGTCCCTGATATATCAGGGAGAAGGCAGTTCGTCCCTCATCGTATCGGCATTGATCGTCCTGCCGCAGATCGTTGTTGCCGTGCTAGCTCCCTGGGTTGGACGAGAGGCTAACAACCTGGGCCGGCGGCCGCTCCTGCTCGTCGGATTGGGTGCATTGCCGGTCCGCGCGTTGCTGTTCGCCTTGATCCCCGAGCCGCGAGCGCTCGTCGCGTTTCAGTTGCTGGACGGTGTCAGCGGAGCAGTGGTTGGCGTGTTGACGGCACTCGTTATTGCCGATCTGACGAACGACACCGGACGCTTCAATCTGGCGCAAGGTCTGGTCGGAACGGCGTCCGGGGTCGGTGCGTCACTGAGCACCGCGCTGTTCGGTGTCATAGCGGTGAGCTATGGGCGCACCGTCGTATTTCTGAGCATTGCAGGGTCAGCTCTTGTCGCCGTGTTGATCCTTTGGTTCTTGATGCCGGAGACGAGACCTGCGACCAAGCCGGTGGGGCTTTTCAAGTAGAATAATATCCTTACCAATATGGCACCGGAATGGATGGCTTGACCGGCCTGCACATGCGATAGCACCCATGTGGCCGCCGGCTACCGCGCCTGATGCGCGGCGAGATGGTATGAAGGGAGCCGCGAGGCCGTTACAGTCCCTTGATAATGTGGGGTTCGGAACCGCGTTCGGCTGGCGGAAGCCGCCATGACGGCAGCGCATGCGCAATGCTCGGCGAGAAGCCACGCGCCGCCACGTTCGTCGAGCGGCTTGCAGCGTCCGCCAGTTCCTGCTCCCAGTGGTCGGACGGCAGGCCGAAATGATAGTCCCAGTTGTATCGTATATCGACGGTGCCGCGGCGCGCGTTCAACGCGCCATAGCGCTGCGCCACATAGTCAAGTCCGAGATACTTGTAGTGCAGCAGCATCACCTCATCGCGCGCCGGAAATGACAGTCGGCCAACCGGCGACGCACTGTGCAAGCCGCCGCCGAAGTTGGTCTCGACGATGGCGGTGGGATCAAACACGCACGGCTTGCTGTAATTGCGCTCGGGGACGCCCATGGTACGCGTTGTGGCGAGATGCTCGCCCTTTTCGGGGAATTGCGCGGTGATCATCTGGAAGCCGAGCGTCGGCACGAATGTCACGCCGGCGCGCTTCTGCTCGGCGAGATAGTCGGTCAAGCGTGGATGAAAGACGTGCTCGTCGGAATCGACGATGATAACCCAATCGGCGAGGCCCCTTGCTTCCTTCCAGCAATGATTCTGGACGGCGATTTTTGACAGTTCGAGCGTGTCGGGATTGGATCGAACGAAACGGCGTAGCTCGACCTTCCGGTGCGTCGTCAGGATCTCCCTGGTGCCGTCGGTTGAATCCTCGTCATAGACGACGATGCGCGCGGCAATCAATTCGTAGTGCCGCAGGAAATAGTCGATGACGCGGCTCTCGTTCCAGCAAATCGTGTAAACGTACACGCGCATGACCTAAAACTCCTGCCGGCGTTCTGCCGATGCCGATCAAAATGATACCATCAAATTGAGTGCGTATCGAAGCCCGCTGGGGCGCCGGTCGTACCGGGATCATCTCATCAATAACGGTGGCAGCGGTATCGTCCGATAACCAAAGTCCGGTAGCACTTCACTACACCGTGACGAGTGCGGCGGCCGTAGAACTGCGCCTCTGTGATGCCGGATCTCGCCGCTGCCGCCTGCTCGACCGCGCTTCCCGCAATTTGAAAAGCGGAGGCTTGATCACGGCCAGCCAGTCCTAGTCCGACAAGACCAATGCAGAGAGCCAACGCATATCGATTCATGGTCATCCGTATCTCCTTGCGCAAGTCGAAAACTGATTTGCGGATTCGATTCCGCGCGCGCCGCGCGAACGGTTTTGTTTGACGCGCTACCAGCCGCTAAGTGATCAAATTCGACGGGTTCGCCGCCACCCGCCTCTACGAATCCAGGTCCGTGAAAACTGTGGCCGTTGACTTGCGGGTTCCAACTTCCACTTCCGCGTCACGTCTTCCACCAGCGCGCTCCATGAAGTCGACCGCCAGTTCCTCATAACGGCGTTTGACGTTCGGGTCTTCAGTTCTCCGTGCCATCGACAGGCAAACCTGCGCTTGGTGCAGGCAATACGAAAGTGTGGGCATGGTCGGCCACCATTTTTTGACGCACTACTCGGCAGCGAAACACACGGCCAATTTGGTTCGTTCCCTTATCGGGCGCATCAAATGACAAAAACAGTCCCGCGCGATATTTAAGACACACAAAGTTCCACGGAACCCAACAGGAAAAACGCAACGGGATGGAAAGGCAAAGCGCCGACCGAGCAAAGGCAAGCCGCTTCAACCGCTGTGACGCATCGGGCCGAATAATGTCCGCCTTGGGTCAAACCGAGACTTCGGATGACGTCCGATTGAGGTCGGCTTCGCTCCTAGTTGCGGACTCGTGGCAGACAGGACCGCACTTCAGTTGAGTGCCATAAACGGGCATGTCGCTTTCATTGATTGCAGAAAATCGTTATTTTTCCTGGATTCCTGGCCGCTAAACATTTGCGGATTCCCTCATAAAGCTCGAGCATATCTGTAAGGATTGTGAATTGCCTGTGACCAAATTCCGCAACAGCCTTCTCAAATTGAGCAACAAAATGTCGAAGATGAGGAAAAAACTATGACACTAAATTTCAGAGGTCAGCATTTGGAGACTGGCTCTAGTCACAATCATGCCTCCTCTTACGCATGATTGATGCGTCAGCTGTTGCACTGGAGCTACGAACTTTAGCTCCTAACTCCGCTTCGGGTCATAAGCGGACATGCCGCGTTCTCCACTTGTCGAAGCCTGCGGACGAACGCCACCGTCGGCGTTTTGCATTAGCGCAGCGCCGGAGATGGCGTCCCAATTCATATTTCTGACCTCGAAGCCTTAGGCCGTTCGCCTAAGGGGCGTGGCTTCTACCTTTTGCAGAGCTTTACCGAGCAACTGGGCCACTTCCTGCGTTGCTTCAAGACAACGCTTGGAGTGCGCCGTCATTTGGATAAAAGCGTGCGACAGCTCGGGGTAGTGCACATACGTGATATCGTTACCGGCCTTGGCCAATTTTTGAGCGTAGTGATGTGCGACATCGCGGAGCATATCGAACCCAGCCGTCACCAGGAGCGCTTTTGGAAGCCCGGCATGGCTCTTCGCGTTCATGGGCGTGATGTACGGTTGTGAGTAGTCGACGCCCTGCGGCACGAGACACCATACAAAAAGCAGGACGCCTGCCGTATCCACATAGCCGCCGGACACGTTTTCAACGCCCGCGCGGGTGAAAAACGGCATCTCGGCTTCAGGGTAGATCGGCATCTGCAGCGCGAGCTTCGGACCGTTTTCATCTCGCAGCTTGAGACAGACCGTGCACGTGATGTTGCCTCCGGCCGAGTCTCCACCCAATCCGATGCGGTTGGGATCGACCCCGCGCTCGGAGGCGTGCTCGAAGAGCCAGCGAACGACAAATTCAGCCTCCTCGATTTGGGTCGGCCACTGGTACTCGGGGGCCAATTTGTAGTCCACGCTATAAACCTGGGCTCCGCTTACCTCGCAGAACAGGCGCATTGCGGTGTCAAACTGGTCCAGCGTACCGACGATGAAGCCGCCACCATGAATGTAGATAAGAGCGCCGCCCTCTGCCGGTCCACGCTTGGATGGATGATATACGCGCACTGGCAGACTGCCGTGAGGCCCATCCAGGACGAGGTGCTCAATCCTTCCGATCGGAGGCTTGACCTTGTCGATGAAAGCGTTGTGTTCCACGCGCTGGACATGGATGGGTTTGTGAGCCCCGAGTACTGGCCCGGTTTTCAGAAAGGCAGCAACCTCTGGATCCTTGGTACTGCTGTGAACTTCTGCTGGAATGGATTTAGCATCGAAGATTGGCATTGCTCGTCTCCTGTGTGTTTCGCCGCAATAGCTGATAATTAGTTTGCAGCGATCACCCTCAAGTCAGTTGTCATCGTGATTGGCGATGGCAAGCGGGCACTTCCACGACGCCGAGGCTGTCGGTCTTTTTTCTCATGCTGGTTATAATTATCGGCCTCCACGTCTAAGGCCGAGGCCATGCCGCCCTTGATCTAGAAACTGTGTTCGTCGACCGAAAAAGTCAGTTTCGAGGAAGTGGAAAATAAAACGGTCTTTGTTGTTCAGGTGCTGCGCCGATGCACGCCTTCGCCGCCTATAGCCAGTATGCCGCCTGACGATTTTGCGGAAAGTGTGAAAGACAGGTGCTGAAAGTATGAAAGATAGGTCGTATTGTATGAAAGATAGGTCTTGTTGACTGTGAGATTCCTATCGTTGCCGACAGCTACTGTCTCCAAGAAATAACGCGCGCCACGCGGATGAATGTTTCCTTTGGGTCATTAGCTGCCGCGGCGCGACCGGAGAGCGACGTCCGCTTTGCCCCCGAAAGCTGCCGCTGTCGCCGACCATCGTGTCCGCCTTGGGCCAATAGGCGACATCGCCTGCTCATCGATCACGTCGTCCGCCGCCATTAGAGCCTGAGCGAATGTCTGCCGTGGGAAATGCCGTGGAGGTCGCGTTTTACATGCGGCGATATCCCCGCCATATGCAGCGTTCAGGCGGCAGTTTTATCTAATGTCTTCCGTTTACCGTCAGTTGCGCGCCCGAGCAGTTGCATCAGGTCCCTAACCTGGAGGCTTTCGAGCGAACGCACGGCATCCTTGATTTCCCGGCACAGCCCTTCGTCGACGCGGCCGGCGACGAGCCTATCGAACTTCTCGACGGAGTCTTCCCATGTGAACGGACGGGAAGCGAGCCCCGGAAAATCCTGAACTTCGTGCTCGATCACTTGACCGTCCTGTAACCGGACCGTGATCTTGGCGGGCATCTTCGCGGGATATTGGTCGGTGAATTCCTGGTCCGGCCGGACCGACACCTTCTTCAGGAGTTGTTGTACATCAGCCCGCGTGATGCGGTCCGGCGCGAATTGCGCCGGCATCACATCGCCGTCAAGCAACGCCACCGCGAGCAAGTATGGCAGGCTGTGATCCGCCTGCTCCTTGGTGCGAATGACTTTGTCCACGCCGTAGAGGCCGCCGCCGGCGAAGTCGTAGGCGATTCGGATCACGTCGGCCTCGATCGAAACCACCTTGCCGGGATCAAATTTTTTCTGCCTGGCGAGTTCAACCATGCAATGGACGGCGGACTGCGTGTGGATCATGGCGTTGTACTTCTTGATGGTGCTCTCCAAAACGCCCTCGTAACCTTGCTTATCCCAGTCGATGCGTATCTGCATATGCAGCAGGTTATCGATGCCGTTGGCGCCCTCGATCACCTGCAGTGGTCCCGCCACGCCGCGACGCGCAAGAAACAGCGCGTTCATCGCGCCAAGCGCCGATTGCGCCGAGGCAAGACCTTTCCATTGCGACAGTGGCTTTGCTCTTATGACAGCAAAGGAAGCATCGCTGGCTGCCGCCATGGCGATAGCGTTTGCGATCTGCGGCTCGCTCAAGCCGAGCAGCCGGCCCGCGGCGGCGTTGAGCGAGAAAGCGAGTTGCGCGGTGTGGTCGAAGCCGCGCGTCATGAAGTTGGCGTGATCGACGAAACGAGACTGCACTGTGTAAGAGAGCGCCACTGCCAGCATCAGGTCGCGCCCGCTGCCGCCCACATATTCGGCAATAGTCAGCGCCACGCCGAAGTTATCGGCTGTATGGCAGGTCTCGGTTGGCGCTAGGAAATTGTCCATGAAGTCGACGTAGCGCACCAGCACGGTATGCCAGAACGCCGCGAAGATCGGATTGGCCTTGCCCCCGCCGATCAGCGCGCACGGGCCGTCGCCCCCGAAATCCGCGACTTGTCCGCGGCAGGCATCGACGGGGCCGGCGCCCAAGGCGGCGATACAACAACCGAGCGAGTCCAGAATGTGGACCGGCAACTGCTTGCGCGACTGCGCCGAGAGATCGGCGAACGAGGCGCGAGCGGCATATTTGGCGAGCGCTTCGACTTGGGTCATAGCGAGTCTCCTTCTGCTGCATCGCTTACTGTGTCAGGGCGATGAAAACTCCCATTGTGAATATCGAACCAATCACGCTGAGAAATAGGGCAGAGGCAGCGCGCGCTTCGGATACATGGTATTGGACGGCAAGCACGATCACGATCGGCATAACTGGGATGGCCGTCGTCAGCACCGCCTCGGGAACGATGGGGGCGCCGTAGCCGAGCGAGAGCAGGCCAACCAGGACCAGCGCGGGCTGAACGATGTTCTTCAACAACGCCAACGATATTGCTGTCCAATCAATTTGGATTTTGTAGGCGGCAAGCATGATGCCAGACGCGAACAGCGCGACGCCGCTCGTGGCCTGTCCAAAAAGTGAAAGTCCGTGGTCAACAATTGAAGGAATGCGGACATTGCACAGCACGAGCACAAAAGCGAGCACGGGGGCCCAGACAATTGGCTCTTTGACCGTTTCCAGGAGCTTTTCGGTAAAGGCCGGGTGACGCGTCGTCGGCGACCCCGTCGTTCCAATGGGTGTTTTTCCCAATGCCAGGCCGAGAATCGTGATCGGCACGACGATGAGATTGATGATAAGAGCGGCGATCGCGATAGTAACGGCGCTGGCTTTGCCGAACAGGTCGCCGAGGATAGCCGGACCCATGAACGGAACGGCCGGCGCAGACGCAGTCAGTGCCGCCAATACGCTCTCGCTCAACGAGAAGCGAAATACGAAGTGGAACAGCAGAAACACCAGCGCATATAAGCCGACCATCGCCACGAATATCGCAACAACAAACGCAATATCCTGGACCAGATCGGCGCGCCGCGTGCCAACCGTGCCAACGAAAAGCGCGAGTGGCACGGCATACAACAACACCATGCGATTGAGGACCGACGCTTCCTTCGGCCCAAAGTCGTGACGCCAAGCAGCTACGAAACCGAGCAGCAGGGTAAAGATGATCGGAGCCAGTGCGCTCAGAATGGTCTGTGCCATGGCGGTGAGATCCCATTCGCAGCCCGTTGGCAAAATTATCGAATTGCTCGAACAATCAAATCGAATTGCTCGAACAATCAATACGATGAAGTCGATGTTAAGGGGCTTCTATAGAGCTGCCTCCGAAAGCTGCTGTCGGAACCAATTTGGCGCAACTTTGTTCCGTACAGGATTGCGAAATTCGTGCATCGGGCTTCAACACCAGGAGAGAACCATGGCATATCCCACCGCCTATACCTCCACCGTCGCGATCCCATTGCCCTCGGAGCAAGCCGTCCGGCAGGTCATCGGCAAATCCTATGATCCGGATAAAACCCTGAACGTCCTGAAGATGTTCGCCGGAACTGAGGACCTGCACGAGGCGACAATCGGCATAGTCAAAGCAATGTTCCAGGCGAAAGGTATTGATCCCAGGACGCGCGAGATGATCATTCTGCGTGCGGCAAAGGTATTGAATACGCCTTACGAGGCGCAAGCCAACGTCGTGATGGCTAAGAACGCGGGCTTGTCTGCTGCTGAGATTGACGCCGCTGCCACCGACGGACCGGTATCCGGTATCAATCCAGAGTATGTTCTCGTGTGTAAAGCGACCGATGAGTTATCAAAGACCGGCACATTGCGCGACGAGACCTTACGCGAACTTCTTGACAGGTACGGTGAGACGATCTCTCGCAAGGTCGTGCTTATGATCGGTTGGTTCAATATGCTCAGCCTGTTTTTGAATGGGTGCCGGGTCCCGCTCGAGACCACCGACAAGGTAGGAACGAGGACTTCGCCACTCCGGGCTGCGTAACGGAACAGATCGGGAGACTCGAACAATCTCCGAACCCGGCGCAGCGTTATAAGCTGCTGAAACCGATTGCCTGCTTTGGGTCAAACACGTCGTTTCGAGGCCGCGCCGGGCACTTCCGTCGTTCACTGGAAATACCCGCTAACTGCAAAGGAGAATCTCTATGGACCGTCGCACCTTTGTGGGCACGCTGGCCGCAGCTGGCGCCGCCCTTCCGCTGCTCAACCAAGTCGCCAGCGCCCAGACGTCCCTGAAAACAAAGAATGTCGTTTTCGTCCATGGACTGTTTGCTGACGGTTCCTCCTGGTCGAAGGTCATCCCTCGCCTCCAGGCGAAGGGCATCAATTGCACCAGCGTGCAGAATCCTCTGACCTCGCTGCAGGAGGCGTCGGAGGCCGCGCGGCGGGCGATCGCATTGCAGCCGGGCCCGACGGTGCTCGTTGGCCACTCGTTCTCCGGAATGATCGTGACGGAGGTTGGGGTGGACCCGAAGATCACCGCGCTTGTCTACGTCGCCGCGCGGGCACCCGATGCCGGTGAGGACTATGCGGCACTGGCGAAGAACTACCCGGCGCCGCCTGCCTCAGCCGGCGTTGTGTTCAATGACGATTGGGGCCAGTTGACCGAGGAGGCTTTCCTGCACGACTTCGCGGGCGACCTGCCAAAGGAAGAGGCACGCGTCCTCTACGCGGTTCAGCAGCCCTTCAAGAAGTCGCTGAACACAGACAAGACAACGAACGCCGCCTGGCGCACCAAGCCCACCTTCTACGCCGTGTCCACCGAAGACCGGACGATCAATCCCGACCTCGAGCGTTTCATGGCCAAGCGGATGGGTGCGAAGACGATCGAGGTCAAGTCGAGCCACCTGTCGCTGATCTCACACCCTGATGCGATTACGGACCTGATCCTGCAGGCGCTCGCCGTCTGAGCGGATCACGGTCGATCTCAATGTGCGGGCGTTATCTTCTGTATCAACGTGAGTCCGCTACGGGTCATTAGCTGCCGCGCCGACGCTAATTGGTGGCGTCCGCTCTTACCTCGTAAGCGGACATGCTACCGTCACAGCTTGATCCCTGATCATCGGAGCAATTTCCCTGCTCCACGTTTTGAGATTCCCTGTTCAGCTGTGTAGGGAATTTGTCTGCAAGCCATTGAAATTAGAAGGTGATCAGGCGCCTGAATCGCAGCACAAGGCTCGATTTCGCGAAATTCCCTGTTTATTTCCCCGTTAACAGGGAATTTGGGGCAGAGACCGGTCCGATACGGACTGCCGCCTCAGCCAGCCAGTGCCGTCTCTGTGGGCTCTTTCCAAGGAAAGCTTATCGGGCCATGTGACGCGTTTACTTGCCCTCGTTCTGTGCGGCGACCTTCTGTACAATCGGCATCCAGGTTTCCTGCTGCTGATTAACAAAAGCGAGCGTCTGATCCGGCGTCATCGGCCGCGGGTAGTTGCCGAACGATGCGAATTTCTGTTTGAGGTCCGGATCGTTGAGAACTTTGGTGAGATCGGTGCTGACCTTGGCGATGATCGGCGCCGGGGTGCCGACCGGTGCGACCAGAACCTGCCAGCCCAAGCCGAGAAAGCCGGGCAGCGTCTCAGCGACGGTCGGCAGATCGGGAAATTCCGGCAGCCGCTGCGGTGCGCCGGTGGCGATCAATTTCACCTGACCGGCTTTCACCGCGCCCGCAATTCCAGAATAGCCTTCGATGATCATCGATACGCGGCCGTCGGCGACATCGCCGATGGCGGATGCCGGTCCGCGTGTATACGGCACCGCCTCGAGCTTGATGCCTGCGCGCTCCTGCAAAAGTTCGCCTGTCAGATGTGTAAGCCGGCCAATGCCGGTGGCTGCAATGGTGATTCTGTCTGGCTCCTTTTTGGCGAGCTCGATCAACTGCGGCAGCGTCGAGATGCCGAGTGTCGGCGAGACGGCGACGAACATCGGCTGATCGCAGGCGTAACCCACCGGCACGAAGTCGCGTGGCAGTTTGACCGGGAGATTCGGCGCGATTGTCGGCAGTGCCACAAAGGTAGACAGCGTCGCATGAAATAAGGTGTAGCCGTCGGTTGCGGCTTCGGATGCGGCGTGGGCGGCAATGCTGCCATTCGCGCCCGGCTTGTTGAGGACGACGACCTGTTGCCCCCAGAGCTTGCTGAGCCCCTCTGCGACAAAACGCGCAACCACGTCCGGTGACGAACCGGCCGGCGAGTCGGAAATGATCGTGACCGGTTTGTCGGGATAATTAGCGCCTTGCGAAAAAGCGGCTGAGGCCGACAGGATCAGCATACAGAAGATACTGAACGCATACCGTAAGCCGAACATTTCATTCTCCAGCATCTCATCGCGGCTTTTGCCGCCTGATCATCGACCTAGCGGCAATTTCAGATGGGCGTCAATCGCGCAGCAAGACGCCGTGACAGCCGTTTGAAGCGGTTAACGCCGGAATTGCTGTTGCGCGCAATGGCGCCGTAAGACACGTTCCAGTACCAAGAATCCGCCAGCAAACGCAGACGAGCCCTGCTCTTTAAGCCAGGGCGCCAAACTTGCTCACCATTCCAAAAACTTGCAAAATCGCGCCTCGGTTCGAACAACAAGGTCGCAAGGGAAGGTCACTGCCCATGTCCACTTCAGCAGTCAGACTGATTTCGGAATCCGCAATGCCGGCGGGTGTGCGGGTCACGCAAATCCAGCCCGCGCTTGGCTCTATCATTTCGGGGTTCAAATTCGACGGCAAGCCGCTGACCGATGAATTCCGTTCGGCCTTGCGCGATGTTCTCCACAATCGCGGCCTGGCGGTCTTCGAACCCGGCACAGTAACGGCGGAAAACTTCACCGCGTTTGCCGGTTTCCTCGGCGAGTTCTTCCATTATGCGGGACCGCACACGCCGCGCGCGCCCGAAAATCCCGACGCGACCATGATCGATTCGATGAAGGACAAGAATCTGCGCAATCATATCTGGCATGCCGATGGCGGCTTCCGTCCCGACGCGCCAGCCTTCACCGCGCTGTTTGCTCATCAATTGCCCGACAGCGGCGGAGACACGATCTTTGCCAACACGGCGTGGGTGTACGAACACCTCGACCCGCTGTTCGCGGCCTACCTTGAATCGCTCACCGTGATTCAGTCGGCCGACGCGACCGGCCATATCACCGACCGTTATCTCGATCCGGAGGAAGCTGCGAATGCACGCATGCGCATGCCGCCCTTCGAAATGCCGATCGTTCGCGTGCATCCGGCGACCGGCCGCAAATGGATCGGGGTCAACGAATCCTACACGAATTACATCAAAGGCGTTAGCCGGATAATGAGTCAGAACATTCTCGGCATCCTGTTCGACATGATCAAATCGCCGGAAGCCACCGCCCGCTACAGCTGGACGCGCGGTGCTCTGGCGATCTGGGACAATCGCGTCGTGCAGCATAAGGGCATCAAGGATTACGGCAGCGGCCGCCGCATCCTCTATCGCGCGACCATGACGGCGTAAGGTCGTTCCTGGTGGACGACGCTCGTGCCAAGATACTGATCGCGGTCGAGGAGCTGACACGGCTCCTCGACGCGAAAACGCCTGTCGTCCTGCTCGATGTTTTGGACGAAGCGGGCGCGGCGCCGGACGATCGGCCGAAAATCCCCGGTGCCTTGTCGGTCAATCTGGCGGCGGATTTTTCCGGCAAGCCGACCGCGCTTTCCGGCCGGCGGCCGCTGCCGGATATCAACGAGCTGCAAGCCAAAGCGCGCGCCTGGGGCATTCGGGGCGAGAGCGTCGTCGTGGTTTACGACAATGCCGGCGGCGCGCAAGCCTCCCGCGCTTGGTGGACGCTGCGCTGGGCGGGCCTGGACAATGTCCGCATTCTTGACGGTGGCCATGCTGCCTGGGCCGCGGCACGTCGCCCGTCGTCTAATCACGTCGTAACTCAAGCGGCGCAGGCCGGCGACGTGGTGCTGACACCCGGCCATATGCCGACTATCGAGGCCGACGAAGCGGCAACTCTCGCCAAGCAGGGGAAGCTTTTCGATGCCCGGCCGCGCTCCTCTTATGTCGGCGACCCGGCGAAAGCCGGCACTGGACATATTCCGGGCGCTATCCACGCGGCTGCGGGCGAGAATATCGCCGACAGCAAATTTAAATCGACCGATGATCTGCGCGCGCATTTTGCTTCGCTCGGCGCGGATGCCTCAGGCAAGATCGGCGTCTATTGCGGCAGCGGCAATTCCGCCGCGCATGCCGTTGCCGCGATGACAGTGGCTGGTCTCAAGCCTGCGCTTTACGTCGGTTCCTGGTCGGCATGGAGCGCGGATTCATCGCGACCCGCCGCGACGGGACCAGAGCGCGGATAGTCTCGCCTGCGCCGTTGGCGCGCAGAAACGAACATTACGAGATCATGCCTGACCGGTACGCGGCATTGAGTCGCGCGGAATATCCTGCAGCGCAAAATCGATCGCGCTTTGAAGGTCTTCGGCCTGATCGCGCGACAACGTGGTTACAGTCCAACCCAAACCGGGATGCTGCATCGCGATTTGAATTGCCGGGAGAGCCTCGCACGCGCTCACGTCCAGCAGCAGATTATCGGTGCGATAAAGCCGGTCGGGGTCCGCCGGCGGTTCGGCGGGGTGCACCGGAAGCATTCTGGAACGGCATTCGGTCAGTTTGCGGATGAAGGCGTCGAGATCGGCAGCCTCTAGTTCCAGGCGCCCGATCCGGCCGTCGGCCGGCGAAATCGTCAGGCGTAGGTGATCGTCCGAGACTTCCAGCGCAAGAGTTTGCAGCGCAAGAGATTGCATGAGCGGCTCCATTCGGCCCGATGCGCCGGGCGCATTCTACAGGTCGAGGGTCAGTTCGTCGGTCTTGGCGCGCGAGAGCGCCGGAACGGGCACCTGATAGACCAGTTCGACATCGCGACCGCTTTGCGACGATGCAATCGCGGCCGCGCAGACTTCAAGATTGGCGAGGCCCCACCGTCCATCGTGAATGGGCGGGACGTCGCGGAGGATCGCATCCGCCAATTCATCGAGCACGAGCGACCGCGGACTGCGATCGGTTGGCAGGACGATCTCTTCACGCCCATTCTCGGAATACAGATAGATGCCTTGAGGCGATTGGCGTAAATCGCCCCGCTCGCAATTCACGACCGTAAGTCCGAAAAACGGCTGAAAAGGTGCTGCGGCCGGAATTGCGGTCTTTGCGCGTTTGCGTTTGGCCGCGAGCTCATCAATGGCACTGACCTGCGTGCCTGTGCGAACGCGGTGGGTGCGATCTTCAGGTTTCTGCGGCAGTCCCCATTCGCCTATGTCGAAACAAAGCTCGGCGCTCGGCAGGTATCCGTAGCCGTTATACACGGCGGTCGCGGCGGCCCCGTCGCTAAACTGCAGATAAGCAACGTGCGCGCCTATGGATTTCCTCGCCGGATCCCAATCGAAGGTGGTGGCGCGCACGCTCTTGAGTAACCCGCCGCCGAGCAGGCGGATGACGTCGAATTGATGCGCGCCTTGCCGGTAGGTCACCCCGCCGCCGAGGTCGGGATTTAATTCATCGGATCGGCGCGGCCGATAGATCCAATCCGTAAAACACCAGGTCTGGATCATCCGCACCCGTCCGAACGTGCCGGCGGCGATGATCTCGCGCATGCTGCGGATGGGCAGATCGAAGCTGTGGGAATGGCCGACCATGAGCAGAACGCCCGCCGTTTGTGCGGCGTCGACCATGGCCTTGGCGCCGTCGATCGAAGTCGACATAGGCTTTTCGGTCAGGACGTGCTTGCGTGCCGCGCAGGCGAGCATCACATGGTCGCGGTGAAGTTCGGTAGGAGTACCGATGTAGACAATATCAAGATCGCTCCCTGCAAACATCGACGGCAGGCTGTCGAAGCCGGCTGCGCCGGTTTGCTGTTCGATCTCTGCGCGCGCCTGGTGGTCGGGATCGGCCACCGCGGCCAAGGTGAAGCTGTTGTGAGCAAGTACCGCGGGCAAGAAAGCCCGACCTGCCGCGCCCAAGCCGACCAATCCGAGACGAAGCCTTTCCGATCTCGCGTGTCCTGTCATACCCGTCCGTCACCGCGCTGCACTTTGCGCATCTGTTATCATGACCGACAGCCCGAAAGCTTCACAATACAATCTGGTGATGGCTGCAATAGTCAAAACATATGCCGACGCTTCTCGACGTCATGAAAGGGCATCGGAATAGCGAGCCTCACGTGCTTCCGGCGGGAGTTGCTGCAAAAGCTCCATCAGCAGATTGCGAATGAGGAGCTGCGCGCGCGTCGGCGTGCTTTGCGCCGGCCGTACCAGATGAAGTTTGCGGGTCACCTCGGGACTGACGATTGTCCGGACTTCGACCAGGCCTTCTTGGGCGGCCTTCGCGGCGAGCGTCGCCGGAAGGACGGTGTGTCCGAGGCCTCCTTCCACCATGCTCAACGTCGTCTGCAGGGAATCCATCTCATGCACGACGTTGGGCAGCGTGCCGTTTTCCATAGCGGCCGCGGTGAGCAATTTGCGCACGACATGAGGCGGCGACCCGAGGATCAGCGGCAGTTCCATGGCGCTTGAAAGCGCGATCTGATCCGTTGACGGAAGGTCTGAATTGACCGGCGAAATGAGGCTGAGGCGCTGCAGCGAAATGAGTTCGGCAACAACGCGGACGGAGTTCTCGGTGCTGTAGGTGAGGGCGATATCCAGCTCCCGCTCAAGGAGCAAAGCGTAGAGACTTTCGCTGAAATGCTCGACAATGCGGACCGACATCGCGGGCGCCCGGCGCCGCGCTTCCTGAAGCAGTTTCACGGCAAGGATCTCGCCCATGCTGCGAGGCATCCCGACGCGCACCAGGCCTTCGGGTTCGTCGCGGGCCCCGCGTACGTCCTCCACGGCCACGTCCACCTGATGCAGAATGGTCCGCGCATGGCTCAACAAGCGCCGTCCGGCGTCGGTGAGCTCGATGCCGCGCGAATGCCGGATGAATAGCTGCTCCTGCAACTCTTCCTCGAGCTTTAGCATCTGATTACTGAGCGCGGGCTGCGCCAGTCCGAGCAGTTCCGCCGCCCGCGTGAAGCTCTTCGCTTCAGCGACCATCGTAAAATATTTCAACTGGCGGAAGTCCATGGACGCGGTCCACCCATCGCGGCCTTCCCGAGCCCGGGGCAGGCCAATTTTTCTTGTCGCTGCATCATCTTAGCGCGCACGTTGCGGGCTCGGCTAGGACGACTTTCGCGCTCCTTGGCGGTCGCCCACTTCGGGGCACCTATCACTTTTGATGATGGCAGCCAGCCGTTCAATGTCTTGGACTACCAGATGTAATTTCGTCAAATTCGAATTTCGAAGGATTCAGACGTTCGATTTGCACCGGATGGAGACTTGATTCTGTTGACGGTCGCAAAGCGATGCCGCGTCGCGATCGGGCGGGGCAAAACGGCGAAAGGGAACGATCCATGCTGACTGCCGAGCAGAACGACATGCTGACACGCGTTGGACCGGGAACGCCGGCTGGTAATCTGCTGCGGCGCTACTGGCAGCCGATCGCCGCTGCAGTGGAAATGACGGACAAATGGACAAAGCGCGTGCGGCTGCTCGGTGAAGATCTCGTTCTCTTCAAGGACCGGCAAGGTCGGCTCGGGTTGATCGCCGAGTTTTGTCCGCATCGTCGCGCCTCGCTCGGATACGGCATCCCGACCCAAGACGGCATCCGCTGCCCTTACCACGGCTGGGAGTTTGGCCGCGATGGGCAATGCTTGAACCAGCCGAACGAACCCGACAAAACGGCATTCCGCGACAAAGTCGGAACCCAGGGCTATCCGGTCGAGGAGCTCGGCGGCCTTCTCTTCGCTTATCTCGGCCCTGAGCCGCGTCCGCTGCTTCCGCATTATGACGGTTTCGTCGCGGAAGGGACCATCAAGATGCTCGGCAGGACGGTGGTTCCGGTGAACTGGCTGCAGATCATGGAAAATTCACTCGATCCCATTCACACCGAATGGCTGCACGGTCACCATTATGAGTTCATCAAGGAGAGTGAAGGCGTCAAGGTTGCCATCAGCGCCAGGCATGAGAAGATCGCTTTCCGCGAATTCGAATACGGCATAACGAAGCATCGATTGCTGGCGGGTCATTCCGAGGATTCCGACGATTGGCGCGTCGGCCACCCGGTGGTTTTCCCGAACATCCTCTCGGTCGGAAACGGCGACGAGAACTCGCGCTATTACGCGTTCCAGATTCGCGTGCCTATCGACGACACCAACACCATGCATTTCTGGTACTCGGCTTACGTGCTGCCGAAGGATGCCGAGATTGATCCAAAGCTGATCGAAAAAGTGCACCTCTATGAGGTTCCGTTCAAAAACAAGGACGGCGAGTTTATTCTCGACAATGTCGAAAGCCAGGACATTATGGCATGGGTCACCCAAGGACCTATCGCTGATCGCACGCGTGAACATCTAGGGGCGTCCGATCAAGGCATCGCCATGTATCGGCGCGTTCTTCGTCGGGAGATCAAGAAGGTCGAGGAAGGGCTCGACCCGATGGCGACAATTCGGGACGAGACCAAGAACCAGTGGATTGATCTGCCCAACGAGCGGAAGAAGCATCACAACAGCGAGGGCTTGCGGAGCTGGATGATGCGCACCCACGCGGCTTATTCGCCGATTCTTGATGATCTGGTTGCTCTCTTTGAGCCGAAGAAGCCCGGGCCGATACGTCTTGCCGGTTAGAGCGTGATCATCTGGCGGAGCGGAGCGCCGCAGCCTGATTGACTGCTTGCATCCTTGACGGGGGAGGGGAATAGGCGCGCTCGATCAATGTCAGCCCAGCGTTGTCCGCTTTTGGCGTTAGGGCGAATGTGGCTTTGATGCAAAAATAATCGGAGACGGGTTCGAATCCTGACGTTCCCGGGCAGCCAGTTCAGCCTTGCGGTGCATGTGATGTTTCGATCAGCTCGGCGCCTCGTGTGAACGCGGCAGCAGCGCCCCGCTCGCGGCAGCGCCGAGAGCTAAAATGACAGCGAGCAGCATTATGTCCCTGATGCTCTCCGCCAGCGCCCCGCTGATAATCATCTCTGCGAGTTGCCGATCGTCGCCTTGGCTCATCGCTGCGGCCGGTGTGGCGACAAATTGCCCACGCGCGCTTTGAATTATCTGACTCAGCTCCGTCGAGGCCGAGGAGGTCTGGAGGCGACGATCGAGCCCGTGGTCGTATAGTCCGAGTGCTACCGCACCAAAGATGGCAACCGCGAGTAGACCTGCCAATGATGCAACGGCATTGTTGACCCCGGACGCCACCCCGGTCTGACGCGCCGGCACCGCGTTAATGACGGCGGTTGTGAGCGGAGCGACGCTTACGGCCATCCCGAGACCTAGGACCGTCATCGACACCAGATAGGCCCAATAATCGCTCCGACCGATGCATAAGGCCAATGCGCCGAAGCCCAGCGCTGTGATCAAGGGCCCAATGATCAGCGGCAACCTAGCGCCGACACGATCGACCAATCCGCCCGACCAGCGCGACAGCAATCCGATGATGAACGTGAAGGGGAGGAAGGCAGCGCCGGCGCGCACTGCCGAATAGCCGCTGACCTGGATCAGCGCGAACGGTAGAAAAAATAAGGTCGCACCGAGCGCGGCGTAAAGCAGCAGTGTCAACAGATTAACGGCCGCGAAGGTGCGCGATTTAAACAGATCAAGCGGCAACATTGGCATGTTACTATGGCTCTCCAGCCAAATGAAAGCGCAAAACAGCAGAAGACCGATAGCAAGGGGCATAACAACCCTGATATCGGACAAGCCGAATTCCGGCGCCGCGATGAGACCGAAACAAACGCCGGCCAAGCCGAGCAGCGCCAGCACGGCGCCAGTCCAATCGAGCCTGCCGGTGACCTGGCGATCATGGCTTTCCGGAACGTGTTTATAGGCGATCCAGATCGTCGGCAGGGCGAGCAGAGGATTTATCAAGAAAATCCATCGCCAGTTGAAGTGATCGACGATCAGGCCGCCTAGCAGCGGTCCGATCGCGACCGCAATGGCGGAAACCCCGGCCCAAGTCCCGATCGCCTTGCCGCGCTCGTCTCCGTCAAAGGAGGCCCCGATCAATGCCAACGAACAGGGGATCAGAACAGCGGCCCCGACACCCTGCACGGCGCGGGCGAGGATCAATTGGGCAATGCTCGGAGCAAATCCGCACCACAACGACGCGGCTGCAAACAGAGCGATGCCGATGATAAACATTTTTCGGCGGCCGAAGCGATCTGCCGCGGCGCCGCCGGCAAGCAAAAGTGCTGAAAGACACAGCGTGTAGGCGTTGACCAACCACTGAATCACAGCGACGGAAGTCGCCAGATTGCTTTCAATTGCAGGCAACGCGATATTGACGACGGATTGATCGATATGGGTGATGCTGGAGGCGAGAATGGTGGCCAACAGAACCCAGGGCTTTTGTCTGGCGCCGCAATTGGCCGCCGGAGGAATCGACCGGATCGCTGCTTCGTCGCAAGGTGCGGCTTTCAGATTGATCACACGTGGTCTCCGAGCAGAGCCCCGTTGCGCACATCTGCGACAGTATCGAAATCGGATGTTATGTTCGACATTTGACCCGATTTTTCGTGGCATTATCGAGGCTGGACCGGAAACTGACTTATGCCTTCAAACCCAGCAGGCTACAGCACGCCGCAAGACGGGCCCTCGGTAGCGTTTGCGCTTCCAGCTGGCTTGACCAATGGCGGCGTCACGACATGGGCTCTTGCCCTTTCAAAGAGATTGAACCAAAAGAACCATCCATCCAAACTGATTTGTCACAGTCCGTGGCCGGGTCACGACACATTCAATTCTGACGACAGAAGCGATGTTATTTATTGCGACGGACTGGCATGGGCTGCCGGCATCGAAGCAATTCGCGGCTTTCTCCCCACTTACGCGGCGGTCAAAGCGAAAATCTTCATTCCGAACTGGTCATGGGGAACCTATGGGACGGTTTCTCTGATGAGTCTTGATGAGGCTTGCGACATACGTGTCATCGCTTTTGCCCATTCGGACCAAGACCATTATTACGAGCTTTTGAGCTACTACGAGCCGATCATAAGTAAATTTGTCGGTGTGAGCGAAACAACCTGTCAACGCCTCCGGCGTCTTTTGCCTTCTCGCTTAGGCGATATTTGCAAACTCACGTATCCGGTTGCAGTTCGAAACGAAACGAGAAGGCACGATCATAAACAGCCGCTTACAATTACGTATGGAGGGAGAATACAGCAGCGGCAGAAGCGAATATTGGACTTGATTGCGTTGGCGGATCTCCTCGCATTGAAAAAGGGCAACTACCACTTCAAAATCGTGGGCGATGGGCAACAATTGGCCCAACTTACCGAGCATTTCGCGAAGACAGAGTATTCAAATATCTCGATTGAGTTCCTGGGATTGGTTGCTCACGAAAGGATGACGGATTTATGGGCAAGTTCGGACATCAGCATACTCTTCTCTGACTTTGAAGGTATGTCGATTTCCATGCTTGAAAGCATGGGACAAGGATGCGTGCCTATTGTCACGGACGTGAGCGGCTCCAAGGAAAAAATCACGCGTGGCAAAACCGGCTTTATCGTTACCGTGGGTGACGTAGCCTCGATGGCGCAAATCATCGCTGATCTTGACGCGGACAGAGCTCGTGTCGAGAAAATTTCCGCTGCCTGCATGTCGTCGCTTCGGGATCACCACGGATTTGATACTTATGATCGGGAGCTCGTAACAATTATGCGGGAGTGCATGAGCGGGCCATCTGCCAGGTGGCCTCGGACCAGGGCAATCGTTCCGAATTAAAAATTCTTGCCCTTCCTTATTAAGGAGCGCCAGCTGCCGACCGCGGATAAAATTAGACAAGCGACGTTCGCCGACTTCGACCCTGCGGAGGCTGGCGACGCGGTGGAACCAGCCGGCTCGGCGGCTACAGTCCACGTCGCCTGTTGTTTCGACCGGAAAATGGAATTGCCGTTTCTGGTTCTTGGCAGCTCACTCAAAAGACATCTGAAGGGCGATCGAAAGGTCGTCTTGCATGCCTTCCATTCCGAACCTATCGCGCACCCGGCTTATTTTGCCGAGCTCAATTCCGCAACGTTTGAGCTTCGATTGCGGCATATCGAGAATCGGTTCCGCCACGTAGCTAGCTGGCCAAGCCATCTCACGGCGGCGTCGTTACTCCGGCTGCGGTTGCCCTCGGTTCTCAACGGCATTGATCGGGTCATCTATCTCGACTGCGACCTTGTTGTTCTCAACGACATCACGACGCTCTACGATACGGATCTATTGGACTTTCCATTGGCAGCATGTTTGGATTTCTGGCTCACGGGCGCTCCCCCCTTCGCTCCCCCCGGCTGGGACGTCGGGGAGTGGCACAAATTTTTGAGTGAGGTCGTCAGTCTCGCCGACTGGAAAACCTATTTCAACGCGGGGGTACTGGTGATGGACCTCAACAGGTTCCGCAACGCTGGCCTCGTTCATGCCGCCGAAGAATTCCTTGAACAGACAAATTATAAGACGCCGTTTGTCGACCAGGAGGCATTGAACCATGTGATCGATGGTGCATTTGTCAGGCTGGATTCACGCTGGAACGTCCTTGCGGCTCTGGGCCATTCCGACCCGTGGATCATACACTACGCCGGCCCCTACAAGCCCTGGAGTTGCGAAGGGCGGCGGATCGCATTTTGGAATCGCCGGTTCTGGCAGGAGGCCGCGGAATCGCCGGTGTTGCCGCTCTTGGTGCGGACCTATCTGGAGACGTGCGAGCGGCGCGGATTGACCAAGCTGCAGCCGGCGAGTGTCCTTTTGTCCGGCGGCAAGCCGCGACTGTGCAAACGCGACATTCTCGCGCACGCGGAAAGATACCGATCTTTTCCTGAGGCGACGCAGGCCAGCGAGTCGATCGCCCGGGATCTCGATCGCCGACCCGAAAGTGCCGATGCAGACGCCGCGGCGGTCTCGGTCGACATTCTGAGCCACCACGGCGGAGTCCGCGATGGCCAAACCTTGATCTTCGATCTTAAGGCCGCCGACGGCCACCTCGTCTTTGGTCCATATCTCTGGTACCCGGCTGGAAACTACGAAGCGACTTTCAATCTTGCCGCGACGGGTGTCGCACCGGGCCCAACAAACAAACTTGTGATCGATATTGTCGCCGACGCCGACCAATGCCTGGCGCAACGTGACCTTTCCCCCACCTCGTCGGCAACTGAGAGCACGTTGCAATTCGTTGTCGACAGGAGCGAACTGTTTTTGGCATTTCGCGTTTTTGCAACGGGCTTTGCCAACGGCGAGCTCCGCTTTGGCGGCGTGAAATTGCGCCCGCGCGTATCGTGCTTCAAAAAGGAGGGATGAAACCTCTCTCAAACCAGTCGTGTAGCGTCGCAGACATGGTGATATTCAATTTTGTTGGCGCAGGGTTTCGAATTACTTCATCATACCATGCAAGATCATATGCGTGCGGTGGTCGGGGCGGCGGTGTCGTCAATTGCCACGACTTGCCGAAACCTGAGCAATGCAAGAGGGCAGGCGAACCGAATGTCCCGACCCGCAGGAACGGGTAATGTGGCGCCACGGCTGCCCAAAAATCAGGGGGGCTTATGCCGATGAGGGGTGCTTCCCAGTCCTGCAGCAAAGCATTAAGGACGTCTTGGTCGGACAACGGAAAGTCAACATCGGTCCACAGTGCACCGGGAGCGACGAGCGTAGAGCGGATGAGCGAATCCCATTGCTCGAGTAGCATATGGTCGCGCTCAAAATTGCAGGCGAGCAAACCAGCATGGTAATAGCGGCTCGGCCAATGTTGCGGACGTGCAGGCCGGCCCAATCGTTTTGCCCAATTATATCGTCGATAATCGATCGACGAGATTAGATTCGAGACTGCGACGACCGGAGCGACTTCTAGCCACTGTTCTAGTCGCTGGAAAAAAGTTGGATCGGTGATTATTATGTCAGCATCTAGCAGCACGCATTGCTCGCTCGGCTGTTTCAACGGCAACTCTGCCTTTCGGTTTCCCGGCCAATAGCCGTTTGGGCCAAGTGCGTGAAATTCGACTCCCTCAGCTCGTTGCGTCGAGATCGAAAGCGGCTCCGGACTGCCGACATGGATCTTTCCTGAGAAGCCGCGCCGGCGAGCCGAATTGATCAGCGCGGCAATTCCGGGGACGAATGCTTCGTCGGCAAAAGTGTACAGCGACAATTTCATTTCTTCTGCAACTCACACATGTGTATTTGCAGCTCATTCGACAAAACTGCGGTATGACGCGAGCGCCTCAATTAGTTCGGCGACAACTTGCGGCCAATTCGCGGCATTAGTCTGTGATTGTATCAAGCCTGCCCGGCATTCTAACGTTCATGAGAGGACAATTTGGCGGGGCGCTCGTTTTGTTAGACAATCCTCACACTGATGATACACAACAGCCGAGGTTCTCGGCAACCAGGTAGCCGCAATCGCAAATGATGACTTGATTGTACCGCCACGTCGCCTTTTGGCACATAAGCGACCTCGCGCAAGGTCGCAATTAAGTCCGGAAACGGGTCAAGAGCGGACCTGGCAGGCACCCGCCGAGCGCGCGCGTTCAGGTGGTCGTGCCCGCCTTTGATCGAGCAGAGAATCCTCTCCGCGGCGTAACATCACCGAGATCCATCTCTTCGATTAGCACTGACCGATCCGATTCAGCCGAGGCCAATTTCTTCGCCGCTTGCTGTGCAGTGCTGCTATTCGAGCCCCATACGGCGATACCCCCGAGCGACGCCGCGACGGCGGCAGCCATTACTGCAGGATCGAACCTGATGGTGCCGAACAGCATCCCGGCGAGCACAAGACTGCCGCCTGCCACGGCGATCCGCGAAACCAAGATCAATTTACGACAGCTCTCAATCCTAGCAGCGAGGTCTTCGATGAGCCCCTCAAGACGCACGACCTCATCATGTGAGTCGTCGCTTTGGTCATCATCCAAGTTCAATGCTCCCAAAGAATCAGCGCACGCCTCGAACGGTCATTGAACCCATTACGCCACAAGCCGCGCCCCGATGTCGACGGGTTTGGCAGGTGGATTGATCGCAGTGCATCCGATCCCTCGCGAACCGTCTGCACAAAGGAGGAGAACCTATTATTAGTGATAGGTCAGCAGCCGTAAGGCAGTCATGGATCGCTCTGTCAAAACTGCCCAAAAGGCGGGCGCGCGAGCGGAGCGATTGCTCAGCCCCGCACCGACACGGCAAGCGTCCCGGTCGCACTGCGCGTGGTGCTGAGCAGGCCTTCTCTTGTAGACGCCAGGGGCCTTTGTCTTAGCGATCCCTTCGAGTTGTCGCTCCCGCCTGAGGTTCGTCTCGAACTCCGCGCTCAATATCCGCTTTGGGTCATTGGCAGGTGCGACAGGTAAAAATGCTGATGTCTGCGATGACGCCAAAAGCGGACACAGCTGGAGCAAACTTACTTCGCGACAGCCTCCTTGGGGGCTGCCGGGAAAGCCGGGTTTGCTTCCGAACCACGCAGCAAGGCCAGCGCTGTCTGTAGCGCCTTGTCGTCCTTCTGATCCGCGGGAACGTAAGTTTGCGAGCCCTTTTCCTCGGCTCCAGACGCCTTGAGATGCCCCCGGAGCGCCGCTTCGCTGATTGCCACGTTTTGCGCCTGCAAATCCTGAGGGATCTGTTGGCTCACATTGATGTCCGGGGTGATGCCCTCGGCTTGGATCGAGCGCCCTGACGGCGTGTAATACCGCGCCGTGGTGAGACGCAGCGCGCCATTTCCCTGTCCCAGCGGAATGATCGTCTGCACCGATCCCTTGCCGAAGGACTGAGTTCCGACGATCGTCGCACGCTTGTGGTCCTGCAAGGCGCCGGAAACGATCTCCGCTGCCGATGCGGTCCCCCCGTTGATCAGCACGATCAGCGGCTTGCCGTGGATGAGATCGCCGGATTTTGCGTTATAACGCTCATACCCCTCGGGGTTGCGCCCCCGGGTCGATACGATCTCTTCGCCTTTGCCCAAAAACACCTCGGATACCGCATCGGCCTGATTCAGGAGGCCGCCGGGATTGTTGCGAAGATCCAGAATGTAACCCTTGAGCCGGTCTGCCGGAATACTTGAAGAGATATGATTGATCGCTTCCTTCAGTTCATCACCCGCCAAGCCGTTGAACTCTGTTAGCTGAATGTAACCGACGTCATCGCCTTCGACCCGCTCGTGAACCGGGCGCGCCTTGATAATTTCTCGCGCAAGAGTCTTCTCAAGCGGCTGAGCTTCGTTCTGCCGCGTGATTTCAATCGCGACGGAGCTGCTCGGCGGCCCGCGCAGCTTGGCGACAACCTTCTCGAGGCCGAGGCCGGCAACCGGCTGACCATCGACTTTGGTGATCACATCCCCGGCGCGAATGTCGGCCCGTGAAGCCGGTGTGTCATCAAGCGGCGCAACCACCGTCACCAGTCCGTCCTTCATCGTGACCTGCATTCCGAGACCACCGAACTGACCGCTCGTCTCCGTTTGCATGTCCCGCAGGTTATTCGCGTCCATGTAATTCGAATGCGGGTCAAGCCCACTCACCATGCCATTGACGGCGGATTCGATCAGCTTGGTGTCGTCTGGCTTGTCGACATATTGGTGCCGCACGATGTCATAGACCTGGCCAAACAATTCCAGCTGCCGATAAGTCTCCGCTGCTTCGGTGCTTGATGAAGCTTCCGCACCCGCGATGAGTGGTGCTAGCCCCGGTGTGTTGGCGAGGAGGACCAGCGCTGTGCCCGCCATAGCGCCGATTGCGATGAGTTTGAGCCTTTGCATGGGGTACTGTATTGGTCGGCGGGTCGCGCCGCGTCACTTCACATTATCGGCATCGACTGCGGCATTATATCTCTTCCGGATCGGTCACGCCGAAGCGCGATATTTCCGATCAATCAAGGTTCGTCAGCGCGATAGGTGGATGGTAGAATCGCAGCTCGGTTCGGCTGGGGTGATCCTCGGCAAGAGCCGTCTTACCAAAAATTAATTCTGCTGACGGGAGGCGTGCACATTAGTGACGTCTTGTTCGTCCTACGATGCGTTGCTTGATTCTGAGGTCGAGGCCTTAAGGAGCTGAGCATGCCTCACTACAGCCCACAACTCATCCAAACGATGCGGGACGCCCTTGAGGCGGTGATGGCTAGTGTTCCAACGGGTCATGCAACGCCGGGAGTTAAGGCACATCTGGCTGAAATCATTCTGCAGGCAGCTGCGCAAGGCCTGACAAGCCACGACAGCTTAGTGGCCGCGGCGTCGGATCAGATTCAAGCCATTATATCGATGCTTACTTGATCGAATAATCGGTGCGAGACGCATTGTTGCGTCGGCATGCATCGCATGCGGGTCGTTGGGTGCCGCGTTAGCTGATGGAAGTTGTGTTCGCTTTACCCCTGAAAGCGGACATTAGCTGCGACTGCCAGAATGTACGCTAAGGGCCAACACCGGACATTCATGGGAGGGGTCATGCTCAACGGTTGGTTTCGCCTCACTATGGTCGCCGCGACTGCGCTTCCGATTTACGCGGTCGCCGCGACGGCGAGCCTCGCCCAGCATTGGCCCACACATCCGGTGCGCTTTGTGCTGCCGTTCGGTCCGGGCTCCGGCGCAGACGCCGGCGCGCGGCTCATCACCGACAAGCTGCAGCAGCAATGGAGCCAGCCCATCATCATCGACGGCAGACCTGGCGGCGACGGCCTGCTGTCGCTCGAGACCGTGGTGTCGGCAAAGGATGACCATACGCTGTTCTTCGGACCGAGCAGCATCTTCGTCGTCCAGCGCTACATGCACGAGAACATGTCCTTCGATCCCGAGACCGACCTCGCGCCGATCGCGGGCGTCGCCAAGGTGCAGATCGCCGTCGCCGTGCCGACGAGTCTCGGCATCTCCACACTGGCCGAATTCGTGGCGCTGGCGCGCGCCAAGCCGAACGAGACGAGCTATTCGGTGGCGCCGGGATTTTCCGAATTCGTCTTCAACGGCTTCGTCAAGGAAAACGGGCTGACGATCGTCGAGGTTCCCTACCGCGACATCACCAAGTCGCCGGTCGATCTCGGCGAAAACCGAATCCAGTTGTCCATGCAATCCTACGCCGCGATGCGAACCTACGCGCAGACCGGCAAGATCAAGATCATTGCCATCAACGATCGCGAGCGATCGCCCATCGCGCCGCAGATTCCCACCGTGGTGGAAGCCGGATACCCGTCCCTACTTGCCAGTCCCGTGCTGGGGCTACTCGGACCGCGCGACATGCCGCTCGACCTGCGCCGGCGGATCGCGGCCGACGTGCTCGCCGCGCTCGACGACAAGATGATCGATGAAAGACTGGCGCTCACCGGCCAGCCGGCCGCGCGCATGGGCGTCGACGCGTTCACCGCAGCGCTTAAGGAACAATACGCGCAAGTCGCCCATATCGCCTCTCTGCTGGGCATCGTGCGAAGGTAATGAGTATCATGCAGAAGCTCGGCAATCATCCCTTCCAGGGCGACTGCGTTCACGGACAGTCAGCTCTTGTCTCCCGTGGGACTGCTCGGCGTAATAAAGCTCAAATGCCAACCGTTCGTATCAAGCAGCGCCTGAACAAATTTCAATCGGCCCGCTCGTTTTTCACGTTTTCAAGTTTGACACCGAGTTAGGGCCTGAGCGGTGCGGCCTCCATTTTCGCTGCTTGAATGCTCAGTACGGCCGCACGGACCCTTTTACGGTGGTGCGGAACATGAGGCGGCGCTCGGTCGACGGAAAATCAGTGCGCGCATGCGACGAGCACCGATTGTCCCAGAGGAGCAGATCGCCCAATCGCCAGATATGTTCATATACGAATTCACCTCTCTCCGCGTGGTCAAATACCGCTTTTAGTAACGGGCCGGATTCGGCCTCGGGCATGTCCACGATGCCAATCGTCATGAGCCGATTGACATAGACTGCCTTTCGTCCAGTGTCCTCGTTGGTGCGGAATACTGGATGATTGCACGCGCCAAATGCCTCAGTGCCCTTACGATCCCCCTTTATTGTCGACCCGTAATTGTAATGATGGATGGCAAGACGACCATCAAGCTTATTGCGGATCTCCGGATCTAAAGTGTCGTAAGCAGCGTATCCGCTTGCAAAAAGAGTATTTCCACCTGACGACGGTATCTCAACCGCATACAGCAACGTAGCCTTGTCCGGCATTTCCGAATGGATCATGTCATGATGGAACATCATTTCGCCGTCCGGCAGCGCCCCGATCGGCTCGCCGTTCTCGCGAATGTTCGAGATCATCATTATGCCCGGCAGAAGATTAGCATATCCTTTCGGAAAAAATTTCGGCGGTCGACGCGGCATTCCCTGTTCGCCAAAATACTCGGTGACGCGATTTAAATCTTTCTGGGACAGCTTTTGACCGGGAAAGACGACCACCAAGTGGTCCGACCACGCCTGATAAATCGCCTTGACGGTGGCTTCATCGGGTTTCTCGCGAAGATCGATTCCGCGGATTTCCGCGCCGATATGTTTCGTCAGTGGCACGACGTCGATCTTTGCCTTGGCCTTCGTTGCGGTGTTCATTGGTCCTCCCGACTTCAGTTCTCCAGGCTCTTACTTTCAGCGGCAAAAAGATAAACCCAGTCGAACATTAAGGTAACCCCTGAGTCAGGCGGATCGCGGCGACGGGCCAGGTTAAGGGAGCGCTACCGAAACTACCAAAACAAGCCGGATCTTCATTAATTCCCTTAAGCCGTGCAGCGTGACAAAAATATTCAGAGGATGTCGCCGAATTATATCTGCGTCGGGTCATTAGCTGACGCGGCGACGCCAGTTGGTGGCGTTCGCTCTTACCTCCTAAGCGGACAAGCGATCGTCACGGCTTGCTCCCTGACTACTACCTAATACCGCGAAATTCCCTGCTTTTCCCTGTTGGCAGGGAATTTGGGGCGGAGACCGGTCCGATACGGACTGCCGCCTCAGCCAATCAGTCTCTGCGTGTCAGCAATGTGTTAGTGTTCTCGCAAGACAAGACGCGAAGGCGTCGACGGCTGCCGATTTATATGTATCGGCGCAAGGGAGGTTTCCGTGAAGGAGTTGATCAAGCAGTATCTCGACCAAGGGATGTCCCGCAGGCAATTGGTCTCCGGGCTAAGCGCGCTTGGGATGAGTACTGTCGCCGCAAGGTCAGTTGCGCAAAATCTCGCGCCTCTTGGTCAGGGTGGGCCGTCAGCCGAAACGCCCGGTGCGATCCGGGAAGTCGAAGGCAATGGCGGCGCCCTTTTCGTGGCCCAGCTCAAGGCGGCCGGCGTCGAGCACATTTTCTTTAATCCCTCGACCGGCGACCATTCAATCTTCGACGCGCTGGTCGACGAGCCCGGGATTCACTTGATCAAGGGCATTCAGGAAGGCGCCGTGGTGGCCATGGCTGACGGCTATGCGCGCGCATCCGGGCGTACCGGCATCGTCGTCGTCGCCAATATCGGACTGCCCAACGCAATGACGCAGATGGTCAATAGCTGGAAGGACCAGATTCCGCTTTTGGTAGCGGTCGCCTCGGTCGATCAAGATGCGATGGGCCGCGACCAATTCCAGGAAAGCGATCATCACGAACTGATGACGGAGCCCATCACCAAATGGTTCTGGCAGGCGCAGTCGGCCGCAGCCATTGCGGAAACAACGCGGCGAGGTCTCAAATTCGCGTCCACGCCGCCCTGTGGGCCGGTGTTCTTGTCGCTGCCGAGCAATACTCTCGATCAGCGTGCCAAAGCGCAGATCTGGGAACGCAGCAAATTCGACGTGCCGATGCGGATTCGTCCCGACAAGGACGATATCGACAAGGCGGCACGTATGCTCATCGAGGCGAGCAATCCGCTGGTGAGCGTCGGGGACGAGATCACCATGTGCCACGGCGAAAAGGAGTTGATCGAACTCGCCGAGCTCCTCGGCTTGCCGGTTGCCGGCGACGGGGGGCAGGGTTCGGCGCTGGGTTATTGGTCAAAGCCCTTTCCGACCCGACACCCGCTCTATATTGGCACGCTGGTAAGGACGATGCGTTATCCGGGTAAGCCTGATGTTCTGCTTAACCTCGGTAACCGTTTCGGCGAGCAGGCATCTCCCGGTACGAAATTGATTTCAATCCGGCTCGATCCGACGAGTCTTGCTCGTGGTGCGCCGGTCGACCTCGCGATCGTGGCGGACCTGCGGCTTGCCATTGCCGATCTCACCGCGGCGATTCGAGCCATGGCCACCGCGTCGCGGCTCAAGGAGATCGCCGAGGAACGCGCGGCACGCACGCGCGCCTACGCAGTGCAAATGTTCGAGGTACGCCAGGCCATTGCGCGCGGTCTTGCCGACACCGCGCCGATCAGCATGGAGCGGCTCGGGCTCGAACTTGAGGCTAATCTCGATCGCGACACCTGCTACGTCGCCGACGTAGATTCCGGAAGAGCCATGGAATCGCTGATGACTTTCGGTGGCAGCGACAAGCAATATTTCAGCACCGGTCCCGACGTGCTGGGCTGGGGTATGGCGGCTGCGTTCGGCGTGAAGCTCGCGCGGCCCGACGTCCCGGTGGTTTCCGTCGTTGGTGACGGCAGCTTCTGCTTCAGCGGGCCGCAGCCTTTATGGACCATGGCGCGGTACAAGGCGCCTGTCACGGTGATCGTGCTCAACAACCACAGCTACAACAACGAGCGCAATCGCATTTGGAACAGCGCCGGCCGGCAATTCGAGGCCGGCCGGGACATGACTTGCTACCTTGGCGATCCCGACGTGGATTATGCGAAGGCCGCGAGCGCATTCGGTGTGGAGGGCGAGACGGTCAAGGAGCCGTCTGCACTCAAGGGCGCATTCGATCGCGCCAAGAGCGCCATGGTGGAAGGACGCCCTTATCTACTCGATATTCACATCAAGCGCGAAGGGCTCGGTGCGGTGTCCGAATGGCATCCGCCCTATTCGCTCGCCAATTTGCGTACCCGGAAGGTGTGATCATGCGTGCTGCAGTGTTGTTCCTCATCGCATTCGTGACCGCAGCCGCGGCGGCTTCACCGAGCCGTGCGCAACAAAATACCAATCCTTTGCCGGCAGGAGACGGACGCGATCTCGTTTCGGCCGTGTGTTCGCAGTGCCACTACCTTGGCACAATCGCGAAAATACGCGACGGAGCTCCCGGCTGGAGGCTCTTTGTCAACAACATGGTGCTTCGCGGCGCGCAATTGACAGACGGTGAAATCGATACTGTCGTGAATTATCTCGCATTGAATTTGGGTCCGGGCATAAACCTGCCGCCGGAAAAACCCGTTGCGTTGCCGGACGGGCAGGGCAAGCGTTTGGTCGAGACGCGCTGCAATCTATGCCACGACCTCGAACGCATAGCGACGGTCCCCAGGCGCAAAGGCGATTGGCCGATCATTGTCGCTAACATGGTAGCGCGTGGTGGAACTGCCTCGCCCGACGAAGCGCAGGCCATCACCGATTATCTGGCCACGAACTTTGGCAATTGAGTCACACGCCTCGTGGGCATGGCGGACGGCGTCAAAACGTTTTCGACATTTCGAGATGCCCATAAGCGCCGTTCCTGACGACGCTATCATGCGCAAAGCCAGCGGACAGGTCGAAATCGATTGACCAGAATTTAAGCTGAGTAAGGTGCGCTCCTAAGCGCCATTGATCGTAGCGCTGATCGCCAAAAGCCGCAGCCTCCGGGCCGACAAAAAAGCCCTTATTAAACAGGTCATAGCCGTATTTGGCGGAGGTGTAATAGGTTTGAAACGCGGTCGTATATTCGGCTTCGCCGTAGATAAGAGACCTTGATGTCGGATTGATCCAGACGTCACCGCGCACCTTCGGACCGACCGCGGTTCCGTTCACGGGATCCGTTGCGTCGTAGGCATTGAGCATGTCGTTCTCGGCGCTGGCGCCGGCGAGAAGATTGATTTCGTAATTGTTGCCTTCAAATCCGTAGCCGGCCAACAAATCACCGGTGGAATAGATACCGCGGATCCGCCCACTGTCGGATGGGAAACTATAAGTGCCGGCTCCTCCCGTGATCCAAAGGCGGGGACCCGATGTGTCGATGTCTTTCGAAAATGCAAACAGCCCGCCCATCAGCGCATCAACGCTGTCCTTGCCGACATCGACAATCGAAAACGCCCGTATGTTTTTGCCGGTGTCGTCTTCGTCCTCTGACAGCAGAGACGGTGCGGGTGCATAACCCAGCGGCATAGCGCTGACCGGTGGACCGTCGAGCCGATAATTGAAGCCGAGTTTGACCACCTGCAACTGCTGCTGCACTTGCTCGGGGAAAAATCCGGTGCCGCCGTCACTGAGACCGATCGGATGTGAGCCGAAATCGAAGTAGTCGTATTCGACAAACGCCGACCAATTCGGCGAGAACCGATATTCAACCCCGCCGCCGAGGGTCCAGCCCGGCATGACTTTGCTGCCAATGAATAGATCGCCCGGAGCCGAACAGACGGTCGCTCCTCCCGACGGAACACATGCTGCGCTGTGAGCGATGTTGGAGATGGTGTTCCTGGTCCAAGCAGGGCCGCCGTCTATATAGAAGAGTGCCGGACCGATGACCGGTCCGACGCGACCCGTCAGACTGGCAATCCATTCATCGGTCGAGGAGCAGGTTTGATTGCCGAACGAAAAACATCCGAAATCGTGTTTGGCAATGTTGGCCCAGTCGAAATTGCCCTGAGCCCCAACGACAAAATTGCCGATCTGGTAGTTGTAACCGAGTTGAAAACCGCCGAGCCAACCTTTGGCTTTGGGAGCGGCATCAAGGGCGAAATCGGGATTAGGCCCGAAAATATCGAAGAATTTTGGGTCCCCTGTTCCCCCGCCGACATTGGCGCCGAATCTAAATCGCCGAATTTTTTCGTCCGGCTTGGACAAGCGAAAAACGCTTGCCTCCCTGGCTGCGCCGCATTGCGAGCGCCGTTCACCGTTGCGGCCGCAATTTCGCGAAGGCTGGCGCAAGCGCGTTCCAGGCGACAGGCCGGACGCGACATTCGCTACCACAAACGCCTCGCCGATATATGTCTGGGCGTCCAAGGTCGAAACTCTTCTCGCCTCCGCCGCCAACCTCGATCTCCTGAACGATGATGACCAGGCTGCATTGCAGGCGCTCTCTTGCGGATCGACGAGGGACAGCGCCGCGGCTGCACGCATCCTTTTGCGGCTTTCTCTGTCGGCAATGACGAACCGCCGCGTCGCGCCGCAAAAATGGCGGTTCTTACGCAACGATTTCGGCAAACCTCTTATCAAAGACAACAATGAAGGCCTCGAGTTCAGCGTCTCTCATGTCGATAACGTCGTGATGACCGCGATCGGCCGTGGCGTCAGCGTCGGAATCGACGTCGAGAGCGTGGACCAGCCGCTTGAAGACAAGGTCTTCGATCAGTTTTGCCATGCATCCGAACTGCGGATTCTCGATACGCTGCCGTCGGCGCAACGCCGCCGCGTGTTTCTGGAGCTTTGGACCGGGAAGGAAGCGTACACCAAGATGCTCGGGCTCGGGCACGCCCTTGAGTTCCAATCCTTGAGTGCTCTCAAGACGCAGCGAGCCGAAGATGAAACGGCGCTCGCGCATGTGGAAGATTTCTACTTTTCAGTCGATCACTCTCTCTATCACGCCACTTTAGCCGTCGATCGGAAGACTGACCGGCCACCGATCGACATTCAACTCATGAATACGGTCTTGCCTGGCCGCGCCGCTGTGACGCTTTCGGCGGCCTGCCTTTAGGCGGAGAGATTCCGGAGGAACACTTTGAAGTACGTAAATGCCGAGTCGGGTCTCGGGTACGCTCCTGTCACATCTCGATTGCTGCACGAATGCTTCGAAGAGCAGGTGCAGCAGCGGCCGGATCATGCCGCCGTCGAGTGTGACGGCGAGATCGCAACCTATGCGGAGCTTAATTCTCGAGCCGATCAAATAGCGTTCAGGCTTCGCGCCGAAGGCGTCCAGTCCGGCTCCCTGGTCGCGCTATATATGCTCAAGTCCTGCGATCTTTTCGCCGCAATGCTCGGAATCCTGAAAGCAGGCGCCGGCTATGTTCCGCTGGACCCGAAGTTTCCCGTCGGCCGCGTCAACGCGATTGTCGAGGATGCCGGCATCGAAATCGTTCTGACCGATCGGGCGCTTGAATCGCAAGTAACCGAATGCGTACAGGCTAAGACAATTGTGATCGATAAAGACGATCACGGATACGCTCCGGAACTTTCACCGATCGTCGTGACTGCGGCCGATGTCTGCTACGTCATCTATACATCGGGCTCGACCGGCAAGCCCAAAGGCGTCGTTATTGAACACCGCAACGCCACAAATTTCATCAAAGCGCTTCGCGCAGTCTATCGTTTAGATGAAAACGAACGTGTGTATCAGGGCTTTTCCGTGGCCTTCGACGCGTCGGTCGAGGAAATCTGGGCCGCATTCTCCCTTGGCGGCACGCTTGTCGTCCCGACGGAAGACGTCGCACGTTCGGTCTTCGACGCAGCCGAATTTATCGACCGCGAGCGCATTTCCTTCTTCTCGACGGTCCCGTCTTTCCTCGCTTTGATGACGCCCAATCTGCCGAATCTGAAGACCCTCATTCTTGGCGGCGAAACGTGTCCGCCCCAACTGGTCTCGGCTTGGGCGCGGCCCGGACTTCGCATCCTCAATACCTACGGTCCCACTGAAGCCACGGTGGTCGCCACGGCTTTCGAATGCGACCCCGCTCAGCCGGTTTCCATCGGTTCGCCTCTGCCGGGTTATAGCGTCCACGTTCTGGACGAGAATGCGAAACCGGTCGCGGCTGATGAGGCCGGTGAACTCTATATTGGCGGCGCCGGTGTCGCGCGCGGCTACCTGAATCGGCCGGACCTCAATGCCGAGAAATTCCTCACCGTTCGCGGCCTCGAAGCGGCGGGGCGCCTTTATCGAACACACGACCTGGTGCGTTTTATCGACAATGGGCAATTGCAGTTCATAGGCCGCGCGGACTCGCAGATCAAAATACGTGGATTCCGCGTCGAGCTCGGTGAAATCGAAAGCGTGCTGCTGGAGGCGGACGAGATCAGGCAGGCGGCGGTGAAGACTGTCGAGTCCGACGGTCTTCTGGAGATCGCGGCCTATGTCGTGCTCGCGGCCGGACAGACGCTGTTGGACCGTCAGGCGCTCGGCAAGCTGCTCAGTCAACGTGTTCCAGACTACATGATACCAAAGTACGTCGACATTCTCGACGAACTGCCGACGATGACGAGTGGAAAGGTCGATCGTAAGCTGCTGCCCCCGCCTCAACATCTGCTGCAGGACGTCTCTGACTGTCAGATGGCCAAGGCGGAAAGCGATCTGGAGTTGAGCCTCGTCGAGGTTTGTCAACGCATACTGCATCTCCCGGCGATTTCGATCGATCACGATTTTTTCACCGATCTGCATGGTCACTCGCTCCTGGCGGCGCGCGTGGTCACCGAATTCCGCAACTGCGTTCCCGATGTGCCGGTCTCGGTTCGCGACTTCTATGAGTTCCGTACCTTGCGAAAGCTCGCCTCGGCACTTACCGAGCGGCGCGTCAGTAGAGCGCGCGCGGGCATTTCGGCAACGGGCGGACAGGGGCTGCAATCGGCGGCCGACTTCGCTCCGCTGTCGCGGACGCGCTGGCTCTGCGTGCTGTTGCAGACGCTCGGCTTGCTGGCGTTCTACGGCGCGACTGCGTTTCCGGCCGCTTGCGGTCTCATGCTGATTCTGGGGGTTCGCGATGGCCATCTGATTTGGCAGCAAGCGGCGCAGATTGCGACCATCGGCGGCTTCGCGTTATGGCCGTCCTGGCTGCTGCTGAGTATCGCCCTGAAATGGCTCGTCATCGGGCGGTTCAAGGCGGGCCGCTATCCGGTATGGGGTTTTTACTATTTTCGCTGGTGGCTGGTGACGCGGTTTCAGGCCTTGAGCTGGTCTGAGATGTTCATCGATACGCCGCTCATGAGCCTTTACTATCGGGCGATGGGTGCGAAGGTTGGCGGCAACGTCAACATCGGCACACAAGTTTGCGCCGCCTTCGACCTCGTCTCCATCGGCGATAACACCAGCATCGGTTCAGAGACCCATCTTCTCGGCTACAAAGTCGAAAACGGTTGGCTCGTTCTTGGTCCGATCTCAATCGGCAGAGATTGCTGCATCGGCACGCATTGTAGCCTTGGCGTGGGCGTCCGCATGGCGGACGAAAGCTGCCTCGAAGACCTGTCGGTCTTATCAGATAATGCAAGCTTGCAGTCCGGTGCGACCGTGCGCGGGTCGCCGGCAAAGCCCGCGCCCGGCAACGCCAGAGGGCCGCGGCGGCCTCATGGTGTTTTGATAAACGCCTTATACGGCGTGATCCATTTCGCCCTCTTATACGTGATGGGCTACATTTTGATTCTCAGCGCGCTGCCGGCCGTGGCGCTCGTTGGGCTCGCACTTTACGGTGGCGGTCCGGTTGCAGGAATTTTGGCGGCGTTCGCTGCAGTTCCGCTCTCGACGCTTTGGTATCTCCGCTTGGTCATCGCGATTAAGCGCGACTTCATCGGCCGGATAAAACCCGGCCGGTATTCAACCCGCAGCCTGACATTTCTCAGATATTGGTTCCTGCATTATTTGATGAATAACACCAGGCATCTTGTGATGCCGCTGTATGCCACGCTGTATATGCCGGCGTTTCTGCGGCTGCTCGGCGCAAAAATCGGCAAGAACGTCGAGATATCGACGGTTGCCCATGCCATGCCCGATCTCCTTGAGATCGGCGAGGGAAGCTTTCTGGCTGATGCTTGTATTGTCGGCGGACACCGGATCGATGGCGGAGAGATCGAACTTCTCCCGAACCGCGTCGGGAGCCGCACATTCATCGGAAACAGCGCCTTGGTTCCGGCCGGCATCAATGTTGGCGATGACGGCTTGATCGGCGTGCTTTCGACGCCGCCGGCAGAAGGCAATCAGACTTCGCGCGGCACGCGATGGCTCGGCTCGCCGGGCTTTCTCCTGCCGGGAACGGAAAAGGCGACCTGTTTCTCCAATCGGCAGACTTTTGAACCGGGATTTTCGCGGACCTGTTCGCGCGCCTTGGTCGATCTTGTCAGGGTGCTGCTGCCCGGTGCTGTAAGCATGGCGGCTTTGATTGCGTTCTGCGCGGCTGTTTACCAGTCGTATTACAGTTCGTCGGTCGTCCTGACGCTGCTGCTGACGCCGGTCTTTGCGCTTGCCGCCGTGTTTATGAACCTCCTCATGACGGTCGTCGTGCGGCGGGTGTTCATGCCGCCGTTCAAGCCTGTCGTGAAGCCGCTGTGGTGCTCGTACGTCTGGTTCAACGAGGTCGTCAACGCCGTCTACGAAGCCGCCGCCGGTCCGTTGTTGGCTCCGATGTTGGGCACTCCCTATGTCGTCTGGTTCCTACGAGGTCTCGGGAGTCGAATCGGTAAATGGGTTTTCCTCGAAACCTCGTTGATGTCGGAGTTCGATCTCGTCACGATCGGAGACAGGGCCGCCTTGAACATCGGGTCGACAATTCAGCCGCATCTCTTCGAAGACAGGGTGATGAAGTCCGATACAATCAACATCGGCAAATATTGCTCGGTCGGCAACATGGCCATTGTTCTTTACGGCACGCGCATGGAGCGAGGCGCGACACTGGAATCGTTGTCGGTCCTGATGAAGGGCGAAGCGTTGCCGCGTTGGAGCCGATGGCATGGCATTCCGAGTCAGCCCTACGAAACAGGCGGTGTAGCCCGGGCTCGGCTACGCCATAAGGCCTCGGACACGGGACCGCGCTTATGGCGTTCGTCTCGTTCGTTGCGGCAATGGCTGCCCGCTTTATCGCCCGCGGCGAGTGTCGGCGCGATTAAGACCGAGAACGATCGCGTCGCGGCCGACGCTAACGACAACATTCACGATACGGCGGCATAAGACGCTCTAGCCGTGCTGCAGGGAATGAATATGAGTTTGAAGTATTATCTGCCTGCATGGTGCTTGCTCATCGGGTATTTCATGGTCACCGCAGCTTTCGCGCATCAGAACGATGTTGAGAGGAAGGGCTACGACATTACCAGGACGGGATTGACGCCGCGGTATCCCGTGAACATGAGTTGCTCGCGCCTGACCTCGTTTTATGCGAGCTGGGACGACGTTGATGGAACGCGGCGTGATGAGCCCCATTCGGGAGTCGATGGCGGCCGGCTTGGGGATGCGATCTTATCGCCTGGTCCCGGACATGTCGCTGCGTTGTGGCAAGCGAACTGGGGGTGGGGTGAAGAACAGGCGCTCCTCGTCAAGCACACGGCGCAGGAGATCAATCTCGGCGGACATCCGGATCTGGTCTATTACTCCGAATTCGATCACCTCAACCTCCACGACTCCATCCCTTTGTCAGTGGGCGACAAAGTCGCGCGTGGCCAAAAACTTGCCAGCGTGTTCCGCCCGGGCGGCAACGCTGACTATTTGCCTGAAGTGCATTGGGAGGTGTGGGAGGCCGATGCTGAATCACAACTGACGTGGCACAAGAACAAATTTGGCGGTCTCTATTGGTTAATCCAGTCTGCCCGTCTGGTTGATCCGCTTTATATGTTGTCGCTCAACGCGCCGGTTCATGACGATTTGAACGCTGGCATCGTGCCGTATCAACAGAATGCCGACTATTCGAACTTTGTGGGGTTCACTTATATCCTGCCGTGCCGCCAGATGCCTCTGTCGCAGGCCTTGCCCAACGAGCCGCATTAAGCTTGAAGGCCGAAGAGGTCGCGGCATCTGAAACGCTCCGCACCAAAAGGTTCCTCGGACATCAGCTTAACCAATTCCCGTGATCGAAGTGGCCCGTGGGCAGATGCCGCGTTAAATTCGCGTATGTTCTGAACAGGAGTTCTCCCGTCAAGCGTACTGCAATTATTCTCGTCGCGCTTACGTTGTCGACATCTTGGGGTGCGAAAGCGCAGCAGCTCGATCTGTCTACGATGACTTGCGACAGCTTCATCAAAAGCGACAAGGATCAGATGAAGCTGATCACGGCATGGTTGTCCGGTTATTATACGGACGAGTCCGATGATGAAGTCGTCGACATGTCGGCGCTCAATACCCGTCAGAATCAGCTCTTGCAGTTCTGCGCACGCGAGACCCATTTCCCCATCGCGAGCGCGGCTGACGGTATTTGGGGGCGTGCCAATGGCGATTCTTCGGACGCTTCGTCGGGCGCGGCTCGCGCCGACCGCTAACCGGCCTAAGCGAGCCGTCTAAACCCGAAATTCGACCCCGCGCTTGCGGCCTTGAAAGACGTTGAGGAACAATTCGTCGAGTGGCAGCTGACGCTTGGTCAGGCCCTGCTCATGCGCGTATCTGACAAGGGTCGAAAGCGTGTTTTCGTTCTGCTTCGACAGGCCGTAGTCCCACGGATCGTCGCCGAAGATGCTTTCCTGCTCTTCCCAGGCCTCGCGATACCAGACCAGCGGCACGACGCGCGGATTGGCCATCCGCTTCATCGCGATCTTTCGTGACTCGTCGAAGGCGTGAAACAGATTGATCGCCACCCAGGGATTGTTCTCGACGATCTCACGCTTGATGGCGAGCACGTGCATGATCGGGAAGATGCCGGTCTTCTGATAATAGCCGAGCTCCTCGTGCCGATAATCCGGAAACAGCCGCGCCACCCGCGGATCCTTGTCCAGGAGCGGCCGGATGAGGTCGGGATGCAGTAGCGCATCGAGCTCGCCGTTGGCCAGCATCTCTTCGACCGAACTGTCGTGCGGCAGCCGCAGGATGTTGAGGCGAGAGGCGCCATCGAAATTGATGGTCTCGTCGAGCTCGCAGAACCATTCGATTGATTCAAGCGGCACGCCGTATTCATGCTTGAGAATGCCGCGCAGCCACACCAGCGCGGTCGACTGGAATTGCTTGAGGCCGATCTTGCGGCCCGCGAGGTCCGACGGCTTACGAATGCCTTTCGTCGTGTTGATGAAAATGAAGCCGTGGCGGAAGCGGCGATGGAGAAAGACCGGGATGGCGTCGACGGCCATGCCTTGATCGCGCGCGACGAGATATGAAGAGCCGGACACTTCCGCGACGTCGAAGTCGCCGTTGCGCAGGAAGCGCCAATGGCGGGTCGTCGAATCCATTCCCGTCAGCACGTTCAGATCGATGCCTTCCGGCTTCACTGTTCCTTCTTTGAGCGCGCGAACAATCTCGTAGTCGCCGCAAGCCAGCGTCAACGGTAGTTTCGACAAGTCAGTCTCCTTTTACGGCAACAAGTCCGCTCACTCGGAAATCGGCTGATGCGTGGCGCGCTCCTTGGCGTAGCGGGTGAGCGCGAGGAACCGATAGATGCCGTGCATGAACTTGCTGTAGGGCAGCAGCAGAAACAGCGCGAAGACGACGCCCAGATGCAGCGCCAGCAGCGTGCCCATGAACGAGGTCTCGCGGAAAAACAACAGAGCAAGCCCGGTCGCGCCGGTCGCAAAGAGGATGAAGATAAACGCGATATCCATGCCGGTGCTGGCGGGATCGAGCAGGACCGGGTCGCGCTCGCGCTTGGCGACGAACAGTCCGATGGGTCCGATCACCAGCCCCACACCGCCGAGCGTGCCCAGGACCACCGGCAAGTCGTACCAGGCGTAAGGCGCTTCGCGCCCGAGCAGATAGTGATACCCCGTGGCGACGACGGTTGCGGCAAAGCACAAAGCAAAGCCGTAGAAGGTCATGTGATGGAATATCTTGCGGCGATCCTTCGGCTCGTCGTCGGCGCCGGCGCCGGCGCAGCCGCCTTCGCCGCCGTCGAGATATTTCAAATGCGCGGCGTCCTTGGTGGCCTGCCATAGCGGCTGCGGAGCGGCGAGCGCCGCCACCGGCTCGCCGATATCGCGCCAAAACATGACGGCGCTGATCAGAATAGCAACGACGGCATAGACAAACGCCGCGCCGAAAATCAGCACCATGACGTCGTGCGGCATGAACACATAGAACGCGCCGGGCTCGGCATAAATTCTCCGCAGCACGCCGGGATCGTCATAGACGAAAAACCCCGCGATGAAGACGAGCGCACTCAGCACGATAATCGTGCCAACGGTAAAACCGTTGCGCGCGAACAGGCCGGAGAACAAGCGCGGCCAGGCATAGGTCCGGTACGATTCGATCCGCGCTTTGGCGAGCGCGCGCGGCACATTGACCTCGAATTCATGCGGCGGCGAAAACTGGCAGTCGAAATAGCAGGCGCCGCAGCCGTGGCAGAGATTCGCCAGGTAGTTCAGGTCGCCGTCGGTGAAGATGCGGCGCATCTCCATCGCCGGGAAGACCGCGCACAATCCTTCGCAATAGCGGCATGAATTGCACACGACCATGAGCCGGTCGGCCTCGGCCAGAACCGGCGAGGTGTGATGCGTCGTCGTGTGCATGTTAGTTGCGGGCATTTTTCGCGGCCTCCCGTCCCGCAATTCGTCCAAAAACGCTGCCGATGGTCATGCCGATGCCGGCGGCATAGCCCTTACCGAGCACATTGCCGGCCATGACCTCGCCGGCCGCGAACATATTTGCCGACGGCGTGCCGTCCTTCATCACCATGCGCGCTTCCTTGTTCACGCGCGTGCCGAGATAGGTGAAGGTGATGCCGGGCCGCACCGGATAGCCGTAGAACGGCGGCTTTTCGATGCGCCGCGCCCAGTGCGATTTCGGCGGCGTCAGACCTTCGGTGCGGCAATCGTCGAGATCGGTGTGATTGAAGGTGCCGGGCCGGACGGCGGCGTTGAAATCGGCGACGGTCTTTTCCAGCACCGCCGGATCAAGCTCGAATTTCTTTGCCAGTTCGCCGATCGTATCGGCCTGCAGCGGCGGGTAAAGCGACGGCATGAACAGCCGCAGCGACGAAGCGTCGAAGATAATGTAGCCGATCTGATCCGGCTGCTGCGCCACCAGCCGTCCCCAGATCGCGTAGCGCTTCGGCCACACGTCTTCGCCTTCGTCGTAGAAGCGCTTGGCTTCTTTGTTGACGACGATGCCGAAGACGACGCAGTCGAGGCGGGTGATGATGCCGCCGTCATATTTTGGCGCGCGGGCGTCGATGGCGACGGCATGACATTGTGTCGGATCGCCGATCTCCTGAACGCCGTTGTCGAGCAGCATTTTGAGAACGGAGCCGCGATTGTAGCGCGTGCCGCGAATGAGAAAGTTATCGGCGGCGTCGCCCCAATATTGCTTGAGCCATTCGATGTTGGATTCAAAGCCGCCGCAGGCGGCGACCAGTGTCGAGGCGCGCACGGTCCTGCTTTCACCGGCAAGATCGACACGCGCCGACAGGAACATGCCGTTCTGGATATCGAGCCCGGTCACCGGCGCGTCGTAGTGGATGTCGATGCCGAGGCTTTCCGCCGTTTGATAGAGCGAATTGAGCATGGCGCGGCCGCCGCCCAAGAAGAACGAATTGGTGCGTCCGAGCGTCAGCGTGCCGCCAAGCGAAGGCTGGAAGCGGACGCCTTGCTCGGCGATCCAGATCAGCATTTCCTTGGACTCGTGGATCATGTGCTTCGCCAGCACTTCATCGGTATTGCCGCCGGTGATGCGCAGCAGGTCGTCGAACATTTCGTCTTCGTAATAGGGCCCGGTCAGCGTGTCGGTGGCGGCATCATGCGCGCAGCGCATGTTGCGGGTGTGCCGGGTATTGCCGCCGCGATAGAATTTCGGCGCGGCTTCGAGCACGACGACGGAAGCGCCCGCGCGGCGCGCGCTGATGGCGGCGCATAAAGCCGCGTTGCCGCCGCCGATCACGAGCGTGTCGTATTTCTTTTCGCTGTCCATTGTGGGGTGCTTCATCTGCGGGGTGACAACTGAACAGGACCGGACCGCCCGTTTATTCCGCTGGGCGGCTCCTACATTCCTATCCTCCGGAGAAGCGCGCTCCGAAAATTTGTCGAGGAAGGATCGCCGAAGCCGCGGGTAAGATAGGCGGAAAGGCATCGGCTGATTGTTGCTTTATCATTATGATGACTTGCGTTTTTGGCGAGCGATTGCATGCGTAGCACGTTGGGCTAAAGTACCGCAAATGGGATTAGTACCAATTTTGATACAGGCCTTTCATCAAGGAATAAAATCTTATCAGCCGACGCGTTCTGCGGTCCGGCTGGCGGCGGAGTTCGCCGCGTGACGACGAAGACGATTGGCAGGCGCATTGCGCGTATCGAGGATGCCGATCTGATCCGCGGCAAAGGCCGGTTCGTCGATGACATTCATATCGACGGCATGCTGCACGCGGTGTTCGTCAGGAGCCCGCACGCCCATGCCAAGATCATCTCCATAGGCAAAGAGGCGGCGCTGGCGGCGCCCGGTGTGCGCGCCGTGCTGACCGCCGACGATATTGCGCGCCACGTGACCACCGATCTGTTGTCCGTCGCGCTGCCGGACCGCACCTACAAGCAGCAGCGCGATCGGCCGATTCTGGCCAAGCACGAAGCCGTTTATGCCGGCGAGGCCGTCGCCATCGTCATCGCCGACGCGCCTTATCTTGCCGAGGACGCTGCGGCGCTGATCGAAATCGATTATGAGCCATTGCCCGCGGTTACCGACTGTCATGCCGCGCTTGAATCGAATGCGGCGCGCGCGCATGCCGATGCCGACACCAATCTGCTTGCCGAGTTCGCCAGCTCTTATGGCGATGTCGATGCCGCCTTCGCCACAGCCACGCATGTCTTTAAGGCTTCGATTGAGCAGCACCGCGGCTGTGCCCATTCGATCGAGTGCCGCGGCGTGGTCGCCTATACCGATGTCGAAGGCCGCCTGACGCTCTGGAGCTCGACCCAGACGCCGCTGGTCGGCGCCCGGTTGCTCGCGGAGATTCTCGGACGCGATCAGGCGTCGGTGCGCGTCGCGGCGCCGGATGTCGGCGGCGGTTTTGGGCCGAAGCTCGTGTTCTATCCCGAAGAGGCCGCCGTCGCGGTGGCCGCGATCGCGCTCAACAAGCCGGTCAAATGGATCGAGGACCGCCGCGAGCATTTCGTCGCGACCACGCAAGAGCGCGATCAGTACTGGAACGCCGAGATCGCGCTCGACGCCGACGGCAAGATTCTCGGTGTGCGAGGCGCGCTGCTGCACGATCACGGCGCCTATACCGCGCGGGGACTCACGGTGCCGCAAGGATCCGCGGCGTCGCTGACACTCGCTTATGTCGTCCCCACCTATCGGCTCGACATCAAAGTCGTGCTCACCAACAAAGTGCCGGTGACGCCGATCCGCGGCGCCGGCCAGCCGCAGGGCGTCTTCGTCATGGAACGCCTGTTGGACATCGCGGCGCGCGAGATGGGTCTCGACCGTGCCGAAATCCGGCGGCGCAATCTCGTGCCCGCTTCCGCCATGCCGTTCAAAAAAGGCTTCGTCACGCGCGGCGGGATTCCGATCGAGCTCGATTCCGGCGACTATCCCGCGTGTCAGTCGGAAGCCTTGCAGCGTTCGGCATGGCAATCGTTTCCGGAACGCCAGAAGGCCGCCCGCGCGGAAGGCCGCTATATCGGCATCGGCATTGCCAATTATGTCGAAGGCACCGGCCGCGGTCCGTTCGAGCAGGTCAATGTCCGCGTCGAGCCGTCGGGCATGATCCAGGTCGCGACCGGCGCTTCGGCGATGGGGCAGGGGATCAAAACTATGCTCGCGCAAGTCGTCGCCGAACAGCTTGGCGGCGCCGTGGAGCGTGTGGTCGTCTCGACCGGCGACTCGGCAAAGGTCGCCCTCGGCTTCGGCGGCTTCAACAGCCGCCAGACCGTCATGGCCGGTTCGTCGGCGCATGTCGCCGCCGTGAAAGTGCGCGAGAAGGTGCTCAAGATCGCGAGCCATCTTCTGGAGGCCAACGAGGCCGATCTCGACATCACCGGCGATCAGGTCCATGTCAAAGGCGCCGACATCAAAGTGTCGATGGCGCGGATTGCCAAGGAAATGGTCGGTTCGCCAGGCTTCCTGTTACCGGGAAACATGTCGCCCGGCGTCGAGGCGAGCGAGGCCGTGATCATCAATGCCATGACCTATGCCAACGGCTGCACCATCGTCGAGGTCGAGGTCGATCCGGAAACCGCCGAGGTCAAAATCCTGCGCATCGTCTTCGTCCATGACGCCGGCAAGATCATCAATCCCAATATGGTCGACGGCCAGTTGATGGGCGCCTTGGCGCATGGCGTCGGCAACGGTCTTTATGAGTGGATGGGCTTCGGCGGCGACGGCCAGCCGCTGACGACAAATCTCGCCGACTATCTGTTGGTGACGTCCACCGAAATGCCGCCGATGGAAATCGCGCATAAGGAATCGCCGACACCGCTCAATCCGCTCGGCGTGAAGGGGGTCGGCGAGTCGGGGGTTATTCCGCTGCCGGCGGCGATTGCGTCGGCGGTCGAAGATGCGCTGTCGCCGTTCGGCGTCCGTATTGCGCAGATCCCGATCAAGCCCGGCGCTTTGTTTGCGCAGCTCGGCCGCGGCCGCGTTTGATACGCGATGGTTCTGCGGTATTATTCACAAAACAAATTGAGCTAGTGTCCACTTTCGGGGAAATAGCGGGCATCGGGCGGCTGCGCCTCAAGCTCTGCTTGTGACCCAACGCGCTTATTCGCGCTCAAACCGCAGAGCCAAGGATTCAGTTGATCTGTAAAAAGTCAAGTACCGCCCCTGCTTTGAAGCCCGGGACGGGTCCGGTGCCTTCTGGTTTGTCGGGAATTACGTCGCGCGCAATCGCCATCGTGGCGGCGGCAAATTCCCCCGGATTGCGGATTGGAGTAGCGGCCCAGATAGAACCGCCATCTGAAATCGCATCTCTAAGAGGACTCATGTTCGTCTCGGATTTCAGATCGGCCGATACATGAGCAACCTGCGAGTTATAAATAGCGCCAGAACGGCTCACCTTTGATCCAAATAGTACGAGTGAGCGATCTGGCATCCTATAAGCCACCCGCGTCAAAAAAATGCAGGGTGCACACCTTGTGTTTGACCGATTTCCTTGAGTTGATTGTCGAGCAGCATAGTTACGTTAAGGCCCGACGACTTTGCTAACGTAGAGACACCGAAGACCTGTAATTGATCGTCCTGCACTACTGGGCGCACAAGGGAAAATGCGCCGGACAGTTCCTTCTCCGCTTCCACGTTTCCCTCAACATTCGCGCGAATGATCTCTGTGCTATTATTGTCCGTGGCACTGTATACGATGCTATCGTTTGAACCAGAGAGCCTAACTATAGGGCCTATATTGAGAGAAATGAGATTAGTCGAAGGGTGGATTTGTGCTTCCGATTCTATCTTTCCGTTCGCATCGGTCAGCAGGACCCAATAAACGCTTCCGGTGGGATACGGATATTCCTCTGGGCGCGGGGGAGGATCAAAGACGCTTTTGTGGGGCACTACATGGAAGACTTGACCTACGAGAGCAAGTCTGTCTCCCCAACTTATGCAACTGTTAATGTCTGCGATACCTGATGCGTTTCGCTGCTTCGGGAGGATGAGTTGTTTACTCAGCACTTGCCCTGTGGCGTCAAGATGCACGAGCAATCCAGGAGCGTACTGTGTCGGAGGTCGAGGCATACTCCCGCACAAAAATGTCGTGCCATCAGGCATCGCCACGGCATCGGTAAACTTTGGCGAAAATATTGTTCCATGAAAAGCTTCCGCATCCTCAGCAAGAAGACCTAATGTGTAAGTCCACGCGATCTTACCAGAAAAATCGATCTTCATAGCCCAGGCGCTGCTTATAGCTGAACTTTCACCGGCAACAATCAAATGATCGTTGTCGCTAGCTACCACGACAAGAGGCTCTAACGCTGGTCCCTGATCTGTCTTTAGAAATATTTGATGATCAGGAGCGCTCGATTGGGCATTTCTGACGAGAATGACGAACACAGCTAACAAGCAAACAATAGCAAAAAATAGATTTCGCTCTTGTATCAACACTGGGTTCTCCTTCCTGCGAATCTCGGAATTATCGACACCAGTCCTGAAGACTGCCACAACCGCGACACTCATCGTGCCTAATTTGCACGTCCCTGTCTGCTAATAGCACTTGGGCGGTGTCGCGATCCAGCTGAACCAGGTCGGCTTCAGCAGTTAGCGGACATTCGACAAATCACTACTAGTCCTGAGCTGTGGCGGCAGCGCGGGCCTTTTCGATCAATTCCCACAAACGCGGCGGTGTCAGCGGCAGTTCGGTCGGCTGGACATTCAGGCTGCTCAGCGCCGATGCGATAGCATTGGTGACAGCGCCGCCGACCGGAATGATGCCGCCTTCGCCGGCGCCCTTGGCGCCGAGCGGATTGTGCGGCGCGGGAAACTGTTCGAGGGTGATCGCCCTGATATGCGGATAGTCGGTGGCAAGAGGAATCTGATAATCGGCAAGCGAGCCGACCAGTAATTGGCCGTTCGCGTCATAGAGCAGATTCTCGCTGAACACGCTGCCGAAGCCTTGCACCGCTGCGCCGACGACCTGGCCATGCAAGGTCAGCGGATTGATGGTACGGCCGACATCATCGACCACGACGTAGTCGAGGACCTGAACCGATCCGGTTTTGGGGTCGACCGCGACATGCGCCGCCGCGGTGCCGTAAGTATAAGTCCGCTTGTCGCTGCTGAAACTGCCTTCACCGGTCAGTTTGCCGACCGCTGCGGCCTCCGCAAGCGTCAGCGAACGGCCGTCGCGCGCCCGGGCCACGCCTTCCGACAAGGACACCTCTTCAAGAGGAACAGAGAAACGCGCCGCAGCGAGGTTGCGGAACGCCTTGAGCATGTCCTCGACCGCCAAAATGATCGCGGAGCCGCCCATCACCGTCGCACGCGAGCCGTAGGAGCCGAAACCTTCTTTGAGATAGGTCGTCGAGCCGTGCAGGATGCGGACATCGTCCATCGGGATTTCCAGCGCGTCGGCCGCGATCTGCGCCATGATGGTCTCGATGCCTTGGCCGATCGCCGACGATCCGACATAGACGTCGACCTTGCCGTCCGGCAAAACCTCGAGGCGGGCGCCTTCGCGCGGGCCGGATGCACCGCCTTCGATGAAGCAGCCGACGCCGATGCCGTGATAGCGGCCGTCGCGCAACGTACCGGCGAGCGCTTTCTTCTCCTCCCAGCCGAATTCCTTCAGGCAGTGGTCGAGCGTGACGCGGTAATCGCCGCTGTCGCATTCAGAATCGCCGAAGCCGTCTTCCGGCGCGATGCCGACCAGGGCATAGGGCATGTCCTTGTCGGTGAGCAGATTGCGCCGCCGCATCTCCAAGTGATCGACGCCCAGTTCGCGCGCCGCAATGTCGAACATGCGCTCGCAAAAGAAACAGCCTTCGAAACGGCCAGGACCGCGGTAAGTTCCGGCAGGAGTCTTGTTGGTGACGACGCCGTGGGCCGTGAAGTCCAAATTTGCAATCCGATAGGGTGCAGCGGTGAACTGAATGACATTGCGCACCGGCGTCATGCCGTTGGGACGGACATAGGCGCCGATATCGACATGCATGGTGCCGCGCATGGCGAGCACGGTGCCGTCTTTCAGGCAGGCGATCTCGATCTCAGCGTCCATTTCACGGGCATGGCCGATCGCGGTGAAGTGCTCGCGCCGGTCTTCGATCCATTTGATCGGATGCTCGAATTTCCGCGCCGCGAAGGCGACGAGAAAATCCTCCGGATAGAATTCGCCGCGCGCGCCAAAGCCGCCGCCGACATCGAGCTCGATATAGTCGACGGATGTTTCCGGCAGCCCCATCATCCCCGCCATGGCGCGTCGATTGAAGAACGGCAGTTTTGCCGCGCCCGACACCGTCAGGCGGTTTTCGTTTGCGTGCCACTCCGCGAGTAGCCCCCGCGTTTCCATCGGGAGCGCGGTGTGCCGCTGCACGCGGAAGCGTTCACGTCGGACATAAGGCGCTTTGGCGAAAGCGGCACTGGCGTCGCCGCACTGCGCCGTGAAGGTAGAGGCAATATTGCCGCCGGTTCCCGGAAACAGCAGATGCGTCCCGGCCGCCGATGTTTGGGCGTCCACACACGGCGCAAGTGGTTCGATCTCGACGGTGACTTCGCCGACTGCGTCTTCGGCGAGTTCGGCGCTCTCTGCGAGCACGACGGCAACCGGCTCGCCGACATAGCGCACATATTCACTGGCGATCACCGGCTGGGCGTAAGGCGCGATGGTCGGGTTCTTGCGGCGAAACGGGATCGTCGGGATCGGCTTCTCGATATCGGCCGCAGTGACAATGGCGTGGACGCCAGGCATGGCCATCGCCGCGGTCGTATCAAGCTTGACGATGCGCCCGAACGCCGTGGTGCTGCGCACGATCGTCGCGTGCCATTGTCCGTCGCGTTTGATGTCATCAATGTATTGTCCGCGTCCGCGCAGGAAGCGCCGGTCCTCGACGCGCTCGATCGGCCGTCCGATATAGGTGTTGACGGATCTCATCCGGCCTTCGGCCCCTGCTTCTTGGCATAGTGCTCGCGCGCTTCAAGCGCCGCCTCGACGATCGGAATGTATCCCGTGCAGCGGCACAGATTGCCCGAAAGCACATCGCGGATGCGGTCTTCGTCCGCCATGGGTTCGTCGCTCAACAGCGCGTGAAGCGTGGTGAGCATTCCCGAGGTGCAGAATCCGCATTGCAGCGCGTGGTGCTTCTGGAAGGCCTGCTGCAGCGGCGACAATTTATCGCCATCCGCCAATCCCTCGACCGTGACGATGGACGCGCCCGAGGCCTGTACGGCAAGCAGAAGGCAGGACCGCACCGCCTCGCCATTAACGATCACCGTGCAGGCGCCGCAAACGCCGTGCTCGCATCCGGCATGTGTTCCGGTGAGGCCGAGGTGATGCCGCAGGCAATCGCACAGCGTCGTGCGCGGCGCGACATCGGCCTCCACGGAGCTGCCGTTCACTTCAAATCGGACTTTCACGATGCGCGCCCCCGGTTGGCGGCCGCGATAAGTGAGCGTTCGACCAGAGTGCCGACAAGCGCGCGCCGATAGGCGGCACTGGCATGGATATCGTCGTCAGGCTCGACGGACGATGATGCGGTCTTCGCCGCGAGCGCAAGGACAGTGTCAACAAATTTCCTGCCGTTGAGAGTGTCCTCGACCGCCCCCAGGCGTCGCGGGATATGTGTCGCACCAATGACGCCGACATGAGCATTCTCGATGATACCGTCCGGCCGTTCGTCGTAGTAAAGCGCGATGCCGGCAAAGGCGAAGTCGCCGCGCCGCTGCGAGAATTCCTCGAAGGCCCAGCGCCGCGCGGAGGGCCAAGGCGGAAAATGGATCGCCGTGATGAGCTCGTCGTGGGCCAAACAGGTTGTGAGCGGACCCAAGAAGAAATCCTGTGCGCCGACCTTCCGCGTGCCTGTCCTTCCCACGATCTCGATCCGCGCGTCGCAGGCGGCCGCAATGCCCGGCATTTCGGCGGCCGGATCGGCATGCGCGAGGCTGCCGCCGATCGTGCCGCGATTGCGGATTTGATAGTGGGCGATGTGACCGACGGCAGCCGGGATCAAAGGACAGGCGCTGCGCAGACTGGTATGGTCTTCCAGTTCGCGCCACCGCACCATCGCGCCGATCGATATGCCGGCTTCGCTGATCGTGATGTCGTTAAGTCCCGCGATGCCGCCCAAGTCGACGAGCACACTTGGATTGGCCAAGCGAAAGGCCAGGATCGGAATAAGACTCTGGCCGCCCGCGATCGCTTTTGCCGCGCCCGCACCGTCCGACAATATTTGCACAGCCTCCCCGAGCGTCGCCGGAGCTTGGTAGTCGAACGGCGGCAGCTTCATGTGACGATTCCGGCGCGGCCCGCTTATTGCGGCAGCAGGTTTCCGAATTTGGCCCGCACGTCGCGTTCCAGTTCTTCGCTGGCACGCACGACGATCGGGAAGGTGGCGCGCCGGCCGAACGGCTTGCAGGCGTCGATCACGACGCGCGCATTGCGCGGGTCGGTTTCGGAATAGGCCATCGGATCGAGCGCCGAGCTCCAGCAGCCGCGCAGGATTTCCATGCCTTCGCGCGGATCGCAGCGCGTGCACATCGCCCAGATCACCTTGTCCATGTCGGCGGGATCGATGTCGTCGTCAACGACGACGACGAAGCGGTTGACGTAAGCGCCGGCATGACACTGCGAGGCGATGAGCCCGGCCTGTTTAGCGTGGCCGGCATATTGCTGCTTGATCGCGACGGTAAGCCAAAGGCGGCTGCCACCGGCGGCATGCGACCAGACGCCCTTCACCTCGGGAACGCCGGCGGCCTCGAGCTGATTCCACACCGCGCCCGAACGGTATGAGCCGCGATAAAATGAATCGTCGTCGGGCGGAATGCCCGGAATGGCGCCGAGCAGGATCGGATCGTTGCGCATCATCATCGTCTCGATGCGGATCGCCGGCTCCTTCTTCAAGCCGCCGGCGTAATAGCCGGTCCACTCGCCGAGCGGCCCCTCGTCGATCTTGTCGTTCGGATGGATGAAGCCCTCGAAAGCGATCTCGGCATGGGCCGGGATCGGCAGGCCGGTCTTGGGGCCGGCGATGACTTCGATCGGCTCCCCGATCAATCCGCCTGCCGCGTCATATTCATTCTTGCCGTGCGGGATTTCGAGACCAGCGATCATGAACAGCGCCGGATGCATGCCGCACACGACGGCGACCGGGCAGGACAGGCCGCGCTCGTGATATTTGCGCTGGATCATGTCGCCGTGCTTGCCCTTCGAGCACATGACAGTGGCAAGCGTCTTGTCGTGCGCCTGCACGCGATAGGCGCCGTAATTGATCCATCCGGTATCGGGGTCGCGCATGATCACCATGTCGCCGGTGCCGATATAAAAGCCGCCGTCGTGCTCATGCCATTTCGGCACCGGGACTTTGAACAGATCGATGTCGTCGCCGGTGAACACGTTGTCCAGAAGCGCGCCCGACTTCACTTCGACCGGCGGAATGGTCTTGGCCTCTTTCATATAACGGCGCCAGTGCTGGACGAGCTCGATCTCGCTGCCGTTGCCGGGATTTCCGAGCGTGAGATTGATGCGGCGGATGGAGGTGAGGAGATTGGCGAGAATGCGATAGCCTTTGGGATAGCCCGGGATATCGTCGAACAGGACCGCGGGATTGCCGATCTTGCGCTGATAGATATCGACGATGCCGCCGATCTCGCGTTCGCGATTGGCGCCCTTGATGTGCCGGATTTCGCCGGCTGCATCCATCTCGCTGAGCCAGGATCGCAAGTCCTGCTTGGAGATGTTGCGGGTCACGTGGGACGGCTTCACCATCGTATTCATGTCCTGCTCGATTCTTTTGCCTCGGCTGTTTTCTATTATAGCCGGATCATCGCACCGGATGTGCCCGTTGTCTGCTCAGTCTCCGGCTTGGATATTGGCGTCCTTGATCACCTTGGCCCATCGGGCGACCTCGTCCTTGATGCGCTGTTCGGAGTCCTCGGGCGTCGTGGCCAAGGGGCTAAAGCCGAGCGTGTCGAACTGGCTCTGGATCTCGGGCAAGGCGACGATCTTGCGAAACTCGGTGCTGAGCGCATTGACGATGTCCGGCGGTGTACCGGCAGGCGCCAGCACGAACAACAGCGTCTCGGCCTCCTGCCCGGGAAATCCTTGCTCCGCCAGGGTCGGCACGTCAGGCAGCGCGCTGACGCGCTTTGCGCTGGTCACCGCAAGCGGACGCACCAGCCCGCTTTTGATCAAAGGGATCGCGGCCGGCAGACTCGAAAACGTAATCGGCGTATAGCCGCCGACTGTCGATTGCAAAGCCGGGCCGGCGCCGGAAAACGGCACATGAACGAGCTTCAATCCGGCGGAGAGCCGAAACAACTCGCCGGAAAGGTGCGTCGTGGTGCCGATACCAGCCGAGCCAAAGCTGTATTTGTCTGGCTCGCGCCGAATGAGGTCCACGAGCTCCTGCATGCTTTTCGCAGCCACATTCGGATTGACGACGACGACATTCGGCGAAGACGCCGCGATCGTTATCGGGCTGAAATCCTTGACCGGATCGTAAGGCACCTGCGCGTGCAGGCTCGGATTGACGACAAAGCTCGAGCTCGTCATCACGATCGTATAGCCGTCGGCGGTGGCGGTCGCGCCATCATGCGTACCGATATCGCCGCCGGCTCCGCCCAGATTTTGCAGAAGAAAATTCTTGCCGAAATCCGCCGAGAGTTTTTGCGACAGGAGCCGGGCCATCACATCGACCACGCCCCCGGGCGCAAAGGGCACGATGACGCGCACCGCACGGTCGGGATAACCGGTTTCGCCGCGCGCCTGAGCGAATGTCGAAGCCAACAGAGCCGCGGCGAGAGCAATCCTTCGGAAATTCAACATCATCGCGGCACGGCGACGTCCTGTGGCTTCCGGCGCATATCGCCGGTGAAACACCGTCATCCGAAAATGTGCCTGTGGCGGGAGCCACAGGCACAGTCTAGGGAGGACACACCCGCGAGGGAGAGAGTCAGACCCCGCTGGGACACGGGAAATCATACCAATTTTGGTACATTTCGCAATATCGGCACAGTGCGCATAATTTCAGCGCCTGTACCAAAAATTAATCGCCCATGAGGGGCCGTGAGGGGCGACGAGACCGGCTAAGGCACCGGTTTCTGCGCTCTCAGCCTGGCCGCCGCATCGAGGGCGGCGACGACAATATTCTGGTAGCCGGTGCAGCGGCACAGATTGCCGGAAATCGCGATCCGCACCTCTTCTTCTGTCGGACTGGGATTGTCGCGCAACAGCTCGATCAGCGTCGTCAATATTCCCGGCGTGCAAAAGCCGCATTGCAGGCCGTGATTGTCGCGGAACGCCTCCTGCAACGGGTGCAGCGTCTTGTCGTCCGGCGCGATGCCTTCGATCGTCACGATCTCGTGGCCGTCGGTCTGGACTGCGAGCATCAGGCACGAGCGGGCGGAGTGGCCGTCGAACAAAATCGTACAGGCGCCGCACACGCCGTGCTCGCAGCCGAGGTGAGTGCCGGTCAGGCAGAGCTGATGGCGCAGGAAGTCGGCAAGCGTCACCCGCACCGGAACGGTCTCGGTGTACGTTTTGTTGTTCACCGTCAGAGTGATTTGGCGCGTTTCGCTCATGCCGCTGCTCCGATGAAGCGCTGATGCGCTTTCAGAAGCGCGCGGCGCGGCAGCACCGTTGCCAATTGCTGGCGATAGGAGGCAGGCGCGTGAATGTCGTCGACGGCATCGAGCGTGCGCAGCGTCTCGCAGATTTCAGCGACCCGCTTTTCCTCGATCTTTTCACCGATCAGCGCGCGCTCGACGTCGTACGCCCGTACCGGGGCCGGGCCGATGCCGCCAAGCGTCACCGAGGCGCGCGTGACCTTGCCGCCGGCGTCCTCTTCGATCAGCGCCGCCGCGGAGACAATGGCAAAATCGCCGTGGCGTCTGGCGAATTCGACGAAGGCATAGCCGTGGCGCGCCGGCCAGCACGGCAACGATATCGCGGTGAGCATTTCATCGAGCTCAATCGCTGGCGTCATATAGGCGACCGGAAAGTCCTTGAAGTCGATGCTGCGCGTGCCGGTCTTGCCGATGACGGCGATCTTGGCGTCGAGCGCCGCGGCGACCGACACCAGCTCGGCGGACGGATCGAGATGGCACAGCGAGCCGCCGATCGTGCCGCGATTGCGCGTCTGGCGGTGGCCGACTTGCGTGATCGCTTCACGCATCAGCGGGCACTTCTTCTTCACGATATCCGAGAATTCGATATCGCGCTGACGCGTCATCGCTCCGATTTCAAGCGTGTCGCCGCGCGCATTGATATAGTTCAAGCCCTCGACGCGATTGAGGTCGATGACATGGTCGGGCAGCACGAAGCGCATATTGAGCATCGGCATCAATGACTGGCCGCCGGCGAGGAGTTTTGCATTCTCCAGGCTCGAAAGCAGGCCGACCGCGTCAGCCGTGGTGCGCGGGTCGTGATAAGAAAAATCAGGCGGCTTCATGCGGCAATTCGGCCATTAGGAGCGGGGCGGTCATGATCACATCTGCGCTTATACTTATCTTCCCGACGATGGCGGCGCTAGCGACCCGCGGGCCTCGATTTTTGAACCTTCAGTAGGTGTCGAACATTCTTTGGATGGCATCGGCATCTGACGTCTTTGTCAGCGCAAGCGACAGCAGAATGCGCGCTTTCCACGGCTGCAGATTGTCGGCGGCAATAAAGCCGCGCTTCGCGAGGCTCGGGCTTCTTACCACGCGGCCGGAGACGACGCGGCTCGATAGGCACATGAGGAGGCCATGTTCGCGGTGCGCTTTGTCGAAGGCTGTGTCCTCGGCCGGCGTCGGGCGGCCGCCGCCGGTCGCGGCGCTGACAATGCCTTTCGCGCCGGCCGCGACCGCTGCCGCGATCATGGCGCCATCGGCATTGGCGTAGGACAGCGTGATGTCGACGCGGGGCAGCGCTTGCGTGCCGCGGACGTCGAACTCGGTTGCGGTCGTGTGTTTGCGCCGGGGCGCGTGGTAGTAGATCACTTTGCCGTCGGCATCGGCAAAGCCCAGCGGCCCGAGATCGCGGGACGTGAAGGCATCGACGCGGAACGTCGAATTTTTCGTGACATCGCGCGCGCCGTAGATCGCGTCATTCATCGCGACCAGACAGCCCAGGCCGCGTGAACTCGGCTCCGCGGCAACTTTGACGGCATTGAAAACATTGAGATAGCCGTCCGCGCTGAGCGCGGAAGAGGGACGCATGGCGCCGACAATGACAACGGGTCGTTCGGTCTTGAGCGTGAGATTGAGAAAATACGCCGTCTCTTCGAGAGTATTGGTGCCGTGGGTGATGACGATGCCGTCGGCGCGATCTTGATCGAAGATGTCATGGATCTTGCGGTTGAGGTCGAGCCAGTCTTTGTCGACCAGAGCCTGGCTCGACACCGCGCGAAACGGAATCTCTTCGACCGCGGCAATGGCCGCAAGTTCCGGCAGCCGGTTCACCAATTCGCCGTGACCGAGGCGCTGAGCGGTTTCGAAATACCAGGCCAGATCCAGCCGATCGGCGCCGACGGAATCGACGGTGCCGCCGGTCAGGATCAATCCAACTCGCGGTCGCTCTACCATGCTTGGATTGTGTCCCGCTTGCCGGTCATTGCGGCTTTCCAACCAACCCGGCGTGCTCGATTACAGTTTTCCACTTGGCGTTTTCGGCGGCGACGAAATTGGTGAATTCCTGCGCCGTCATCGGTTGCGCCAGGAATCCGTCGTGGCGAAACCGTTCCTGTACGTCGGGCAGCGCGACGGCGGCGACGACGGCCTTGTTCAATTTGGTCACGATATCGTCCGGCAATTTGGCCGGTCCCGAGAACGAAAACCAGGTATTGTCGAGCAGTTCCGGGTGGCCGAGTTCCTTGAAGGTCGGCAGATCGGGAAAATCCGGAAGACGTTCCGGCGAGGTGACCGCGATGCCGATCAGCGTATTGGCGTGCAGAAATCCCGACGTCGACGACAGCGTGGATGTCGAGAACGGGACCTGTCCGGAGACGACATCGGTCAGCGCTTCAGCGGTTGATTTGTAAGGTACATGCTCCGGCTTGACATTCAGGGCAGTGGCGATCGCGACTCCCATCAGATGCCCGTCCGATCCCATTCCCGACGATGAGAATGTGAACGCATGCCCGGGTGTATTGGCATAAGCAATAAAGTCCGCGAGCGTCTTGGCGTGTGTCGATTGTGTCGCGGCGAGCACCACCGGCGAGCCGCCGATGAAGGCGATGTGCCTGAAATCGCCAAGCGGGTTATAGGTCGCCGCGGGATTGATGACGGGAATGAGTGAGAGCGTCGACAGGTTGGTGATTCCGATCGTGTAGCCGTCGGGATCGGCACTGACGATCTGCTGCGAGCCGACAATGCCGCCGGCGCCCGGGTGGTCTTCGACAATGAACGGCTGGCCCAAGCTCTCCGACAAGTGCTGGGCGACGACTCGGGCCAGTGTGTCACCGGCGCCGCCGGCGCCGAACGGAACGATGATCCTGACCGGATGCGTCGGCCATTCGTCCGCGCGCGCCGGCGCCCACAGCAACGATGTCAGCGCCAGAGCGATAAATAAAGATGTCATGAACGGATATCGCGCAGAGCGCCTGAGCTGGCTCATCCCTTCCTCATCTTCAGTCCGGCGTCGCATTCTGTACAGTAAGTGGCATAGCATCAATAAATTGGTACGTGTACAGAAATTGGGATGCCAGGACGATCACGCTCCTCGGTTCATTAGGCCGCCAATGCGGTTTCGGCGGCGCTGTAGATCCAGCGCCGCTTGATGTTAGGTGGGCACCCGATTCCGCTGTGTTGGATCTATCGTCCACATTCCCCGCGTCAGGCCGGCGGGAAAATGTGCGGAAACTTCGCCCGCAACTTTGCGCGCAAATCGGTGCTGACATCGACGACGGTCGGAAAAGTCTTCTTGAGCTTCATGTCGTAGGGAATGCAGGCGTCGATCAGGATGCGGTTGTTGAAGTTGCCGGGCAGATAAAGCGGGTCGCGCTTGGAGGCCCAGGCCTTCTGGATCAGGTCGATATCGACATTCGGATCGAACCGCGTGCACATCGCCCACAGCACCTGATCGAGCTCACCGGCGTCAATGTCGTCGTCGACCACGACGTTCCACTTGCCGGCATAGGCGCCGCCCTGGCAGGCCGCCGCGATGTGCAAAGCCTGGCGCGCATGGCCGGGATAGCGCTGGCGGATCTGCACGACAGTGAAGCGTGTCGCCGGTCCGGCTTCGTGATTCCAGACGCCGAGCACGTCCGGGACGCCGGCCGCTTCGAGCGCGCGCCAGATCTGCGCGGCGCCGGCGATGCCTTTGAGCAATCCGGTCTCGTCGACCGGCTTGTGCTGCGGCGCGCAGCAGATGATCGGATCGTTGCGATAGAGGATTGTTTTGACGTTGACATAAGGACGCGGCTGCGTGTCGTCGGAGTAATAGCCCATCCATTCGCCGAACGGACCTTCCGGCAAAGTCTGTCCCGGCACGGTCTCGCCTTCGATGGCGATCTCGCAATCGGCGGGGATCGGAAAGCCGGTATAGGGGCCGCGGATCACGTCGATCGGTTCGCCGCGCAGGCCGCCGGCGAGATCGTATTCGCTGACGTCGGGCATCGGCGCGCCGGACAATAAGAACAGCAGCGGATCCTGGCCGCACAGGATCACCACTTTCATCGATTGTCCGCGCTCGAAATAGATGTCGCGGTGGATGCGGCCGTGTTTGCCTTCGGTGATCTGGCAGCCGATGGTCCTGCCGTCGTAAACCTGCGAGCGATAGGCGCCGAGATTGAACCAGCCCTTGTCGGGATCCTGGGTGATGACGCAGTCGGCGGTGCCGATGAAGCGCGCCTTGTCCTGCTCATGGTGGCGCGGCACCGGGAATTTGAGAACGTCGCAGGCGTTGCCTTCCATGACGTTCTGCAGAATGGGGCCGTCTTTCACGAAGCGCGGCGGGATCGACTTCATGTTCTGCATGCGGGCGTGGAAGCGCTGCACGATGTCGACCTTGCGCTTCTGCTCCAGCGGCAGGCCGAGCGTCAGCGCCACGCGCTTCACCGTCGAGAAATGTCCGTAGAGAGTGCGGAAGCCTTTCGGATAGCCCGGCACTTCATCGAACAGGATCGCCGGCGCGGTGTTGTTGCTGCTCTCGGTCAGCATCTGCGTGATGCTGCCCATTTCCGTGTCCCAATGGGCGCCGTTGACATGAAGCAATTCGCCGATGCGCTGCACCTGATCGAGCCAGCCCCGCAAGCCGTCGCGATAGTGGATTTGGGGTTTGATGTCGGTGTCGGCGAAAGCCATGAAATGTCTCCTCGACGTTGCGGTGAGGCTAGCACAAAGCGAAAGGCGGCCCGCGGCCAAAGCCGGCGCATAAGCAATTGTATTCAATTGTATACAATTGTAAAGCGCCGATCACGGCTGTCTTGATCCCGGCCGTCCTAGCGGGCGGCTTGCTCGATACTCCGCCTGATATATTGCGGAGAAATCGGCACCTGCGAAATCCGTATCGCGAACTCGCTGAGCGCGTCTTCGATCGCCGAAATGACCGCCGCCGCCGCCGGGACGGTGCCGACTTCGCCGACGCCTTTGGCGCCGAGGGGATTCAGATGGGTCGGGCTTTCGGTATAGACCGTCTCGATCGGCGGCAGCTCGGTCGCCGTCGGCAGCAGATAATCGGCAAAATTGGTCGCCAGCGGCTGACCGTCACTGTCGTGGACAATATGCTCGAAGATCGCATTGCCGATGCCGTGGACGATGCCGCCTTTGATCTGGCCGTCGACGATCATCGGATTGATGCGGCGGCCGGCATCCTGCACGGCGATGTAATTTATGAGCGCAATACCGCCGGTTTCGCAATCGACTTCGACCTCGGCGATATGGCAAGTATTGGCATAGGCGAGCGCATCGGTACGAAAATTCGCGGTCGCATCCAATCCGGGCTCCATGCCCTCCGGGAAGCCATAACCGGGGGCGCCTTGGAGAATGCGCGCCAGCTCGCCGAGGCTGACGCTCGCATCCTTGGCGCCGGCGACGTGGACATTGCCGTCGCTCAGTTCGAGATCGCTTTCATCGGCTTCGATAATACGCCCGGCCAGCGTCTTGGCCTTGGCAGCGACCGAACGTGAGGCAAGCAGCACCGACGAGCCGGCGGTGATGAGCTGCCGGCTGGCGAAGCCGCCTTGGCCGAGCGGCACCGGGCCGGTGTCGCCGGCGATCACATTGATGTCGGAGGCTTTGAGGCCGAACTCGCCGGCGCAGATTTGCGCAAGCGCCGTTCTGAGGCCTTGTCCCATCGGCGCGGCGCCGGTGTAGACCGACACCTGACCAGTCAGATCGACGCGCACGATGCCGGTCTCGAACGGACCGCGCCCCGTTCCTTTGACGGCATTGGCGATACCGAGCCCGATATGGCGGCCGGCGGCGCGCGCCTGCGCCTTGCGCTTGGGAAAGTCCTGCCACTTGGCGATATTCAGTGCAGTCGCCTGCGTCGCCGGATAGTCGCCGGTGTCATAGACGATCGAGAGGCCCGAGCGCGCCTTGATCGGTTTTTCATAGGGCATGTCGTCGGCGGCGATCAGATTGCGGCGGCGCAGTTCGGCGCGGTCGAGCTTGAGCTTGGCCGCGATCAGATCCATCAGCCGTTCCATCGCAAACGCCGACTGCGGATAGCCCGCGCCGCGTACCGAGGACACCGGAGTCTTGTTGGTCAGGACCACACGCACATCCATACCGAAGGCCGGCACGACATAAGGACCGGTCAGCGCGGAGGCGGAATTGTACGGCAGGTTGACGTCTTGCAGCGCGTAAGCGCCCTGGTCGTGAATGAGCGTGCCACGGATGCCGGCAATGATGCCGTCCTTGTCGGTCGCGATGGCGAGCTGCCAGATCTGATCGCGCTCCTGCACCGCATTGGTGAAGTGCTCGCGCCGGTCCTCGATCCATTTGATGGAACGCCGCAGCAGCTTGGCGGCCGCCGCCACCGCAATATCCTCGGAATAGACGCAGAGCTTGGCGCCGAAGCCGCCGCCGACTTCAGGTGTGACCACTCTGATTTTGCTATCGGGCAGCCCCAGCAGCACGGCGATTGAATTCTTCAGGTCATGGGCTTTCTGCGTCGAGGCGGAGACGAACAGCGAGTCGTCCATGCTTCTGTACTCGACGACAATTCCCCGCCCTTCGATCGAATGCGCGCCGCCGCGGCATTGCACGATCTCTTCCTCGAACACATGCGCCGCATTCTTGAAAGCCTGGTCGACCTCGCCGTAACCGACTTTGTAACTGGCGACGACATTCGATTTGAGCTCTGCGCGCACGCGCGGGCTCGCCGCCTGTTCGCTCAGCCGGCAGTCGACCGCCGGCTCCAGAACATCATAGGTCACGTCAACGAGCGCCGCGGCGTCTTCGGCGACATAGCGGTTATCGCCAAGCACGATGGCGACCGCCTCGCCGACATAGGAGACTTCGGTGTCGGCAAGCGCAAAGGGCCAGACCAGATCGAGCTTGGTGCCGGAATTCGAATGGCGTTTCATGCGCCGCTGGCGCATGGCCGCGTTGATGTCGTTGAGCGTAAGAACGGCGTGAATTCCGGGCGCCGCCGCGGCGTGACCGGTGTCGATGGCGCGGATTGCGGCATGGGCATGCGGGCTGCGCACGAAGCTCGCATGCAGCAGGCCGGGCAGCGCGATATCGTCGACAAAGCGGGCGCATCCCTTCAACAGGGGCTCGTCCTCGATGCGATGAACGCTCTGTCCGATCAAGCGCGCGCCTTCTTATGTTTCGCTTTTCCTCTTCTGTATTTAATTGTATACAATTAGGCCGGCGTGACAAGCCGACGCCCCCGGGGCGCGGCAAAGTCCGACAAATGGCGCGGGCTAAAGCTGCGTCTCGTGCGCCGCGAAATATTCAAGCCGGCATTTGCGCGCTTGCTGAATATGATGGCGCGCCGCTTTCTCGGCGCCGTCCTGGTCGCCCTTCTCGATGGCGCGAACGATGCGAAGGTGCTCGATATCGGATTGGCCATGACGCGACGGCATCAGCACCGTGAGGTTCTGCAACAGCGCCATCGAGTCGTTGAGCACTTCCAGCATTTCCAGCAAATATTGGTTATGCGCAGCTTCGTAGATGTGCTGATGGAAACGGCGGTTGAGCGTCACCAGGGCCACGAGGTCGTGCCCCTCGTTGCTGAGCTGCTTCTGCAATTGATAGAGGATCGCGATCTCACCTTCGGTGGCATGCTGTGCCGCAAAGCGCGCAGCGGAGCCTTCGAGGATTTCGCGCATCGCATAGAGGTCGAAAATCTGCTTGTTGGACAATTGTGCGACGGCAAATCCGCGCCCGGGACGGACGACCAGCAGGCCGCGCTGTTGCAGCCGCTGCAAGGCCTCGCGCACCGGCGTCCGGCTCACTCCGAGGCTTTTGGCGATGTCCTCCTCGCGGATCCGCTCGCCCCGCGCAAAGCGTCCTTCCCAGATCGCGTTGCGCAAGCTTTCATAGACGAAATCCGCCCGCGATCCGGTGTGGAGCGAGCGATCAAGTGTCGTGAGAAAGCGCGCGCTCTTCGCCGCCGGGCTCGCCGGCGGCCGCCGCTCGGGTGTGCGCTTTCTGGCGCGAAGTTGGCCCTGAGTCGATTTCAATGCTCTTGTCCTTGCGCCGCCGTGCAGACTCATCATGCTCAGTAATGGCCGCACCGCTTTCATAGATCAATGCTCTCGGGCGAGACTTGCACATGGAAGCGGATACCGGTCGCACGCGACAGTGATGACGGACGACATGAAATCCGTTTCGCAACACTGGTCTCGCCGCTTGCGCTGTATACCGTTTTTATTACAGCGGCGGCCGTGACGTGGATCAATCTGCTGGGAGGCGTCACTAACCACAGTGAATTGCCGGCTTACACGCTGAAGTCGAGGACCAGGACATAGAAGCGAGTGTAACATTAAGTGTACAAACGACATGATGGCTGCTAGATCGAAACCATGAAGCCCGCACCGTTTTCGTATCATGCGCCTACGGAATTGCAGGAAGCGCTGAAGCTCCTTGCCGCATTGGCTCCGCAGGACGGGCGCATTCTGGCGGGCGGTCAGACGCTGGTTCCGACCATGGCGTTTCGCATGGCGCGGCCGGCGCATCTGATCGACATCAACGGCATTCGCGCGCTCGATGGTGTCGTGATCGATGGCGATCGCTTGCGGATCGGCGCCTGCACGCGTCACGCTTATTTCGAGTCTGACAAGGTCCCGGGCCGTCTCGGCGATCTCCTGCGCAGGGTCGTGCGTTTCATTGCGCATTATCCAATACGGCAGCGCGGCACGTTTTGCGGCAGCGTCGCCAATGCCGACCCGGCGTCGGAATGGTGCTGCGTGACCGCCGCACTCGACGGAATCGTCGTGGCCGAGAGCGAACGCGGCGTCCGCCGGATTGCTGCCAAGGATTTCTACAAGGCGGTGATGACCACGGATATCAGCGAAGACGAACTGATCACCGCGGTCGAATTGCCGCTGCTGCCGGAGGACACGCTGACCGGCTTCTGCGAATTCAGCCGCCGCGCCGGCGACTTCGCGATCGCCATGGTGCTTGCGACTTATCGGCTGCAGGCCGGCCGGATCGCCGATGCGCGCATCGGGCTCGGCGGCGCGGAGGCGTTGCCGCGGCGGATCAAGGACGCCGAAGCGATTTTGAACGGCAAAAAGCCGGAACCTGTAGTCTTCGCCGCAGCGGCGGACGCGGCAGCGGCCGCGATTGATCCGATCGAAGACAACAACAATCCGGCCGATTATCGTCGCGCCCTGGTCCACACGCTGGCGGGCCGGGCACTTGCGAGCGCATGCTGATGGACAAGATCGACGTCGTCCTCGACATCAATGGCGCTGCCCACGAGGTGACCGTGGAGTCGCGGCGGATTTTGGCTGACGTCATCCGCGACGATTGTGGCCTGACCGGGACCCATATCGGCTGTGAGCACGGCGTCTGCGGCGCGTGTACGGTATTGGTCGATGGCGCTCCGGTGCGATCGTGTCTGATGTTTGCCGTGCAGGCCAGCGGCAAGAAGATCAGGACTGTCGAAGGATTGCAGCACGGCGCTGCGCTGCACCCGTTGCAAAAGGCTTTTATCGAGCATCACGCGCTGCAATGCGGATTTTGCACGCCGGGTTTTTTGATGCTGGCCCTAGGCGTGCTCGAGCAAAGACCATTGATCGAGGACGACGAACTGCTGGATCTTTTGTCGTCCAATCTGTGCCGCTGCACCGGATACGAGAATATCCTCAAAGCCGTCAAAGCCGCCGCAGCACGGATGAATGGACACACGTGAAACCACGAGCCAACGATAGCAAGTGGACCGGCATTGGCGCTTCGGTGACGCGGCTTGAGGATAGGCCGCTGGTCACGGGCCGCGGCCAGTTCGCTGCGGACATATCTTTCCCGCGTCAGCTCCACATGCGCGTGGTGCGCTCGGCGAATGCCCACGGCGTTCTGAAGAACGTCGATGTGACGGAGGCTAAAGCGCTCCGCGGCGTCGTAGCGGTGTGGACTGCAAGTGACATCGCCAATCTGCCGCCGATCGATTTCCGCGAAGGACCGATCGAAAAACTCGCGCCGTTCCGCCAGCCGGTTCTGGCGCGCGATTATGTCCGCTATGTCGGCGAACCGGTGGCCGCGGTCTTTGCGACCGATCCGTATGTCGCCGAAGATGCGGCCGATCTCGTTATGGTCGAAGTCGACGAACTGCCTGTGCTGGTCGATGCCGCCGCGTCGGTCGCCGACTTCGCTGACGGGCTCACGACGGAGCCGACGATATGCCGCCAAGGCTATGGCGAGGTTGACGCGGTCTTCCGTAACGCCGCCCACATTATTGAAATCGATGTCGCGATCGGCCGCCATTCCGGCGTGCCGCTAGAGACGCGCGGCGCCATCGGCCGGTATGACGCGGCGCGCGATGTTCTCGAGCTGCACGGCGCGGCGAAAGTGCCGCATCGGAATCGAGAATCGCTGGCGCGGATGTTCGGCCGCAGCACCGCCGCCGTGCATTGTTATGAGGGCCAGGTCGGCGGCGGCTTCGGCGTGCGCGGTGAAATCTATCCGGAAGACATTTTGGTTCTGGTCGCGGCCATGCGATTGGAGCGGCCGGTGAAATGGCTGGAAGATCGCCGCGAGCACATGATCGCCGCCAACCATTCGCGCCAGCAGCGTCATTTCATTCGCGCTGCGGTGGACGCCGAAGGACATCTGCTCGGCATCGACGATCGCTTCTTCCACGATCAAGGCGCTTATATCCGCACCCACGGCACGCGCGTCGCCGAGACCGCGTGCGGCATCCTGCCTGGTCCCTATCGTCTGCCGAATTTCCGCGTGCAATGCCATTTTCGGTTGACCAACAAAACGCCGGCCGCGACCTATCGCGCGCCGGGCCGCTACGAGACGAATTTCGTGCGCGAGCGGCTGATGGATGCGATCGCGAAGAAGCTCGGCCTGTCGCGCGTCGAGGTGCGCCGGCGCAATCTGCTGCAGCCCGCCGATATGCCGCATGAGCGCCCGCTCATGGCGCTCGGCGATGAAGTCGTGCTGGATTCCGGCGATTATCCCGGATTGCTCGACAAGGCTCTGGCGCGTTGCGCATGGAACAAGCTCGAGCGCGAAGTGAATGAGCGCCGCGCCAAAGGCGAACTGATCGGCTTGGGGCTCGCCATGTATGTCGAGAAGAGCGGTCTAGGCCCGATCGACGGCGTTCGCGTTCGCGTCCATGACAGCGGCGATGTCGAAGTTATCACTGGCGGCGCCTCGGTCGGCCAGGGCTTTGAGACCGTCGTCGCGCAGATCTGCGCCGACAGGCTCGGTGTCGATTACCGCAAGGTGCGGGTGATCCACGGCCAAACCGACCGCATTGAGTTCGGCGTTGGTGCCCATGCGACGCGCGCAACGGTCATGACCGGCAATGCCACCGCAATTGCCGCGGAGAAGGTGCGCGCCAAGGCCTTGGACATGGCGTCGCAACTGCTGCAGGCCGATCCGGGGCGTCTTGCCATTGTCGGCGGCAAGATCGTGCGGTCGGAGGCGCCGGACGAATCCCTGATGACGCTCGGCGAAATCGCTAGCCATTTGCGTCCGACATCGAAGACGCGCGGCGAGCGGGATCCCGGACTGTCCGCGGAAGGCTGGTTCAACGCCGCGCATATGACATATCCGTACGGTGTGCAGATCGCCTTGGTGACGATCGATCGCGGCACCGGCGGCGTGACCATCGAGAAGATGCTGATCGCCTTCGATGTCGGGCGCGCCGTCAATCCCGTTCTGGTGCGCGGCCAGATCGTCGGCGGATTCGCGCAGGGCCTCGGCGGCGCGCTGTTCGAGGAATTCCAATACGACGAGCGCGGCCAGCCCCTGTCCGTGACGTTCGCCGATTATCTGATGCCGACGGCGCATGAAATACCGAAGGTCGACGTGCTGATCACCGAGGATGCGCCGAGTACGACAAATCCGCTCGGCATCAAGGGCGCAGGCGAGGGGGGCATCGCCGGCGTCGGCGCCGCGATCGCGTCCGCCGTCGACGACGCGCTCGGCGATATCGCCACCGTCACGTCGCTGCCGATCAAGCCGCAATGGCTGAAAGCCGTGATCGACGCCTACGCGGCTTCAATCCCGGCCTAGAGCGTGATTTTTTCAGATTGCATCGCCTGTCGCTCTAGGATTTTGACTGCATGATCTTTTCGGAAAACCGGCTTCCACTTTTCCGGATCATGCTCTAACTGCTTCGATTTCCGGCGAAGACAGCTCAGTTGGTCTTGATATTCGCCTTGACGATGATGTCTTTCCATTTGTCGTATTCGGCTTTGATGAAGGCGGCGGCTTCCTGTGGACTCGTGCCGCGAGGCTCGACGCCGATCGTCGCCAGCGCCGCTTTCAGTTCCGGCTTGGCCAATGCGACCTTCACCGCGGCATTGAGCTTATCGCGGGCATCATCCGGCAGCGCCGCCGGAGCAAATAAAGTAAGCCAAGTGTCGACAGCAAAATTCGGAAAGCCCTGTTCTTCGAGCGTCGGCACGTTCGGATAAACCGGGCTGCGCTTGTCGCCGGCGACCGCGACAGGCACGACGCGGTTATCGCTGGTGAAGGGGAGCGCGCTCGCGATGCTGGCGAAGGTGAATTGCACCTTGTTGTCGATGATATCCGGGAAAGCGCCGCCCGAGCCTTTATACGGGACATGCGTGGCGTCGATCCCGGCGCGTTGCTTGAACATTTCGGCGCCGAGATGGCCGGTGGTGCCGACGCCGGGGGATGCGTAGTTAAGCTTTCCGGGATTGGCCTTTCCATAAGCGACGAGCTGCGGCAGGGTCGTTATGTTCAAAGCTTGCGAAACGACGACGACATTCGGCGCGGAACTGACGACGGAGATCGCTTCGAGATCCTTGAACACGTCGTAAGGCGGCGGATCGAGCAGCGTTTGATTGATGACGAGGGCAGGATCCACCAGCAGCAAGGTGTAGCCATCGGGAGCCGATCTGATCACGACATCGGTTCCGACAACCGCGCCGGCGCCGGGACGGTTTTCAGGCACGATAGTTTGGCCGATTTCGGCGCCGAGGTGCTGCGCCAATTCCCGCCCGACGAAATCGACGATGCCGCCCGGATTATATGGCAGGATCAATCTGATCGGCCGTGTCGGATAGGTCTCCGCCGCAGCGGCATGGGCGAGCATCACGGCGAACAGGGCAATTACCGCCGCCCGCAATATCACTCTCATACGATGACCTGTCGTCGCGTCAGTGCCGACCTTGGTATTCCTTGGCGCGGCTGGATTGGTCCCGGCGAGGGCTTTCTTGAACTTTATGCCCGATCTGAACGTGTTGTATACAAAATTATACAAAGTGCGGTTTTTTTGACACCGGTGCCAAAATTCGTGCCGTCGCGGCGGCGCGAATGCTGTTGCTGAAAAGAGGCGGTAGGCGGCGGGCAAGCAATCGGAGCTTGCCGGCATTCGATGAATGCAAGCGGTCCTCGTACAATAGCGATCAGGCCGGCGTTGCAATCTCGGCGATCAAACCCCCGAAGCGGCCGCGACCAGCGGGTCCGTTTCCATGTCCTGATCGCGCACCGCGCCGATCAGCTCGGAAACCTTTTTGATGCCGCGCTCGTCGCACCAGGCCTCGAGGTCGTCGATGATCGTGAGCAGCGCCGTCGGATTGCGAAAGCCCGCATAGCCGATGCCGACGGCGCTTGCGCCGGCGAGCATGTATTCGACGACGTCCTCGGCCTTGGTCACGCCGCCGATGCCGATGATCGGCACTTTGACCGCCTTGGCGACCTGATAAACCATGCGCAGCACGATCGGCTTCAAGGCCGGCGAGACCAGGCCGCCGAATTTGTTGCCGAGCGCGGGGCGGAAATTGTCGGTCCTGATCTTCAGCGACAGAAACGTATTGGCGATGACCAACGCATCGGCGCCGGCTTCCTCGGCGGCCCGGGCGATCGAGACAATGTCGCCGGCATTGGGCGACAGCTTCACCCACAGCGGCTTCTTGGTCTTCGCCCGGATCGCCTTGATGCAATTCCTCGTATAGTCCTCGTGCATCGCGAAATTGCCGCCGGTCGCGTTGCGGGTCGGGCACGAGATATTGGCTTCGATCACATTTACGTCGGGCACCACGCTCAATTCTTCCGCAAGCGCCGCGAAGTCTTCAATGTTTTCCGAGGATACGCTGACGATCAGCGGCGGCTCGAACCGCGCATATTCCGGAACGATATGCTCGATGAAATATTCGATGCCTTTGCCGGGCAGCCCGATCGATTGAATGATGCCGCCTTCGGTCTCGGCCATGCGCGGTGTCGGATTGCCCAACCGCGGCTCACGGCAGATGGTCTTGGCCACCAAGCCGCCGAGGCGGTTGAGGTCGATGACGTCGTTATATTCCCAGGAGAACGCGCCGGAGGCGGGGGTTACCGGATTTTGCAGCGTGATGTCGCCGATCTTTACCGAGAGATCTACCATCCCACGGCCTCCTGCATGTTGAACACCGGACCGTCCCGGCAGACGCGCCGCAATACGCGCACGCCGTCGACCTCGAAGGTGCGCATGCATACGTAGCAAGCGCCGAAACCGCACACCATGATCTGTTCCATGGCGACCTGGCCGGGAATGTTGTGTTTTTTGCCAAGCCCCTGCATCAGCTTCAACAGCCGGTTGGAGCCGCAGGTGAAGAAGGCGTCGGCTTTGCCCTCGGCCATCAGTCCTTCGATGATCTTCTCGACATTCTCGACCGCGCTCGAATTGTCGGTATCGACCACGCTCACAATACGAGCGCCGAGATTTTCGAACAGGTCTTTCGACATCACGACTTTGGCGTTGCGTGCGCTCAGGATCGCGGTGACGCCGATGCCGTGTTCGGCGGCAAGCTGCGACAGCGGCGCCAGTGTCGCCAAGCCGACGCCGCGGCCGAGCACGACGATGTTCTTCCAATCCGGTTGCAGCTTGAAGCCGTTGCCGAGGGGCCCCGCGATGTTGAACTCGTCGCCGGTGCGCAGCATGCCCATGCCTTGCGTGCCGCGGCCTTCGACCTTGTAGAGAAACTCGATCTGGCGGCCCGGCTTGTTCACGCGATACACGCTCATCGGGCGGCGCATCCACACTTCAGCGCCGTCAGGCGAGGGGCAGAGCAGATGAAACATCTGCCCGGCATAGGCCTTGAGCGCGTGCTCATGCACGCTCATGACGAGGTGCTTGTATTCCTCGTTGACAAAATCGTTGCTCACGATGGCGCCGATGAACTCGCCGACGAGCCGCTGCGGATAGGAATCCTTGTCGCCGACGCGAAGAGCCGAAGTCGTATATTTGCCTTTCGGTTCGCTCGACATAATTCCTTGGTTCATTCCTGACCTGCGGTCGGCTGGTTTCCAGTCCCTAGATAGAGCCCTGCGGCCACTGTGTCAATTTTGGTATGATGCATTGTCCACCGGCGGCGGCGCACGCTTGTCGTTGTCACGGACGGTATAACGGCCGCTGCCGGCCATACAGGAAAGTCATATTAATTCGGTGATTTTCGTATCCTGGAGCGAATTCTGGGGCGTCGGACCAGTGAAAAAGCCGAGACTCGAAGAGCACGGCGCGGTTCTCCCGATAGGGCACAAGGAGGGCGTCATGGGGATTTTGTACCAAAAATGCGACAATGCCCGCGCGGTCGGAATCGTAGCCGCGCATCTGCCAGTCGTCGGGCGGCGGGAGCAGGCTCACCACAAGCCCACCCAGCTCAGGCTTGAGATTGGCCGCGGTCGGCGTGACCCAGAAATTCACGCTGATCGCGCCGTCATCGGCATGCGCGTCGACCGCCGAAGCGGGCTTGAGGCCCTTGAACGCCCAGGCCTGCGACAAGGGCAGCTCGGCCAACACTTCGGCAAAGGTGCTGCGGATCTCATCGGCGATCTGCAGGATCAGCGGGCAGGCGAGGCCGTCCTCAAGATAGGAGGCGACGAAGCCGCCGATATGGCTGAAGTCGTGCCAGATCGTGCTCTCGAGCAGAAAGGTCTTCAGCCGCCGCAGAGCTTCCGGTGTGAGCAGGTCGTCGAAATAGATCGCACCGGTCTGGCTGGAGCGAAAGCCGCGCATCAGCACGCCGAGATCGCAGCGTTCGCGCACCGCCTGTCCGCTGATCTCCGGCGCGGTGCGCAGATGGATCGGGCAGTTATAATCCTCGCCAAGCCGCTCGATCCGGTGCTCCGATAGGCTCTCAAGCTCTTCGGTCACCTCGCGGGCGACGTCCTCGTAGGCGCGGGCGAGCGCCGTAAAGTGCTGCGCATCGCGGGCGCGTTTGGCGAGGAAGTGAAATTGCTCGGCATCGTGCAAAAGCTTGTCGCGCGTCGTGTGGGTAAGCGACTTTGCCGCCAGATTTGAACGGTCCTCGCCGCGGCGGAGCTCGTAGGTGCGGGCGAAGTGATCGAGCGCCCGGCCGCGGTCGCCGGCCGCAAGCCACAAAAAGCCTAAGCCGCGGTGCGCGTCATAATGCTCGGGCTCGAGCGCGCAGACGCGGCTTAGACCTTCCGTTGCGGCCTTGGTCTGCCCAAGCGCGAGCAGCGCCAGGGCGCGATTGTAATGCGCCGATACGTAACGCGGTCGGCGGCCGATGACGTCGTCGAACAGCGCAATCGCATCTTGATGTTTGTCTTGCGCCGCGGCGATGGCGCCGAGATTGTGCACGATGGCTGCATCGCCCGGCACGGCAGTTAAGGCGGCGCGATAGGCCGCCTCGGCATCGCCAAGCCGGCCGGCCTGATAATGCGCGGCCGCGGCGTTCAATAGTCCGGCCAAATCGGGCTTGTCGCGATCGGCGCGCGATTTTTCGATGTTTTGGTCAGACATTGTTCGGCCGTGCAGTCCGCTGCGATGCTGTATTCGGGCGTTTATCTAGGCCTGTTCCCAATATTTGCACGCGTCCCGTCATAACAAGGCCGCACGTAACTTGCTGTTATAAAACAATAAAGTCGGGCCAGGTCCGATCAGCGTGTGCCACTAATAACTCTATGTAATAAAAAAAGTTTGTTGGATTGATTTTTGTACGGGTGCTGGTTAGCGTCAAGCCCGACCGGCCGGACTATGCCGGGACAACGTTCGCCCTTGGCGGCGGCGTAAAGGCTGCGGCGTCATAAGGGCCTGCGTAAATGGAATTCGACAGTTCTTTCGAGATCCCGCTGGCTCCCGATCAGGCTTGGCCCGTTTTGATGGACGTCGCGCGTATTGCGCCGTGCATGCCTGGCGCCGAGCTGACCGAAATCATCGACGCGCAGAACTACAAGGGAAAAATCTCGGTGCGGCTTGGTCCGGTGGCTTTGGCTTTCGCCGGCCGCATCCAGCTCGAAGACATCGATAACACCAAGCACAGCGCGCGCGTGAAAGCGCAGGGCAGCGACGCCAAGGGCCGCGGCGCAGCCAATGCCGCAGCGACTTTCAAAGTCGAACCGAAAAATGCCGGATCGATCGTCCTGATCCACACCGACCTCATGCTGTCCGGCGCGGTTGCGCAATATGGCCGCGGCGTCGGTATGATTCAGGCGACCGCGGCGCAAATCATCAAACAATTCGCCGACAATCTCCGCGCCCAGCTCGCGCAACAATCTGCCGCGCCCGCGGTATCCGCTCTGACACGCGCAGCCGAAGCCGGCACGTCGTCAAGCTCCGCCACAGCCACGCCCGCAGCCGCCAAGCCGATCTCCGGCTTTTCGCTGATGCTGCGTGTCATCCTGCGGCAGATCGCAGCCTTGTTCGGGCAGCGATCGAACTCTTGAACATGGCTGCGCGCCATTGGTATTTCACCAAACAAACAGCGCCGATTCACAAAATGATCGTCTTGGTGACCATCTTGCCGGGAAACCTGTGACTGGAGTTTAGCAATGAAGCGTCGTAGCCGCGCCTTCTTCATCCTGTTCTCGGCATTCGCCATGACTATGACCATGACTATGACCATGGCTGTCATGACGCCTCGCGCCTACGCGCAAACCTATCCCGATCGGCCCATTCATCTGATCATTCCTTATGGTCCGGGCGGTATCGTCGATTTCGCCGGCCGCGTCTTGGCGCAAAAGATCGGCGCCGCGCTCAATCAAACCGTCGTTCCCGATAATCGTCCCGGCGCTGGCGGCATTGTCGGCGTCGATTACGTCGCGCATGCGCAGCCGGACGGCTACAACATCGCCGTCATGGATCCGGCGATCGTCATCAATCCGACCTTGCAGAAGTCGCTGCCCTTTGACCTGTTCAAGGATCTGACGACTGTATCGATCGTGAGCTCGTCGCCGGAAGTCTTGGTCGTCGCGCCGCAGCTCGGCATCAAGACTTACGCCGAGCTTGTCGCTTATGGCAAAGCCAATCCCGGCAAGCTCAATTACGCCTCGGCCGGTGTCGGCACCACGCCGCATCTCGGCGCCGAGATGTGGAAGCTCGGCACCGGCATCGACGCCGTGCACGTACCGTACAAAGGCATCGGCGCCTCGTTCACCGACATGATGGACAACAAGGTGCAAATGGCATTTTCCAGCATTGCCGGCGCGCGGCCGTTTACCGACGACAATCGCATTATTCCGCTGGCGACGACCGGAAAAATTCGCTCGGCGGTCTATCCGAACCTGCCGACCGTGGCCGAGGCTGGCCTGCCGGGATACGAAGTCGATCTGTGGCTCGGTCTCTATGCGGCTGCCGGCACGCCACCCGACGTGCTCGACAAGCTGAACAAGGCTGTCGCCGTCGCTCTGCAGGACGACGAGCTGAAACAGTCGTTCGCGAAGTTCGGACTCATGCCGCGCGGGACCAGCCTCCAGGACGGCGCGGCCTTCACCAAATCCGAATATGAGAAGTGGAAGAAGGTGATCGAAGACGGCCACATCGCTTCCGAATGAAAAAGCGGCGCCGGGATTAAGTGGCTGGGCCGCGGTGCCTGCGCGGTAGGCCGCGGCGCCGCGCTGCCAAATGCCGCCGATATGGAAACGGTGACTATTTGCCGGAAGCCATTGTCGGAAATTGTATTTTTTTTGACAATATGCGAATGATTCGGGCCTGTTCTGAGCAAGACCATTCGTAAAGCACCTCTCGCGCGGCCGCTTTGCCTCTTCAATGCAAGCGCCGCCGCGGAGCACCAAGAGCCCCGATGGCATCTGCGACACCTCCTTTCCGATACGACGAGATCGGCGATCGGCTGCGCGCGTTCCGCCTCGGCTCCGGATTGAGCGCCGACGAGATCGCGCGGCGTCTGGGCATTTCACGCACCGCTTTGTACCGCTTCGAAAAGGGCGAACTGGCCAAGATCGAGACGCTCGAACGTCTTGCGGAAATGCTCAACGTGTCCATCCCGACACTACTTGGCGTGGGTATCGAATACGTTCCCTCGGCCGTCGTTTACTTCGAGCGCATGCGGCAGATCGAGGAAACCGCCGATCACATATCGGTGCTGGCCGGCCCGATTTCGTCGCTGCTCGCCTCCGACAAGTTCGAGGGAATCCTGGAGCAGGTGCTCGAGGAGAGTCTTGCCGCCAGCGGCTCGAACAATGAGCGGGCATTATCGGATATTCCCAAAATCATCGCCATCCTGCATGAACGCAAAGAGGCGTTCCGGCGGCGGCGGCCCGGCATCGTTAATCTGATTTCGGCCAGTGAGATCGGGCGCTTTCTGCGCGACGGCTTTGTCGGCACCACGTCGCTTCCGGAAGCGGTGGCACGCGAGCGGCGGCTATTGGCGCGGGCCGAGATCGAGCATTTCGCCAAGGTCATCGAAGAGCAACCGATCGGCACGCAGATCGGCATCGTGACCGATACGCTGCCGCATTCGGGCTTCCACATCTATCGGCAGCCCGATCGTTCGGTTCTGGTTTTGAGTCCGTTTCGGCTCGGCGAGCAACCGAACATTCATGTCGGCGTGGCGATGATCACCTCGGCGCCGGAAGCGCTATCGCTGCACCAAAATCTGGTGGAAGACGTCTGGCGCCGCGCCGTGAAGGGCAACGCCGCATCCGCCTATCTCGGCGCTTTGCTCAAGAGCAGCTGAGCCGTGCCGTTTACGCTGCGTGGCGCGCCTCGCCTCGCAGGATTCCTGCGACTTGCCACATCCGGTGCGCATAGGTGTGCGACGCCGATACGTGCGCATAGGCGTCTTCGACGATTGCGCGCCGCACCGACAGATCCGAAAATCGCCGCAACGCGTCGTCGAGATCGCTGAAGTCTTCGGCAATCGCGAGATAATGCTTGTCCGCCTCGAGAATGTCGTTGAAGCGGCCGCGCACCATGATCTGGCAGGTCTTGGTGCCGATCGCCTCGAAATGCCGCGAGCTGATGCATTTGCCGTAGACGGCAGGCCGCTTCAGCCCGGCGAAAAAGCGCTGGTGGATGTCGGCGAACGGCGCTTGTTCGTTGACCAGCCCCTCATGCCGTAGCGGGCCGGAACGCAGAATACGTCGCAGCGCCGTGCGCACCGGCTGCGGCAGTTTCTGGCCGAGCCGTTGCGGCGGTGATCCATAGGCGATGGTGAAGGTGCCGGAATTTTTGCCGCGCAGATAGGCTCGTATCGAATCGACCGTCGTGTCGTCCCGCTCCAGGAACCAGCCGCCGGCTTCGGTGGACACGGTACCGCGGCATTGGTTGAGAAATTCGGCCCAGCCGACGCGATCGAACTTGGCTTCGGATATGTCGACTTTCAGCCGGCCTTGCGTCCCGATCTGCGTAAACGCATCGAACAGCCGGTTGCGATCGTCGTCGCCGAGATGAGGCAGATAGCGCGACGCCCTGACGCCGATATCGATCGACCGCGTCTCGATGTCGCGCGTCGCCCGGAACACCTCGGGATTAAGCGCGTGCGGCACACAGATGACTGATTTTTCCGCGACATCGGCAAACAGGAACCGCCCGGCTTCTTCAAGAAGCTGGGTCGCGATCCAGTCCGGCCGGATTTTCGCAAACAGCCGACGTTTGGCCGAAATCGGCGCGCCGGGCAAATTGACTTCGTTGCCGACGAAGGACAGCAGCGGCACCTGCCGGCCGGCGAGCCAGGGAACCAGCGGCTCGAGATAGTCCGTCGTATCGCCGTTGGTCGAGTGCAAGAGCACAATCGCGTCGGCATTTCCGACGGCGCGGCGCACCGCTGTGCGCGCGTCGGAGGTCACGATATTGACGCGCTGGGTTTCGAACTCCGGAAAGCTTTCGAAGGCGTCGAGCCAATCGTCCAAATAGGACAGGCGCGTGGTATATTGCGCATGAAGAACAAGCAGGCGGATCCGGCTCTCGCGCATGGGTCAGACTTCCGCGGCGAGGATGTCGGCGATCTTCTCCGCGGCATGGCCGTCGCCGAAGGCCGCGATCTCGCGCCGCGGGGCATAATCCGGTCCATGCCAGAGCCTATTCCATCCGGCATCGACAGTCTCGACCCATTCGGTTGCATTGCGCAGCGTGATGCAGGGCTTGCGAAAAAAATAGGCTTCCTTTTGCAGGCCGCCGGAATCGGTCAGCACCTGCGTACAGGCATCGAGCAATGCCATCATGTCGAGATAGCCGACGGGCTCGATCACGCTTATTCCGGAGAGATCGAGGCCGTAGGACGCCGCCGCGATGCGCGTGCGCGGGTGCAGCGGCAGCACGACGGGCTCGGTGCGCGCGACCGATCGCAAATAATCGAGGGCGCGCTGCAGAGCCTCGCGCGTATCAGTGTTCTCGGCGCGGTGCAAGGTCGCAAGCGCAAACTGTCCCGGCGAAAGGCCAAGGCGCGCAAGGATCGCCGGGCGGCCGCGCGCACGCTCCCGCATCATGAGCGCGGCGTCGTACATCACGTCGCCGACATCATGCACGCCGGCGCCGATGCCCTCGCGCGCGAGATTCGCCGCCGCCGTCGCCGTCGGACAAAACAGCCAGCGGCTGACACGGTCGGTCACAACGCGATTGATCTCCTCCGGCATCGCCTGGAAGGAGCGCAGCCCAGCCTCGACATGCGCGATCGGAATGTAGAGCTTGGCCGCGGCGATCGCACCCGCCAGCGTTGAATTGGTGTCGCCATAGACCAGCACGGCGTCCGGCTTTTCCGCCAGCATGGCGCGCTCGAGTTCGACGATCATGCGGCCGGTCATCTCGCCGTGCGGGCCGCCATGGATGTCAAAGTGATAGCCGGGCTCGCCGATGCCGAGTTCGGCGAAGAAGACAGCCGACATCGCGGAATCGAAATGCTGTCCGGTATGGACCATGATCTCGATCAGGATGGCTCGCTGCGCCATTGCCCGCGACAACGGCACCGCCTTGATGAATTGCGGTCGAGCCCCCACGACCGAAAGGATCTTCTTGGTCACATATCGTCCTGCTCAGCCGGTCTCCCAAACAACGGCAATCGCGGCCAGCCGGCGGCGCGGCCGGTCTGCTCGTTGCTCAACCTCGGGACTCTCTGAGATGGCTATAGCCGCCCTCGACGCCGAACGTCCGCCAGTGTTCCACCGCGATTCGCACGATTTCATCAAGCGGGGTGAATTTTACTTCACCGAAATCTTCGAAAGTACGCGACGGATCGAGCAGGATAGAGGGCGCCTCGTCGGGGCCGAGTGGGCGAATTTCCGGCTCCGGATAGTGGTTGAGCTTCATGGCTTTGACGACCGCATCATAGAGCTGCTTGATCGTCACGTCGCGGCCGGAGGAAAAATGATAGGTGCCGGTGCCGGTGCCGTCGATGGAGCGCACGACGACGGCCGCGAGATCGCCGGCATAGCAGAAATCGCGGCGCGCGGTCGTCACGAAGCAGCGCCGCTCCTGCGACAGCCATTTGTAGAAAATCGGCAACGGACCGGAGACATTGCGCGGCCCGATCACGTTGGCAAGCCGGAACGTCGTCCAGTCGACACCTGAGAACTGCACATAATGTTCGCCCGCGGTCTTGGAGATCGCATAGCTCGAATTGACCGGCTTGATCGGATGATCGAGCTGGATCGGCGACTGCTCCGGATTGGTGCCGTAGCAAAGCGCGGTTTGAAAATAGATCAGCTTGCCGATCTTGCTCGCTTTGCAGGCTTTGGCAATATTGGCGGTACCGACGGCATTCACCAGGGAGTCGGTGTACCAGTCGTCCGGATCTTTGTAGGAGGCGGCAGTGTGCACGACGACATCAGGCTTGAACTCGTCGAACAGGCGCTCGACGAGTTCGCGGTCGACGATGTTGCCTTCCACCGACGTCAATGCGGGATGCGGCGTGAGATTGTCGCGCCGGCCGGTGGAGAAGTTGTCGATCGACAGAACGGTATCGCCGCGTGCCAGCAACAAATCGGCGACCGTCGAGCCGATCTGACCCGCGCCTCCCGTCACGAAAACTTTCATGAAAGCAGTCTCCCGGACCGGTATGTCTCAGCCAAACCCCGGGCCAGCAGATTTGAAAGCACGGAGAATTTCTGAAGCGCGGTCATGAAACATCTGATGCCAGATTTCAAGTGAAATGAGCCCCCAGGTCTTGCGCGAAAACTGCTCGGCGCGGTCGAAATTGGCAAGGACCGCGTCAGCATTCATGAACGGACGAGACCGCGCCGCGCGCGACCGGAATGTGTCCTGCATGAAATCACGGAGTTCGCCGGCGAACCATTCCTTGAGTGGGACCGGAAATCCCATCTTGTCGCGCCGCCGGAGAATTGAGTCCGGCAATTCGCTGCCAAGCGCGCGTTTGAGCAGGTGCTTGATGTCGCCGCCGCTGAACTTGACATCGGCGGGCACGGTCGCGGCAAATTCGACCAGCGGATGATCGAGGAACGGCACACGGCTTTCCAGCCCATGCGCCATGGCGACGCGATCTTCGATATGCAGCAGCGCCGGCAGCGAGCATTTGAAATCGAAGTGCGTCATCTTGTCGAGGTAGGCTTCGTGACCGACATTGTCGGCGTTGTTGAAAATGCTGCGGAACGCTTCGAAGACCTGTTTTTTGTCGAGCGCATGCCAGTCGACCTCTTCGGTCATATCGCTCGAACGGTCGATGAGCCTGAAGTACCGGTCGTCGAGGTCGCCAAAAAGGCCTTCGCGCCAGAACTCGCGCAGCAGCGGTTTGTATTCGCGCAAGACTCCGAGATTCGGCACGATCGATTCGATCGTGACGACGAAATTGCCGTTCTTATAGGTTCCGTCGATCGCCGCCTTGATGCATTGCTCGAAATAGGCGACCAGATAACGCGCATAACCGCCGAAAATCTCGTCGCCGCCTTGGCCGCCGAGAACCACTTTGACATGCTCGGCGGCAAGTTCCGAGACCATGAATTGCGGAAACGATCCCGGGCCGCCGACCGGAAAATCCAAGTGCCAGATCAGGTCTTGGATGTTGCCGACGAAGTCCTTGGCGGTGATGTCGCGCACACTGAGCGTCGCTGACGCATGTTCGGCGGCCGTGCGCGCATAAGACGATTCATCGTAACCTGGATGGTCGGTGAAACGGCCATGGAATCCCTGCCGCTGTTGCGGATCGAGCTTGGCGGCGAGGACGGCCATCAGGCTTGAATCGATGCCGCCGGAAATATATGCGCCGACCGGCACATCGGCGCGCAGATGCATCAGTACGCTGTCGTTGAGAAGCTCGCGCAGCCGGTGCTCGAAATAAGGAGCATTGTGCTCACCGTCGATGTCATAGCGGACATCCCAATAGCGCCTGGTTTCAAACCGACCGTTTTCAGCAACCAGGTAATGGCCCGGAAGCAACTGATGGACGTGCTTGAAAAGAGTCTTGGAACCGATCGTGTATTGGAAGGTCAGATATTCCGCGAGTGCGCCGGGATCGGTTTCGATGTCCGGCAGGAACGGAAGCAGCGCTTTGACCTCGGACGCGAAATAAAGAACGCCGTCGACGGCGGCATAGTAGAGCGGCTTGATGCCGAAGCGGTCGCGCGCTGCGATCAGACGCTGACGGCGCTCGTCGAACAGCACAAAGGCAAACATGCCGCGCAAGCGCGTCAGAAACTCCTCGCCATGAATATCGTAACAGGCGAGGATGCATTCGGTGTCAGACGCGGTGCGAAACGGCCATCGATCGGCGAGGGCCGTGCGCAACTCGCGGTAATTGTAGATTTCACCGTTATGGGCGACGACCGTTCCGTTCGGCCCCTGCATGGGCTGCGCGCCGGTCGCGGTGAGATCGATAATGGCGAGCCGGCGATGCGCCAAGCCGCAGTTCTGGTTTGGCGATAGCCAAAACGCTTCGCCGTCCGGCCCGCGATGCGAGATCAGTTCGGCCTGAACGGCAAGGGCGCGTTTAAGCTGCGGGACGGGCGCGCCATTCAAACGAACGATACCGGCTATTCCACACATCGGCTGCTATACGTGCCCGCTCGGCGAAGACCTATTAATGATATCGCCTACTGATCTGCGCGATCACCGGAGGCAGCGCCAGCATCACGCGATGGCGAAACGGCTCCGGGAGCAGGCGCCAGGCGCGGCGCATCATCGGATATCGCCGGGTCGATCCGACAGCAGACGGTGCGTTGGAAGGGAGCGGCAGCTCGGTGGGCTGTTCGGCATAGCCGAGATGGCGTGCCACAAACCTGTTCCTGAACACGCGTTTGAGTGGTGACTGCCGTGGGATCACTGATGGCAGTCTGAGCCAATTCGAAGCGCCGCGCTTTGGATATTCTTCCTCGATCGTCGCTTTTATCATGCGTGCCAGCGAGCGGTGGCCGTAGTCGCCCGATTTCACCAGCCGGTCATAGGCGCGGTCGGCGAAACCTTGCAGATATTCGAGGTCGTCAAGCCGCGCCAATACGGCGTCCGCATTCGAGAAATCCTTCTCCAGCGGAATGTAATGCACGTCGGGCTCAATAGCGTCCGAGTATTTGCCGCGGAACAAGATCATCGGTGTCCCCATGGCGGCGCTCTCGAAGACGCGCGGCGAGATCTGGCCGACATCAAACGGCGCTTCCAGCGGATCGAGAACATGCTTGAATTCGTGATAGGTCGGCGGCCGCCCGTTGGTCTTGGTGAAGCTTTTGATTTGCTCTTCGAGCTTGCTGTCGAAATCGAAGGCGTTGGAGCCGCTTTCGGCGCCGAGCATGGTCCGGCTCGAGGCGAGGAAATCGAACCATGCGTCGCCGTAGATGCGGCTTTTGTCATCCATGGCGATGTCGCAAGGAATGCCACGGGCCGTGCAGATTTCCTGCATACGTCGGCCGATCTCGTATTTCTCAAAACCGAGGCGGCCGTATTTTGCGCCGATGTCGCGACCGCGATAGGCGACCCAGATCTTGCGGTCGGCGAGGGGAGGAATCGAGCGGCCGCTGTTGAGCAGGCGTTCAGGCATGTAACCCGTGATGCCCTGGATGAGCGTGACGCCGGGCAATTCCGATTCCGGGTAAACGAGCGGCCAGTTGTCGCGCGGTATGCATGTGAGCAACACGTGAAAGCCGAGGCGGCGAATGGCGCGCCACAAGATCGCCGTGTGGTCGTAATCGTCCTGCACAGCGAGGATCTTGAGCCCGCGAAACCGCGCCAAGGCATTCTGATAATGCGGGCTTACGTAACCGTCGAAGCATAGACGCGCGCAGTAATTCTGAAAAACAACGTCATAATCGTTGATGTTGAAATCCATCCAGGCGTTGTGCGTCACGTGAACGTAGTCGACCTGGTAGTCGGTAAAATTCTTAAGCGCCAATAGATATTCGAGCGTCGTCGTCACAAACGTGGAATACTTTGAATAGGTAACGAGGATGCGGCGTGGCTTGGCGGAGGGCATTAAACGATCGGTCTTTGCTTGTTGGGAGATGTCAGTGTTTTGTCGCGGGCTCGGATGGGCGGACACAGCTCCAATAAAGATCGAGGCCGCAAATCCGCGGCAGGGGGGACGCCAGGAGCTTGTCCCGGCTCCACAATATCAGTGGGGGTTCCCGGAGCGCATTCTCCGTTCGCGCGGTGAAGTCGTCGAAGTCCGAGCACATCGATCGGAGCGATCTGACCGACACAAATTCTGTGAAGGGAGCGGCTGAACCGTCTATTGACCGATCATAAGTGCACGTATCGCCGCTCTGCATCGTTGTTTCGCTGCCGTCGCTCAATTCGCGCAACAGATGACGGATTGTCGCCATCGGCTCCTGCCAGAATTTGCGATAGGAATACGCATAGTAGACCATGCCGATAAGGCGGCCGCCGGGGGCGAGGAGACGGCTACAGGACGCGATTGCTTGGCGGAGATTACCTGTATGATGCAACGCGCCGATCGCCACGATGACATCGAAAGACGCATCCGCAAACGGCGCCACGGTGATGTCACCCCGTACGACGTTGCCCGGAAGCCCATTCTGGCGCAAGCGATGACGAACCATAGCAACAGGATTCGCCGCGATATCGAGGCCGGTAAAGACCGCCCCGGTTTCCGCGAGCTTCTGTGAGACCGTGCCGTAACCGAGACCTATTTCCAGAACACGTTTTCCGTGCAGCCGTGTCCACGGAACGTGGCAGCTGAGATAGGGATAGTATCCGAGAAAATTCTCATCGTAGCGGCGCAGCGAATCCATCGACCGGTCGGTGATGCCCCAGGCGCGGGCCGCCGCTGAGCCACAGAGGTCATTCCAGAAGACGGCATTTGCCGCCGCGGCGGCTGACCGGTCTTGATCGACGAAGGGATTACTCTTGGATTCCTGCATTGCTCAGTGTTTGCGACAATAGGCGGTCAAATGGGTCCGGCCGTCCCGCTCGGCGAAATATCCACCTATCTTGCCGTCGGCGTCATGGAGAACATTGAGGGCATTCGCGCTCTGCGGGTCGTAGGGCTGCACTTGGATCGAACGGGGCTCTGGGTTGTCGAGCGTGGGAATTTTGATATCCCAATGATCGCCGCAGGCAACATGGTGCATGAGTTCAAACGCGGCGGATCCGGCCTGTTCCACCGCTACGATCTCGAGCCCCTCGACGCGAGTGAGCATGCGGCGCAGCGATTTCTCATTGAACAGCGAGAGGTGGTAGGGCGGCACGACATTCGGGGACGAGCCGCGGGATATAGCGGCGTTGAGCGGCGTAAAATGCGGCACCAGTGCAACCAGCCAGCCGCCCGGTTTGACGAGCGCGGCATAGTTGGCGATGAAATCAAGCGGAAGCGGAATGTGCTCAAGGACGGAGATAGATGAAACGACGTCGAAGTGTCGCCCTTTTTGGAGAAGTTCGGCGGGATCGCTCGCAACAATCTCGAAGTCGAACAGCTGGCGCGCAATGGCGATCGATTGCGGATTGAGCTCGTTGAGCTTGACGTCCCATTGCGGCTTGAGTTGCTGAACGAGCCGGGCGAAAGCGCCGAGGCCGCCTCCGACGTCGAGCCAAGTGCCGGTCGCCTGCCCCTGGGTCGTATACCGCACCACAGTCTCCAGCACATCGCGCGGCGCCGAAAAGGGCGTCACGATACCGCCCTGTTCGAGCAACGGTCGCTCGAACAGATCGCGTACACGCGAGTAATAGGCGCCGGAATAGAGTTTCGCGATGATCTCATCCGGCGGATAGGGATCGACGGCGACGAAGCTGCAGGCGGCGCATTGGACATGGCTGAAGCCATATTTGGCGAAGGCATCGACGAGCGGGCCTTCGCCGCATGCCGGACAATGCGAGTGGCGCGGCCAGTTTGCGGGATACCCTCCTTCGGCGATGCAGATTTGTTCGATTTCGCCGCGCAGCGTCTGGCCGTTTCGCTGGACCGGGGCGAGCGCGGCCGAAATCCCGGAGCTCAACGCTGTGCCGTTGGGTTCACCCGGCCGCAGGGCCAGCAGGACATTGGGAGTCTGAAGCGCTATTTCAGTCTTGCCGCGGTGCGTAACCTTGGGATTGAGCAGAACCGGTGCGCCCAGGTCCATCCCGGCATCTTCGACACTGAACGGATAATAGAAGTGGCGGTACTCGTAAAACTCCCAACTCGCCGGCTCGTTGGGAAGGAGACCGAGAGAAAGGATGTATTCGCCGCGCCGGAAGGGAACATAATCGAATGAAAGCGTGAGGGTGCCGCGGCGAGCCGGAGGGAAGCGGTCAGGCGCCTTATCGTAGTTTTCACGAGACTCGAAGGGGCGGATATTCTGGGTGAAGAACTGCGCGACAGGCGAAAGGTCATCGCGATTGTTCACCGCGAGCGCGATGCCGAGCGTCGTCGACGGCAAAGGGCCTTTCACGCGATAATCTATCTGTAACGCAAACGGTTTGAGCAAGGTCAGGCACGTCGTCGGCTGATCACGATCATCGAGCAGTCTGACGTTCTCAATGAAAACCGGACCACGGCGCAAAACCTCGCGGCCCGGTCCGCCGTCCTGATGGGTTGCCTGCGGCGGTGCTGCGTGCAGCGGAGTAGCTCGATTGGTGATAGAGCGGAACTCGCCTTCCTTTGTCGTTGCGGTCACGGCCAAGCCTTCGTTCTGGGCGGTGGCAACGTCCTCCTCGACCGTTTCGATCCAACTCGCCGGATCGGCGCTCTGGTGTGCGGCCAGGTCATAGGCCTGGATCACCTGAATGGCCGAGCCGATCATCCGGACTTGTCCGTTCTGCAGCCACATCACGCGATTGCAGAGCTGCGCCAAAAGACCGGTGCCGTGCGACACCATGAGCACCGTGCGGCCGCCTGAACATAATTCGCGGATACGGCGCAAGCATTTCTGAACGAAGCCGGCATCGCCCGCTGCAAGCGCCTCGTCGATGACCAGGATCTCTGCGTCGACGGCGGTTGCGATCGAGAAGGCAAGGCGCGCTTGCATGCCGCTCGAATAGGTTTTGACCGGCCGTTCGATAAAATCGCCAAGACCGCTGAATGCGATGATGCTCGCGAGCTTGCGGTCCACTTCGGCCTTGTCCATGCCGTAGAGCAGGCCGCTTAGATAGATGTTCTCGCGACCGGAATATTCGACGTTGAAGCCGAGGCCCAGTTCAAGGATCGGCGTGACGCGTCCGGCGATATCAATCGACCCGGATGTGACGTCCAAAACTCCAGCGATGATCTTCAGCAGCGTCGATTTGCCTGCTCCGTTCGCGCCGATGATGCCGAAGACCTCGCCGCGCGACACTTCGAAGCTGACGTTACTCAACGCGCGGAAGATTTTGTGCCGCGGTCGCCGCGTCAAAGCTTCCAGGGCCAGGTCGAGAGGCCTTTCATAGACCTCGTATTCCTTGATCAGATCGGTGACGCGGATGGCGCTCACGGCGCGGAAGCCTCTCTTACAGAACGTCCGCAAAATGTTGGCGCAGGCGCACAAAAGCATAGGAGCCGACGGCAAGCGCCGCGCCGGATATGAGCGGCAGCGCCACCCAGGCGCCAGGATGGCGGATCGACCCGGAATAGAGAACGTCCTGATAACACCAGATCAGCGAACTGAACGGATTAATCGCCAGCACGAAGCGCAGCTCTGCCGGCACCATATCGGGCAAATACAAAACCGGCATCAAATAGATATTGAGAGTGACAAAGACCCGCACCAATTCGGGAACATCGCGAAAGTATGGGGTCACCGATCCAAGCAGCAGGGCGAGCCCCCACAGCAGCGCAAGGTGCAAAACGAGGAGAAACGGAAGCAGCAGAAAGGTCGGCGGAATCGCCTGTCGAGCGACGGCGATATAGATCACCACGGCGGCGAACAGCACTGACTGCACCGCCACGGATGAAACCATGGTTTTGGCCGTCAGCACCTCAATCGGAAACATCACTTTCTTCACGATGGAACTGTTCTCCACAATGGCGCTGGCCGAGCGCGCCAACACGTCTTGGGTCAAAAGCCAAGGGACGAGCCCGGAGAACAGATAGATCAGGTAATCGCTTGGTCCCCGGTCCCCGACACGGACCTTGAAAACCACGGCAAAGAGAAATGCGTATACGGCAAATTGCAGGAGCGGATGTACGGCGAGCCACACGATGCCGACGACTTGGCCGGCGTGCCGATCGGTCAAGTCGCGCTTCGCCATTTCCCAAACGAGCGATCGATGCCGCATGATCGAGCCGATGAGACGCAGCGCGCCGAAAAAACGCACGGGCTGTGCCGTCGCGCGCCGAATCATCACGTCATTTGCGGTGCCGTCCATCATGAGCCTCAGCAGCCAAATGTCCCACGCGAATTCGCGAAGATCATGGTTGCGGATGAAGGGCGGGCAGTTAGTCTGCCGCTTCGATCCGGTTCGGAGCGACTTCGCGATAGCGCCGCTTGGTTACCGGACAGATCAGATCTGGGCCAAGGCGTTCGCCGTGATGGCTCATCCAGCCGATCCGGCGCGCCGGTACCCCCGCCACCAAAGCAAAGTCGGGAACGTCTTTGGTCACCACAGCGCCCGCAGCCACGAAAGCGTAGCTGCCGACGGTATGGCCGCACAGGATCGTGGCATTGGCCCCGATGGTGGCGCCGCGTTTGACCAGCGTCGGCCGGAACTCGGTCTTGCGCGATATCGCCGAGCGCGGATTGATCACATTGGTGAACACGCAGCTCGGGCCGCAAAAGACGTCGTCTTCGAGTGTCACGCCTTCATAAAGGCTGACATTGTTCTGGATCTTGCAGTTGTCGCCGACCGTCACGTGCGGCCCGATCATGACGTTCTGTCCGATCGAACAGTGCCGGCCGATCGAGACATCGCCGAGAACATGACAAAAATGCCATATGCGCGTGCCTTCGCCGATGACGACCCGCTCATCGACATAGGAGCTTTCGTGAATGCGGACATTGGGGAAGCGGCTCTCCGCTGCCGATCCGCCGCTCATGAAAGAAACCGCATCGTCCGCGGGTGAGGCTCGCCGCGTTTCAATTCGATCGGCGCCTTGCGGAAATGGGAGACGATTTCGACGGAGGTGCGGACATCGTCGAGGCCGAAGCCGCGGCCGGCGAGGATTTCCTCATAGCTTCGCGTGTGCAGATCGCCGAAACCGTCGGAAAATTCGACCTCTTCGCCGTCGATCGTGATCGAGCGGAATGTCGGCTTGTCGGTTCCGGGCGGCAGATCGTTCCTGTCGACCGAGAGGAACCAGCGGACCTGAGCGCGACCGCAGGCCAGATAACCGGCTGCGCGCGATGCCTCACGCAGATGGACGATATTCATGTCCGGCTCGCCGAAGACATAAGCCAGCATGTCGAAGAAATGCACGCCGATATTGGTGGCGACACCGCCCGATTTGGCTTCGTCGCCCTTCCAGGATGCCTGATACCAGCGGCCGCGCGAGGTGATGTAGGTCAAGTCGATCGAAAAGTTGTTCTTCTGCTCGGCCGCCACTTTTTGCTTCAGTGCCTGGATCGCCGGATGCAGCCGCAGCTGCATGATGGTCGACACTTTGCGTCCCGTATGCCACTCCATGTCCTGCAATCCGTCGAGGTTCCAGGGGTTGAGGACGAGTGGCTTCTCGCAAATCGCGTCGCTGTCCGCGCGCATGGCGAAGCGGCAATGGGCGTCATGCAGATAATTGGGCGAACAGATCGAAATGTAATCGATCTTTTCGTCGTGGCGGCTTTTCTTGTCGATATGGCGGTCGAAACGCTCGAACTCGGTAAAAAAATGGGCGTCCGGAAAATAGCTGTCGATGATGCCGACCGAATCTTTCGGATCGAACGCGACCTTCAGGTCGCCGCCGACCGCCTTAATAGCCTTCATGTGCCGCGGCGCTATGTAACCCGCAGCACCGATCAAAGCGAAGCTTTTCACTCTGAGGTCCCGACTGCCGGCGCCGAAATTGCGCTGGCCTAAGCTACCGCCCCCAGGGTGAATCGAAGTCAGCCCGGGCGCCCCAAGACTCACGGTACCATATCACTCGGAAGGGTCGATAGCGGCCGGGCATCGCTGTGGTCGTTCATCTCTAAGACATTGATATATATCAACTATGCGACATAGGCGAGCCGCTAGTGACTGCCGATCGCATCCTTCGCGCAAACCAACGCCGCCGCGCCGGTATTTTTCATTGGCACCCCGTTTGGTTCGAGGCTGTCGACGGCGAACGACGCTTGCGGAACTGCGCTTGCGGGCTGGCGTTCCGGCAAGTGCTGCAATGCGTGAGCGATTGCGCCGAGCGCGGGGGCCCTTTAGGAGTTGCTCACTCGCGGTCGCCGGGCCCGTGGGTCACAGCTTAGCCTTGGAAGGCCTGACGTGACCGAGACCATTGGCGAAATTCTCACCGCCTATCGCAGCGGTACCGCGACGCCCGCGTCCATTGTCGCGCGCAGCTATGTGCGCCTGCGCGCGCTCGACGATCCGGCAATCTTCATCACGTTGCGGAAAGAGGAAGACGTCGCCGCCGAAGCGCAAGTGCTGATGCGCACCGGCAACACCTCGCCGCCGCTCTATGGCATCCCGGTCGCCGTCAAGGACAATATCGATGTCGGCGGCCTGCCGACCACGGCGGCGTGTCCGGCCTATCGCTATCAGGCGGAGAAGGACGCGACCGCTGTCGCCCGGCTGCGTGCGGCCGGCGCGCTTATTCTCGGCAAGACCAATCTCGATCAGTTCGCAACCGGGCTCGTCGGCGTGCGCTCGCCTTACGGCGTGCCGCGCAATCTGTTCGATGCAAAACTCATTCCCGGTGGATCGAGCTCGGGCTCCGGCGTCGCCGTCGGAGCGGGGATCGTGCCGCTCGCGCTCGGCACCGATACGGCGGGTTCCGGCCGCGTGCCGGCGATGTTCAATAATATCGTCGGGCTGAAGCCGAGCCTGGGTCTCGTGTCGACGGCCGGCGTCGTTCCCGCCTGCCGTTCGCTCGATTGCGTTTCGGTCTTCGCGCTCACCGTGGACGACGCCATCGACGCGCTCGATGTCATCGCCGGCTTTGATGCTGCCGATCCATTTTCGCGAACGCGTCCTGTGGGTACGTTTGGGCCGATGCCGCAGGGACTAAGGCTCGGTGTGCCGCGTGCGGAGCAGCGGCTGTTCTTCGGCGACAAGACCTCGGCGGCGGCCTACGACGCGGCGCTTCGTCGTCTTGCCGATCTCGGCGCCAAAATCGTCGAAGTCGATCTTGAGCCATTCTATGCTACGGCGCGGCTGCTCTACGACGGACCCTGGGTGGCGGAGCGCTATCTCACCGCCAAGGATCTTCTCGCCAAGTCGCCCGAGGCCATTCTTCCGGTGACGCGGCAAATCATCGCCTCGGGCGAAAAGGCGAGTGCCGCCGATGCATTTGCCGCCTTCTACAAGCTCGAAGCCTTCCGCCACATCCGCGATCGGACATTTGCGACGATCGACGCGCTCGCGCTGCCGACCGCGCCGACGACCTATAGTCTCGACGAAGTCGCGGCTGATCCGATTACGCTCAACAGCCGGCTCGGCACCTATACCAATTTCGTCAATCTGCTCGATCTGTGCGGCCTCGCTGTGCCGTCGTCGATCGAAGCCAATGGCAGACCCTTCGGGGTGACGCTACTGGCGCCGGGCGGCGAAGATGCGCTGCTCGCATCGATCGGGCGGCAATTCCACTACGCTGGAGGATTGCCGCTCGGCGCGCTGAAAACGCCCCAGCCGGCGCCGGCAAAATCCATCTCTGCTGCGGCGGCAGGCGAGATTGCGATCGCGGTGGTCGGCGCGCATCTTTCCGGCATGCCGCTGAACTGCGAATTGCGCTCCGCCGGCGGCCGCCTGCTCGAAAGCAGCAAGACCGCGCCGCATTACCGGCTGTTTGCACTTGCGGGTTTGGCGCCGCCGAAGCCCGGGCTTCTGCGCGTGAATGACGGCGAGGGGACCGCGATCGAGCTTGAAATCTGGGCATTGCCGGATGCCGCGTTCGGCCGGTTCGTCGCAAAAATTCCGTCGCCGCTCTGCATCGGTACGCTCGACCTTGCCGACGGCCGTGCCGTCAAAGGTTTCCTGGTCGAGGCCGGAGCCGTGAAAGGCGCGCGCGATATTTCCAGCTTCGGCGGCTGGCGCAAATTTGTTGCGTCGCGGCCTGGTTAGGGCGCTACCACCGCATCGTCGACGAACATCACGCGGCAATTCTTGGCGTTCCGCTGGCAATATTTAAGTGCGCCGGCGCGCGCCGCATCGACGCGCGGCAAGCGTTTGTTCCAGGCTGTTGTGGTTGGTGCCGTGCCAGCGGATCGCGGCGGCGTGAGGTTATTCGTCGATCACACTGACATGGGCCGCGACGACGCGCCAGCCTTGTGGAAACCGCACCCAGGTCTGCATTTGGCGGCCGACTTTGCCGGGCGCGCTCGCGCGATGAAACAAAGTCGAGGCCACGGCATGGTCGCGGCCATAGGTGCTGATCACGGTCTCCGACAACGCGCGCGCCAGGCCCGCGGCCGAACGCGCGGCGCGGAACGATTTGATCGCGGCATAGCCGTAGAGATTCTCCCCGCCGCCGTAGCGGATTGTGCGCGCGTCGTCATGAAACAGCGCGTCGAGTGTGGCCACATCGTTCGACATCAGCGCCTTTTCGTAAGCGTCGAATGCAGCCTTCACCTCGGCGACGACCTCCGGCAGGTCGATCTCCATAGCTTTCCCCCTGAGATTTGTCGTTAGGCCGGTGGCGCCATCGCGGCGACAACACCCTTGGCCTCGAGCGCATGCGCGATGCGTAGCCCAACATCCTCGCGCCACGGCGCCGTGATGATCTGCACCGCGATCGGCAACGGGTCGAGCACCACCGGTACGGCGACGACCGGCAGGCCGATGAAAGAAATCGGCTGCGTGTAGAGACCGAGATTGGCGCGCACCGGCAATTCGACATCGCCGAACATGAACGTCTTCTGGCCGATCAGCGGCGCGGTGATCGGGGTCGCCGGCGCCAGGATCGCATCGACGTCCTTGAACAGCTTTAAAACTTCGTCGCGATACCAGCGGCGGAATTTCTGCGCCTTGTCGACCAGCGCAGCCGGCGCCATGGCACCGGCGATGAGCCGGTCGCGGGTCGCCGGATCGAAATCCTCGGCGCGGGTGCGAAGCCTGTGCAGATGCAGGCTCGCGCCCTCAGTCGCGGTGATGATGAATGCCGCTGATCGCGCGCGCTCGGCTTGCGGAATCTCGACGTCACGATTGGCACCGAGCGCGGCGGCGATGCGATCAATGGCGTAACAGGCCTCCGCGCTCCGGCATTTAAAATAGCCGGCGGCGACGGCGACGCGCAGGCCATCCGCGCCCCGTTCGAGACGCGGCGTCACGGCCTCGATAGGCCGATCTACGCAGGCCGCGTCGTCGGGATCGAAGCCTTGCATGGCGTCATAAGACACAGCGAGATCACGCGCCGTACGCGCGAACGGCCCGAGATGATCGAGGCTGGCGACAAAGGGGAATGTGCGCGCGCGGCTGAGGCGGCCGTAGGTCGGCTTCAGGCCGAACGTGCCGCAGAGCGACGCCGGCACCCGGATCGAGCCGTTGGTGTCGGACCCGAGCGCGAGCGGCACCAGCGCGCCGCCGACCGCGGTTCCGGAGCCACCGGACGAACCGCCCGACATGCGTTCGATGTCGTGCGGATTATGCGAGGGGCCGTCGTGGATGTTCTCGCCGGTGAAGTCGTAGGCGTATTCGCCCATGTTCAGCGCGCCGACCAGCACGGCGCCGGCAGCTTCGAGCCGCTCGATCAAGGCGGCGTCCCGCGTCTTCGGCGGATCGTCGCGGTTGATCTTGGAGCCGGCGAGTGTCGGGAGACCCGCGACATCGAACAGGTTCTTCACCGCGAACGGCACGCCGGCGAGGGGGCCGAGCGGCGCGCCGCGGGCGCGAGCGTCGTCGATGGCTTGCGCTCTGCGCCGCGCGCGATCGTCGGTCACGGCGGTGAAAGAGTTAAGGATCGGATCGCGCTCGCGGATGCGGGTCAGCGTTGCCTCGACCACCGCCTGCGCACTGGTGCGGCCGGACGAGATGGCCGCGGCAATCTCCGCCGCCGTGCCGGGCGGCGCATCGGGCGTATCAAGCATGAAACACCGGAGCCGGCTCGGCGTCGTCGGGCAGCGGAAATTCGTCGACCAGTGCCGCGTGGCGCAACACGAGCTGCAGGTTGAACTGGATATTGTCCTGCCAGGACGGATCGAGCGTGAGCCCGAGCGCCTGGGCACTCGCGGCAATCACGGCGTCGAGGGCGTCGTGTTTCGGGTTCGCGCTGGGCCTTTTGGCGGCGGCTTTGGCGGGCGTCTTTGCCGACGTGCGCTTGCCGCTTGCCTTGGTCGGCTTTGCCGCGGACGCGGATTTAATTTTGTGGACGGCTTTACGCTTCATGACGTGGCTTGCGGTTCCGGCTTCGGCAAGAAGTCTTCGGCATAGTGGCAGGCGACCTGACGTGCGCCGAAGCGGCGCAGTTCCGGCATCGTCGTCTTGCAGGCATTGGTGCCGCGCGGACAGCGGCCGTAGAAGCGGCACACATTCGGATCCGGGTCGATCGGACTTCTCGGCTCGCCGCTGAGGCGCAGCCGCTCGGCGCCGTCCTCGCCGAAGCGGGGCACGGCGGCGACCAGCGCCTGCGTATAGGGATGCAACGGATGTTCGAACACCTCCATCGCCGGGCCGCTTTCGATGATCTTGCCGAGATACATCACCAGCACACGGTCGCACAGAAGTTTGACGACGGAAAGGTCGTGCGACACGAACAGATAGCTCATGCCGAGCTCCTTCTTCAGCCGCTGCAGCAGTTGAAGAATGACGACTTGAACTGAGACATCCAGCGCAGCGGTCGGTTCGTCGAGCACCAGAAGATCGGGTTCGACCGCGATGGCGCGCGCGATGCCGACGCGGGCGCGCTGGCCGCCGGAAAGTTGATGCGGAAAGCGCGTCAGCAATTGCGGCGGCAGGCCGCACTGGCTCGCCACGGTCTCGACGCGGTCGCGCAGCGTCCTGCCGCTCAATTTGCGCAAGCGGCGCAACGGATCGGCGATGGCGTCGAAGGCGGTGAAGCGCGGATTGACGCTTTCGCCGGCATCCTGGAACACCATTTGGATGCGGGCGCGATCGGGATCGCTGGCGAATTCGCGCGCCGGTGTGAGCGTCAATTCGCGGGCGCCGAGCTTGACGCTGCCGTCGCTGGCGTCGATCAGGCGGGTGAGCGCGCGCACCAGAGTCGACTTGCCGCAACCGGACTCGCCGACCAGGCCGACGGTCTCACCCTTCTCGATGACGAAACTCACGTTGTCGACGGCGTAAACTTTGGGAAGTTTCTCCGGGCCGCCCTGGAAACGCCGTTTCAGCCCCGCCCAAGACAGTGAACCCGTTCCGGACGCGCCGCTCACCGGAAACAGTTTCGAGAACTCGGCAACGTCGAGGAGTGCGGTCATGCGACATTCTCCGCCGATGCGACGAGGATCGGCGCGCCGAGCGTCGGCGCGGGCAGGGGATTCCAGCAGGCGACAATATGGGTGGCGCCGGGCGCGGCCTGCGGCAACGGTTGCGCGCAGGCCTCGATCTTGCGCGGGCAACGCTCCGAATAGCGGCATGGCGGCAGATCGGAGCGGCGCAGATCGGGTAGCGTGCCGGGAATGGACGCGAGCTCGTCGAGACTTGCCGCCGAATCCGGCGTCGCCGCGATCAGCTCCGCCGTATAAGGATGCCGCGGATAGGCGAACAGCTCGTTGGTCGGCGCATTCTCGACGACGTGGCCGGCATGCATGACGACAATGCGCGCGGAACGCTGGCCGGCCAGCGCAAGATCATGGGTGATGAAGATCGTCGCCATGCCCATCTTGCTGGCGAGATCGCCGATCAGATCCATGATCACGGCCTGCGTGGTCACGTCGAGGCCGGTGGTCGGCTCGTCGGCGATCAGCACCGAGGGTTTGGCAGCAAGCGCGATCGCGATCATCACGCGCTGGCACATGCCGCCCGACATTTCGAATGGATAGGCCTTGGCGCGCCGCGCCGGATCGGTGATGCCGACGGCGCGCAGCATTTCGACAGCTTGCTCCGGCGCCTCACGCCGCGGCACATTGCCATGGCGGATGAGCACGTCGGCGATCTGCTTGCCGACCGGGCGGATCGGGTTGAGCGCGGTGCGCGGGCTCTGAAAGATCATCGCTATGTCGCGGCCGCGCACTTCGGCCAGCTGGCTCGGCTTGGCGTGCAGCAGATCGAGCCCGCCGAGCATGGCGCGGCCCGATGTGATGCGGCCGGCGGGATCGAGAATGCCCATGATGGCGTAAGCGGTGACCGATTTGCCGGAACCGGATTCGCCGACCAGCGCCATGGTCTCACCTTTGCCGACGCTGAAGCTGACATTATCCAGCGCGCGCACGATGCCGGCGCGGGTGCGGAATTCAACGCAGAGGCCTTCGACGGACAGTGCGGGTGCTGTGTTCGCGTTCGCGGTGATCATGTTCGCCGGGCTCAGGTCCGTCGCCTTGGATCGACCATGTCGCGCAAGCCGTCGCCGAGCAGATTGAAGCAGAACACTGCGACCATCAGCGCCGCGCCTGGAAAGGTCGCGTTCCACCATTCGCCGGAGACCATGAAGGCGGAGCCTTCCGCGACCATGATGCCCCATTCGGGCGTCGGCGGCCGCACGCCGAGCCCGATGAATGAGAGGCCCGCAGCATTGAGAATGGCGTAGCCCATGGTCAGCGACATCTGCACGACCAGGATCGGAAAGACGTTCGGCAGAATCTGAAAGCTTAAGATTCGCCAGTCGGAATTGCCGGACAGCCGCGCCGCTTCGACAAAGCCGGCGTCGCGGCGGATGTTGGCTTCGGCGCGGGCGATGCGGGCGTAAAGCGGAAAATTCACGATCGCGGTCGCCAGCACGATGTTCTGCACGGTATTGCCGAGCGCGGCGACGATCCCCATCGCCAGCACGAACAATGGAAACGCCATGATGGTGTCGGCGATGCGGCCGACGATGCGGTCGGTCCAGCCGCCGAAAAATCCGGCGGCGACGCCGGCCAGGCCGCCCATCAGGAACACCAGCGCGACAGAGGCGATAGCGATGAAGAAGTCAAGTCGGGTCGCCACCACGACGCGGCTGAACACGTCGCGGCCGAGCTGGTCGGTGCCAAACCAGTGGTGCGCGTTCGGCGGCTTCAGCGCCTGGGTGGTATCGCTTGCCAGCGGATCGTAAGGCACGATATGCGGGCCGAACACCGAGGCGAGCACGATCAATACGAAGAGTGCGAAGGCAAAGCCGGTGACGGGATTTTCACCGAGCACATAGCGCGAATGCTTGAACAGCGCAGTGAGACTGCTTTCGCGCGGCGGAGATGTTGCTATGTCGGTCATGGCTGTCTCATGTTCCCTTTACGCGTCGAGTCTCACGCGCGGATCAATGACGCCGTACAGCACGTCGATCATTAGATTGATGGCGACATACATCACCGCCATGGTCAGCACGAAACCTTGCACCGGCGCGAAGTCGGAGGCGAGCAGCGCTTCGACGGCATAGGAGCCGATGCCAGGCCAGGCAAAAACTTTCTCGACCAACACGTTGGCGCCGAGCAGGAACGAGAACACCATGCCGAGCGTGGTGATCACCGGCAGCATGGCGTTACGGAACGCATAGGTGATGATCACGGTGTAGGCGGAGAGCCCGCTGGCGCGCGCGGTGCGCACGAAGTCGGAGGACAGCACAGCCAGCATCGAGGCGCGCGTCATGCGAGCGATCGGCGCCAGCGAGAAAATCGCGAGCGTCAGCGCCGGCAGGATGAGCTGCTTGAGCGCCGCCATGAAGGTTTCCGGATCGCGCGCGATCAAACTGTCGATCAGATAGAATCCGGTCACGTGCGGCGGCTCGGTGAAGAACACGTCGAGCCGTCCGAGCGGCGCCGGCGCCCAACCGAGTTGATAGTAGAAGACGTAAACCAGGATCAGGCCAGTGAAGAACACCGGCAGCGAAACGCCGGCCGTCGCGACGATGCGGCAAGCGTGATCGAGCAGGGAGTTCGGCTTAGTAGCGGCCAGGATGCCGAGCGGCACCGCGATGATGATGGAAACGATAAGCCCGAGCAGCGTCAGTTCGGCGGACGCCGGCAGCCGGTTGCGCAGTTCGCTTGCGACCGGCTGGCCGGTGGTCAGCGAGGTGCCGAGATTGCCGTGGGCAAGATCGTCGACATAGTGGCCGAATTGCACGATTAGCGGCCTGTCTAGACCGAGCTTGACGCGGATTTCCTGGATCGCCTGCGGCGTCGCCGCGGGGCCGGCGAAATAGGCGGCCGGGTCGCCCGGCAGCGCGCGCGTGAGCAGGAAGGTGACGATCACCACGCCGATCAGGCTCGGGATCGCCATCATCAGCCGTTTGAGGATCATCGTCAGCATTTAGCCACCCGTCCTCCTGGTCTGGAAAACTCACCCCTTTGCGAAGTTGCGGTAATCGAGCCGGCGGTGGAACCAATATTGATAGCCGGTGATGTTCTTCTGCATCGCGATATTGACGTAAGGCTGATAGAGCGGAATGCGCGGCATGTCGGTGTAGGCGAGATCAACGAAGCCCTTTACGTCCTTGTTGTAGCTGTCCATATCGCCGGTCGCGGCGGCGGTGCGCGCGCCGTCGACGAACGCGTCCATCGGCGGCGACTGATAATCCATGGTGTTGAAGATCGATTTGCCGGAATGGTAGCACCAGTAGAAGAAGTATTCTGGGTAATCGAGCCAGCCGGAGAACACATTGGTGAACAGCGGCATGGTTTTTTTGGTCAGCTCGGTGCGCCAGTTCGCGCCCGGCACTTTGTTGATCGTGGTCTGGATGCCGATCTGCGCCAGGCTCTCTTGCGTCAGCACGCAGGTCGGCTCGTTGACGCCGGCAAAGCCGAGGTCGAACGACATCTGGATCGGATCGGGCAGGCCGTTCGGATAGCCGGCCTCGGCGAGCAGCGCCTTCGCCTTGGCGAGATCGGTGTTGAACTTGTGCGGCTGCGGCCAGGCGACTTCGGTCGGTGCTTCGGCGGACGCGCCGAACATCGGCTTGGCGAGGTTGTACATCACCGCATCCATGATTTTCTGATACGGGATGGCGTAAGCGATCGCGTAGCGCACCTTCACATTGTCGAACGGCGGATGCGCCACGTTCATGCCGATATACTGGATACCGTTGGAGTAGGGCGTCGAAATGATGCTGAGCTTGCCGTCGGATTTCAGCTCGGAGAAATCCTTGTTGGGCAGATCGTAGGACACATCGGCGTCGCCGCGTTCAAGCAGTGCGCGGCGGTTGCCGGCATCCGGCACCATGCGCCAGATGATGCGCTTCAGCTTGGGCAGCGGGCCGCCCTTCCAATTGTCGTTGCGCTCGAGCACCACCTGCGAGCCGGCCGTCCAATTGGTGACCTTATATGCTCCGCTACCGACGGTATTGAGCTTGGTGAATTCGAGGCCCCAGGGATCCTGCTCGGTCGCTTTCGATTTCACCAGTTCCGAATTGAGAATGCAGGGCACGATGACCGCGAGATCGGGGACGGTAAGCCGGTCCTTTTTCATAAAATCGACGCGGAACGTGTTGTCGTCGACGATGACGAATTGCTCCGGCTTGCTCAGCGAGCCGGCGCTCATCTGGAAGGTGGGGAAGCCGCCGACGGTGACGGCGCGGTCGAACGACCATTTGACGTCTTTGGCGGTGACCGGCGTGCCGTCCTGAAAAGTTGCGTCCTTGCGCAATTTGAACGTCACCGACATGTCGCCAATATTCATGTCCTCCGCGAGCTCGGGCTTGAATTTGGTCTTGTCGTAATACGGCGTGCCCTGATCGTTGGTCTTCATTTCGTGGCTGATCAGCCGGTCGTAGCAATTCCACGACACTTCGTAGCCCGGCACATTGGTGCCGACGCCGTGGATGTCGAGATTGTTTGGCCCGCTTTCCGAAACGATCAGCAGAGTCTCTTGACGCGATTGCGCCTTGGCCGGCGACCAGCCCGCGGGTGCCGGCACGGCGGCGGCAGCAGTGAGCGCGGTTACGGATTTGAGAAAGTCGCGGCGCTTCATTGATGCCTCCCAGGGGCTGGCCTTGGCGGATGAAGAAATGATCCGCTGATAAGCTCTTCCGCAAAGCGCGTGCCATTCCGCGCGCCGTCGTTGCCGCAGCTTAAGTCATTGAATCAATGAGCGTGTTAGGAAAGCTGCGGTAGCGGCGGCGCAGCCGCGAACCGCGCAGGGCAGTCACCGCATATTTTTTAGGCAGCCATTTAGGCAAGTACCGCCGCTCAGCTCTTATCTGAAGCGGGCAGCACAGCGGTGGCTTCGATTTCGACTTTGGCTTGGTCCTCGACCAAGGCCACGACTTGAACCAGCGTCATGGCCGGAAAGTTCTTGCCCATGACCGCGCGATAGGCCTGCCCGAGCTCACGCAGCCGCGACATATATTCTTTCTTGTTGGTGACGAACCACGTCAGCCGGGTAATGTGCGCCGGCGTGCCGCCGGCTTCTCCGACCAGCGTGACGATATTCATCAGTGCCTGGCGCGTCTGAGCGACAAAATCCGTGCTCTCGAATATCTGCTCGGCGTTCCAGCCGATCTGGCCGGCCAGAAACACCAGGCGGCCTTCGGCGACGACGCCATTGGTAAAGCCTTTGGCCGCTTTCCAGCCGCGCGGATGCAGCAGCTTATGCGTTTCGGTCATGTCCGGCATCTTGCTCATTGTGCTTTCGGCTTCAAGCGGAAGCGTTGAATCTTGCCGGTCTGCGTCTTCGGCAGCGCATCGGTGAATTTGACCGAACGCGGATATTTGAACGGCGCGATGGTCGCTTTGACGTGATCCTGCAATTTCTTGACGGTTTCCGGGTCCGGCGGCGCGCCGTCCTTGAGCACGACATGCGCCTGCACGATCTGGCCGCGCTCTTCGTCCGGCACGCCGATGACGGCGCATTCCTTGACGTCGGGATGCGACAGCAGCGCCGCCTCGACTTCGGGACCAGCGATGTTGTAGCCAGACGAGATAATCATGTCGTCATTTCGGGCGGCGAAATGGAAATAGCCGTTCTCGTCTTGCGAGAAGGCGTCGCCGGTCAGGTTCCAGCCGTCGCGGACATAACTGGATTGGCGCTTGTCGGCGAGATAACGGCAGCCGGTCGGTCCACGCACGGCGAGCTTGCCGACTTCGCCGCGCGGCTTCTCCTTCATGTCGTCGCCGACGATCTTGGCCTCATAGCCGGCGACCGGCTTGCCGGTCGAGGCGGGCGCGGCGTCGCCGAAGCGGTTGGAAATGAAAATGTGCAGCATTTCCGTCGAGCCGATGCCGTCGAGGATCGGCTTGCCGGTTTTTGCCACCCAATCCTTGAACACCGGCGCTGGCAGCGTCTCGCCCGCCGACACCGCCGCGCGCAGCGACAAGAGATTGGCGCCTTGATCCATCGCCGCAAGCATCGCGCGGTAGGCGGTGGGCGCCGTGAACGCGATCGTCGCCTTATAGGTCTGGATGATGTCGACCATATTCGCGGGTGATGCGTTCTCGAGGAGCGTCGCGGTCGCGCCGAAACGCAGCGGAAATATCGCAAGCCCGCCGAGGCCGAAGGTAAAGGCCAAAGGCGGCGAGCCGACGAAAATGTCATCCGGCGTGACGCCGAGAACCTCCTTGGCATAGCCGTCGGCGATGATCAGGAGATCGCGGTGGAAATGCATGGTCGCCTTGGGCTCGCCGGTGGTGCCTGAGGTGAAACCCAGCAGCGCCACATCATCGCGTCCGGTCTTCACCGCGTCGAAGGTCACGGTTTTGCTGAGCGCAATGCGGTCGAGCTCGGCGTCGTGATTGGCGGTGCCATCGAAGCCGATCACCTGTTTGAGGAACTTGCTGTCCTTGGCGCAAGTGACAATCTCGTCCATCAGCCGCGTGTCGCAGAGCGCAAGCGACACTTCGGCTTTGTCGACGATCTGGCCGAGCTCGCCGGCGCGCAGCATCGGCATGGTATTGACGACGACGGCGCCCGCCTTGGTGGCGGCGAGCCAGCAGGCGACCAGAGCCGGATTGTTCGCCGCGCGAACGAGAATGCGATTGCCGGGCTTGACGCCGAAATTCTCGACCAGCGCATGCGCGATGCGATTGGTCCAGTCCGACAGTTCTTTGTAGGTACGGCGGCGGCCGTTGCCGATCAGCGCGACATGATCGCCGAAACCGCGCGCCACCATGCGATCGGTCAGTTCGACCGCGGCATTGAGCTCTTCGGGATAGTCGAAGCCATCGAGCGGGAGGTGCGGCCAAAGCTGGCCGGGCGGAAGATTGTCGCGGGTGAATGTATCGGTATGCGCGGTGCGGCCGAGCGAATACGCAGCCATGATCATGCTCCTGCAAGCGTCTGCCGTGCGATGACGGCCTTCTGCACGTCTGATGCGCCCTCATAGATGCGCAACGCCCGGATTTCGCGATAAAGCCGTTCGACGATGTGGCCGTGGCGGACGCCGTCGCCGCCGTGGATCTGCACCGCCTTGTCGATGACCTCTTGCGCGCGGTCAGTGGCGAAGAGTTTCGCCATCGACGCCTCGCGCGTGACGCGTGGCGCGCCGGAATCCTTGGCCCATGCGGCGCGATAGACCAAGAGCGCCGCGGCATCGACATCGACCGCCATGTCGGCGATATGGCCTTGCACCATCTGCAAATCGGCGAGTGTTCCGCCGAACAGTTGGCGCGACTTCGCCCGCACCACGGTTTCCTCGAGTGCGCGCCGCGCAAAGCCGAGCCCGGCGGCGCCGACGGTCGAGCGAAACACGTCGAGCGTCGCCATGGCGATCTTGAAACCTTCGCCTGGTCCGCCGATCATCGCGGTGGCCGGCACCCGCACGGAATCGAATTGCAGACGCGCCAGCGGATGCGGCGCGATGACCTCGATCCGCTCGGCGACACTCAGCCCGGCGGCATCCCCTGACACCAGAAAAGCCGACAGGCCTTTGGCACCCGGGCCTTCGCCCGTGCGCGCGAAAACCACATAGATGTCGGCGATGCCGCCATTCGAGATCCAGGTCTTCTCGCCGTCGAGCACATAATTGCTGCCGGAAAGACGCGCCGTCATGGCGATATTGGCGACATCGGAGCCCGATTTGGGCTCGGTCAGCGCGAAGGCAGCGATCGCTTCGCCGGATCGCGTGCGCTTGAGCCAGGCGCGCTGTTCGGCGCTGCCGAACAGGCTGATCGGCCCGGCGCCGAGCCCCTGCATAGCGAAGGCAAAATCGGCGAGCCCGTCGTAGCGCGCCAGCGTTTCGCGCATCAGGCAGAGCGTGCGCACGTCGAGCGGCGCGGGGATAAGCGGGTCGGGCGCGGTATGCATGAGCCAGCCGTCGCGGCCGAGCTGGGCAACAAGCTTCCGGCATGCGGCATCGACGTCGTCATGATCGACCGGCAGCTTGGCCGCGCACCAGCGCTCGATGGCATCGGCCAGCGCGCGATGGCGATCGGTGAAAAACGGCCAGGTCAGGAACGTACGGTCGGTCACTAATTGCCCTCGAATACCGGTTTCTGTTTGGCAACGAACGCGCGATAGGCACGCTCGAAGTCCTTGCCCTGCATGCAGATCGCCTGCGCCTGCGCCTCGGCCTCGATGGCCTGGTCGAGGCTCATCGACCATTCCTGATTGAGTTGCGTCTTGGTGATGCTGTTGGCGAAGGTCGGACCGGCGGCGATCGCGCGCGCCAGCGCCAACGCTTCTTGCTCGAGCGCATCCGCGGCAACGAGCCTGTTGAAGAAACCCCAGCGCTCGCCTTCCTCGGCCGTCATCGCGCGCCCGGTGTAAAGCAGCTCGGCGGCACGGCCTTGGCCGATGATGCGCGGCAGGATCGCGCAAGCGCCCATGTCGCAGCCGGCAAGGCCGACGCGGTTGAACAAGAACGCGGTCTTGGTCTGCGGCGTCGCGAGGCGCAGATCCGATGCCATGGCGATGATGGCGCCAGCGCCGGCGGCGATGCCGTCGAGCGCGGCGATGATCGGCTTGCCACAATGCAGCATCGCTTTGATCAGATCGCCGGTCATGCGCGTAAAGGCGAGAAGCTGTTTCATGTTCATGGCGACCAGCGGGCCGATAATGTCGTGGACGTCGCCGCCCGAACAAAAATTGCCACCGTTCGGCAGAAACACGACGGCATGCACGTCGTCGGCATAGACAAGGTCGCGAAACGTATCGCGCAACTCGGCATAGGACTCGAAGGTCAGCGGATTCTTGCGCTCGGGCCGGTCGAGCTGAATGACGGCGACGGCGCCCGCCATACGCCAAAGGAAATGCTTGGGTCTAAGGGCGGCCATCGCGGTCATGCGCCGCTCTCCCATTCGCTGCGAAACGATTTGAGCTTGGCGGATAATTGGTCGGCATCGCGCGCCGACACGCTGCCGAGAAGCTCATCGACCCATTTCTCATGCGCCGCCGCCATCTCGGCGAACACGGCGCGGCCCTTGCGGGTGAGGCTGATGAACGAGGTGCGGCGGTCGCCGTTGCGCTGCGCGCGCACGACAAAGCCGTCCGACACCAGGCGATCGACGATGCCGGTGACATTGCCGTTCGATACCATGAGGAAGCGCGAGATTTCGCTCATCAGCATGCCGTCCGGCTGCCGGTAGAGCGCCGCCATCACGTCGAAGCGCGGCAGCGTCGCGTTGAATTGCGATTTCAGGCGCTCGCGCGCCGCGCTCTCGATCAGCCGGCTCGCGCGCAACAGCCTGACCCACAGGCGCAGCCGCGCCTTGCTGTCGGCCTCAGGCTTTCGCACGCGGAGCGGCGCACTCACCACGTTTCGCCTCCCGAGATCGAGATCGCCTGGCCGGTAATGCCGGCGCTGGCATCGTCGCAGAGCCACAGCACCGCATCGGCGGTTTCCTGCGGCTGGAAGAAACGGCCCTGTGGGCTATTGGCCTCGAGCATCTTGCGCACTTCCGCTTCGCTGCGTTTGGTCTTGGAGGCGACGTGATTGACGGCCTCGTCGAGCAGCGAGGTCTCGCTGAAGCCCGGACAGACCGCGTTCACCGTGACGCCGGCCTTCGCGGTTTCGAGCGCCAATGCGCGCGCGAGACCGACGACGCCGTGCTTGGCGGCGACATAAGGCGCAACGTAGGGGTAGCCTTTCAAGCCGGCGGTCGACGCGACGAAGATGATCCGCCCCCATTTGTGCTCGCGCATCCCGGCAATCGCCGGCTTCACCGAGAAGAAGGCGCCGGTGAGATTGACTTCGAGGATCTTGTTCCAGCTCTTCGCCGAGACATTCTCGGCTGGCGCGCTCTCCGCCGTTCCTGCATTGGCGATGACGATGTTGAATTTGCCGCGCGTCTTCTGTGCCTGCTGATAGAGTTTCTTGATCGAGGCTTCGTCGGTGACGTCGGCAACATGCGGATGGATGTTGGCATGGCGCTCGGCGGTGAATTCAAGGTCGGGCATGCGGCGTCCGCAAATTGTGACGTTTGCTCCCGCATTGGCCAGCGCAAAGGCGATCGCGGCGCCGATGCCGGAGCCGCCGCCGGTTACGAGCGCATGTTTTCCGGATAAGTTGGTCATTGTCATACCCTGTTGGCGGCCGGCTCGCTGCTTTGGGAAATCCGATAGAGCTGGTCGCGTCCGGGATGATAGGGCAGGGGCCATGATTCGCCACGGTCCCCGAATTTTGCCGCGGCATGCAGCGTCCAATACGGATCGGCGAGATGCGGCCGCGCCAGACAGACGAGGTCGGCGCGGCCCGCCATCAGAATCGAATTGACGTGATCCGGCTCGAAGATATTGCCGACCGCCATGGTCGCCATGCCGGTCTCGTTGCGGATGCGGTCGGAGAACGGCGTCTGGAACATGCGGCCATAGACCGGCTTCGCCTCGATCGACGTCTGTCCCGCCGATACGTCGCAAATATCGACGCCGGCGTCTTGCAGCATGCGGCCGATTTCGACCGCGTCTCGCGGCTCGATGCCGCCGGCGCCGACCCAGTCATTGGCGGAAATGCGCACCGAGATCGGCTTCTCGTCGGGCCAAACGGCACGGACGGCGTGAAAGATTTCGAGCGGATAGCGCATGCGGTTTTGCAGCGAGCCGCCATATTCGTCGCTGCGCAAATTGGTCAGCGGCGTGATGAAGGAGGAAAGCAGATAACCGTGCGCGCAATGCAGTTCGAGCATGTCGAAGCCGGCACGGTCCGCCATTTTCGCTGACGCCACGAATTGGTCGCGCACGCGTTCCATGTCGGCGCGGTCCATCGCGCGGGCGCGCTGATTGCGCTCCGACCATGCGGTCGCCGATGCCGATAGCAGCGGCCAATTGCCGCTGTGAAGCGGCGCGTCCATTTCCTCCCAGCCGAGCTGGGTCGAGCCTTTGGCGCCGGAATGGCCGAGCTGGCAGCAGATTTTGGCATCAGTTTCGGCGTGGACGAAATCGACAATGCGCTGCCACGCCGCTTCATGCGCCGGCGCATAAAGGCCGGTGCAGCCGGGCGTGATCCGGCCTTCCGGGCTGACACAGGTCATTTCGATAAAAACCAGACCGGCGCCGCCCTTGGCGCGCTCGCCGTAATGGACGAGATGCCAATCGGTCGGGCAGCCGTCGACGGCCTTGTATTGCGCCATCGGCGAGACGACGACGCGGTTCTTCAGGGTCATGCCGCGCAGCTTGAACGGCGCAAACATCGGCCGCCGCACCGTATTGTCGGCCGCTCCCGCGAGCCGCTGGAACCAGGCTTCGGCGCCTTCGAGCCAGCTCTTGTCGCGCAGCCGCAAATTCTCGTGGCTGATGCGCTGCGAGCGGGTGAGCAGCGAATAATTGAATTGCACCGGATCGAGATGCAGATAACGTTCGACGTCCTCGAACCATTCCAGCGAATTGCGCGCGGCCGATTGCAGCCGCAACACTTCGGTGCGGCGCGCATCCTCGTATTTCGCAAACGCCGCTTCGAGGCTCGGCTCGCTGTGCAGATAATCCGCCATGGCGACCGCGCTTTCCATGGCGAGCTTGGTGCCCGAGCCGATCGAGAAATGCGCCGTCGCTGCGGCGTCGCCCATCAGCACGATATTGCGGTGCGACCACGTCTCGCACAACACGCGCGGGAAGCTCAGCCAGGCCGAGCCGCGGATATGCGTCGCATTCGACATCAGGCGATGGCCGCCGAGATATTTCGCGAAGATCTTTTCGCAGGCGCGGCAGTTTTCCTCCTGGCTCAGCGCGCCGAAGCCGGCTTTCTGCCAGGTCGCTTCGGCGCATTCGACGATGAAGGTCGCGGTGTCGGCATCGAACTGATAGGCATGCGCCCAGATCCAGCCGTGCTCGGTCTCTTCGAAGATGAAGGTGAAGGCGTCGTCGAATTTCTGTTGGGTGCCGAGCCAGACGAATTTGTTCTTTCGCGTGTCGATGGCGGGCTTGAAATAGTCGGCGAATTGCGCGCGGGTTCTGGAGTTCAATCCGTCGGCGGCGATGACGACGTCGTAGTCCTTGGCAAGCGCGCCGGCATCCGCGATCTCGGCCTGGAAACGCAGATCGACGCCGAGCTGCCGGGCCCGCTCTTGCAATAGCATGAGCAGTTTCTTGCGGCCGATGCCGGAAAAACCATGGCCGCTCGAGACGATGCGCTCGCCGCGATAATGCACGGCGATATCGTCCCAATAGGCGAAGTGACCACGGATGGCCGCCGCGCTCGCCGGGTCGTTGGCGGTGATATTGTCGAAGGTCTCGTCGGAGAACACGACGCCCCAGCCGAACGTGTCGTCCGGCCGGTTGCGCTCGAACACGGTGATGTCGTGGCCGGCGTCGCGCAGCTTCATGCTGATCGCGAAATAGAGGCCTGCGGGGCCGCCGCCGAGACAAGCAATCTTCATGCACTGCCGCCGTAGAGCTCGACCAATTCCGCAAGCATCGCACCATCGTGAAAATATTTCAAGCTTAAACATTTAGGTTTGAAGCTTCTTCAAGGGCTGCCCGCTCCCTTCCGCGCGACCGGGCGCTATGTAATCATGGCATTGGAATGTTTGGTGTTTTAGCGGCTGCGGCAGGGAAGCAGAAACTGATGAGCGACAATTCAACGGTTGCGGCCGTCATCGGCCGTGATCTGGCCGGTTACGGCGCCAAGCGCTGTTTCGGCCTGCTCGGCACCGCCAATTTCAAGGTTTCGCACGCGCTTACCGAAAACGGCGTGGAGCTGATTGCCGCGCGCCACGAATGCAACGCCGCCAGCATGGCTGACGCCTATGCCAAGGCGACCGGGGAATTGACTTTGGTCAGCGTGCATTCCGGACCGGGACTGACGAATGCGCTCACCGGCATCGGCGAAGCGGCGAAAAGCCGGACGCCGCTTGTCGTTCTGGCCGGCGATGTGCCGACAGGACAGGTGAAGAACAATTTCTATATCGAGCAGGCCGAAATGGTGCGCGCGGTCGGAGCAGTGTCGGAACGGCTGCACACACCGCATTCGGCGCGCGAAGATACGTTGCGCGCGGTGACCCGCGCCTTGCGCGATCGCCAGACCGTTGTGCTCAGTATGCCGCTCGACGTTCAGAACGCGCCAATCGCCACCAATCTGCCGCCGCTCGAATTGCCGTCCGCACCCGGCCGGCTGCATCCCGACCCCGTCGTCATCAAGGATCTGGCGCAAGCGCTGGTGCAGGCGAAACGTCCGCTCGTTCTCGGTGGCCGCGGCGCCGTCATTGCCGGTGCCGAGCCGGTGCTGCTCGCGCTTGCCGATCGCATCGGGGCGCTGCTCGCAACGTCGGTCTGCGGCCACGGTCTGTTTGCGCAAAGCCCCTGGTCGGTCGGCATCAGCGGCGGCTTTTCGTCGCCGGTCGCCGACGAGCTGATCGCAGAGAGCGATTTCATCTTGAGTTTTGGCGCGAGCCTGACGCAATGGACGACCAAGCGCGGCAAGCTAATCGCGCCCGGCGCCGTCGTCGCCCAAGTCGACATCGAGGCGACCAAGCTCGGCTATCAGCAGCCGGTGCATTACGCGGTGCAGGGCGATGCGCGCGTGACGGCGGAAGCGCTGCTCGCCGAGCTCGACCGCCAGGACTTTGAGGCGTCGCGGCCCGGCCGCCGCAGCGACGCCATGCGGGCGCGCATCCGCGCCGGTGATAACCATCATTTCCCGCATCCTGACGAATCCAATGCGCAATTCATCGATCCGCGCACGTTGAGCAAGGCGGTCGATGCGCTGCTTCCCGTGGATCGCGTGGTGGCTTCCGATTCCGGCCACTTCTGCGGCTGGGTGCCGCGTTATCTGCGCGTGCCGAATGCGCGCGCCTCCTGCCTCAGCCATTCCTTCCAGTCGGTGGGCTTAGGGCTGCCGTCGGCAATCGGGCTCGCGCTCGCCAATCCGGGCAAGCTCGCGGTGCTCGGCGCCGGCGACGGCGGCTTCATGATGTCGATGGCCGATTTCGAGACCGCGCTCCGGCTCAAGCTGCGCCTTTGCGTGCTGGTCTATAACGACAGCTCATACGCCGCCGAAGTGCATTACTTCGGCCGGCAAGGCTTTTCGACCGACATCGTGCGTTTCCCGGACACCGACTTCGCCGCCATCGCCCGCGGCTATGGCGCGCGCGGCGTGACGGTGCGGACACTTGCCGATCTCGATCCGGTCAAAGCCTGGGTCGCCGAAGGCGCGCCGGGTGTGCTGGTCATCGACGGCAAGATCAATCCCAGTCTGGAAGCGGACTGGCACGCCGAGCATTTTCCGAAGGATGTTCACTAGAGCGTGACTGTTTCAGATTGAATCGTTTTTCGCTCCAGGATTTTTTGATTGTGCATGATCTTTTCGGAAAACCGGCTTCCACTTTTCCGGATCATGCTCTAGAGATTTTGTCCGTCGGACCGTGTCGGCAGATAATGCAGCACGTGGCGCTCGGCGATGATCACGCCGAGATAAGCGATGCCGCCGACCAAGGTCAGCATCACGATCGAGACGAAAACCATCGGCGTGTCGGCCTGGCCTTCGCCAAACGACAGCAGATAGCCGAGCCCCTGATTGCCGCCGACCAATTCGCCGACGACGACACCGACCACGGCGAGCGTCGAGCCGATGCGCAGCCCAGCAAACATCGGCGGCATCGACGTCGGAAACTCGACTTTCCAGAAAATCTGCGCCCGCGTGGCCTTGAACGAGCGCGCGAGATTGATGAGATCCGGATCGACGCCGCGGACGGCGGTCAGCACATTGACCATGACCGGGAAGAACACGATCAGGATCGCCACCAGGATCTTCGGATAGACCGTGAACCCCATCCACAGAATGAACAGCGGCGCAAACGCGACCTTCGGCGCGATCTGCAAGGCGAGAATGTAAGGCGACAGTGCGAACTCCGCCGTCGGCGACATGCCGAGCAGATAGCCGATGACGGCGCCGAGGAGGCTGCCGAGAATGAAGCCGGCCAGAACCTCGCCGACGGTCACAGCGGTATGAAACAGCAGATGATCGAATTGCCAGGCATGGACGAATTCACGCGCGACCATCGACAGCGGCGGCACGATGAATGTTGGAATGCCGAGAAGGTCCGGCCCCCATTGCCACGCAGCCAGAAAGATGACGAGCAGGCTCACGCTGGCGAGCGTGCCTTTGCGCATGGCGGCGGAGCGTGCATCGCTGCTCATGGCGCACCTCCTGCCGGCTGTTCCAGGCCAGCATGGACGATATCGAGGCGGTCCATCAGCCGCTCGACATAGTCGTTCACTTTGGGCAGGTGGCGGCGCGCGATCGGGTCGTCGCGCTGCGGCAGGTCGATGACGATTTCATCGATCACGGTGCCGGGCCTCTGACTCATCACCAGCACACGATCGGACAGCGTTACCGCCTCCGACAAATCATGGGTAATGAGCAGCGCGGTCTTGCCGGCCTGCTTGAGCGTGCGCGCCAAGTCACGCTGCAAGACCATGCGGGTCTGCGCGTCCACCGCCGAGAACGGCTCGTCGAGCAGCAAGACATGCGGATCGACCGCGAGCGTCCGCGCCAGCGCCACGCGCTGCCGCATGCCGCCCGACAGATGATGCGGGTAGTGGCCGGAAAACTCGGCGAGGTTGAAGCTTGAGAGCAGCCGTTGCGCGCGTTGCCGACGCTCGGCAAGCGGCACGCCCTGAATCTCCACCCCGAACATCACGTTTTCGAGGATCGTGCGCCACGGCAGCAGCAGATCCTTCTGCAGCATGAAGGCGACTTGCGCGTTCGGCCCCGCGACGCGCTCGCCGTCGACAAAGGCCGCACCTTCGCTCGGCGCGGTCAGGCCGGAGCCGATATTCAGGAGCGTGCTTTTGCCGCAACCGCTCGGCCCGATCAGCGAAACGACTTCGCCGTCGCGGATCGAAAAGCTGACATTACGGATGGCGGTGAGCGCGCCGCGGCCGCTGCGGTCGGCAAAACGCATCGTGACATTGCGGTATTCGAGGCGCGTGACCGGGACGGCGAGAGGACTGGACGCTGCGACAGAAGCCATGAAACAAATCGACCGTTTTCCGTGTGGGCCGATTGCACGCTTATCGCCGCCCAGATATGTCAAGTATAGTGGCAAAAGCCGGCAACGCCGATAGTCTAGAAAACATGGCGGTGCCTGTCGCCGCAAGCTTTTCACGAGGGGCTGATAATGATGTTCGTGCGTAGAGTGTGTTTAGAGCAGTTGCAATTTCCGAAAGCGGGCATCGCGCTATTTATTGGGCTTATAAGTGCCGCCGCTTTGTTCACAATGTCGCCGGCGCAGGCGGATGAGAAAATCACTTATCTCTTCCCGGCGCCGCCGCTGCTGCCGGCCTTCGGGCCGATCCAACTCGCCAAGGGCAAGGGCTATTTCTCGCAAGCCGGCCTCGACGTGAGCTTTGCGGTGGGCCGCGGCGGCGTCGATGTCGCCAAGGAAGTCGGCGCCGGCAATGTGCCGATCGGCGGCATTGTCGCGGATGCGCCGATCATCGTGCGGCAGAACGGCGTGCCGGTGAAAATGGTCGCGGTGTTCGGCGGCAAGGGCTTCATGCAGCTTGTCGTGCGCGCGGATTCCGGCATCACCAAGCCGTCCGATCTCAAGGGCAAGACCATTACCGTGATGTCCTATCAGGACACGACCTTCTATGCGCTGCTCGGCCTATTGGCGAGCGCGGGCCTGACCAAGGACGACGTCGATATCCAGGCCGCAGGTCCCGTCGGCGTCTGGCAGATGGTCGCCACCGGTAAGTCGGTCGGCATGGCCGGCGTGCCGGACTGGATTCCGCCGCTCGAGGCGGCCGGCGTGCAGGTCAACGTGCTGCCGACCGACGTGTTCTTCCCGCATATGGCGCAGGCGATTGCGGCCTCCGATCAGATCATCAAGGACAAGCCGGAGATGGTGCGCGCGTTCGTCAAGGCGGCGCTGCACGGCATGAAGGACATCATGGACGATCCGGCCGCGGCGGCGACGGACTTCGTGAAATTCGTGCCGGAATGGACCGGCAAGGAAGGCCAAGTCAAAGAGGCCTTCGACTATTACGACAAGCTCGTCTATCCCGGACAAAAGGTGCTCGGCGCCATCGATCCCGAGCGGCTGTCGAAGCTGCAAGATTTCTATCTGGAAAAGGGCATCATCCAGAAGAAGTCGCCGGTCGACGACCTCTATACCAATCAATTCGTGCAATAACGCATGATCCGGAAAAGTGGGAACCGGTTTTCCGAAAAGATCATGCGCCAGCAAAAAGTAGCGGCTTACTTTTTGTAACTGTCCGTGCCTTGCCAGCCGCCCGCGGAAATGTCGAAAATGACGCCGTCGGGGTCCTTGAACTTGCGCTCGAAATTGCCGTGACGTTCGTCGCCCAAATCAAAGAAGAATTTGCCGCCGTTCGCCTCGATACGCTTTTGCGTCTCGGCGACGTCATCGACTTGAAAGCCAAAATGATGAGCGCCGACAAAAGCCTTCGGGTCTTTGAGATCGGAGGCCTTGCTGCCGGCATTGCCTTTGAAATTGAGCAACGCCAGATTGATCACGCCGTCGCTCATATAGATCGCCGAACCGATCTCGAGATCCTCGCGGTCGATGCGCTTGAGGTCGAAGACGGTCTCGTAGAACTTCGCGGCCTTGTCGAGATCGTTGACGCAGACGGCGAAGTGGCGCAAGCGGGCCATGAGAAGCCTCCAAAGTTCAATGACAATGCTAGCCATTATCATACGCACGGGGCATGAAAGAGCTACTCCTTTTCTGCGCGCGCGGCGGCGGCAGCGCTCAAGTTTCGGTATGACGGCGCCATGAGTAGTCACGGGTAGCCAAGTGCAGCCATGAGTAAACGCCACGCCGAGATTGTCGGCGCCGGATTTGCCGGTCTCACCGCGGCCTGCGCGCTGGCGCGACGCGGCTGGAGCGTGCGGGTGCATGAGCGCGCCGACCGGCTGCGCACCACCGGCGCCGGCATCTATATCTACGAGAACGGTTTGCGTGTCCTGGAAGCCGTCGGCGCCTATGACGCCGCGATCAAAGGCGCGCCGTTTGCGCATACCCGCGAGGTCCGCGACGGCAGCGACCGGCTGATCTCGGTGCATCGCTGGGCCGGCAGCCGCGTGTTCAGCATCGTGCGGCAGAACGTCATCAATGCGCTCGCGGACTCGGCCAGGCGCGCAGGTGTCAAGATCACAACGGATTCCGCTGCCGCGGGCGCGACGCCCGATGGCGAACTGATCATGTCGGACGGGCGGCGGCTGAAGGCGGACTTGATCGTCGGCGCCGACGGCAGCAATTCGCGCTTGCGCGACACGCTCGGCCTTTTAGCCAAGCGCAAATATCTCGTCGACGGCTGTACCCGCCTGTTGATGGACAAAACCGCGGCGGAACGCGCCGTGAGCGACGGCGCGAAAACCGTCGAATATTGGTCGGGCACGCGGCGGCTGCTCTATACGCCGTGCAGCGAGAGCGACATTTATATCGCGCTCACCATGCTCGATAGCGACGAAGCCGCCAAGGCGGTGCCGGTGCGCAAGGACGAATGGAAACGGGCCTTTCCGCATCTCGAGCCTTTGATCGACCGCATCGGCGAGCAGGGCCGCTACGACCGTTTCGATCTGATCAAATTGAAACGCTGGTCTGCAGGGCGGGTGGCGCTGATCGGCGACGCTGCGCACGCGCTGCCGCCTAATATCGGGCAGGGCGGCGGCTGCGCCATGATGAATGCGCTGTCGCTTGCAGTCTATCTCGATCGCGATAACGACGTTGGGTCGGCGCTCGGGCAATGGGAGCGCAGCGAACGCCCGCTCACCGAACACACGCAGCGCATTTCTTATTTTCTCGGCCTGCCGACGACTTGGCCGCCGGTCTTGCGTGCCGCGGCGCTCGGTCTTGCCGGCCGCTCCAAGTGGCTGGTGCGCCAGCGCACGCGCACCGCGCTGCACCGGCCGACAGGAACCTAAAAACTGGAACGTAAGATACTCAAAACGGAATGGTGATGCCGTCGAGCGGCGCGTCGCAATTGACGAGGTCGACGCGCTTCCAGGCGATCATGATGCCGGAGCCGGCCCGCACCAGGCCGTGCAGCGCGGTGCCGCCGAAGATGCGCTGCTGCTCGCGCCGGTATTCGATCATCAGGAATTTCGAGCGCACGGTGCAGGAATTCGTCGCCGCCTCTTCGATGGTGACGTTGGCGACGACGCGGCTCGTGCGGGAGCGCGGCTCCTGCGAATACATGCGCGGGCTTGCAAGCCTGCGCACGCGGGTTTCGAGGAGACGCCGGTCGTCGTTGATCAGCGAGACGGTTTCGAAGCGGTCGGTCTGACCGGGCTCGCTAGGTACCCAGTACCAGGCCTCGGGCGTGAACAATTCGAGCCATTCGTCGAAATTGCCGTCATCGAGCAGCCGCGCCTCGCGCAACAGAAACAGCTCGCAGCCGCGCAGGTCGAGCGCCTGCCGCGCCGGCAGCCGGGTGATGCGGCCGGAGCCGACGATCTGCCGCCGCGGCGCTGTCGTCGCTTTACGTTTGCGCTTTCTTGCTTTGGCCATTTGGGATCGGATCACGACGCCGCGCGCATTTCACTGCGGCCGCTGGTCATATAGCCGAGCCAGGCCTGCAGCATGTTGCGGATATAGACTTCGCTCGTTGAATTCTGTCCGCGCCGCCCGCCATGCGCGTCCGGCAGGTCGCTTTGCAGGCCGCGGCCGATCTCGATCCATTCCGCGCCCTCGCTCGAAAGGCCGAGCCGGATGCGGTTGTAGATTTCAAGATCGTCGGTGAGCACCAGCGAGCCGGTGCCGTTGACGATATTGGCGAAGCTGATCGTGTTGCGGAACATCTGTTCCGGCGCGCCTTTGAGCCGGAAATTGTAGGTATAGACGACGGTGCGGTTGACCGAAATCGGATGCACGATGCGCAGCTGCTGAAACTGGCTCATGAACGACAGGTTCGGATAGACATTGCTGTTCCAGCGCCGCACTTCGAGTATGCGCCTGGTCTCGGCGTTGCCCTTGGCCTTTTCCATCGCCGCGATGTAGTCGCGGAACACCGGATCCTGCAGCGCCGCCACCAATTTAGCGTCGTCGTGATAGTCGCCGAGATAGGAGTGACCGTTGGGATAGGTCCAGATGCCGACCTGCGTCTCCCAGAAACTATAGGGGGCGCCGTTCTGGCGCATTTGGCGGATGGCGATTTCGCCGGAGCCGTCGGAATAGACCGCGTCCGATTGCTGCTGCGCGGCGTCGATCGACGAGCGATGCGTGAAGATCGGATGCGCGGCGTCGCAGAGATTTTCCAGGTAGATTTTCCAGTTGCCGTCATAGCCGTGTTTGAACACCCCGCCGGCCACTTCGATCTCGCCGCCGGGCGCGCGGTCGACCATGTCGTCGAACGACGTCGCCATATGGCCAAGAAAATCTTCCAGGCTCGGCCCGTCCTCGGCTTCGCTGGCAAAGACAAAGCCGCGATAGCTTTTGACGCGCGGCACTTGCGTCATCGCGGTCTTTGGATTCTTGGGGTCGAAGTCGCGCGGATAGCCGTTCTGCAACGGCACGGCCTTGAGCCGGCCATCGAGATGATAGGTCCAGCCGTGATAACAGCACTGGAATTCGTCGGTATTGCCCTTGTCGTTGGCGACGACGAGCGAGCCGCGATGGGCGCATTGATTGTGGATGACACGAATTTCGCCGTCAGCGTCGCGCACCAAAACCACCGGCTTCTTGCCGATGAAGGTGGAAAAATAATCGCCCGGATTTTTCACCTGGCTTTCATGGCCGACATAGATCCAGGCGGCGCCGAAAATGCGCTCGAGCTCGAGCTCGAAAATGGCGGGATCACTATAGATGCGGCGATGAACGCGCGCCGGTTGCACGAAAGAGGCGATGCTTTCGGTCGCGAGCGTTTCCGTGGACGGCATAGGCAACTCCCAACGCACTTGCCCCTGCATATGCCATAAGATGTCAGAAATTCATACGCCTTGCTGCGATGCAAGTGCAGCAAGGCTTCTCATTTCGTGCCGTAGGCGCGGTCGCCGGCGTCGCCGAGGCCGGGCAGGATGAAGCCGTCCTCGTTGAGGCCGTCGTCGATTGCCGCGGTCCAGACCGCGACGTCAGGATGTTCGCCGCGCAGCCTCTCGATGCCTTCAGGCGACGCGATCAGGCAGACGAACCTGATATCCCTGGCGCCGCGTTCCTTGAGCCGGAGTACGGCCGCGGAAGCGGTGTTTGCCGTGGCGACGACTGGCGCCACGACGATGACCAGCCGTTCGGCGAGGTCGGACGGCGCCTTGAAGAAATATTCCACGGCGACGAAGGATTCCGGCTCGCGATAGAGGCCGATATGCGCGACGCGCGCAGCGGGCACGAGATCGAGCATGCCGTCGGCGAAGGTGACGCCGGCGCGCAGGATCGGCGCGAAGACAAGCTTCTTGCCGGCGATCCTGGGCGACATCATCCGCGCCATCGGCGTCTCGATTTCGACATTCGTCAACGGCAGATCGCGCGTGACCTCGTAGCACAACAGCATCCCGATCTCCTTGAGGAGAAGGCGGAACGATTTGGTCGAAAGGTTCTTGTCGCGGATCAGCGTGAGCTTGTGCTGAACCAAAGGATGTTTGACCACGGTGACGCCGTCCATAACTCTCTCCCGGACTATCTGTCAGAACACAGTGCCGTCGCTGATCACCTTGAGCGGCGGTGAGCCGTCGGCGCGCTTTTGCCGCGCGATGACCCGTCCGGCCGCCCAGGTGCCACCTTCCAGTACTTTGGCAAGCGGCAGGGCTTGCGCATCCATACCGAGACGATGACGCATCTCGTCGGCCAGTTTGTCGAGAAGGGCGACGGTCAGCGCCCGCCATTCGACCACGAGCGCGGACGCGACATCGTGACCGCGCTCGGCATCAGCCGGGTCGCGAAGCCGCAACACGCCCATGTCGACGAACAGGCCGCCGTTGCGATATTCCGAGAGACCGGTGAGACCGTCGATGTCGGACACCGTAAGTCCCGACCATTGCAGCGGCTCGATCAGCGAATAAGCGAGCCATTGCGACAGTTTGTGCAGCGGCACAAGCCCGTTTGTTGCATTTGCTGTGGTCATTGACGGGTGACGCCAGCAATCGCCGAGCGGCACGCCGCCGAGCGTCAGCCGCGACGGCCAGATCGGCCCGAGATGACGCAGCAGCTCGGACAGGATTGTCGGCGCGGATATGTCGCCGCCAACCGCCAGCGCGGCATAGTGATCGAACAGGCCGCCCGGGCGCGTCGCGCCGTTGCGGCCGAATATGTCCGGCTCGCTTGCGATCAGCGTGCCGAGCCGACGCAGCAGATCACCGCGGCCTTCGACCCCGAGCAGCGGATTGAATGCCGCGACTTGAAAGCCGCGCACGAGCGTCGCGTCGGAAAGGTGCGCCAGCCCTTGGGCATCGGCCTGCAGCGGATTTTTCGGGTTAGATGAAAAAGCGCCTTCGGCAAACATCGCAAGGCTTGCGAGTGCCAAGCCTTCGGAGCGGCCGATATTCTGTTGGGTTACGGGATCGCGATACTGCCATTGCGGTCCAGCGCCGGCGTCGAGCAACACGCTCACAATCGCCAGATCGAAAGCCGCCCGCCCGCGCGCGGCAGTGTCCGGCCATTGGTTTCTTCGATCGAGCGACGCCCAGCGGTCTTCGCCGCTCCAGACAAAATGCCGCCAGCGCGAATGAAACGGGACGTCGAGCGCGGGATAGTTCTTCCGCGTGATATCGAGCACCAGATCGACGGCTTTGGGCAGTTGCGCGAGGTCGACGCGGAAATGCGGCAGCTTGTCGTCAAGCCCGAGCGCGAGCATGCGCTGCGCGCGCTCGCGAACCGCCGCCGCGCTCAACAGTGACAACGCAGCGGCAGTTTCGGGGCGCGCTGAAGAGTGCGAGTGCAAGCTCAGTACTTGTCGAGGGAGCGGCCGACCGAGTCGGTGAGGTCCTGCGGCTTCGGCGGCTCCGGCGTGTAATAGCCCGCGGCCTTCTTAGCGGCGAGTTCGACATGGGCGTCGGCGGGCACCATGTCATCGGGAATAGGAATGCGCTCGACGATATCGACGCCTTGCGAGACCAGTGCGTCATATTTCATGTCGCTCATCGACACGAAGCGGTCGATGCGCTTCAAGCCGAGCCAATGCACCGAGTCCGGCATCAATTGCTGGAAGCGCGCATCCTGGACGCCAGCGACGCATTCGGTGCGCTCGAAATAGGCCGAGGCCGCGTCGCCGCCTTCCTGGCGCTTGCGCGCGTTATAGACCAGGAATTTCGTCACCTCGCCGAGTGCGCGGCCTTCTTTGCGGTTGTAGATGATGATGCCGAGCCCGCCGGTCTGCGCGCTGCGGGCGCATTCCTCGATGCCGTGGATCAAATACGGCCGGCAGGTGCAGATGTCGGAGCCGAACACGTCGGAGCCGTTGCACTCGTCATGCACCCGGCAGGTGATCTGCGTGCGGGGATTGTTGAGCTTGTCGACATCGCCGAACAGATAAATCGTCGCGCCACCGATCGGCGGCAGAAAGACTTGCAGGTCGGGCCGCGTCACCAGTTCCGGGAACATGCCCGCGGTCTGTTCGAACAGCACGCGGCGGAGTGAATTCTCCGTGGTGCCGAAGCGCTCGGCGATGCCGGGCAGATACCACACCGGATCGATGGCGATTTTCACCACCGAAATGCTGCCGTTGTCGTGAACGACTTCGCCGTCATTCTTGAGCCGTTTCGCCTTCAGCGCCGCCTGCATTTCCGGCAAATCGAGCCGTGCGCGCGTGATCGCGATGGTCGGCCGGATATCGACGCCTTCGGCGATTTCCGCCTTGAAATTCTCCGCAACCAGATGGCCCCACGGATCGAGCGAAACGATGCGCTTGGGCTCGGTCCATTGCGCAAAGGGACCGATATTCGCTGCGGGATAGGTATTGGTAAGATCAGGGCGGCGGATCGGATCGAGCGCGCCGGACGAAACCGCAAGCGCGCGATAGACCGAATAGGAACCGCCATGGCTGCCGATCGCATTACGGTCCTGCGGATTTGACACCGTGCCGATGATGGGACCGCGCTCGCGCGGTGTGGCCGCGCCCCATTCGATCGGGAAGCGGAGCTTGGCGCCGGGCTCTGGATGCGACGTGAGGCGGATATGTTCGGTCCGATTAGGAATAGTCATCAGCGCGAATCCAAAAGGTCAACGGCCCGTCACGAAGACGAGCCGCATCTCCACCATCTCGATAAAATCGCGCGCCCTTTGCACTGGCCTGGGGCCCACTATCGGGAATTATACTGGTTCCCGAGGCGGAAACAATAATGCCGCTCCGGATAACGACCCGTTAAATATGGGGTTTAGGCCCCGTTATCCAAGGGGTACGCCCTTCTTCTCCGGGATCAGAAAAGCGGTGGCAAGAATGTCGAGCAAATAGATCGTCGCCAAAAGCGCGATCGCCGCAGTGAACGAATAGGCCGCAGCGAGACTGCCGACGACAAAGGGGCCGAAACCGCCGACCCCGCGTCCAAGATTGAACAGCACGTTCTGCGCCGTGGCCCGCGCTTCGGTCGGATAGAGTTCTGCCAACAGGGCCCCGTAACCGCCGAGCATGCCATTCACGAAGACGCCCATGATCGCGCCGCCGATCAAAAGCGCCGTCGGCCCGGTCAACTGCGAGTAGGTCAACACCATGATGAAGGCGCCGGCTTGGAACGTGAACAGCGCCGGTCGGCGTCCGATGCGATCGGCGAATTGGCCGAAGATCCAGATGCCGCACGCCATGCCCAGTACGGTGACCGCGGTCCATAGCGCGGATTGCGTGAGCGTGTAGCCGAACCGCGTCGACAAGTAGCTCGGCAGCCAGATCATCAGACCGTAATAGCCGAAATTCTGCACCGCGCAGAGGATCAACATGCCGAGACTGATTTTTGTCGTCGCCGCATCCTTCACAAGGAGGCTGAGGGGCATGCTTGCGCGCTCCGTCTTGGCGCGTTGCAAAAAGATCTCCGGCTCCTCAACCGTGCGGCGAACGGCAAAGGCAATCAGTCCTGGCACGAGGCCGACAAGGAACATTCCGCGCCAGCCGATGACGGGCAACAGAAGGGGCGTGATGAGCGCCGCGGCAAGGACGCCGGCCTGCCAGCCGAGCGCCACATAGGTGCAGCCGCGCGCACGATATTTTGCCGGCCAGGCCTCGGCGACAAGCGCCATGCCGATGCCGAACTCGCCGCCGAGCCCAAGCCCGGCGATGGTGCGATAGATCAACAAGTCCCAGTAGCCTTGGGCGAAAGCGCCCAGCCCGGTGAAGACCGCGAACAGAAGAATGGTCCAGGTCAGCACTCTGACCCGGCCGTAATAGTCGCTGAGGATGCCGAACCCGATGCCGCCGACAACGGCGCCGATCAGCGTCCAGGTGAAAAGCGAACCCGCCTGCGGGGGAGTGAGATGCAGATCCGCTGAAATCGCCCGCAGCATGAAGCCAAGAATGAGCAGATCAAATCCGTCCATCGCATAGCCGATGGCGGATGCCGCAAGCGCTTTCTTGGGAAAGGAGCCGATATGGTCGGCGGGTTCGGACAGGTCGGCATGGATCGCGGTCATCGCAGGCTCCTCGGAAACCGCGCAGTTTGACGGCATTCAACAGGTCCCTCAAGCCTATTAGTTCGGCGCTGTGGGCAACATTTTCAGGCACGGTACGGCCGCCGTCGCGCACCGAAATTCCGATGGCTGCAGCGGCCGTTATCCGCGGCGTTATCTGATGCCGGTCAGACCGCAGTTGAAGCGGTCTGTTGCGCCGGATGAGCTGCGACATAACGGCTTTGCGGCCGCTGCAAGCCGAGATTCTCGCGCAGCGTCGCGCCTTCGTATTCGGTGCGGAACAGGCCGCGGCGTTGTAATTCGGGCACGATATATTTGACGAAATCGTTGAGCCCGCCGGGCAGATAAGGCGGCATGATATTGAAGCCGTCGGCCGCGCCGGCAACGAACCATTCTTCCATCATGTCGGCGATCTGCTTCGGCGTGCCTTTGACCACGGCCTTGCCGCGCGCGCCCGCCATCCGCATCGCCAGCTGGCGGATGGTGAGGTTCTCGCGCTTGGCGAGGTCGATCGCCGATTGGGAGGCGTATTTGCTGGCATCCGTTATGGCCAGATTTTCAGGGACCGGCCCGTCGAACGGGTAGGGCGACAGATCGATGCCGCCGAGAATGGTGCCTAGAATTTCGCGCGCCACGATCGGATGAATGAGCGACTGCAATCGCTCGAACTTTTCATTCGCCTCGCTCTCCCTCGCGCCGATGATTGTGCTCAGCCCAGGCATGATCTTCATCTGGTCCGGGTCGCGGCCATGTTTCGTCATCGTCCCTTTGAGATCGCTGTAAAGCTTCTTGCCGGCCTCGAGTGTCAGCGGTGCGCAAAAGATGACTTCCGCGAATTCGGCCGCGACATTGATCATGTCGTCGGAGCCGCCGGCCTGCACGATGACCGGACGACCCTGCGGCGAGCGCGGCACGTTGAGCGGCCCGCTCACCGAGAAGAACTTGCCCTTGTGATTGAGCGTATGCAATCCCTGCGGATTGAAGAACTGTCCGCTCGCCTTGTCGCGGATGAAGGCGTCGTCGTCCCAACTGTCCCACAGCGCGGTGACGATCTGCGCAAATTCGCGGGCGCGTTCGTAGCGCTCGCTATGTCCGTAATGCGCGTCGCGGCCGAAATTTTGCGCTTCTTCCTGCTGGCCGGATGTCACCAAATTCCAGCCGGCGCGGCCGCCGCTGATATGATCGAGGGAAGCGAATTTGCGCGCAACGTGATAAGGCTCGTTGTAGCTCGTGGTCGCAGTGGCGACGAGGCCGATATGGCTCGTCGCACCGGACAGCGCCGAGAGCAACGTGATCGGCTCGAAATTGGCGATGTATTGCGCCGAGCGGGAGAGCGCATCGATATGGGCCTTTCGCACGCAGACATTGTCGGCGAGAAAGATCATGTCGAACTTGGCGCGCTCCGCTGTTTGCGCCAGTTCGCGATAATGCGCGATGTTGATGCCGGCGTCGGCCTGCGATTCTTCGTGCCGCCATGACGCGACATGGTGCCCGGTCGGGTTGAAAAACGCGCCGAGCCGCATTTTCTTCCGAGAATTGTTGTGTGCATTCGTCATGGCGTCCTCCGCCGGACAAAGTAAATTATCATACGAAGCGTGTCACGATGCCGATATGCGCCGCCCGCGCATTCGCCGATCCGAGAATGTAATTGGCAGGAGCGGCGTTACCGAGCCGATTTGACGATCGCGAAGTCCGACTGGGCTACCATCTGCGCGGTAGCAGGATTTCGGCACTGGGTCAGCCGCTTGCCGCTTTTGACAAGACGAAGCTTTGCCGGTTCGGGCGCGCGTTGTGCGTCTCGGCGATCCGCGGTCAAATCGGCATCAGGCGTCACATCGGCACCTCGCTGCGACTTCTCGCGCTCGGAGCGCATCAGGTCGAGACGTTTCCGGCGTATGAGCTTGTCGGTGCGGATTTCAGCATCGGCCAGCGCCATATAATGGTCGGCGATTGCCAAGTAGCGCGCCCGCACTTCTTCATTGAAGGGTTGGCCCGCAAGGTCGAAAAATTCGGCGGCGCGATCTTTGTAGTGACGAGCCCGAACGAAAGTTTCTAATGCCGACATTGCGGAGCGAAACCTGCGAATCAGGGTGGCAATTAGGCAAATATTCTTTCACTTGAAACCGGGCTATTCCGCGGCGGCGCTCGCAGGCGGCAATGTTCCACCTCGCGGTATGTCAGGAACCTTCTTTCTTGGCGATGTCTTGCTCCATTGTCAGCTCGGCGCGAAGGCTCTCGACATCGCGGAATATTGAAGCCACCGCGAGAACACGGCCACGGCTCTTATAGCGCAGCACGCAATCCTTCGCCTTGATGTCGCCATCCACCGCGATTTCGTCCCAGCGTTCCGCATGTCCGACATAGTTGATAGGGATGTCGTAGTGCTGGCTCCAGAAGAACGGCACGGCGTCGAAGTGGGCCTCATGCCCCATCATATTCATCGCGGCGGTTTGCCCTTGCCGCTCGGCGACGACCCAATGCTCAACCCGGATGCTCTCGCCGGAATAAGGATCGGGCCATCGCGCAATATCGCCCGCCGCGTAAATTCCGGCTGCGCTCGTTTCCAAGCGCGCGTTCACCAGGACGCCGCGGTCGATCTTCAGGCCGGCTTGTTCCGCCAAAGTCAGGCGCGGCCGCACCCCGACGCCGACCACCACAAGATCGGCTTCAATCGTGCCCCCGCTTTTGAGCATCGCGCGCTTGGCGTCGATCGATGTCACCGTGTCTTTGAGATGAAAGACAACGCCGTGCTCCTCGTGGAGCGCGCGCACGAAGTCGCCCATCTGCCCCCCGAGCACGCGTTCCATCGGCCGTTCCTCCGGCGCCACAACATGCACGTCGATATCGCGCGCACGCAATGCCGCCGCCGCTTCGAGCCCGATGAAGCTCGCGCCGATGATGACCGCGCGGCGCGCGGTCTTGGTCAAATCGATGATGGCGCGACAGTCCGCCAATGACCGAAGCGTGTGGACATGCGGCAGATCGGCTCCGGGGAAGGAAAGCCGAACAGGCTCGGCTCCGGTCGCCAGCAGCAAGCGGTCGAAACCGACTGTGTCTCCGCCAACGACGATTTCGTGCGCTTTAACGTCAATGCGAGCGACCTCGGCGCCGAGATGCAGAGCGATGCCGTTGTCCGGGTAAAACGCATCGGGGCGAAGCGGCAGCCAATCCTCCGGTGCGCTGCCGGCAAGATAGTCCTTCGACAGGTTGGGTCGGTCGACCGGCGGCGCCTGCTCCTGGCTATAGATGCTGATGCTGCCGCCGAAGCCGCGCCGCCGCAGCATTTCGGCCGCCGCGAAGCCCGCTGCGCCGCCGCCGACAATGACGATCCGGTTGACGCCGTCTTTCGGAGGCGCCGATTTGACCTTGGGCTGCGGCAACTTTTCTTTGACGAAGATCTTGCAGTCGCGCTGTTCGACCTTCCAGCAATCAATCGGGCTCAGGGCAGGGGCGCGTAGCGATTCGCCGCTGCGCAAGTCGAAGCAGGCATGATGCCAGGGACACCGCACGGAGGTGCCGACGACGAGGCCGTCTGCGAGCGGCCCGTGATAGTGGGTGCAATGGGCACCGACCGCAAAAATCTCCGAGCCGGCCTCGACCAGAAGCACGTCGTCGCCGCCGACATGGCCGACCAATCGGCCGTCCGCAAAATCGATGCGTGCGACGCCTTTGGTCAGATCGGGGCCGCTCGGAGCGGATACTTCGTCGGTCATTTTCACCTCGCGCAGGTGAGAAAGGGCAACAAAGGGCCTGACTAAAAGATGGCCCAGCAGGCAAAAGGTTCCAGAAAATCCGCCAAGCGTGGCCGGGGCAGGGTACCATTAGCAGTGGGTACCATTGGCAATTGACGCCCGGGCGTGCGGAATGCAAACCGGGTCAAGTCGTAAGCAAGGCCGCCGTTCGCAATTGTGCCAGAGTAAACCCCAGACATGAGCATAACGTCCCAATCAAGGCTTTCAAAAGCACAGCACCGGGCGGTGACCGGCGCGGCGACGCAGCGGCAGCGTGACAGCGTGCGTCCGATCAAGCGCCGCGATGCAGCGGCGACCCGCGCGCGCATTCTGCAGGCGGCAATGCAGGAATTCGCCGCCAAGGGACTCGATGCCACCCGCATCGAGGACATCGCCGATCTCGCCGGCGCCAACCGCCGCATGACTTATTACTACTTCGGCAGCAAGGAGGGGCTCTATCTCGCCGCGCTTGAGGCCGCCTATTTCGAGCTGGTCGAGGTCGAGGAGCGTATCGATGTCGACGCGCTCGGCCCGATCGAAGCGATCGCGGCCATGGTTCAGGCCAAGTTCGAGCACTACGTCAAATATCCGCACTACGTCGAATTCGTGAAGATGGAAAACCTCTACCGCGCGCGGCATCTGAAGACGTCACGGCGGATCTCGGAGATGCGCGCGCCGCTGATCTCCATCATCAAACGTGTGCTCGATCGCGGCGCGGCGTTGGGCGTATTGCGCAAAGGCGTCGATCCGCTCGACCTCTATCTCTCCATCTGCGCGCTCGGCTTTTTCGTGTTTTCCAACCGCCACACGCTCGGCGTGATCTTCAATACCGACGTCACCAGCCCCGCGGCCGTGCGCCGGCGGAAGGCGCTCGTCGTCGACATGATCAAGGCTTACCTGAAGCCTTGATCCGGCGGGCGAAAGGAGAGGCCGCTTGACAGGCTTTCCGGCAAAATATTTAACTCACTCACGAGTTAATTAAGAGCGAGAAGTGTCGGCAAACCGGGCGCTGGCAAAGACGCGGGGAAGGAAGCGCATGAAGGTCCTCATCACCGGAGGAATGGGCGTCATCGGGGCCGAGACCAGCCGCAAATTCGTGCGCGAAGGCCACCGGCCGGTGGTCTTTGCTCGCCATTACGACGGCCGGCTGGTCGGCGACATCGCCGACAAGATCGATTTCGAGACTGGCGACATTCTCGACATGCCGCGGCTTCTTGACGTCATCAAGCGTCACAAGATCACGCATATCGTTCATGCCGCGGCCTTTGTCGGCGCGGTGTCCGCCGCCAATCCGGCTTTGAGCATCCAGGTCAACGTTATGGGCACGGTGAACGTGCTCGAGGGCGCGCGTCTCTTCGATGTCAAACGCGTGGTCTATACCAGCGCCAAAGGCATTTACGGGCCGGTGCTCGGCGAATACGGGCCGCCGCATTACAAGCCGATGCCGGAGGACATGCCGAAAGATCCGCAGCGTATTTACGATAGCGCCAAGCAGATGGCCGAACAGACTATCCTCTATTACGCCAACAACTTCGGCATCGATGCCGCGATCCTGCGTTTCGCCACGACCTATGGTCCCGGCAAGACCGCGCGCCACGGCAAGATGGGCGTCACCAGTCAGATCGTCGAAGCGCCGTTCAATGGCCAGCCGTTCCATCATCCTTACGGCGCCGAGGCCAAAGACGATTTCATCTACAACAAGGATTCCGCGCTGGGCATTTATCTGGCGACCGTCGCCGAGAAAGTGCCGAGCCGCATCTATAATATCGGCAGCGGCGAGGGACTGACGCTTAACGACATGGCCGCCGCGGTCCGCAAACGCATTCCAAATGCCGACATCAAGATCGGCCCCGGCGACAATTTCCTCGGCATGCCCTATCCGCCGCATGGCGTCTATGACGTGAGCCGCGCCCGTAACGAACTCGGCTTCAAGCCGGAATATGATTTCGACGCCGCCGTGGCGGATTACGTCAAAAGCCTCGAGCGCATGCGCGCGCAAGGCTACTAACAAGGCTACTGAGAATTGCCGACGGCCGTTTCGGGAACGGAGCTGAAAGATGCGCGATAAACTGGAATTGCCTCGCTTGTCGCTTGCCGAGCGCGATCGCCGCTGGGCGGTGACGCGACAACAGATGGAGGCGCGCGGCCTCGATTGTCTGGTGCTGTGGGGCTGGCCCGCGGTGTGGGATTTCTGCACCGCCAATGCGCGTTATCTGTCGCCGATCGGCGGCAATGCCGAATTCAATGTGCTGGTGTTTCCGCGCGTCGGCGAGCCGACGTCTTATGTGATGATGCCGACCTTCGTCGATGGCTGGCGCGCGGCTCAGGATTGGGTGTCCGACGTGCGGGCGCGGCGCAAAACTTGGGCGGACTCGGTCGTCGAGCGGCTGAGCGAACTCGGCCTCACCAAAGCGCGCATCGGCATGGACGGGCTTGCGGGCCCGCTCGATCCGGACGGCTGGCTGCCGCACAGCGTATTCACCCGGCTGCGGGAGCTTTTGCCGCAGGCCGAATTCGTCAATCTCGAAGATATGATGGAAATGCTGCGTACGGTGAAAAGCGAAGAGGAATTGCAGATCCTCGCGCGTGCCGCGCAGCTCGGGGATCTCATGCTGTCGACCTGCCGCGATACGGCCAAGCCCGGCGTCAAGGAGTCGGAAGTCTATGGCGGCATGATGGAAGCGATGATCGCCAATGGCGGCGAGGAGCCGACGCTGTTTCTGTGGGCCTGCGACGCGCTGCCTTATCCGCATCCGTTCCGCCTGCCGACGACGCGGCCGATCGCGCCGGGCGATGTCATCATCTGCGAGATCCATCCCAAGATCGGCGGCTATTACACCCATGTCGAGCGCACGTTCTGCCTCGGCGAGCCGCAGCCCGAGCAGCGTCGCATCTATGACGGCTGCGTCGCGGCTTACGAAGAGGGCATGAAGAACTTTGGCCCGGGCAGGCCGATCTCGGTGGCGATGAACAAAGTGCGGGATGTGATCCACGCGCAAGGTTTCGGCATGTGCGAGACCGGCATTCACGGCCATGGGCTCGCTTCGCTCGAATATCCGCGCTATCGCCATCACGCCATTGCGGCCGATCAGGCGGCGCTGAAAAAGCTCGGCGATGAATTCCGCCCCGGCATGGTGTTCGCGTTCAATATCGACCTGTTCGATCCGAAATTTCACGAGGGAAAGACCGGCTGCGTCTTCGCCGAGACGGTGGTGATCACCGACACTGGCGCACGGCGGCTGCATTCCTATCCGATGAATTTCCAGACCATTGCCGCCTAGAGCATGATCCCGAAAAGTGGCAACCGGTTTCGGAAAAGATCATACGCAAACGAAAAATCTAGACATCAGGAGTGCATGCGTGAGTGACACCAAGCCGAACTATCCGCCGATCCGCCGCGTCATCACCGGCCACGAAGGCGAAGTCGCCAAGGTCATGATCGATGGGCCGGCGACCAACGCCAAATATCCCGGCACCGGCAACGTATCCACCATGATCTGGTGCACCGACAAGTCGCCCGCGACGATGCCGGCAGGCAAGGACTTCGAGGACATGGGCGCACGCATTCTCGGCACGGCGCCGCCGGCGCACGGCACCCGTTTCGCGGTGATCGACTTTCCGCCGGGCAATAAGCCGCATATGCATCGCACCGAAACCATCGATTATGTGCTCGTGCTCGAAGGCGAGATCGAGATGGACATGGACGATTCTACAGTGAAGCTGAAAGCCGGTGACGTCATGGTGCAGCGCGGCACCAATCACGCCTGGGCCAACCGCGGCAATGCGCGCGCCCGCGTCGCTTTCGTCCTGATCGACGCCGAGCCGCTCGGCATCGGCAAGCCTGTGGTCGGCATCGCGAACGCGCGCTAAAAGCTCAGAGCATGATCGCGAAAAGCGGAGACAGGTTTGCCGCCTTCGCGAAGCCCACTTCGGCGGGCGAAGGAAGGTCCGAAAAGATCATGCTCAAACGAAAACTCTGAGATGCTCGAATTCCGTAATATCAGCTTCTCGTTTCCGGGCCGCCGCGGCCCGGTCGAAGTGCTGCGCGACGTGTCGTTCTCCTGCAAGGCCGACGAGATCGTTGCCGTGGTCGGGCCGAGCGGCTGCGGCAAATCGACTTTGCTCAGCCTTGCCATCGGCCTGCGCAAGCCGACGGTCGGAGAAGTGCTGGTCGACGGCCGGCCGGTGAAAGGCGCGGACCGGCGGCTCGGCATGCTGTTTCAGCAGACGACATTATTGCCGTGGCGCTCGGTGCTGGAGAACGTCGAGCTCGGCCTCGAAATCCGCGGCGAGCGCAAGGCGCAGCGCCGCAAGCGTGCGCTTGCTTTGATGAATCAATACGGCCTCGGCGGTTTCGAGCGCAAATATCCGCACGCGCTGTCCGGCGGCATGCAGAAGCGCGCGGCGCTGGCGCAGACGCTCGCCGTCGAGCCGACCGTGCTCCTGCTCGACGAGCCGTTCGCCGCGCTCGATGCGCAGACCCGCGTCGTCATCGAAAACGACGTGGTGAAAATCTGCCGCGCCGGCAAGCGCAGCATGATCCTCGTCACCCACGACATCGCTGAAGCGATCTCGATGGCGGATCGCGTCGTCGTGCTGAGCCGCCGGCCGGCGACGGTGAAGCAAGTTTTCGAGATCGAGCTGAGCCGCAAAGCGGCAAGCGTTGCCGACGTGCAGAGCATGCCGGAATTCTCGCATTTCTTTAAGCAGATCTGGGATGCGCTCGATATCAGCGTGACTGGCATGAGTGCCGATATGAGCTCTGCGGCATGACGCTCACCCATCGCCTTCTCGTCATTCTCGGCCGGCTCGCGGTGCTGGCGGTGATCCTGCTCGGCGCCGAAATCGGCGTGCGCTCGGGCGTGCTCAGCGAGTTGTTCTTCTCGAGCCCGAGCCTGATCTTCAAGGCACTGCTGACGCAATGGCAGAACGGCAGCTTTCTGCAGGATGCCGGCATCACCGTTCTTGAAACCTTGCTCGGTCTCGTCTCAGGCTCGCTGCTCGGCATGGCTGTCGGCCTGCTGCTGCCGCAGCTGCGTCTTGTCTCGCACGTGTTCGAGCCGTTTCTGATGGTGCTCAACGGCATTCCGGTCATCGTGATCGCGCCGCTGTTCATCCTCTGGCTCGGGCTTGGCATCCTCTCCAAGATTGGCATCAGCATCTACATCGTGTTCTTCGCGATGTTCATTCCGGTCTATACCGCTTCGCTCCGCCTCGACACGACCTTCGTCGATGCCTTGCATGTCATGGGCGCGAGCCGCAGCCAGATTTTCTGGAAAGTGATCGTGCCGTCGTCGCTGCCGAGCGTCTATACCGGACTCAAGATCGGCTCGGGACTGGCGCTGATCGGCGCCGTCATCGGCGAGTTTGTCGCCTCGCGCTCCGGCCTCGGCCACATGATCCTCTATGCGTCCGGCACGCTCGACACGCCGACGCTTTATCTCGGCATCATCACGCTCGCCGTCTTTGCCGCAGCCTTGAGCTTTGCCATCGACGCGCTCGGCCCGGTGCTGGTGCACTACCGCTTTTCCGACGAAAAATGATCTGAGCCGGCTTTAAAAAAATTGCCGGCATATAGGGAGAAACCTTAATGCGTAAGCTGACAACGATCGCGCACGCCGCGCTGGCGGCGCTGCTGTGCCAACCGGCGCTGATATCCCAGGCCGCTCTTGCCGACAGCGTGAAGATCGCGCTGCCGGTGGCTTCGCTTGAATCGATGCCGATCTACATCGCGCAGACGAACGGCATCTTCAAAAAGCACAATGTCGATGTCGACGTCATCACCAGCCGCGGCGGTGGCGAGGCGATGAAGTCCTATATTTCCGGCGACGTGCAGATCGTCGCCACCGGATTCCCGGAAGTCGGCCTGATGCGCGCGCACAATGTCGACGTCGAATTGTTTTTCGCGCAGACCTCGCGCGTGCCCTTCGCCATGATCGGGAGGAAGGACGAGAATCTGAAATCGGTCGCCGATCTCAAAGGCAAGACCATTGCGGTGACCTCGCCCGGCTCGCTGACGGCGAACCTGGCGCGCTATTTCGTCCAGCAGGCGGGCCTCGATCCGGATAAAGATGTGAGCTTGGTCTCGGTCGGCGGCGGCGGCGAAATTCTGGGCGCGCTGAAAAGCGGCAAGGCCGACGCGGCGATGCTGTTCGAGCCGTTCGTGACCATCGGCATCCAGCAAGGCTTTGCCACCATGCTAGTCGATGTGCCGCAAAAGCTCGACGCGTTCTCGTCGTCACCGCTCTCGATCAGCAAGGCCTTCATCGAGAAATCCGGCAAAGACGCGCAGGGCGTATTCGACGCGCTCGCCGAAGCGCTGGCCTACATCCGTTCCGACCCGTCCGGCGCGCTCGATGTCGCTAAGAAGACCTTTGCCAATGCCGATCCAGCAGTGCTCTCGGCCGCTTATGATCGTTTGAGCAAATGGTATTCGCCCAATGGCAAATTCACCCGCGCCAATGTCGATCAGACGCAGAAAATCTCGGTCGACATGAAGATCATGCCGCAGGCCTATCCATACGACGAGGTCGTCGCGCCGATGGCGCGGGAATAAGGACACAGAAATAACGGCGCGGGAAATAAGACGGTATTGCCCGCTTCAGATAACGCCGCGCCGCCGGTCGGCGCGATCGTATGTCATTTACCTTTCACTGCCTGCGTCTTATGATCCGATAACTTCTTCGGTCAGCGACGACGAGGGCAGAGCCGGTAAAACTAGGCCGCGCGAGTTCAGTTCGATGCTCTCGAGCAAGACATCGATTGACCGGCCATAGGACGTGAGCCGATATTCGACATGCGGCGGGCTCGTGCCTTTGTCGTCGCGAGCAATCATGTCGAGCGTTTCGAGCTGTTTGAGACGCGCGGACAGCACTTTGGCGGAGATGTCGCCGGGCAATTGCCGCCGCAGCTCGGCAAAGCGCAGGCTTTCGTTGTGGCCAAGGAGCCAGACGATGTGCACGAGCCACTTTTGGGCGAGCAAACTCAGCACCGGATCGAGCGGGCAGCCAGATAGGCCCGCATGTCCGCCGGGATTTCCATTATCGGCCATCGCACCGTTACTCCAAGGTAACTTCTGTTCATCCGGCGCCGCCTCGCCTAAGTAGGCGGCAGCGACATTGCCTGTAGGGATGATAGCCCAATGGCACGAGCAGTAGCAAAACCCCGGCCGTACATTACTATCGCCGTCGGATCACACCCCGATCCTGATCGACTTTCAGTCGCAAATGGCCTTCGCCACCAAGTCGATCGATCCGGTTCTGCTGCACAACAATGCGGCTTTGATCGCCAACGCCGCCAAAATCTTCAATGCCATGACGATCCCGACCTTCGGGCATCCGTTGGCCGTCGCGGCGCTATTCGCGCTCGGCTTACTTGGCTGCCGTCCACCATTTTTCTCGCTGCCGTGACAGCATAACTCTTAAGGAGACAGTCATGTCCAAGCTCGAAATGCTCACGCCCCAGAATAGCGCGATTGCACTGATCGACTATCAGCCGGCGATGTATCAGGGCGTGCAATCGCATGATCGACTGGTGATTCTCAACAACATCCAAGTACTGGCCAAGGCCGCAAAGCTCTTTAAGATTCCCACCGTCCTCTCCACAGTCGCTAAGGACACTTTCTCCGGCCCGTTCATGCCGGAAGTCACGTCGCTATTCCCTGATCACGAGATCATAGATCGCACCTCGATGAATTCGTGGCTCAGCGAAGGCTTCCGAAAGGCGGTCGCGGCTACGGGGCGGAAAAAGTTTGTGATCACGGGCCTGTGGACAGAGGCTTGCGTAATGTTTCCAACGCTCGACATGCTGCGGGAGGGCTATGAAATTTACATCCCTGCCGATGCTTGTGGCGATCTTTCCCTCGAAGCTCACAATCGCTCGATGGATCGTGCAGTCCAAGCGGGAGCTGTACCGATGACCACCTTTCAGTATGTGTTCGAGCTTCAGCAGGATTGGGCGCGGTCGGAAACTTATGAGGGCGTGCAGGATATTCTGCGCGCACATTCCCCTTATGGAATTCAGGTTCGGTTCTCGAAATGGGCGCTGGGTGAGCACGCCGCGGAGGCAGGCTCAAAAGTCGCCTAGTAGGCACTCAATCTTGGGGCTCATCATTGGCCGGCAGTACGCCGATGAAGCCGCCTAGAAAAATGGCGTGGAGGAGCGGTCATGAACGGACATTATCCGGAACTCGTTTTGCATCGAGGCTTGCTTACGACGTTGGACCGCTCCAATCCCTCGGCTACCGCCGTCGCCATTAAGGATGGCAAATTCGCTGCTGTAGGCCAGGACCACGAAATCACGGCCATGGTGGGGCCAGAGACACAAATCATCGATCTCAAGGGCCGGCTGGTGTTGCCGGGGCTGATCGACAATCACTTGCACATCATTCGCGGCGGCTTGAACTTCAACATGGAGCTGCGCTGGGATGGTGTGACAAGCCTCGCCGACGCCATGGCGATGCTCAAGCGCCAAGTCGCGATCACGCCGCCGCCGCAATGGGTGCGCGTGGTCGGCGGCTTCACCGAGCATCAATTCGCCGAGAAGCGCCTGCCGACCATCGACGAGTTGAACGCCGCGGCGCCCGACACGCCGGTTTTCATTCTGCATCTCTACGATCGCGCCATCCTCAACGGCGCGGCTTTGCGTGTCGTCGGCTATACCAAGGACACGCCGGAGCCGCCCGCTGGCGAAATCGTGCGCGACGCGCACGGCAATCCGACCGGTTTGCTCCTGGCCAAGCCGAACGCCGCGATCCTTTACGCGACACTCGCCAAAGGGCCGAAACTGCCGTTCGACTATCAGGTCAATTCGACGCGCCATTTCATGCGCGAACTCAACCGGCTGGGCTTAACCGGTGCCATCGATGCCGGCGGCGGCTTTCAGAATTACCCGGAGGACTACGCCGTCGTCGACAAGCTCGCCAAGGACAATCAGCTCACGGTGCGGCTCGCCTATAACCTGTTCACGCAGAAGCCGAAGGGTGAGAAGGCGGATTTCCTCAACTGGACCAAAACGACGAAATATAAACAGGGCGATGACTACTTCCGCCACAACGGTGCCGGCGAGATGCTGGTGTTCTCCGCGGCCGACTTCGAGGACTTCCGCCAGCCGCGCCCGGACATGCCGGCGGAAATGGAAGGCGAACTCGACGAGGTGGTGCGCATCCTGGCGCAGAACCGCTGGCCATGGCGGCTTCACGCTACTTATGACGAGACGATTTCGCGCGCGCTCGACGTGTTCGAACGGGTCAATCAGGACATTCCGCTCAAAGGGCTGAATTGGTTCTTCGATCATGCCGAGACGATCTCGGATCAGTCGATCGAGCGGATCGCCGCACTCGGCGGCGGCATCGCGGTCCAGCACCGCATGGCCTATCAAGGCGAATATTTTGTCGAGCGCTATGGCCACGGCGCCGCCGAGG
>Ga0210395_10000030_pt1 | contig 166255 bp, 141 predicted proteins | sample IncBWH4OmetaG_FD_150861 | JGI IMG/M metagenome (GOLD analysis project Ga0210395, IMG submission 150861) | Forest soil microbial communities from Barre Woods Harvard Forest LTER site, Petersham, Massachusetts, United States - Inc-BW-H-4-O ... | reverse complement strand
CTGCATCCACCGCGTCCATGATGGCAAGTTTGCTCTATGGGGTGCGCCCCCATGATCCGGCTGTGTTTCTGATCGTGCCGCTGCTTTTACTTGCGGTGGCCGCGCTGGCTAGCTATCTGCCAGCACGCCGCGCGACGAAAGTGAACCCGATCGTCGCCTTGCGCGAGAGTTGAGGATATAGGCTTCGGACTCTGAATATTGCGATTCAACATTCGCTACTCAAGAGGGGGCGATGACCACGTTATTCGAGGATTTGCGGCAGAGACTGCGGCTGCGGGCGCAAGCGTGGTATCGCTCACCCGAATATGCGTTGGCCCTCGAGGTTCGAGACGAAGCACTCAGTCGCAATCTGATTCTTGCCGAAGGCGATATACCCCAAGTCCGACATAACAACGGCAAAGCATTCTCTTTGAAAATGCAGGCTGAAATCCAAACTAAAGTGAGGACAAAATGAAGAGAACTTTCCTGATCCCTGCCTTGCTGTTACTCGCCGCGTCAGCGATTGCACAAACAACGAGCGCGCAATCAAAGAACCCGGTAAGTACCGCGCTGAGAGACATTCTGCCCGGCCGGCAGAAAAACACCGTCGCAGCCGTCGAAGCCATGCCCGCCGAAAAATTCAGTTACAAGCCCAGCGCCGACCAGATGACCTTCGGCCGTCTCGTTGTCCACATGGCCGAAACGAATAATCTGCTGTGCGGCAAGGCGGCCGCCGTCCCTGCTCCCAAGGTCGAGGAGGCGAAAGACACGGACTCGAAAGACAAGCTCATCGTCGCGCTCAAGGCCTCTTTCGATTTCTGTTCCGACGCGCTGGCGAATATGGACGATTCGAAACTAGCGGAGACCACGGAAGGATTCGGCGGAAAACAAGTTACACGCGCCTGGTTGAGCCTGATCCTAGCCGGTGCTTGGGCCGACCACTACGCCGAAGCCGCAATGTATCTGCGCCTGAACGGTGTGTTGCCGCCGACCGCCAAGAAGTAAGAGTGGGAAGCCTGGCGTGCTTAGTCTTGGCTGGTCACATTGTCAAACTCGACGGCCAGCCTTGGTTCTGTCAGTTGGGTGCGAATCTAGCGACCGAGCAAGGGAAAAATGCCGCACGCGCCGTGGCCATCGATCTGATGGGCACACTTCAAGCGGCGGCCGGTGACCTAAACCAGATCAAACGCATCTTGAAGCTGATGGTGCTCGTGAATTGCACTCCCGCATTCTCCGAACAGCACCTGGTGGCGAATGGCGCCTCCGAACGTTTCGTGGAAGTGTTTGGAGATATGGGGAAGCATGTTCGCAGCGCTTTTGGGATCTTAGCTGCCTGACGTGAAACAACTCGGCACCTCGTGCGTATAGTAGATTGCTGGTGTTCGGAAGGAAGATCCTTTATGACCCGCAAGGTGGCACGATTCCCCGAAAGGAGTTTCATGAGCAAAAGACTCGGTCTTGTGTTTGTTGCATTGATGGCAGTTCCCATCGCTGTGCTCGGGCAGGAGAAACCACCGACGTCGTCCGCTCCACCGACGCAGTCCGCTCCGCCCCCGAACCCGATTACCGCAAGCGAAAAAGGTTTTTACTCGTTTGTAAGTAGCGCGGTCGTCGGTGCGGCGCAGAAAATGCCGGAAGAAAACTACTCCTTCAAGCCGACACCGGAAGTTCGCAATTTTGGCCAGCTCGTTGGCCATGTGGCCGACGCTTCCTATATGTTCTGCTCGCAAGCCATAGGTCAAGCAAACCCAGCAAAGGACATCGAAAAAACGAAGACGTCAAAGGCGGACCTCGTGGCTGCCCTCAAGGACGGAGTGGCGTACTGCAACAAGGCATTCGACAGCATGACCGATGCAAAAGGCAGCCAGATGGTGAAATTCTTCAACGTCGACCTAGCGAAGCTGACGTTGTTCTCGATCAATACGGCACACACAGATGAGCACTATGGGAACATGGTGACCTATCTGCGACTGAAGGGGATCGTGCCGCCGACAAGTGAAACCCAGCCCGCACAGTCACCGAAGTAAGAGGCTCGAACCGCTTAACCCTCCGTGCGGGTACTGAAACGAACATCCCGACTCCGGGAGTTGGCCACTCCTAGCGCACAGCAAGAACCATTAGCTCCGCCTTAGTGAGCCGAACGCGGGGTTTCCTTAAGCTCTGTCCCCGCGAGGGCATTTGCTTCTCCCTTGCGTACTTCTGCACGTCGCAAGAGATAGAGAACACCTGATCGACCGACGGCCCCCAGGAAGCGCGCAAGTGCGTCGGGGCCACGCTCGCGGTGCCTTTGGTCAGTAAGCACCTCTGACTGCCTGCGACAATTCCGCAACGGTTCCAGTGACTTTTAAAGAACCGGGAGTCAGAATGTACGCATGTTGCGCAGAGTCCCGAGGTGGCAGTTCCTCTTTTGCACTTTTGTTCTAGCAGGCCTGAGCTCGCAAGTCCGAGTGCGGGCCCAGAGCCCAGCTGACCCCATGGCTGATCTTCGAAGATCCTTCGAGAATCCACCGGACGATTGCCGAATCATGATGCGCTGGTGGTGGTTCGGACCGTCTGTCACCCGGGAGGAACTAGAGCGAGAGCTTCGAACAATGAAAGCCGGCGGTATCGGCGGAGTAGAGGTTCAGACAACCTACCCCCTTGAGCTTGACAATGCTGTCTCTGGCTTTCGCAACTATTCCTTTCTCTCGGACGAGCACTTGGACGCGCTTCGTTTCGCTTCCGGGAAAGCGCGCGAGCTGGGTCTGCGCTTTGACTTGACGCTCGGCAGCGGGTGGCCATACGGCGGACCGGGCGTCCCCGTTACGCAGGCAGCGGGGAGTTTGCGCGTTTCGGCATTTGCCGTGCCAGATGGGGCAACCTCTTTTGCCGTACCTAATATGGAAGGAGGTGAGCAACTGATTGCTGCGTTTTTAGTCCGCACCGCGCAAGGCAAGATCGTGACTGAAAATGCGGAACGTCTGTCTGATCCTCATGATGGCCACTTATGGTTGTCTCGTTTCGACGGACCACGCGTCGTGCTATTTTTCATCGCTGGCCGCACGGGCCAGCAAGTGAAACGGCCGGCTATCGGCGCAGAAGGATTCGTTTTGGATCATTACGATCGCGGCGCAATCGAGAACTACCTTCGGACAACTGGCGACCGCTTGATGCAAGCTTTTGGATCGTATCCGCCCTATGCCGTCTTCAGTGACAGCCTCGAAGTGTACGGATCCGACTGGACCAGTGACTTTCTCAAGGAGTTCCGGACGCGGCGCGGGTACGACCTGACGCCGTACTTGCCAGCCTTGATCGGTGAAAGCGGCTCCCTGGCCAGCGAAATTCGGCACGATTGGGGCCGAACTTTGAGCGAGTTGGCAAACGAAAACTACCTCATGCCCCTTCGTGACTGGGCCGCCCAACATGGCACCCGCTTTCGTTCGCAGAATTATGGCACGCCGCCTGTGACGCTATCGAGCAACGCACTGGTTGACCTGCCTGAAGGGGAAGGCTGGCAGTGGAAGGGTTTTTCGGCCGTGCGCTGGGCTGCTTCCGCTAACCATCTTTATGGTAAGCAGATCACGTCTTCGGAGACCTGGACGTGGTTGCACTCACCCGTCTTCCGCGCGACGCCGCTCGACATGAAAGCCGCCGCCGATGCATATTTTCTAGAGGGCAGTAATCAGTTGATTGGGCACGGATGGCCGTATTCTCCGGAATCGGCAGGCGAACCGGGTTGGCGATTCTATGCGGCCGCCGTTTTCAATCAGCACAATCCATGGTGGCTCGTCATGCCGGACGTCGCACGATACCTTCAACGAGCCAGTTATGTGCTGCGCCAGGGGAAGCCGGCCATCGATGTGGCTCTGCTGCTGCCCACCGACGATGCGTGGGCACGCTTCAACGCTACAATCACGGGTCCCGCATCAGAAGCGGCGGGCTCATCCCCGCTAGGGGGCACGATTTCCGTCAGTGAAGTCGAAGCCGTGCTGTTAGGCAACAAGGTAATCCAGCAAATTCTCGACTCCGGCTTCAATGTTGATTTCATTGACGCCGAAACAATCGATAAGATCGGGATTTCTTATCCTATTCTCGTTCTTCCCCACTTAGAGCGTCTGCCGCTTGCTACCTACCGCAAAATCGAAGCATACGTCCAGAGTGGAGGCGCAGTCATTGCAACGGGCAACTTGCCGCTGCTCGCTCCTGGTCTTAAGGAATCGGAGACTGACTCCCCGGAAGTCCAGCAGATCTCCCAAGAGCTCTTCCGGGAGCCTGGCGCGCCCGGTCATTTCGTTGCGGACGAAGCTGATCTGGGCCAAATGCTCGCTCGGGTGATGAAACAAGACATCTCGCTGTCGCCGTCTGCTCCGGATATTGGCTTCGTGCATCGAAAACTGCCATTCGCCGATATCTATTTCCTGGCCAACACCGGAAATCAGATGATTCGTACACAGGCAAGTTTTCGCGTTTCGACGGATCAGGCCGAACTCTGGGATCCTGTTTCCGGCAAGACGCAAACTCTGAGTGCGGTTTCTCCGGTGCAACTCACGTTTGAGCCGTATCAGTCGCGTATTCTCGTCTTTTACCACCAAGAGCAGCGCAGCAAGCGACCGAAAGTTTTCCCGGCTAAGCCCAACGCGCCGCTTCAAACACTCGACCTAGCATCGGACTGGACCGTGACATTTTCTGACTTGGGCCACACCGTTAAAATGGAAAGGTTGCATTCCTGGACGGACGATGCTGATACCAAGTACTACTCAGGGGCTGTTGTCTATGAGAAAAAGCTGAACGTTCCGGCGGTTCTGCTCAAACCTGGCATAAATCTCTCTCTTGATTTTGGCCTTGGCACACCTATTCCAATGCCCACCGCGCCTTCAGATTTAGGAGCAGATGGCACTGGCTCCGGCACACCACGTATGCAAGCTTGGCTCGATAGTCCTGTTCGCGAAGCAGCTCTGGTCTTCGTAAACGAGAGACTAGCCGGCACGGTGTGGCTCCCACCCTATCAAGTAGATGCGACCAAATACCTACATGCTGGCGACAATCAATTTAGAATCGTGGTGGGTAATCTTGCCATTAACGAAATGGCAGGCCGTGCTCTGCCGAGCTACCGCCTGCTGAACGACCGTTATGGAGAACGCTTCCGCGCCCAAGACCTGACCAACATTCAGCCCTTGCCTTCTGGGATTCTTGGGGATTTACGATTGGTGCCTAGCACGGCACCTTGAGGTTTCGAGAGACGCTCTCACAACGCCCGCCGACCGGCCCTGCGGGCCGCACATGGACGCGATGGACTAGCGTGGGCGGCTGCGTTAATCAAGCTGTGGATCGACGCCTTCTTTGCTAGACTCGCACTTTGAGAGCAACGGGTTGACATGACTCCCGAACAAAGACGCGCTCTTGCGGTCTTTCTGCGCCAGAACTTGAGGAATCTGGCCGATATACAAATCCTGAGAGCTACTCTGGAATTGTCCCGTGAGCGAGGTTTCGTTCCACTGGACTGGGAGCAGAAGTTGGAGGCATTCGGCCAAACGCCGCAGTACCGTGCCATGTTGGAAGAGTTTGAACCGCTGATTGTTCAATTTGAACAGGGCGCATCTGAAACCGCTCTGATGGAGTTGCTTCAAAAAATGCTGAAGGGAAGGCAGGTAAAGTAGCGGTGTCGGAGTCAAGTAGGCAAGCTTTCGCGGGGAGATGGCCTTGCCTGAGAGACGCTCGATGATCCAAAGAAAGAAACCCTTGCAACCAGCTAAAAAACGTTCCGTCCGGCGCTGCCCGTTCGTCGCTTCTGCGGAGGTGACTGAGCTGGCTTCCGGAACGCTGATTTCAGCGCGCACCTCTGAAATTGGCCTCGGGGGCTGTTATGTTGACGCGCTTAATCCGTTTCCCGAAGGCACGCTGGTCGGTTTGCGGATTCTCAGAGATCAGGGCATCTTCGAGACCAAAGCTAGGGTAGTCTACTGCGACTCGGCATTCGGGATGGGCCTCGCGTTCACGGACATGACACCCGACCAACGGTCGCTACTAGAAGCCTGGTTGACAGAGATCGTTAGCCAACTCAGGCCGGTTTCGTAGGTTCACATCTGTAGAGTCGAGGTGTGGCGCGGTGGTTTAGATGGGACCTATCCGTTGCCGACCCTTTCCGTTGCCGGTGCCTCACTATTCCCGCCCTGCTTCCGCTCCACCCCCCCTCATCGAACCGGACGTGCAGATCTACCGCATCCAGCTCTCGGAGAAGACCCACGCAATCGCCATAGCGATTGCATGTGACGCTGTCTGCAACTTCTGTAAGAAGTTCCGACCGGTTTCCGTTTCGATAAAGGATTTTGTCCGGAAACTCCCGCGAATTCATGTCCAATGAGGTATTAGTGTGTGGCCGAGTACCATTGTGGCGGGCTGGCGGCGCACCTAACCTTACCCTTCTGTGGCGGAGCGCTTTTCTTCGCGCACGATTGCGACGCGAATCGGGAGATCAACGGCCTGACCACCAGCGCCAAGGTGCACGCCGACGGGGGACGTTCAGATGAAAAGCAACAGGATATTTCCACTGGTGGCGTTTGCACTGCTTACGTTGGCTGGGATATCGGCGCTGGCAGCGGATAGCTGCAGCGTCTGGATGAAGCAGACGGACGGAACGTTCTGGAGAACATGCGTGGACGATAAGGGACATCAGTATTGCCAAACAGCGGACAGCAAAGGCAAGAACGTCACCAAGGTTGCCTGTAAGTAACGGAAGTTACGCACACTCAAAAAGGGAAACCATGAAGAAAACCATACTGATAGTGCTCCTTTTGATTTGTGGAGCCGCTTCGGCGAGTGACAAGAAAATCAAGCTATCTCCTGCGGACCTGCAGAAGAGGCAAGCGGTCATCGCATCTGCCCGCGAAATTGTTCCGGGCCGACGAATCGGACCCATCAGCCTGGGCATGGGGCAAGACCAGGTGCTGGCGACCCTCGGGCAGCCGGACTATGCGATACCGGCACAGGGATATGGCGGTTCCAAGTATTACTATGATTCCCTGAATCTGGTTGTCTTCTTCACGTTAGAAGCGGCCCCGAGCGTGAACTTCATCAGTGCGCAGGCTTTCACGAAAGGCGCGCGAACGCTGGGTAATACGAACTGGAAAGACATCCAGCCGGTTCAAACGAATTGGTCCGCCAGCTCAGGAGTCAATCTCGGGGCCACCTCTTTCGATGTAAAACGAGCCTACAGTGCCTACGGGTACGAAGACACCAGCGGAATAGTCATGAACTACAAAAGTCTGGGAATCAGCTTCGTTTTGACCATGGATCACATGGTGAGCTCGATTTCCGTAAAGCCATCCGAGTAGTTGGCATGCGCTCTGTCCGTTTTCCGGGTTTCTGGAAGTCTCCCACAACGCCAGTCACGTTCGGTACATCAGGCAGAAAATTCCGAACCATCATCCTGGCTGTGACGGAATCGCCTTTAGTTATGTATGAGCCTAGATAGATCCAACTGAGCTACGGGCGCGTTATGGCGATTCCAACCGCGGAGATATGATTTCGGCCAACGCTCTCTAAATTTCTGTATGCTGGCAGCCGGTGCTGACCCGTGGAGTAATTGTGAGCTTTGTGTGCTTGAGACTTGCGGCGTACTTTCTGATCGTCGCGGTAAGCAGCGGACTTGTGATTCCTGGCGGTGGGGCGGCGCCGGCAAATCAGGCGGGCGAAACATCGGCAGCAGACACTGATTTCGCAGGGACGGTCGATACTGGCAACGGCCGGAAGTTGTTTCTTGGATGCCACGGAAGCGGTTCACCAACAGTCATTCTGGAATCTGGTTTGCGAACGCGTGGCGATAACTGGACTCGCGCGGATTTGTTATCCCATGGTGGCGCTCCTGTAATGCAAGAGGTCGCCAAGTTCGCACGGGTCTGCACTTACGATCGGCCGGGTACCACGCTGAATCCCGGTGAAGTCAGCCGCAGCGATCCGGCTCCCATGCCGCGTACTGCTCTGAATGTGGTGCGCGACCTTCATGCACTCCTGAGTGCCGCACGCGTTCGAGGCCCGTACGTACTGGTGGGCCATTCGATGGGTGGATTGTTCATCCGGCTTTATAGCGCGATGTATCCGGAAGAGGTGAGCGGGCTCGTTCTGGTGGACCCACTGGCGGAGCAGATCAAGCCACTGTTCAAGGGGAGCGACTGGACCACGTTCGTGGGGCTTAATTCCGGGCCGCTGCCCGGCTTTGAGAATTATAAGGCGCTCGAAACGATTGATTTTGATTCGAGCTTCCAGCAGATGGAGCGAGAGCTGAGCAACGGGCCGGTGGAGAAGATCCCCGCCGTGATTCTGGTCCGCGGCCAGCCGGTGGAGCTGCCTGCCATTGCACCGCCAAAGTTCGCGAGTGTGCTCGAGCCTGCGTGGCGCAAATCCGAGGAGCAGCTAGCTTTAGCTGTTCCACATATTCAGTATGTCATCGCTAAAAACAGCGGCCACTACATTCAGCTGGACGAGCCCGCCCTCGTCGTGCAAGCGGTTCGCGATGTGGTGACGAGAACGCAACAACGTTAGTTGGCTGCTGCGGCCGTTTGCAATAGCTTCATCCCACGGTTTGCATGGCGGAGACTAATTCGGGGATATCGATTTTGATGAGCGTGCCTTGGCCGGGGCGGCTTTCGATTTGGAGGTGAAAGTCGGCGCCGTAGAGAACGCGGAGGCGTTCGCGGACGTTGCTGAGGCCGATGCCTTCGACGTAGACGTGGGGCATTTTTTCTTCGGAGATGCCGACTCCGTTGTCTTCGATTTCGATGTGGAGGCGGCCGTCGTGATTGGTGGTGCGGAGTTGGATTTTTCCGCCGTCGAGTTTGGGAGCGAGACCGTGCTTCAGGCAATTTTCGACGATGGGTTGGAGAAGCATGCTGGGGACGAAAGCTTCAACGGTTTCTTCGTCGATTTGCTTGATGATGTCAAGGTTGTCGCGGCCGAAGCGAGCGACTTCGATATCGAGATAGTCGTCGATAAATTCGAGTTCTTCGCGAAGGGGGACGAAGGTTTCGTGTTTGCGCAGGAGGCGACGGAGGATGTTGCTGAGCTTGAGGACGACGCCGCGCGCGTTGTCGGGATCGAAGCGGATGAGCGCGGATACGGTGTTCAGCGTATTGAAGAGGAAGTGGGGGTTGATTTGGCGGGAGAGGGCGTCCATGCGGGCTTTGAGGAGGAGTTGCTGGTGGCGCTCGAGGTTCATCTCGATGCGCGTGTTGTTCCAAATTTTCAGAGGCGCGGCAACGGACATCAGCGTGGCAATCACCGTCAAGACGAGCCACCAATCCCACTGTGGATGAATGGCAAAGAGCCACTTGGGCTTGGTGGCTTGCACTAGAGCCACACGGCCCAATTCCAAAATCACACAGACGCCTAGCGGCGCCATTTCCCAGGACAATTGGCCTTTTTTCAGGAGGCGCACGACGGCCTTGGGAATGTTCAGAAATGTGAACGGGCCGAAATTCCAGAGATCTTCCTTGTTGGGGATGGCTTGGCGGATCAATCCGCCAAGTAGCCCTGCCGTCGAGGCGGCCGGCATGGCTAGCCATTCGTGCGAAATGAGGGCGGGGATGGTAATAATCGCGCCGCCGATCGGCCCGACTACGCGGCCGCCGAGCAAGCCCATCAGAAAAGCGCCCTCGAGTGAAAGGTCCGCGAACTGGTAGGGATAACCGACGAGGCGTAGCGTGACGCCGACGATGAGCGGGGGAGTCATGAACAGCATCAGCTTGAGTTTTTGGTCGGGGTCGCGTTCTTCGGTAAAGAGCACCCGGCGGAAAGTGTTCCATCGCGCGAGGAGGGCGGCGATCGAGGAGGCCACGCCGACCTTGAGCAGCAAGGTGAAGAGGAGGTCGCGAACTGCGGTTGCCGTGTCCATCGTTGTTCAGCGCACACGGGGCTGCGTGCGCGCCTTCGCTAACGCTAGCCAATCGCAAGGGCGATGTAAAGCGTCCCGTAGCGTACCTGTTATACTTCTCGTTCCCCATGACGCCAAAATCAAATCCGGACAAACGCAAAGTGAAAAAAGACAAGAGCGTGAAGCTGATCGCACGGGCGGCACTGCCGACGCGCTATGGCCGGTTCACGATTTACGGATTCAAAGGCCGCGGCCCGCTGGATGAGGCCATCGCCTTGGTGCGGAGAAAACTTAGTGGCAAAACGGCGCCGTTGGTCCGCGTGCATTCGCAATGTCTGACGGGCGATGTGCTCGGGTCGCTGCGCTGCGATTGCCGGGCGCAGCTCGAGCTTTCGCTCAAGAAAATCGGCAAAGCCGGGTCTGGAATCCTGCTGTATCTGCCACAAGAGGGGCGCGGCATCGGGCTGATGAACAAGTTGCGCGCCTATCAACTGCAGGATGGCGGGATGGATACGGTCGAAGCCAATGAAACGCTGGGCTTCGCCGCCGATGCGAGAGATTATGATTTTTCGGCTCAAATTTTGAAGAAGCTTGGGGCGAAGAAAATCCGGCTGCTGTCGAACAATCCGGAGAAAGTTCGCCAGCTCGAGGACTCCGGAATTCGCGTGATACAGCGCGTTCCCTGCCAGCCTCGCATTTCGAGGATTTCACGCGCCTATCTTCAGACGAAAAAACGCAAAATGGGCCACATTCTCGAAGGACTCTAGGAATGGCTTCTAGAATCTGGACGAATGCTGAGGAACCTATTCGATGACTCCGACTATTTCGCAGCGCGTTAAGTTTTCCGCTTCGCCGGAGGCACTTTTCGAGATGTATATGGATTCGAAGAAACACGCGGCATCCACCGGAGCGCCGGCGAAATTGAGCCGCAAAGCAGGCGGAGCGTGGCGCGCGCACGGCGGCGCGATTGGCGGCAAGAACTTGCTTATTGTGCCGGGCAAGAAGATTGTGCAGGCTTGGCGCGCTGGATTTTGGAAAAAGGATGAACTGTCCGTCCTGATCATCACCTTCGAAAAAGTGCCAGGCGGCGCGGTCGTGGAGATCGTTCATGTCGGGGTCCCGCAGCACGACCAAAAAGGCGTGCGGAACGGCTGGCCTTCTTTTTATTGGGAACGCTGGAAGAAATATTTAGCCGCGCAAAAGAAGAAATAGGGCTTGGGTCTCAAAAGATTAACCGCCGCCGACGAATTGCACTATTTCGTAGCGATCGCCCGGTTCAACCGGGGTTAGGGTCCACGCCGGGCGAGGAAGTATTTCAAGGTTACGCTCGATGGCTACGCGGCCCGAATTCAGGCCAAGCGCGACCAGCAAATCGGCGACCATCGCGCCGGGCCGCGCTTCGCGCTTCTCACCGTTCACAACAATCGAAATCGCCGTTTCCATCGCCATATTCCGTTCGAATGCCATCTTGAGCGCTTCTCCTACGCGGTTGGAACGCGCGGTCGCGCTTTCAGCTGAAATTTCAACTGGCCTTTCGAATCCGACTGCGTTGCTTCGATGACCAGAGCGGGCTCGGCTCCCGCGAGCCGCGGCATGTCGAACTCCAGCCTCGCCTGGCCATCGGCTCCCGTCTCGGTCGAAAACTCGGTGACGTCCGCAGCGCCATCGATTCGCGCGGTGACAAGCGCGCCGGAAACCGCAACTCCATTTTGCTTGTTTCGGACGGCCAGCTGCAAATTCGCGCGCTTCCCTGACAGCCAGCTCTTCAGATTGAGCAGTTCCACTGCTAGGGCCGGAGCAGAGGTGGTGTTTGAATGCTCCGCGGAATGAGCATTTTTGTCTCCGGGGTTTTCCTTGGCTGGCAGAGGAGGCGGAACGAGCAACAATGCGCCGCTGCGAATCTCCTCGGTCACACTTCGATGCTGGTCATCAATCCTCTTTCTGAGTAGTTCTTCGCGACCCGGATCGAGCGGCAGCAGATCAATATAGTTATTGGTGCGGCGATGCAGGACGCGGCCGCGGCAATAGACGGTCGTGTCGATCAAGGCGTTGGCAGTGCCGCGGTCCTCGGTCTGAACGTGATAAACCGAATCTCCCGTTTTTACGTCCGTGTTATGCCCAAAGAGCATCGATTTCGTCCGCTTCCTTGGCGGCCGCTGACCGATAATCTGCGTCTGGCGCGCACCGCAAGATTTTTCTCGCGCCATTTGACCGACTGGCGGTTGAATGGATATTATAGCGCTTCGCCCATGACTGATTCAGGCCTACAAGCGTACACTCCGCTTCTCTTACACCTGCTGATTGCCACGGCGCTCGCCGGGGCGTTGACGGCTGCCTCGGTGCTGATCGGTTGGCGCCGCCCGAGCCGCGCCAAACAGCAGCCTTATGAATGCGGCATGGAGCCCACCGGGGACGCGCGCGCGCCCGTTTCGGTGCGATTTTACCTGGTGGCGATGGTTTTCATTCTTTTTGATGTGGAAGCTATCTTTTTGTATCCGTGGGCCTATATCTACCGGGACTTCATAAATATGTCGCCGAGGATTGGGATGTACGGCTTTCTGGAGATGATGATATACATCGCCATACTCTTGGTGGGCTACTTCTATCTGTGGAAAAAAGGCGCGCTCGACTGGCATAAGTATTAGCCTGCGTCTGAGGGCTTTGAAACGGTGACCGAGAATACCAGCGAAAAGGCTAATGTTGTCGTCGAGCACCTGCGCGCGTGGAACCCAAACGCCATCGAGGAAGTGATTGAATTTCGCGGCGAGACCACACTCGTTCTGCCGCGCAAGATCTTGCGGGCGGCAGCGGAGCGCTGCCGCGACCACGCGGAGCTGCAATTTAATTTGTTGTCCGATGCCACCTGCGTTGACCGATATCCCCACGAACCGCGTTTCGAACTGAATTACCACCTGGTTTCGATTCCCCGTCGCGACAAAATTCGCCTGAAAGTGCGCCTGTCGGGATCGGACACGGTCGTAGACACTCTGGTTCCGGTCTGGCCCGGCGCAAATTGGCTGGAGCGCGAGATTTTTGACCTGTTCGGCATCCGCTTCACGGGGCATCCGGATTTGCGGCGCATCCTGCTTCCAGAGGACTGGGAAGGATATCCGCTGCGCAAGGACTATCCCGTTGAGGGATATCGCGACGTTCCCATGGTACCGGGATTCAGAAAGAGCTCCGTATGAGCACTGTCGAAACTGCCACTGGCGCGACGAAAACGATGGTTCTCAACATGGGTCCGCAGCATCCTTCGACGCATGGCGTGCTGCGCGTGCTGCTGGAGCTGGACGGCGAAACGGTCGTTCGGGCCGTGCCTGATCTCGGCTATCTGCACACTGGAATTGAAAAGAGTTGCGAAGACAAGACGTATTCGCAGGCCATCACGCTCACGGACCGGATGGACTATCTGAATCCGCTTGGCAACAACCTCGTTTACTGCCTCGCGGTGGAAAAATTACTAGGCCTCGAAGTTCCGAAGCGCGCCCAATACGTTCGCGTGATGATGGTCGAGCTACAGCGCATTTCTTCGCACCTGGTGTGGCTTGGAACGCACGCGATTGACATGGGCGCGATGTCCGTATTTCTTTATTGCTTCCGCGAACGCGAAGAGATTCTGAAGATTTTCGAATTGTTCGCCGGACAGCGGATGATGACGAGTTATATCCGCATCGGCGGACTGGCGCTAGAGCCTCCGGCGGGCTGGCGCGGGGCGGTCGATCGCTTTTTGAAGATGATGCCCAGCCGCATTGACGAATACGAATCGCTGCTTACCGGGAACCGCATCTGGATGGGGCGCCTGAAGGGCGTCGGCTATATTTCCGCGGAAGACGCGGTGGCGCTGAGCATGACCGGGCCGACGCTTCGCGCGGCGGGCATTAATTACGACAACCGCAAAATGTTCCCCTACTCGAGTTATGACGAGTTCGAGTTTGACGTTCCCACGATGACGGAATCCGATTGTTTCGCCCGCTATATGGTCCGCGTGCTCGAAATGCGGGAGAGTTTGAAGATTGTGCGGCAGGCCATGGCCAAGATTGCGGATAGCGGGCCGATCCGGACGGAAGCACCGGGCATCGTGCCGCCGTCGCGCGAGAAAATGAAGACGGAGATGGAAGCGCTCATCTACCACTTCAAGATTTTCACGGAAGGATTTTCTCCGGCTCCGGGCGAGGCTTTTGTGACCGTGGAATCTCCGCGCGGCGAATTGGGCTGCTTTATCGCGAGCGACGGCTCGCCAAAACCCCTGCGCGCGCACTTCCGTTCGCCGTCCTACATCAACCTGCAGGCTTTGCCGAAGTTGGTAACCGGACAATTAATTTCCGACGTGGTGGCCTGCATCGGCACGATCGATATCGTTTTGGGAGAGGTCGACCGGTAGCGGAATGGAACTGACTCCACAACTTTCGGCGAGATTTGAGAAACTGCAGAACGCTTATCCGTTCAAACGCAGCGCGCTGATTCCCATGTTGATGTACGCGCAGGACGAATACGGCTCCGTGAGCGACGAGATGATTGCGGAAATCGCTCGCCGCTTGGATCTGAACAACGTGCAAGTCGAGGAAACCCTCGCCTACTATTCGATGCTGCACCGCAAGCCCATGGGCAAGTTTCATGTGCAGGTCTGCACGAACGTGGCTTGCATGTTGCGCGGCGGCAACGAAATTTTGGAACGCGCGAAGAAACGCCTGGAAATCGGCCACAAAGAAGTGACTCAGGACGGCGTGTTCTCACTCGAAGAGGTGGAATGCATCGGGGCTTGCACCGGCGCGCCTGCCATGCAAGTGAATTACGACTTCTACGAAAATCTCACGGCGCTCAAGTTCGATCGCATCATTAAAGAATTGGACGGCGGCAAGGTCCCGCCGCCGGAACCCGTCACTGCCGGCGCGCTGCACGCGCGGGAGCCGGGAGAAACGCCGCTCATCAGCAGGCGCTGGGGGATCAAGGATTCGCACAAAATTGATGTCTACCTGCAACACGACGGGTACAAGGCGCTGGAAAAAGCGCTGAAGGAAATGACGCCGGAGACGATCATCGATGAAGTGAAAAAATCCAGTTTGCGCGGGCGTGGTGGCGCTGGATTTCCGACCGGCATGAAGTGGTCGTTCGTGCCCAAGGATTCGCCGAAACCAAAATACCTCATCTGCAATGCCGACGAATCGGAACCAGGCACGTGCAAAGATCGCCCGCTGATGGAGATGGATCCACATCAGTTGATCGAGGGCATGATCATCGCGGGACGCTCGTTTGGCGCCCATCGCGGCTTTATTTACGTGCGCGGAGAATATCGCTACGTACTGGATATCGTGGAAGCTGCCGTGGTAGAGGCTTATGCGCAAGGCTATTTGGGCAAAGACATTCTCGGCTCTGGATTTGATTTCGACATACTCACGCATACTGGCGCTGGCGCTTACGAGTGCGGCGAAGAATCCGCGCTGATGGAATCGCTCGAAGGCAAACGCGGCTATCCACGCATTAAGCCGCCCTTCCCTGCTGTTGTGGGCCTTTATGGCTGCCCGACCATCATTAATAATGTCGAGACGCTCAGTTCCGTTCCGGCAATCATTCTGGAAGGCGGCGAAACTTATGCCAAGCGCGGCACGCCGAAGAATGGCGGCACCCGATTGTTGTGCGTTGCCGGCCATATCGCGAAACCGGGCATCTATGAGATTCCGCTGGGGATGAACATGAAAAAGTTCATCTATGAAATGGCGGGCGGAATTCCCGGCGGAAAGAAACTCAAGGCCGTTATTCCCGGCGGAAGTTCCTGCCCGATTTTGAGTGCTGAGGAAATTGATATTGCGATGGATTACGATTCCGTGGCCAAAGCCGGCTCGATGCTCGGCTCCGGGGGCATGGTGGTGATGGACGAAACCACCTGCATGGTGGACATGGCGCGGCGCATCATGCACTTTTATGCGCACGAATCCTGCGGCTGGTGCATTCCTTGCCGCGAAGGCACGTCATGGCTCAAGAAAATGCTGGATCGCTTCCATGCGGGCTACGGCCGCAATGAAGACATTGACATCGTGGGCGAGCTGGCTAAGAACATGCTGGGCCGCACCTTCTGCCCGCTTGGCGACGCCGCCGCGCTGCCGACCATCAGCATCGTGCAAAAATGGCGCAACGAATTTGAAGATCACTTGAACGGAAAGTGCGCGTATAAATCCGCGGAAGCACTCGTAGGCTCGCGTTAGGAATCCATGGCAGATACAAATCTAGTTACGCTGAAGGTTAACGACCGCGACGTGCAGGTTCCTCCGGGAACGCTGGTGATCGAAGCGACGCGACGTATTGGAACGGAAGTGCCATCGTTCTGCTATTACCCTGGGCTTTCGTTGCAGGCGGCTTGCCGCATGTGCCTTGTGGAAGTGGAAAAAATGCCGAAGCTGCAGACGGCGTGCACATTGGTCGCGACCGAAGGCATGGTGGTTCGAACGAACACCGATCAAGTTCGCGGCGCGCGCAAAGCTATGCTGGAATTTTTGCTGACGAACCATCCGCTCGATTGTCCGGTCTGCGACAAGGGCGGCGAATGCGAGCTGCAGGACATGGTTTTTCGCTACGGCGCGGACACCAGCCGGTTCGTCGAGGAAAAAATTCATCGGCCGGAAGAAAAATGGTCGGAGCTTGTTTATTACGATGCCCCGCGGTGCATTCTTTGCTTCCGCTGTGTGCGCGTGTGCGATGAAGGCATGGACGTAAAAGCGCTTGGCGTCGGAATGCGCGGCGCGAACAGCATCATCATTCCGAACCGCGAAGACCATCTCGAGTGCGAAGAGTGCGGGATGTGCATCGATATTTGCCCCGTCGGGGCGCTGACGAGCGGCACCTATCGTTACAAGACGCGGCCCTGGGAGATGACCTACGTCTCGACCGTTTGCACGCATTGTTCGAACGGCTGCAAAACTACGCTGAGCGTCCGCAACCACGAGATCATGCGCGCGAACAACCGCGATCTCTCCGGAATCAATGAGGATTTTCTGTGCATCAAGGGGCGATTTGGTTTTGATTTTACGAAACACCCCGATCGCATTCGTCAGCCGATGGTGCGCAAAGGCGACAAGCTTTACCCGGTCTCGTGGGAAGAAGCCGCGCAAACTGCCGCGACTCGGCTTAAGCAGGTTTACGACGCGAGCGGGAAAGATTCGATTGGATTTATCGGCTCGAACCGCACTTCGAACGAAGAGAACTACCTGTTTCAGCGGCTGGCGCGCGCTACCTTTGGCACGAACAACGTCGACCACCACCGCACCGCGGATTACACCGGTCTTGTGACGGCGCTCGGCGACCACGCTGGCGATTCCCTGCTGACGATGAAACAGTTGGCGGAAGCGAAGGCTGTTCTGCTTGTTGGCAACGATCCGACGGAGCAAAATCCGCTGGCCGCGTGGCAGATTCGCAAAGGCATTCGCCACATTGGCGCGAAGCTTTTCATTTTGAATGCGCGCGACATTAAGCTGAAGCGCAAGGCAACGCAATTCGTGAAGCTCGTCTCCGGCCAGGAAGCGGCTGCGATTCGCTTCATGGCCCACGAAGAGGGCCAACTGCCGAGCCAACTTGTCGAGCAACTTGTCCAGGTGAAAGCGGCGCTGGATGCAGAATCGGAAGTCGCTATCGTATTCGGCGCGGAAGTAACCGGCGCGGCGATTGCGCAGCTTGTTGCGTTTGGATCGAGGCTGCACGGCAAAGTTCGCTACATGGCGCTTGGCGGCTACGCGAATTCGCGCGGGGCAGCCGACATGGGTCTGTTGCCGGACCGCCTGCCAGGTTATGCGCACACGGACGATTCCACGGCGCGCGAAGGATTCGAGCGGCTGTGGGGCGGCGTTCTTCCTGCGAAACCCGGGCAGACCGCGCCCGCAATGGTGGATGCGGCGCAAAACGGCAAGCTCAAAGCACTCTACGTCATGGGTGCGAATCCGCTATACCATTTTGGAACGCTGGGATTTGGACGCGGCAAGCTCGACCTGCTCATCGTGCACGAAATGTTTTTGACGGAGACCGCGAAGCTTGCCGACATCGTTTTCCCGGCAGCGTCGGCCTACGAAAAAGAAGGCAGCGTCACCAACACTTCCGGCGAGATTCAGCTGTTGCACAAAGCGGCCGAAGTGATGGGCCCTCGAACTGATTTTGATTTGCTGCGCATCCTGTCGCATCAGCTCGAACGGCTGGGCCTCGGCAAGGCGTTCCACTACAAGTCGCCTGCGGCCGTGTTCGAGGAGATTCGCAAAGCGGTTCCCGGTTATGACGTACAAGCCGCGGGATTGCTGACCGGCGGTGCGGAGCCTACGCAAGTTCATGTCGCGAAGAACGGCCACGCGCCCTATGACGTTCCCGTCGGCCTGATTCGCTCCGCGCAAGACACGCTTTTCACCAGCGGCACGCTTGGCCGCTTCTGCACGATGATGGAATCTCTCCCGGAGGCGGAAGCCAAGCCGTGATCTCCTTTTTAACCTCCTTCTTGGCCGCACACGCCACGATCATCATTTATCTCGTAAAGATTGCGCTTCTGCTTTTCATCGTTCTGACGGTGAACGCGTATTTGACGTGGTTTGAGCGCAAAGTCGTAGCGCACATGCAATCGCGATGGGGACCGCACCGCGTCGGGCCTCATGGATTGCTGCAACCCGCAGCTGACGGCTTGAAGTTTCTTTTGAAGGAAGATCCGACACCGGCGGGTGTGGATAAGTTTACCTATTTTCTCGCGCCGCTCATGGCGCTGGCCTTAGCACTTACGTCGATCGCCATCATTCCATTCGGTCCGGAACCGCTGCATATATTGGGGCACGACATCGATCTGGGAATCGCCAACCTCAACATCGGAATTCTGGCACTCTTTGCCATTACCGCGCTCAGCGTTTACGGTGTTGCGCTGGCGGGCTGGTCCTCGAACAGCAAGTATCCATTGCTCGGCGGCTTGCGCAGCTCGGCGCAGATGGTGAGCTACGAGCTTGCGCTGACCATGTCCGTTGTCGGCGTGCTCCTGCTCGCGGGCAGCTTCAATCTGCGCGACATTATCAACGCGCAAGCCCATCATCCGGAACGGGGCATCCTGGGCTGGAACATTTGGCCGCAAATTTTGGGCTTCATCTGCTTCTTCGTCGCGGCGGTGGCGGAAACGAATCGCGTGCCATTCGATCTTCCGGAAGCGGAATCCGAGCTCGTTGCTGGTTTCCACACGGAATACGCCAGCTTCAAGTTCGCGATGTTTTTCATCGCGGAATACACCAGCATGATCACCGTGTCGTGCCTGTGCACGATCATGTTTTTTGGCGGATGGCTCTCTCCTTTCCCAGCCAGCTGGACATTCACTTACTATTTGCCCTCGGTGATTCTGATTCCGGTTGGCTTATGGGTGATTTGGGACGGGATTCGCTACGAGACCATCTTTGGCCGGCTGGTGCTTCCGGGGATTGGCACGGTGCTTACCGTCATCGGCATTGCGCTGGCCGTTCCGCAGTTGCAATTCGTAAACGTGTTCATTCAAGGCCCGTTCTGGCTGCTCGCAAAAATCTTTGTTTTTCTCTTCGTGTACGTCTGGATGCGCGGCACGCTTCCGCGGTTCCGTTATGACCAGCTGATGTCGTTTGGCTGGAAATTGCTGCTGCCGCTTTCGATCGCCAACGTTGTGATTACGGCGTTCGCTATTCTGGCGAAGTCGATGTGGAGAGCGCAATGACGCCGCAAGTGGCCATTTTCTTCGTACTGGCGACGCTCGCCGTGCTCGGCGCGTTGAGCCTGATCTTTCAGCGGCATCCGATTCACAGCGCCCTTTCGCTCATCGTGGTGATGATTGCGCTGGCGGGGCTGTATTTGTTGATGGGCGCGGAGTTCGTCGCGGCTGTACAGATCATCGTTTACGGCGGGGCGATCATGGTGCTCTTCGTGTTCGTCATCATGCTGCTGAACGCCGGAGTGGAAGAGCGCACGAATGTTTCAAAGCTTGCGGGCGTCGCGGGCATTCCGCTGGCGGCTGCGCTGTTAATTGTTCTGGCCGTGGCTATCTGGCATTCGAACGAGACCGCGCAAGCTGGTTTGCAGTCCGGTGCTCTTGCCAGTACAAAAGATATTTCAACGATGCTCTTCAAGGACTTTGTTTATCCCTTCGAGCTGACTTCGTTTTTGATTCTCGTGGCGATACTGGGCGCGATTGTCCTCGCGCAGCGGGAGAATTGACGATGGTCCCGACGAGCTACTACCTGATTCTCAGTGCCGTGCTCTTTGGCCTCGGCGTCGTGGCATTTGTTTTCAAACGCAACGTCATTACGATTTTCATGTCCATCGAATTGATGTTGAACGCCGTGAATCTTGCTTTTGTGGCGTTTAGCCAGGCGCGGCACCAGTCCGACGGCCAGGTGTTCGTGCTGTTCGTGATCGTCGTGGCGGCGGCGGAAGCGGCGGTGGGACTGGGAATCATCATTCTAACGGCGCGCAACCGGCAATCGCTGAACGTCGAGCGCGTGGATATGCTCAAACTCTGATGCTCATACTCGATCATCTGTGGATCATTCCGCTGCTGCCGCTGCTCGGCTCGGCCATCAACGGCCTGCTCGGCGGCAAGTGGCCGAACAAGATCATCAACAGCGTGGCGCTCGGCGCGACGGGCCTTTCCTTTTTGGCGGCCGTTGAAGGCGTCCGCGAGTTTCTCACACTACCCGCTGACGGACTGCCATTCCCGCCGCAACATTACTTTGATTGGATCGTAGCCGGCAGTTTCCGCGCCGGATTTGACCTGCAGATTGACCAGCTCACTGTCGTCATGTTGATGGTGGTCACCGGGGTGGGCTTCCTCATCCACATCTATTCGACCGGCTACATGGCGCACGAGGGTGGCTACTACCGCTTTTTCTCTTACCTCAACTTGTTTATGTTCTTCATGCTCATCCTGGTGATGGCCGCGAACTACGTCTTGCTATTCGTGGGCTGGGAAGGGGTTGGCCTGTGCAGTTACCTGCTTGTCGGCTTCTATTTCCTGAGAAAGTCCGCAGCCGACGCCGGGAAAAAAGCCTTTATCGTTAATCGCATCGGCGACTTCGGATTCATGCTGGGAATGTTTCTGCTTTTCCGCACGTTCGGGACCTTGGACTTCACAACCGTCTTCACAAAAGCCGCGCCGATGCAAGCCGACGCGATGGGCCAGTTTGGCGTCTTAACTGTCGCCTGCCTCCTTCTCTTCGTAGGCGCTACCGGAAAATCAGCGCAGCTTCCTCTCTACGTGTGGCTGCCGGACGCCATGGAAGGCCCCACGCCCGTCAGCGCGTTGATCCACGCTGCAACGATGGTCACCGCAGGTGTTTACGTCGTTGCTCGCTCGCATGTGCTCTTCACGCACGCGCCGACTGCCATGCTTGTTGTCGCTATCGTTGGCTGCGCCACGGCCATCTTCGCCGCGACCATCGGCCTGGTACAGACGGACATCAAAAAAGTTCTGGCCTATTCCACTGTTAGCCAGCTCGGCTACATGTTTCTGGCTTGCGGCGTTGGCGCTTTTTCGGCGGGCATATTCCATCTGATGACGCACGCATTCTTCAAAGCGCTTCTCTTTCTTGCGGCGGGCAGCGTGATCCACGCCATGGGCGGCCAGCAGGACATGCGCCTCATGGGCGGGCTCAGCAAAAAGATTAAGTGGACGTACCTGACGATGCTCACGGCTACGCTGGCCATCGCGGGCGCGCCTCTTTTCGCAGGCTTCTTCAGCAAGGACGCCATCCTGCTCGCGGCATTCCAGAGCGAGAATGGCGGTCCGAACACAGGGCACATCCTGTATGCGATTGGCTTGCTCACCGCGCTGCTCACTTCTTTCTACATGTTTCGGCTGATCTTCCTCACCTTCTTCGGCGAGCAGCGCTATGACGAGCACCACGTTCATGTGCACGAATCGCCGTGGAGCATGCTCGGTCCGCTTGTAATTCTCGCCGTGCTCTCGATTTTCGGTGGATGGCTTGCTCTGCCTGCTTTCTGGGGTGGGCCAGATTATTTCGCGAATTTTCTAGGACCAGTCTTCGGCGGCGCCGAGTCCGCCGCAACGGAAGCGGCCGCCCATTCTCTCGAACTGCCGCTCGCTGGCGTGGCAGTGTTCACTGCGCTTATCGGTTTCAGCGCGGCGTTTTGGCTTTACATTCGCCAACCGGGCAAGCCCGAGGCGCTCGCCAAGTCCATGAAGGCTGTCTACAACACGCTGCTGAACAAATATTACGTGGATGAACTATATGGTGCCGTGATCGTTAAGCCGCTCCTTTGGATCTCGACGAACGTGCTTTGGAAGGTGATCGACGTGGCCGGAATCGACGGCACTGTGAACGGCATCGCTAGCGGGGCCACGACTATCGGTGATACGGTCCGTCGCACGCAATCCGGCAATACGCGCAGCTATGCCGTTTGGGTCGTCATCGGGGCACTGGTAATCATCGCTGTCATCTTCTTCTGGCCGGCAAGCCCGCCAGTCGTTGGGATGGTGCGCTGATGCCTGCCGGACCGCTGCTCTCCATCCTGATTTTCCTGCCCGCTTTGGGTGTTATTGCTTTGCTGTGCCTTCGCAGCGACGACCACGAATGGATTCGCCGGCTCGCATTTGCCGTCTCGCTCGCTGAATTAATTTTGTCGCTTTGGTGGCTCCTCCGCGGAGTGCCGCTCGGCAGCGCCGGCTACCAGCTTGTAGAGTTTCGTCGATGGATAGCGCTTGGACCGCACGGCTCCGAGTCGCAAACCTTTATCAACTACCACCTCGGAGCCGACGGAATCAGCCTTTTCCTCGTCATCTTGACGACGTTTCTCACGGTCATCTCCATACTCTGCTCGTGGAACAGCATCCAGAAACGCGTCAAAGAGTTTTTTATCGCTATCCTTCTGCTCGAAGTCGGCGTCGTCGGCGTCTTCCTCTCGCTTGACCTCTTCCTCTTCTTCCTCTTCTGGGAAGTGATGCTCATTCCGATGTATCTGCTCATCGGCATTTGGGGCCACGAACGCCGTATTTACGCCGCGATCAAATTCATCCTCTACACCATGGCCGGCTCGATCCTTATGCTGGTAGGCATTCTGTGGCTTTACAACGCCACCGGCACTTTCGACCTGCCAGAGATCCAGAAAGCGCTGCAGACCGGCGCGCTCCTCCTGCCTCGCGGCACGGAAACGCTTCTCTTCCTCGCCTTCTTCGTGGCCTTCGCCATCAAGGTTCCGCTTTTCCCTTTCCACACGTGGCTGCCCGACGCTCACGTCGAGGCCCCTACAGCCGGTTCCGTGATGCTCGCCGGCGTCCTCCTGAAAATGGGCACGTACGGCATGATCCGCTTCTGCCTGCCGCTGTTTCCGGATGCGTCGCGCCGTTTCGCGCCTGCCATCGCGGTACTCGCGATCATCGGCATCATTTACGGCGCGCTCGTCGCTCTCGTTCAGCCCAACCTAAAAAAACTCGTCGCCTATTCGAGCGTCAGCCACCTGGGATTCGTCGTGCTCGGCATTTTCGCGTTCCATCCCATTTCCATGCAGGGCGCGGTCTTCCAAATGCTCGCTCACGGCATCTCCACCGGCGGCCTATTCCTGCTCGTCGGAATGCTCTACGATCGCCGCCACACTTTCGAGATGTCACAGTTCGGCGGCCTCGCCACGCCCATGCCGCGCCTCGCGGCGTTCTTCCTGTTTGTCGCGCTCTCTTCGCTCGGCTTGCCCATGCTCAATGGCTTCGTGGGTGAATTCCTGATCCTGCTTGGCACGTATCAAGTGCACTGGAACTGGGCCGCTTGGGCGGCAACGGGAGTGATTCTCTCGGCTTGTTATCTGCTGTGGTCGTACCAGCGCGTCTTCTTCGGCGAAATCACCGTCGAGAAAAACCGCACGCTGCCGGACGTCTCCGCGCGGGAGCGATGGATTCTCGTCACCATGGCCGTCATCACGCTCTGGATGGGTATCGGCTCGGTCTTCATCACCGGCCGCACCGCAGCGGCCAGCGAGTCCGTGATTGACCAAATGCACCGCCCGCCGCGCGCCGAAGAAGCGCACGCACCAGCGGCCGTCGCGCCCGATGCAGGGCGGCAACCAATCAGCGGTTCAGTAAGTGCCGCTCCCAAGACAAACGCACTGGAAAGGCTCGGAACCCGCTAAATGTCCGCGTTCCCCAACACGTCCGATATGCTCCGCGTATTGCCGGAACTCATTTGGTGTGGGTTTGGCGCGCTCCTCATGCTGCTCCAGCCGCTCGTCAAAAGCCGAAAAGCTCTGACGACCGTCGCCGTTGTCGGAGCGCTCGCCGGCGTCTGCGGCAACTTTTATGCCTTTCACAATCCCGGCTCAGCGTTCTCTGGGCTTGTCGCCGCCGATCCTTTCAGTATCTTCTTCAGCCATCTCGTAGGCTTGGTCGCGATGCTGGTCATTCTCGCCGCGGCGCCCTACCTCGACCGTGAACGCCTCGCCGACGCCGAGTTCTACGCTCTTATTCTTTTCGCCACCGCCGGAATGGGCGTCCTCGCCTCAGCGCAAGAGCTTCTCACCGCTTTCATCGGCCTCGAGCTGAGCTCGATTTCCAGCTACATCCTTGCGGGGTATCGACGCGACACGCTCAAGTCCGGCGAATCCTCGATGAAATATTTCCTGCTCGGTTCGTTTGCCACGGCATTTTTCCTTTATGGCATCGCGCTCGTTTACGGCGTTACCGGAACCACGAATCTTTTGAGAATGGACGCCGCCGATGGGACGAGCACCATGCTGAAGCTCGGCCTCGCTCTCATCCTCATCGGCCTCGGCTTTAAAGTTGCCGCTGCGCCCTTCCAGATTTGGACGCCCGATGTTTACGAAGGCGCCCCCACGCCTGTCACCGCGCTTTTTTCTGCGGGACCGAAGGCCGCGGCCTTCGCGCTGCTCTTGCGAATTTTTGCCGACGTTCCTGCCGCCACGCAATTCTGGTTCTGGGCCTTCTGGATTCTCGCGGCCCTCACCATGTTCGCCGGAAATCTCGGCGCGCTACTCCAGACCAACGTCAAGCGCCTCTTGGCGTACAGCTCGATCGCCCACGCAGGCTATATCCTCGTGGCGTTCGCCGCGGTCACGAAATTAAAGGGTACGGACATCGGCGCGAGCCCGGCTTACGCAGCAGTGCTCTTCTATCTCCTGACCTACGCCCTCGTGAAAGTAGGCGCGTTCACTATCGTCTCGCAATTCGGCGGCGCTGGTGAAAAGCACCTCCAGCTCGACGACTTTGCTGGGCTTGGCGAACGCCAGCCCGTGGTAGCCGCCGTCCTCTCGCTTTTCTTGCTTTCGCTGCTCGGCCTTCCCGTCACGGCTGGCTTCCTCGGCAAGTTCTATATCTTCAAAGCCGCGGTCGATTCGAACCTCATCTGGCTCGCCGTCGTCATGGCCATCAACAGCGTCATCGGCGCCTACTACTACATCCGGCTCATCGTAGTGATGTACATGCGCGAGCCCAGCGCCGAAATCGCTGCCACTGCGCCCGCTCGCTTTCCGTTGTCGGTCAACGTAGTGCTGGCCATCGCCGTCTTCGGCACCATATTCCTCGGCGTCCTCCCAAGCAAAACGCTGGCCTACCTGCTCCAGGCCGCTCTCATCAATAATCAATAATCAATAATCGATAGACCGCGGCTGACGGCTGATCGCCAAAGCCTTTTGCCCAGTTGGGCGAAACCTCATCGAAGTGCCGGTCGAGCGTATCGAGCGGCCGTCCGCTGATTGCGTCCTGCAACTCGCAATGCCCTCCTGAGTCGCCGTCAACAGTCCCACTGCAAAACGCCGCTTCCTTTCCGCCCTCTCAAAATCTCCAATCGTAAATCATCATGCCATCCCCGAGGCGCTGCCGGATCTTGCCGTCTTTCTAAGTCACGGAAGAGCGCGTGCCCAATTAAAAAGCCCGGAAGCTCTCGCCTCCGGGCCAAATCTAACAACAGCACTCAAATGAGATGCTTACCCAAGCTTGATGATGATCATCAGGAAAGTGAATAGCACCAGCGTTTCCACGAATGCCAAGCTGAGCAGCATTGGCGTGAAAATGCTCTTTGCGGCACCCGGGTTGCGCGCAATACCTTCGAGCGCTGCGGCGCCGATCTTCCCTTGGCCGAGGCCGCAGCCAAATGCTGCGATGCCCATGCCGAACGACGCACCGATCCAGAGCGCGGCGTGGCTTTCTCCGGGCGCTGGAGCGGTGCCCTGGGCAAACGCTGCGGGCGCCACAATCATCGCCACCACCAACACCAGCAACAGCATGCTCCACTTCTTCATCACTGCCTCCTTATGATTGCCGCCAGGAGGTGGTTTCCGGACACCGTGCAGCCGGACTCACACTGTAGCGACAAATTGCCGCCCAATCGCGACGGCAAATCCTGATCAATGTTCCTCTGCCGTTGCGAGTCCAAGGTAGGACGCAGGCAGTACGGTAAAGATAATCGTCTGCACAAAAGCCACGAGAAGATGCAGGGCAATGAATAGCAGCGGAATTAGGGCGGGAAACACTCCGACGATGAGTCCTGCCACAGCAGATTTCTCATAAACAGCTATGAACACCTGCGCGAGCAGCCCGAGAAATAAGGTGTAAATCATGTCGCTGGCAAATATGTTCGCATAGAGACGAACCGTCAGAGAAAGCAGGCGTGCCAGCGTACTGATGAGTTCAACCGGGAAGATCAGCCAGGCGATCCACCACTGCGTTCCCGCAGCAAATTGTCTGGCATAGTGCAGCGCGCCCAGATGGCGAATCCCTTGCCAGTTGAAATACAGAAATATGATGGAGGCGCAGGCCAGCGGCACGGTGACGTTGCCAGTTGGGGCGTCAAACCAAGGGAACAGGCTGAATAGGTTCGAAAACAGGATAAAGATGCTGATGGTGCCGATCAAATAGATATACGAGCGCGCATGCTGGCCGGCGCTTTCGTCCAGTATGTCGCGGATGCCCAATCGCATTGGATTGGTGATGAGAAGCTCGGCGACCTGTTGCATCGCCCCGGGCTTCTCGACGGATAGGCGCAGCCTGAGAATGAGCACAAAAACGGTTACCAGCAGGAGCACCAGGAATCCCATTACAATGTGTTGGGGAATGGGCAGGTCCGGTCTCTTCGGCTGGATGTGCAATGCCTCCAGGATCGTCAGGGCTATCGAACCGAAGTGATGGTTCACAAAGAGGGTAATCGGACTGATGTGCTCTTCCATCGCTCAAACGCCCCGCAGGGCTCAGCTCCTCACGGTACCGATTGCAAGACTTCCCACACGCTTGCCACGATAATGGCTGCGGCTATGGCGCACAGCCCCAAAACAATGCTCACAAGGGGAACGTGCAGATATTTAAAAATAACATACACCGAGAGGCCTATCAAGGCGTAGCGGGAGGCTGCCGCCAGATAGGTCGCCGCCCTTCCGCGCGGTTTTTCAACCCCAGCCTCGGCCGCGGCCGCTGATGTAAAGGCTTCCACGCCTCGCTTCAGCCAATGGAAATTTAACAAGCCGAGCCCAGAGCCAAGAACGAGACCCTCTGCCCAGTCCCAACGATGCAAAAACGAAGCAATAAGACCCGCGGTTATGCCGAAAATGGGGGTAAGGAGGGCGACTCGTCGGATGGTTCTTTCACCCAGAAAAGGGGCAGTAAGAGGCTCAGGGGGCGAGCTGGTCATCAGGAAGGGCCCTAGTCCTTCGGTCGCAGACGCCGAGAAATCTCCAGAATCCCGGCGGCAAAACCGAAGCAACCGAATACTGTCATCAACCACGGCCCGGTGTGCAGCCACTTGTCCAGAAAATAGCCGATAAATCCGCCGAGGGCGACGGCACCGACGAAGGTGAAGGGAAGCTCGAGACCAAGAACCGAATCTTGAACGAACTGCGCCGGCTTCTTGCCAGGTTGGTTCGGAGCGGAATTGTCGATCTTATTGTCCAAAGGCGTAGCGCGCCAGGCGCAGGAACGGTTCAGGATACATCCCCACCGCAAGCGACACAAACACAGCTGTGGTAAGCGCAATCGTCTGACCGCTGCTTATGGTCAGGGCGCCAAGTGCCGGTGCTTCGAGGGGCGCCGCTCCGTCAGCCGGCTTTTTCCAAGCGTACGCCGCGACGCGGCCATAGTAGTATACGCTCAGCAACGCATTGACGACCGCAAACGCCGCGAGTTCGGGATGCGGCGCCGCAAGCAGCGCTTTCACGATGTAATATTTCGCCAGGAATCCCGCGGTCGGCGGCACTCCCGCGAGCGACATCATAAAAACGAGAAGCAGCAAGGCCGCCCTGGGGCTGCGCCGGTACAAACCCTCTAGATCGACGAGTCTCGTCGAAGCCGCCCCGCGCTGCTGCAGCAAAGCCAAAATTCCAAACGCGCCGGCGGTCATGAATACATGCACACCCAAGTAATACATCATCCCGGTGAAACCCGCCTCATTCCCGGCCACCAGCCCAAGCAGAATGAATCCCGTCTGCGCGATGGACCCGTACGCCAGCAGCCGTTTCACACTGGTCTGCCACACGGCGGCAATGTTGCCCCACAGAAGCGATACGATCGCCGCCGCTCCCCACACGTGAATCCATTTTTCGTGCGCGAATATGAACAAAAAAGAAAAAAATCGAAGTAGCAGCGCGAAGCCCGCAGCCTTGGCAACGACGCTCAAGTAACCGGCAACCGGTGTTGCAGCCGAACCCCAGACGGCCGGCGCAAACCAATGAAGTGGTGCGACGTCGATTAAAAAGAACACTCCGACAATAAGCAAACCGAGCGCGAGCGGAGCAGGCCACGCTGTGAGCCCGCCGAACGCCACGCCATTATCCAAACGCGTCTCGAGGATCGCGCCCATCCGCCCGAGATTTGTCGTTTGATACAGCCTGTAAAGCACCAGAAAACCACCAGCCAACGCAAACGAGCTGCACGCCCATAGAAAGGCGTAACCTGGCAAAGGTCCCGTCCCGCGGTGGCCGCTCCGCGCAAACCCAGTGAACAGAAAGCAGCTCAGCGACATGATCTGCAACCCAAGAAACACAACGACGAGGTCGACACCCGAAACCATCAACATCATCCCCACACAGGCAAACAAAAGCAGAGCGTAATACGCCCCACGCCTTTCCTCCACGATTTCGAGATAGCGCACGGAAAGCAAAACGATGAGAGCCGTAGCGCCCAGAAAGAGCGCTGCAAAGTAAAGAAAGAACGGATCAATCAGAACGCTTTGATGCAGCCCCAGAAGTCCCGGCGACTCCGGATTCGCCGCGCGAAGCGCCTGCATCTTGCCGTGCTGCACATACAAGGTAAAACCGCTGAAAGCTGTCCCCGCCAGCGCGAGCAACGCGTTCCAATGCTCTTCGTTCGCTGCAAGCCACCGGTCAATCAACAAAATCCCGCAAGCAAAGAGTGCCAGCTCCATCTCCGGCAGAATGAGCGCGCCATCTCCGCTGAGAAATCCGCGCACCACGTTGAGTAAGGTATGAGTCATTCGGAAGGATTTTTTCGCCCGCAAAATCCAGGCCCCGCGCAAACCGGCGAAAGGGCCGCCATCGGCTCTACTTTTCGAACAGCAATTCTCCCGCGCGCTGCGTCGCCTTGACCACAGCCTTGATCAGCGTCACGCGCAGCTTGCCATCTTCCAGCTCCAAAATTCCGTCAATCGTGCAGCCCGCTGGCGTCGTTACCGAATCCTTTAGCAGCGCCGGATGATCGCCCGTCTCCAGCACCACGCTCGCCGCACCTTTCATCATCTGCGCCGCCAACAGCGTCGAAACGTCGCGCGGCAAGCCCACTTTCACACCGGCTTCCGCGAACGATTCCAAAATGATGTACGCAAACGCCGGACCGCTCGCCGAGAGCCCCGTTACCGCGTCCATATTCTTCTCATCAACGACCACGGTCCGTCCAACAGCGTCAAACATCGCCTGGGCCGTCTCCAAATGTTCTGCTCTCGCATGCGTTCCACGGCAAATCCCCGTCATGCCGCTGCCTACTCTCGAACAGGTGTTCGGCATCGCCCTGACCACCGGCACCTTCCCGCCGGCGCGCTGCTCGATATAACTCGTTGGCACCGAAGCCGCCACGGAGATCACCAGCATTTTCTCGTTCAACTCCGGCCCAATCTCCTTCAATACCTCGCCCACCACTTGCGGCTTCACTCCCAGTAGAACAATATCCGCGCCGCGGACTGCCGTACGATTATCCGTCGCGACGGCTACGCCAAGCTCCTTCGCCAGCGCCGCCGCCTTCTCGGCATGCTTCACGGTCGCCGTCACGCGCTTCGCCGAAAACAATCCCTGCTTCAGGTACGCCCGCAGCAAAATCCCGCCGAGCTTCCCCATCCCCAAAACCGCCAGCTTCTTGTCCGTAAGTTTTTGCGCCATAGTCCAAACATTGTTGACGTGAATAGCGATTCGGTCAACCGAAGAATCATCAAGCTGCAAGATTAAACTGGAAGGAATCGAAGAGGGTGACTCTAATCGTGCCGCGCCCCATGCAGCACGTGCACCGCATGCGGCAAAAGATGCGCCACCGCATCCAACGACTCTGCCGCGCCCTTAGGACTACCCGGCAAATTTACAATTAACGTTTTCGTTCGAACCGCCGCCACGCCCCGCGAAAGCACCGCCGTCGGCGTCAACTCCGCTCCCTTACGGCGCATCTCTTCCCCGATTCCCGGAACAATTCGATCCGCCACCGCCTCCGTCGACTCCGGCGTATTGTCGCGCGGCCCGATCCCCGTCCCGCCCGTCGTCAAAATCACGTCCACGCGCCCCGAGTCCGCCAGCTCCCGCAACTGCTCGCGAATATTCGCCGGATCATCCGAGACGCGCAGCACCGAAGTCACTTCCCAATTCAAACCCCGGCACATCGCGACCACGGCGGGACCGGAAACGTCCTCGCGCTCTCCTCGTGCAACCGTGTCGCTTATGGTGAGCACTGCGACGCGCATCAGCCGGGCTACTTCGTTTCCACAGGATCGCGATTGGCTTCGTCCATCAACCGCATCGCTTCCATCAACAGCCCAGTCGTATTCCGCGTCGTCGTCGTCCGCGTCGAAGCATTCGCCGCGTTGAAATCAATCTCAAACTCGCCCGCCGTCCAAAGCACCACGCGATAGACCGCGTCATCGCCTTCTACTTTTCCACTCTTCGCATCCCTGCATTGGCCGTTCGCAAAATAGAGCTCGCCCTGTTCGCCGTTGTGATTCACCACCAACCGGCAAGACTTCTGCCCCATCTCGAGCGACTGCATCAAATCGATCATGCTCATCTCTTCGAGCCGCCCTTGAATCACACCCGGCCGCGAAGCCCGCTTCTGCAACTTCTCCAAATGCAACCGGTCCACAACCTTCTTCGCAATCCTCACCAAATCCTTCACGAGAAACGGCTTTGTTACAAAATCCTCGACGCCATCTACAAGCGGCCGCAGCCGCTCTTCAATATCCGCCCGGCTCGCCATGAACAAAAACGGAATGTGCCGCGTTGCCTCGCGTCCATGGAGCTTCTCGAAAAGCTGCCGCCCATCGAGCCCCGGCATTTTGTAGTCGCAGAGAATCACGTCCGGCGGCGTGTCAATCACCTTCAGCAACGCATCGGCTCCATCGGAAGCTGTTTCCACCTCGCAATACGGCTCCATCCCCTTTACCACAAGGTCTCTCACCAGCGGATTGTCATCCGCCACAAGTAATTTCACTGTTTTTGCGCCGGCAGCGCTCATCGACCCCCGCTCCGAGCCGTTTTTTTCCGCGAATTCCTGTCCTTAGTCTCAGCTGCAGCGTTCACTTCACGCAAAAAATCCGCGCTCTTCCCGCCAGTCTTCTTGACGAGGACAATCCCGCCGATCTCCATCCTTTTATCCAATGCTTTGCACATGTCGTAGACCGTGAGGGCCGCAACGGTAACGGCGACAAGGGCTTCCATTTCCACCCCTGTCTGGGCTGTCGCCGTAACTTCGGAGCGAACTTCCACGCCATTTTGGCACAGCCGCGCAGTCACATCAATGTGCGTCAGCGGCAGTGGATGACAAAGAGGTATCCACTCCGCCGTCCTCTTCGCCGCTGCAATCCCCGCAATCCGCGCCACTTCCAAGGGGTTCCCCTTGGGGTTCTTCAACCGCCTCACCGCCCGCACCACCGCCGGGGCCATCTTCACAAACCCCTGCGCCACCGCTGTCCGTGTCGTCACCGTCTTTTCCGACACGTCCACCATCCTCACTTCGCCCCGCGCCCCAAAATGCGACAGCTTGGTCATATCCCCTTTTGAACTATCCACTCCTCAACCACAAAACAATGTTATGGACGCCCCGAGAGCACGTAGCTGACGCCTCGATTCCTCTTCCATTCATTCCTCTGCCCCGCCCTACTTTATAGGAGATCCCTGCGAAGCATCACTTCAACTCTCTCTCCCACTTCTATCTTTTCCCTCTCCATCGGCACCACCACAAAACAATTCGCCCGAGCCAGCGCCGACACGTCACCCGATCCCTGCCATTTCAAAACTCTCACTTCCCTCTCCGCCCCCTGCCCTTCCATCCGCGCCGGCAAAAAGTGCGTTACTCCCGGCTTCTCGTTCAAAACCTCCCCCAATCGCGCTTCCACAATCGGCAGCGCCCGCGCCTCCCCCCCACTCAACAAATCCACCGCCGGCGCCACAAACAACTCAAACGTCACCATCGTCGAAACAGGATTCCCCGGCAGCCCAAACATAAATTTCTCTCCGCACTTCCCAAACACCGCCGGCTTCCCCGGCCGTATCGCAACCGCCTCAAAATAAAATTCCGCCTCCATCTCCTTCAAAACCTTCTCCACCAAATCGTACTTCCCCATCGACACACCACCCGACAAAACCAGCAAATCCTCCTGCAATCCGCGCCGTATCTTCGAGGCCAAATCGTCCCCGCGGTCCATCGCGTTCCCCAACAAAACCGGCTTCCCGCCTGCCAACCGCACCTGGGCCGCCAACGACACACTATTACTATTCCGAATCTGAAATCGCCCCGGAATGCTGTCCACTGGCACAATCTCATCCCCGGTAGAAAGAATCGCCACTCGCGGCTTCGAAGCGCATTTCAACTCCGCCGCTCCAACCTGTGCCGCCAAAGCCAGCTCCGCGTAACCCAGCCGCATCCCCGGTGCCAGAAGCGTCTGCCCCGCCCGCGCCTCGCTGCCCCGCGGCACAAAATTCTGCCCCGCCATAGCATCGCGTTCGAACCGCACCTGATCCCCATCGCGCTTCGTGTGCTCGATCATCACCACTGCGTCCGCGCCTGAAGGCACCGCCGCACCCGTCATAATCTGCACGCAAGTTTCCGCCCACAATTCCTTTGTGACCCGGTCCCCCGCCTTAATCTCCCCCGTGCACTTCAGCGTCGCTCCGGCCTTCACATCCGCCGCAAACACCGCATACCCATCCCGTGTCGCCCGGTTAAACGGCGGATACTCACGGTCCGTCTTCACCTCCTGCGCCAACACAAATCCCAGCGCATCGCCCACGCGCACCTGCTCGGTAGCGCGCGGACCCTTCTTCTCGGTTAATTGTTCGATGACTTTCCGGCGTGCTTGCTCGTAGCTGAGCATCGATGTCTATTTCTCGAGGGCTTCTCTTGGTCTTCTCTGTCTTTTTCTTCTCTTCCTCTTCTTTTCTGTTCTCCTACAACCACCGCGCCAACAAGGTCCCCGCCGGCACAATCGTCGCATCCCGCTCCGGCCCCGTCGAAATCATCCCAATCTCTACCTGCAGAAAATCCCCAATAAACCGCAAATAATCCAAAGCCGCCTTCGGCAATTTCGCCCCATCCTTTACGCCATACGTCGTCTCGCACCACCCCGGCAAAGTTTTGTACTCCGGCACAACCTGCTCGTACTCCTCCGCCAAAGCCGGCATCTCTTTCAACTTTTTCCCTTTGTACGTATAACCCACGCACACCTGAATCTCCCGCTGGGTATCAAACACGTCCAATTTCGTCACCACCAGCGAATCAATCCCATTGATCATCTTCGCGTACTTCAACACCATCAAATCCAGCCACCCGCACCGACGCGCGCGCCCCGTCACCGCTCCAAACTCTTTCCCCCGCTCGCGCACTTCCTGCGCCTCCAACTCCGGCATCTCCGTCGGAAATGGCCCGCCACCGACGCGCGTCGTGTACGCCTTAGAAATTCCCAGAACGTTTTTGATCTTGGTAGGCGGCACACCCACACCGGTTGTCGCCCCTCCAGAAATCGCGCTAGAAGATGTCACATACGGATACGTCCCATGATCGATGTCCAGCATCGTGCCTTGCGCGCCCTCAAAAAGCACCGACTTCCCTTCATCCAGCGCGCGATTCACCAATTCCGCCGTATCGCAAATATACTCGCGAATCTTCTCGCCCAACTTCAGCGTGGCCTCCACCTCATGCGAAAAATCAATGTCCGCTCCATAAGCGCCCTTCGCCAACCGGTTTTTCTCCGCGACGACCCGCGCCGCCTTCTTCCGAAACAATTCCGGTTCCAGCAAATCGCACATCCGCAAGCCGCGACGCGCCATTTTGTCTTCGTAAGCCGGACCGATTCCCCGAGAAGTCGTCCCAATCTTGTCCGCGCCTCTCGCGCCTTCCGCAGCTTTATCCAACTCGCGATGATATGGAAAAATCAAATGCGCCCGATTGCTGATGTGCAACCGCCGCTTCACGTCAATCCCCGCCTTAGCCAAAGTCTCGATCTCCGCCACCAGCGCCGCCGGATCCACCACCACACCCGTTCCAATCACCGCCTGTTGCTTCGGCCGCAAAATCCCGCAAGGAATCAACTGCAGCACATACCGCTCCTTCCCAATAATGACGGTATGCCCCGCATTATGCCCGCCCGCCACGCGCGCAATAAAATCAAACGACCCGGCAAGGTAGTCCACCACCTTGCCCTTTCCCTCATCCCCCCACTGTGCCCCCACTACCACCACCGATTTCATTCAGTCGATCTCCTAAGTAGGACAGGCACTCCTGCCCGTTCTCTTTTCCCTCTTCTCAGCAACTCGAACCACACTTCATCGCCGTCGTATTCACATCGTCTTTACTGCGTTGGAAAGCACAAACTACGGCAGGTTGCTATCGTAAGCTCGCCTAGCCCTCAACGCAAGCGCGCGTCAGGCGCCCCCTTGGACCCGCTGTTTCATTGCATCGCGCACCAAGCCCGTTTATCCTGTGCGCTCACAGAGGAACTTCGTCTCCATGCGAACACTTTCGTTTTGCTTCTTACTCGCCTCTCTTGCGACAGCGCCAGCGGCCCTGGCCCAGGACCCGGTATCTGTCGATCCCGCCGATGTGAAAGTCGCCTTTGAAAACGACCAAATCCGTGTCTTGCATGCGCGCTACGCACCGCGCCAGAAAATCGCCATGCATTCGCATCCATCTCGTGTGGTCGTGTACATTACGGATATGCATGCGCTTGTGACTTCCGCCGACGGCAAAACAGAGGAACTGCGCACCAAAGCCGGCGAATCGCGATGGTCTGAGCCCGTGACTCATTCCGTCGAAAACCTCGAGGACGGGCCATTTGAGGTTGTTGAAGTCGAGCTGAAAAACGCCTCCGCTGCCGCGGTGCCCGTTCCCCCGCCTGGCCGCTCAATCACCGCCTTGCAGGAACCCGTTCCTGTCGATAAGGAACCGCACCATCACATTGTGCTGCAGAACCAGTACGTCCGCGTCCTCGACGTCCTATTCCCTGTCGGCGAAACTTCTCTGTTCCACACGCACAGCAACGACAACGTCGGCATTCCCATCAGCGGTGACAAAACGCAATCCCAGCCCCTCGGCGGCGAGTGGAGCGAAGTGCAGGACATCAAGCCCGGCGTCGCAGGTTTTCGCAAGGCTCGCGGGCAGGCTTACACACATCGCGTTCGCAGCGCCGGAAAACTTCCGTTTCACGTCATCGACGTCGAAATCTTTCCCTAATTTCAATGTTCACGCCATTCTGTAGACCGAGCTGCTTGGCGCTTCGTCGGGAATCCGAAGGGCCGCTTCCATACACTTAGTCAGACACGCCTGGACTTTCCTCTTCGCGCGCCTATTTTCCCAATTCCGCGTGCCGGAAACACGAAACCAAATGATCGTTCACCATCCCGGTCGCCTGCATAAACGCGTAGCAAATCGTCGACCCTACAAACCGAAACCCGCGCTTCTTTAAATCCTTGCTCATCGCATCCGATTCCACCGTCTTGGCGGGTAAGCTTTTGTGCGTCCTCCAAGCATTCTGCTTCGGTTTAACGCCCACAAATTGCCAAATATATTTGTCGAACGACCCAAACTCCTTCTGCACTTTCAAAAATGCCTGCGCGTTCGAAATCGCCGCCGCAATCTTCAACCGGTTCCGGATAATCCCCGCATCCTTCAAAAGGTCGCGCGCTTTCTTCTGGTCATATCTCGCCACTTTCCCTACATCGAACCCGTCAAACACCTCGCGATACCGCGCCCTCTTCCTCAAAACCGTATCCCAGCTCAAGCCTGCCTGCGCCCCCTCCAAAATCAACAACTCAAAGAACGCACGGTCATCGTGGAGAGGCACGCCCCACTCCACATCGTGATAAGGAATATTCAACTCACTCGTTGCCCAGTGACATCGCGCAATTTCTGAGCCCCTGCTCGAATCCGCCATCTCTCTCTCTCACTCCACCTGCACGGTCACATTCACGATGTGCCGTTCGTGGTCCGGCGTTGTATTCATCTTAACTTTCGATAAAGGCGTCAAGAAACCTTGCAGCGCCCCTGGTGCCTCTTTCGTGGTTACCGACACGCTGGCCCGCAGTGCGCCAAACAGGCCCACCCCGGGCGCATCCAGGGGACCGTGCACTGTTTAGAACCCAGTGCGAATCCATCCAACACTCTAGGCCAGACTGATAGAATGAATGATAATCGTATTTCCGCCGAGCAGCACCGGATCCGACACCAGCTCCTCTGTCCACCGGTCCTTACGCCGCTTTTCCGGCGTGAGCTTCGCCAGCAGCCGGATAAACGCCACCAGCGGCCAGTACAGCCACTGGTTCCCTTTTTTCCGGTCGCGGTAAACGCCCTGAATCGCAAACCGGTTCTTCTCGAGGTAATACCGCAGTTCATTGTAGCCAATCGGGTTAGCATGGACGGAAATCTCGTCTTTCCCCGCGCAATCGTAATGAATCTTGGCCTTGAACTGTTCTGAAAGCGGCTTGAAATGGGATGTGTAGCCGAACAGCAGCCACTTCAGCCGCTCCTCGATGTTCATGATATTCGGCACGCTGATAATCAAATGCCCGCCCGGCTTCAACAGCCGCCGGTACTCGCGAAACGCTTGTGGCGGCGAATCAATATGTTCCAGTCCGTCCAAAGAGGTAATGTAATCAAACGATTCCGACGCATACGGCAGCGTGCCTGCCAGATCGCCACGCTTGATCTCCACTCCATCCAGGCGGAAGAGTTCCGAATACAAGTCGCAGCAGCGCACGTCAAAACCTTCCGCCACCAAATCCTCTGCCAGCGCGCCCTCTCCCGTGGGACAGTCCAGAATCCTTCCACGCGGCAGCGGCTTCAAAATCTTCAGCACCGTTTCGTGCAGCCCGGGCCGCGAGATGGGCATCGGCCCGCGTTCTCCGGCAAGCATCGGAGGATGGTCGGCAGGTTTTACTTGGCGAGTTGCTGTTGTCTCGGCTGTAGCCAATCTGTTCTCCTTAAATGCAAAGCCCGCGCAAAAAAGAAAGGGCATGCCGCACTTAACTGTACGACATGCCCCGCCAATCTTTCTATCTTTTTGCCGCCTTCGGCGCGCCAAAACCTCCGATGGACCGGGCGGCGATTTAGGCGATATGCCGGTCGAGCGCCTTGGTGATCTGGTCTTTGGGCACGGCGCCCACAATCTGTTCGACCACCTGCCCGTTCTTGAACACGAGCAATGTCGGGATTCCGCGAATGTTGTAGCGCCCCGCAGAGTTCATCGCTTCATCGACGTTCAGCTTCATCACCTTGAGTTTGCCCGCATAATCATGCGCAATCTCGGCAACCGTCGGTGCAAGCATGTGGCAGGGACGGCACCATTCCGCCCAGAAATCCACCATCACCGGCTGCGTGCTGCTAGCCGTCAGCACTTCGGCTTCAAAATTTCCATCCGTCACTGCCTGAATGCTGCTTGTTGTCCCTGCTTGGGTATTTTCAGCCATGTTGTTTGTCCTCAACAGCTTGCCGGTAGGCCGCTGTTTTGCTCTCCTTCGTCAGTTCAATTAGATGTTGTAACGGACATTTGGTTTCGCCCCGCTTGCCCAGCGCCTCGAAGGGTCAAAGCCGCTTCATATACTTTCGCATACTCCGCCGCCGGCCCCTTCCAGGAAAAATCCTTCGCCATTCCGTTCAATTGGATGCGCCGCCAGATGCGCTCATCGGTCGAATGGTGCAAAGCTTGCCGAATCGCGTACATCATGGCCGCGCCGGAATATTCCGCAAACTTGAAGCCCGTTCCCGTGCCGTGCTCCAGATCGAACGGCTCGACTGTATCATCGAGTCCGCCGGTCGCGCGCACAATCGGCACCGTACCATACTTCAAGCTGTAGATCTGATTCAACCCGCAGGGCTCGTAGCGCGAGGGCATCAGAAACATGTCCGCGCCGGCTTCGATTTTATGCGCGATCTCATTGTCGTAAGCGATTTTCACGCCGACTCGCCCGGGAAATGTATTGGCCATCGCTTGAAACAGTTCTTCATACCTGCGATCGCCGGATCCCAGCACCACGAGCGAGAGATCCTCTTTCATCAATTCGTAGGCTTTCTCCGCGATAAGATCGAAGCCCTTCTGATCCGCGAAGCGCGACACAATGCCAATCACGGGGCGTGCCGCGTGCTCCGGCGCAATACCAAACAATTCCAGCAAGGCCTGTTTGCAGACGTGCTTTCCGCCCATATCCTTGGCGGAATATTTCATGGCAATCAGTTTGTCTTTTTCCGGACTCCACGCCGAATAATCGACACCGTTGAGAATTCCAACCATGCGGTCGGCGCGGCCTCGCACCACGCCGTCCAGTCCATATCCAAAATCTGGCGTCTGAATTTCTTGCGCGTACCTCTTGCTTACGGTGGTCAGAAAATCGGAGTAAACCAATCCGCCTTTCAACAAATTCACGTTGCCATAAAATTCCAAGCCGGCCGGATTGTAGACGGCTCGCGGAATGCCCGCGCGTTCGAGGACGTCGGCTTTGAAAAGCCCGTGATAACCCATGTTGTGAATCGTGAACACCACGGGGAGGCCTTTCACCAGCGGGTCGTCGCCATACGAAGTGCGCAGCAGAACCGGCACGAGCGCCGTCTGCCAGTCGTGGCAATGAATCACGTCCGCGGGCCAGACGTGTTTCGCGATTTCAATCGCCGCGCGGCAAAATTCGCTGAAGCGTTCAGCGTTGTCCGGAAAATCTCCGGCGCTCGTGCCGTAAAAGCCGTCGCGATCGAAATACGCCGGATCGTCCACGAAAAAATAGCGCACTCCGGAAATTTGCGTGCCATCCGCAATCGCCGGAAATCGCAGGCGATTCGCCATCGGAATCGTCAGGCTAGGCATCACCACGGCGCTCGCCTTGGTGCCGCGATAGCGTGGCAAAACCACGGCCACTTCGTGGCCCTGCGCCACCAAAGCTTTCGGCAGCGCCTCGACGACGTCCGCCAGGCCGCCAGTCTTCGAGAACGGCAGCCCCTCCGATGCGACAAAAAGAATTCTCACTTTTTTCTCTTTACTCGATTCCTTGGGCGCTTTTCGCGTCCTTCTCTTCTTCGGCGCATTCACATCCATGATGGCCTAAGGCGCATTCATTTTACGCTACTGGAGCCGATTCCGGGCGTCAAGACACAACCGCTCGGCCAGAACTCTGCGGCGCTCTTCCTGCTACACTTTCGGCGCATGGCTCGTCAACGACTTGGCCAACATTTTCTTGCGGACGCCGACTGGCGCGAACAGATCGCGCGAGCCATCGGCGTTTCGCCGCACTCGACGCTGCGGCCTTCGCCCCCAGGCTATGCGCCCGCTCGACCGTATTGCTGGCTCGAAATCGGCGCGGGCCACGGTGAGATGACCGAGCACCTGTTGTCGACTGGAGCCGCGGTTTGTGCCGTCGAACTCGACGCACCGCTCGCAGCGCGCCTAGAAGGGCTTGCGAAGAAATTTCCGAACCTTACGGTGGTTCACGGCGATGTTCTGGAAACTGATCTCGCCGCACTGGCTGCCGGCCGCCGCATTCGTCTGTACGGCAATTTGCCGTATTACATCACGTCGCCGATTCTTCACCATTTTTTTACGTTCGCGGATTTGATCGATGAGATTCACATCGTCATCCAGGAAGATGTCGCGCTGCGTCTCGCCGCGAAGCCCGAAACAAAGCAATACGGCTACCTCTCCGTCGTCACACAACTCTACACGCGCCCGGAATTAGTCCTGCGCATACCGGGTAGTGCCTTCAGTCCCCCGCCGGAAGTCGGTTCTGCCCTGGTTACGCTTCGTCTTCCCGGCGAACGCGCAAAGCTCAAGCTCCGCGACGAAATGGCCTTCCTGGATTTCGTGAAATTGTGTTTCGCGCAGAAGCGCAAAACGCTGGTCAATAATCTGCGCGCGTTGGCGAAGCCGGATTTCGTCCGCAAAGCCCTCGCGGCGCAGAGCGTGCGCCCGGACGCCCGCGCCGAACAACTCTCTGTCGCGCAATTCGCCGCGCTTCAAGACTCCTTAGCCGCTTCGCGCTAACTTTTCTCGCCTTCCTTCTTCTGCGCGGCGATCAAGCGGTCGGGATAGTCGCTCATGATTCCGTCCACGCCAGCGGCCATCAGCAGCCGGATATGCGCCGGATGGTTTACCGTCCAGCACACGACTTGCAAATCGCGTTTGCGGGCTTGCTCGATCATGGACGGCGTCACCAGATCGCCGCGCACCACAATCTGCCGCGCGCCCACATCCACGGCGGATTTCAGAGGATCGGCAATCTGCCCGTCATACAACGCCCCGGTCATGAGCGTGGGTTCAATCTTGCGCAAACTAGCCAGAATTCCGTGGTCAAAGGAAATGACCACGACGCGCGCCGCTTCTCCCGATTCCCGCAGCGCGCCGATCAGCGCATGTTCCCCGCCCCAGGAGCCGCTGGGCTTCAGCTCCAAATAAAATACGACATCATTTTTCTTGGAGAATTCCAGAATTTCCTCGAGAGTCGGAATACGTTCCCCGGCGTACTCACTCCCGAACCACGAACCCGCGTCCAGCCGCCGCAGTGCGGCGAGCGTCTGATCGTGCACCTTGCCCTGACCGTTGGTAGTGCGATCCACGGCGTCATCATGGATGGCCACAAACCGGGCGTCGCGCGAGAGCTGCAAATCCGTCTCGATAAAAGTGGCGCCCAAGGCGACTGCCTTCTTGAACGAGGCCAGTGTATTTTCCGGCGCGTGCCCCGAAGCCCCGCGATGGCCGATGATCAACAATTCAGTGCGCTCCTTCGAGGAACCGCCATCCGGGGAAACGCCCGTCATCCCGAGGATCTCGGGAGGCTCACCCAACGACAGGGAGGGTCCGATTTGTATGCTACCACCCCCATACAGTCAAATCCGTATGCGCCTAACTGCCTGCATCTTGAATCTAACGTTTAAATGCTGTCGAATCTCGTCTCAGGAGGGAACATGAGAAAAGAATTCCGGGCCCTGCTTGTAGCGGTGTTAATGTCGGCCCAGCTGGCCGTTTTGCCCAATGGTCAAGCATCTCCAAGGCCTCGATCCGAGAACCAAAATGAGCCCAAGTCGCAGCAGGCACTCATGAAGGAGGTACGTCATGTGCTCGTCATGCTGCCGTACTACTCGGTGTTCGACAATCTCGCTTACCGGGTGGAAGGCGACAAAGTCATTCTGGAAGGGCAAGTCGTTCGTCCGAGCATCAAATCCGACGCGGAAGCCGCAGTGAAAAGCGTTTCGGGCGTGAGCTCGGTCGTCAACAACATTGAAGTGCTTCCTCCCGCGGCGATGGACGACCAACTTCGCCGGGCGCTGTACCGCGCCATCTATGGTGATCCGGCTCTATCGCGCTACGGATTTTCTGCAGTGGCCTCCATTCATATCATCGTGAAAAACGGAAACGTCACGCTGGAAGGCGTGGTTGACAACGAGGCGGATAAAAACCTTGCGAATCTTCGAGCCAATGGAGTTCCAAATGTATTTTCAGTGAAGAACAATCTGCAAGTCGAAGGCGGCGGAAAATAAAGCGTAAGCGCGCGGCTGAGACTGCGCGCGGCCTTCCTGTTTTGCTAAGCATCGGAAATCGGGGGAAGTTGCACATCCCTGGTGTGAACTTTTGTATCGTTAGTTGCCATTGTAAATTACCCAACTATCCGGGCCTCCGGGCAAGGCGGCTAACTGCCTGAAGGCATGGCGTTTACAAGGCTGGCAGAAATTGCCAGTGGCCTTTGAATTGCCCTTCTCTAAGATCAACTTAATCCCGCTCGAATGCCTATTCGCGAGGTTTACGAAAAATATGGCGACAGCAACCGCAAAACTGAATCCGGCGACCGCACCGCTAGCCTTCTCGAATCGCATCGTGTGCGTTAACGCTGCGCCGGAAGAGTTTGACTTGGCGAGCGGCTTGCCAGCAGGGTTTCTTGAGTTTTTGGCGCCGCTCCATGCCGCGCTCACGCTGCGGCAGCGGGCCCTCGTTGCGCGGCGCGAACGTGCTCTCGCCGATGCACATGCCGGGAAGCTGCCAAACTACTTGCCGCCGTCGGTGGCCACTACGAATTCCTGGCGTATCGAGCTTCCCGCATGGTGTGCCGACCAGCGAAACCAAATGACCGGGCCTGCAGATGAGGCCGAACTCGTCGTGAAGATGCTGAATTCCGGAGCGCCTGGTGTGATGCTGGATTTGGAAGACTCTAACGCGAATACGTGGGAACACACGATTTGCGGCATCGAAAATATTCTCGATGCGCTGGCGGGACGGCTAACGTATTACGACAAGAAGCGCGATAAGACTGTTGCCATTTCGCCGAGCAATACAGTGATTTTCACACGGCCGCGCGGTTTGCACATTCACCAAGCGGGAATTCTTGACGGCGAACTTCTGCCGGCCTCGCTCTTCGACGTTGCCATGGTCGCGTATCAAGTGGATTTCAGCACGCTAAAGCATCCGCTGTGCTTCTACATTCCGAAATCCGAATCGGCCGATGAGGCGCTGTGGTGGCGCGATCTTTTCCAGATGATTGCGCGCGCAAAAGGTCTTCCGGCGGGCACGATCAAGTGCATGGCGCTGGTGGAGTCGCATCCGCTGGCATATCAGATGGAAGAATTCGCCTGGAATCTTCGGGAGCACATTCTGGGATTGAATCTTGGGCGGTGGGATTACATGGCCAGCTTGATCCATTTCAACCTGGAAAATCCGGAATGGGTGCTGCCGGATCGCAACACGATTCCGCATAACGTGGCGTTTTTCCAAAACTTGCGCGAGCTGATGCCGGAGGTCTGCCACAAGCACGGCATGCTGGCGATCGGAGGGATGACCGCGCTCTATCCGAGCCGCGAAGATGCGGAGCTGAATGAGCGGGCTTTGAAAGCGCTCGCGGAGGACAAGAAGAACGAATCGAATTCCTTGATGGACGGCGCATGGACCGGCCATCCGGATCAGAACGCGATTGCCGTTGCGCAATTTCCCGAGCCCAATCAGCTCAGTGCCCGCCCAGCAAACCGCGAGACGCATCCGAATTTACGGCCGCTACCGACGGGCGTGGGCAAACGAACGCTTGCCGGAACGCGAGCGGCGATCCGGACGGTGATTCGCTATCGCAACGGCGTTTTGAATGGAAAAGGCGCGAGCCTGCTGGATGGCTACATGGAAGATCTGGCGACAGATCGCATCTATCGGCTGATGATCGCGCAGCGTCTGAATCATTCGGACAGCGTGGAGATTCTGGACGAAAGCGGCACGCCTGTGCGGCACACGCCGGAATTCATCAGCAAGCTTTTTAACGAAGAGCTCGAGCGGCTGCTCGGCGAGCCGGCGAGTGTAAAGAACCCGCAAGCTGCGGCTTCCCTCCGCGAAGCGCGCACTTTGAGCGAGGAAATGATCCGGCGGCACGAATTCAATCCGGCCTAGCACCTGGTTTCTGATCGGTCACAACCCGGCAATGAGGGCCGCGACTTTTCGCAAGGAGATACGCATGTCATCAAACGAAAAAAACTTGGCCAGCGGAAAGACGAATCCTTCGCACGGGGACTGGCACACGAATCCGCGGTGGGCGGGCATCACGCGTCCGTATTCGTACGATGACGTGCTGCGGCTGCGCGGGACGATTCAGATCGAGTACACGCTGGCGCGGCTTGGCGCGGAGCGGTTGTGGAATTTGATGCACAGCGACGCGTATGTTCCGGCGCTGGGCGCGATCACCGGGAACCAGGCGATTGAAATGGTGCAAGCGGGGCTCAAAGCGATTTACGGTTCGGGTTGGCAAGTGGCAGCGGATGGAAATACTGCCGGCGATGTCTATCCCGACCAGAGTTTGTACCCGTGCGATTCCGCGCCGAATCTAGTGAAGCGCATCAACCGCGCGCTGCTGCGCGCGGACCAGATCGAATCCGCGGAACGGAAGCCGAGCGGAACATATTGGTTTGCGCCGATCGTGGCGGACGCGGAGGCAGGATTCGGCGGTTCGCTGAATGCGTATGAGTTGATGAAAGCCATGATCGAAGCGGGCGCGGCTGGCGTTCACTTTGAGGATCAACTTTCTTCGGCGAAGAAATGCGGGCACCTGGGCGGGAAAGTGGTTGTGCCGACGCGGGAGTTCATCGAGAAACTGACGGCGGCGCGGCTGGCAGCGGACGTTTGCGGAGTGCCCACGATTTTGATCGCGCGCACGGATGCGAATTCGGCGGGGTTGCTATTGTCGGATGCCGATCCGCGCGACCGCGAATTTATTCATTGCGAGCGCACGCCGGAAGGTTTTTATCAATTCCGTGGCGGGATCGACGCGGCGATTGCGCGCGGCCTTGCGTACGCGCCTTATGCAGACGTGCTGTGGTGCGAAACGTCGACGCCGGATCTGGGCGAAGCGCGGAAATTCGCGCAAGCGATTCACGCCAAGTTTCCCGGGAAGCTGTTGGCGTATAACTGTTCGCCGTCGTTCAACTGGAAGAAAAAGCTGGACGATGTGACAATCGCCAATTTCCAGCAAGAGCTGGGAAAAATGGGCTACAAATTCCAGTTCGTCACGCTGGCCGGTTTCCATGCGCTGAACATGTCGATGTTCCATTTGGCGCGCGGCTACGCACAGGCGGGCATGACGGCCTACTCGAAGCTGCAGCAGGAAGAGTTCGCCGCACAGGAGCTGGGCTATCGGGCCGTGACGCACCAGCGGTTCGTCGGCACGGGTTACTTCGACGAAATTGCACAGGTGGTTTCCGGCGGCGCGTCATCGACGACGGCACTGGCCGGCTCTACGGAGGCCGCGCAATTCCATGTTGGTGACGACGGGCACGGCGCACACGTGACCGCGAAGTCTGGCTTGCCAGCCGCCTAGATTTTGCTAGCTTGTTTCGTTCCGTCAGAAGTACGCGAAAAGGGGCCTCGCGGGGCCCCTTTTCGCATATTGAGGTGCGGCTTCTATCTTGAAACGCTAAAGGCGTTAGTTTGTGCCGCCAGTATTTGCGCCCTGAGAGGCGCCTACGTTCGTCGCTTGGTCCATATTTAGATCGTATCTTTCACCGCTGAAGAAAACCTGCACCAAGGACTTGCTGCCGTCGGCAGCTGTCTTAATCAAGTAGCCGTCTTGGGAATTCGGAACGCTTTCGGGAACGACATGCGCGGACAAGCTGGCGACAGTTTCCTTGCCCTTAAGAACATTTACCGTCACGTCGGGACCAGTTCCACTCCATTCAAGTTTGTAGTCGCCGGCAGCCAATTGCTTGCCCTCGATTGTGACGTTTTCATTTAGGTGTAGCGATTTTTTGTTGGTGTTTCCTGCAAGCACACTAACGGAAAACACCAACGAACTTCCGAGCAACAGCGCGGAAAGCCTCGACACTTTCATATACAACTCCCTCTGGTCTTCTCCCTGAGCCGATACGCCACAAAAGGCGCTCCTACTCGCGGAGGCAAACGATTTTTTACTCCACTCAATTCGATGGACCGCGAGCCGAAGAGGTTTCACGGTTTTCTAAAAAACTTCGGATTTATTTGTGGCCACATTGTCTGCTGCAGGTGCTTTTCTGAAATGCCGGCGCGCGCCGGCCCGTGAGCCCTCAAGTCCAGGCTTCCCATATTGGGCGAGTTTATGCAGCGAGAGAAGAGAGGGACCCTCACACCGGCCCCTCTCTTCTCCATCGGATCATCACGAATTCCAAAACGGTAGAATCGTTAGTTCGTGCCGGTTGTTGCGCCGGGAGTGCTGCTTGCCGCCGAGGCTTCGCCGATTTGCAGGTCGTATTTGTCTCCAGAGAAGAAGAGCGTCGTGAGTGAGCGGCTGCCGTCTTTTGCGGCCGTGGCTGAATAGCCGTCTTGTTTATTCGCGGCTGGCACAGAAACGACCCGCGCCGAAACGCTGGCAACGGTTTCCTTGCCTTTGAGAATATTCACTTTCACATCGGGGCCGGTGCCGCTCCATTCGAACTTGTAGTCGCCCGCTGGCAAAGGCTTGCCCTCGACAGTGACGCTGGTATCGAAATGAAGCGATTTCTTGCTGCCATTTCCGGCGAAAGCGCTGGCGGTAAACAACAGCGAAGTGCCGGCCAACAGAGTGAAGAGCTTCTTGACTTTCATGTGCAACTCCCTTTTATTTTCTCCAGGCCTGGGGCGCGAAAAAGATCACCCCGTCCCGTGGAGGATTTTGGCCTACTAATTCGATTAATTAGATGGTTCGGAGCCGCCGCCGTTAGGCCTCCAGTGGCCGCAAAGTTTGCTTTGGAAGTAGAAAATAATTTCATGGTCAAAAGCGGATAGCTCCAGGTTCTGGTGTTGCTGTAAGTTGAGGCTGAGATAGAGAACGCCATCGCAGCAAAGAGAAATGGGCATGGCAGCTCTGAACTCATCGAGTGAACTTATGAATGCGATTGAAGAGAGAGTTCATGGCCTGGATTGGGCGGCGGCCGAGGAATCGCTCTCCGCGCGCGGGTATGCGCTAACGGCTCCGTTGCTCGCGGCGGAAGAGTGCGCGGAACTGGTTGCGCTTTATAAGGATGAGAAACGATTTCGCAGCCACATCGTGATGGAGCGGTATCGCTTCGGCGTGGGCGATTACAAATATTTTGAAAATCCGTTGCCGCGGCTGGTCGCGAGTCTTCGTACGGCGGCCTATCCGTATCTGGCAAAGGTGGCGAATCGCTGGGCCGGGGCGTTTGGAGAGTCGGCCGCGAAATATCCATCGGAGCACACTGCTTTTTTAAAGGAGTGTCACAAAACCGGGCAGAAAAATCCGACGCCGCTGATGCTTCATTATGAAGCGGGAGGCTACAACTGTTTGCATCAGGATTTGTACGGCGATGTGAGTTTTCCTTTGCAGATGGTGCTTCTGTTGGGGCAAGCGGGGCGCGATTGGGAGGGCGGCGAATTCATTTTGGTGGAGCAGCAGCCGCGCGCGCAATCGAAGGCTGAAGTGGTGCACGGAAATCAAGGGCAGGCCATCCTTTTCACGACACGATACCGGCCCGTGAAAGGTGCGCGCGGCTATTACCGAGTGAATTTGCGGCACGGCGTAAGCAGGGTCCACAGCGGGACGCGGTACACTTTGGGGATCATCTTCCACGACGCAAAATGAGATTCTGAACGCGAACGATTAGGGCTTGGATGTAGGCGGAAATATCTCCCCTTCCTAGGCACACTCCATCACTGCCACCTCGTATTTTTGGGCACGAAGCGCTCAGCGCGTGCCTCGACGCACGTCTGCGCCGCGATATAATTTCTGTCATGCATACTAACCAACTCTTTCACAAATTGCGTTTGCTTGGGATTCTCGGCGCGCTTTTCGCCGCGCCGCTACTTGCTCAAGATGCAGGCTGGCAACATGAACTGACTACCTGGCGTTCGCAACACGTCGCAGACCTTTTGAAGCCCGCGGGCTGGCTCTCGCTCACTGGGCTCGAGTGGCTGCAGCCCGGCGACAATTCTTTTGGAACGGCGGCCGACAACAAGATTCGCCTTGCAGGTACCGGCTCGGCGCACATGGGAATACTTCGCCTGGAAGCCAACAGCGTCCGGCTTATTGCACCTGCAGGCGGTTTCCCCGAGGATATGCGCGTGGCGGATGCTCCGGCGCAGGCTCAGGTTCTGCCAGTGGAAGCGGACAATGACAAAAATGCTCCGCATCTCACCATTGGCACGCTGAATATGTATGTCATCCGGCGCGAAGACAAGTACGCACTGCGAGTCAAGGATTCGAAGTCGCCGACGCTCGTCGCCTTTCACGGATTGAACTGGTACGAACCGGATGCGAAATATCGCGTGAAGGCGAAATGGATTCCTTACACTCCGGCGAAGTCCGTCACGCTGGCGACGCTGGCAGGGACAACCTATGCTCAGCCCGTTCCAGGTGCTGCGGAATTCGTTCTGGAAGGTAAAACATATCGGCTGGAACCGGTTCTGGAAGATCCAGCTGCGCCACAGCTTTTCTTCATTCTGCGCGACGCCACCAGCGCAACCACAACCTACAAGGCGTGCAGATTTCTTTACACCGTCCTGCCGAGCCATGGCCTCGATAAGCCCGGCGAGCTTGTGCTGGATTTGAATCGGCTGGAAAATCCTCCGTGCGCTTACACTCCTTTTGCCACTTGCCCGTTGCCGCCACCGCAGAACCGGTTGGCGATCGCTTTGCCGGTCGGCGAAAAACGGTACCACGAGTGAGCGATCGAACGCTTCGGCGAGAAGCCAAAAACGGTGAGGGCAGGGCCCTGCGAGGCTCGGGGAAAACCTGCTGTGCATCCAGGAAGCAGGTTTTGCCTTGTGCCTGCACGTGATGGCCGGGACTTTCTGCCGATTTTTCGTTCCTGCTTGGAATTCTGCGGCGTTCTGCGTGACAATTAAGGATGCGCGCACAACATGAATCCCCCTGATGCCAGAGCACTCGCAAGAAAGAACGACGACGCGGCGGCCCGCGAGAAAGTGATTGCGCTTCGCTTGGCGCTTCTGCGCGTCCACAAGACGCTGCTCGATATGGAGCGCCGCGAATACGAACGCGCCAACGGGAAAGTTACGGTGGGAGAACTCTTTCGCCTGGTAATCGACCACCAGCAATTTGGCTGGCTTCACAACATTTCCGAGTTTGTCGTGCGGCTGGATGAAACTCTTGCGGGAGAAGCCCCGGTTACGGCGGATGATGTGCGGACAGCCTTTTCTCTGGCTCGCAAGATGTTTGCTCCTTCTGAATCGGGCGACGCGTTTCAAAAAAAATACTTTGACGCCATTCAGATGGATCCCGCCGTGGTGATCGATCATGCGGAGCTCGCGCGGCTTTTCAATAACGAGCCACCCGACGTAAGCTCGTCGTAGCCGTGGAACGCCCGCCATTCAAACTTCGTCGCCTCACTCGAAAGGAACTTCCCTTCGACACGCTGGAGCTGGCGCGATTTCTCATCGGCAAGATTGTTGTCCACGACCTGCCCGAGGGGCGGCTCAGCGGCCGCATCGTAGAGGCGGAAGGCTATCCTCCGGGCGATCCTGCCGGCCATCATTTTCGGGGCCCTACACCTCGCAACCATTCTCTGTTTCTCCGCCACGGCCATGTATACGTCTACTTCAATTACGGCATGCACTTTATGTTGAATATCTCCAGCGAACGCGCCGGTGTTGGCGGAGGCGTTTTGATTCGTGCCCTGGAGCCTCTCGAAGGAATCGAGCTGATGCAGCGTCACAGGAAAAGCACGGGTCTCGTAGATCTTACGCGCGGTCCTGGACGGCTTGCCTCGGCGCTGCGGATCGATCGCCGTCTGGATGGGCTTGATCTTTTTGCACACGGACCGTTGTGGCTGGGTGTGCGCTCGCGCGATAATCGCGCCAAAAAAGCTGCGGCCGACGTGCCGCCAATTGCCGCAACTGTTCGCATCGGCATTACCCGCGCGGCCGAGAAACCGTTTCGCTTCTATGAACGCGGCAACCCCTTCGTCAGCGGTCCAAAGCGGCTGCTGCTTCCTGCGTAGCAGGAGACGGCGCGTTGGCCAAGCAGAAATTGCGCTAGCCCCAGCAGAACTCTGGCCTCACAAAATTTTGATTCAACTCAGAAGATTTGGCGGATGCACCCGCGCTAATCGCCGCAAGCGTATTCGGCTTGGCCACTCATGGGGAGGAATTCTTCGGCGCGCTCCGTCTTCGCGGGATTTGCTGCGCGCAGAGGCACTATGTTGGAAACGGCGCGCCGCTGCTTCTGCCTCATATTGTCGCGAAGGCTTTCGCGCAGCCTTCTATGCGCACGGAAGAGCCGCAAGCGCACGGCCACCGTCGAAATACCTAGCCGCGCAGCCACTTCGTGAGTCGAATATTGCAAGACGTCGCGTAAGAGACAAACTTGGCGCAAGTCGGGCGCGAGGCGGGCGATGGCGCCGGCGATGAGCACACGCTGCTCGCGGCGCGCATAGCGTTCCTCGGGGTTATCGGTCCGCGCCGGCAACCGGGTGCCGAGGGTTTCTTCGGGGACTATCCCGGGTTCCTCCAACGAAACATACTTCCCTTCGCGCCGCTGCCGGATCAGGTCGATCGAAGCGTTCGTGGTGATGCGCGAAACCCAGGCGTGGAGATCGTCCTTGCCCTCATCCTGCTGTCCGGCGAACTGGCTCAGGCGCGAGAAGGCTTTCAGGAGGGCTTCCTGACGGGCGTCTTCGGCGTCGGCGGCGTTGCCGGTCAGCCGCAGCGCTCGGCGGTAGAGCCCAGGGCCGTACGGCAGCACCATTTCGGCAAAGGCCTCGCCGTTACCGAGCCGTGCGTCCGCCAAGACCTTTTGCTTGGCTTGCCTTGCGGCACGCAGCCTCTCGGCACTTCCCGATTCAAAGTTGTAGGCGTCTAAGACTACGCTTGCAGCGCTCATAACAAGGAGCGGAGTCGCATCCGGAGCGCCACGCGGCTACCTGGCTATGAGATTGAAAACAAGGGAGTAATTTTGGGAGCGAGCGACCAGTGCGTGCGATGGACCGTCCGATTGTGGGACGCAGCGTCGCGTTTCCGGTCACTTGAGCCGTGCACTTGGATGGGCGACCAGCCCGGGAACAGATACCAGGACTCGGACGGCGTGGGGCAGAAAGCGTGGCTATTGGGCGGAGCGGCCTTTCGCTCCAGGCGCCAGATTTTCGTAGACTTTGCCGCCCTTCATGACGAAAAGAACGCGGCGGGCGGCGGTGAAGTCGCGAAGAGGGTCGCCGTCAAAAGCAATGATGTCCGCCTCCATAGCGGGGGCGATCGCGCCGATTTTATCCTTCAGGCCGAGTGAGGCGGCGGAGATGCTGGTAGCCGACATGATGGCCGCCATGGGGTCCTGGCCGCCATCGCGCACGCGAACGATGAATTCTTCCGCGTTGCGTCCGTGCGCGCCGGCGACGGCATCGGTGCCGTAAACAATTTTCAGGTCTTTGTGCTTGAGCGCCTTCTTGAAGGTGTCGAGAACGATGGCGATGCCCTTTTCCATGAAGGCGAAGCCTTGCTCGTTGTAGTTGCCGATGCCCAGGAATTTTTCTTTGTTTTCGAGATAGTTCTGCAAGACGAGGCCGATGTTTGGGTCGTAGTAGGTGCCGCGCTGCGCCATGAGTGCGAAGACGTCGTCGGTGACGTACGCACCGTGTTCAATCGATGTGCAGCCCGCCAGCGTGGCGGCTTTCGCGGACTCAGCGGAGTGCGCGTGAACGATAGTGCGCAGGCCGAGCGACTTGGCTTCACTGCACGCTGCGGCAAGCTGCTCGTCGGTCATCGTTTGCGTACCGCCTTCACGAATGCTTTTTGAGGCGAAGAGTTTAATGAAATCGGCGCCCTGCTGTTTTCTTTCGCGGACCAACTCGCGCAGTTTTTCCGGCGGGCCGCTTTTTTCGTCGAGAGGTTCGAGCGACGTGAGCAAGCGCGGGCCAGGGATCGTGCCGCGAGCGATGGCTTCGCGGAGGTCCTTGTCTTCGGACGAGCCCGGGCTTTGGATAGTGGTGAAGCCGGCATTAAGCGTGAGGACGGCGTTGTCTGCGGCGTGAAGCATGGCGCGGACGGGTGGCTCGTCTTTTCCGGCGAGTCGGCCGTTATCGAAGTGCCAGAAAATGTGCGCATGCGTGTCAATCCACCCGGGAGTGACCGTCAACCCAGTGAGATCGTAAGTGATCGCCCCGGCCGGTCGATCGCCGCCGATACGCGCGATTTTGCCTGCTTCGACGACAATGATGGTGTTGCGCAGCACCTGACCTGTGCCGTCGAGAATCACGGTAGCTTTCAAAACAATTGGGTGTTCCTGGGCGGCGACACTTCCTGTTGCGAGCGGAGTTGCAATAAACGCTGCGGCAAGGGCAAATAGCGAGAATCTCGGCATCTCGACTCCTCAGCTTCTACAGCTGGACATCTTACATCCTGATCGGAGAATTGTATCGGCGCCGGTTTTGACTCTCCGTGATTGGAGAGACTCTAGAGTTGCGGATTTGTTTTGGCGAGGTTCGGGCTCAGGATTCGAGGAAGCGTTCACTTGACGGCGGGAGTGATGACGACGCTGCGAAACATCACGCGGCCCTTTTCACTGCCCTGGAGGTAGATGGGGCCAGGGAGGCCTTCGTGGCTGTCGAGCGCGCCGCCAGTGATGCCGGGGATTTCCTTGTTGTCGATGATAGTCGTGCCATTCAGGACGACCGTAACCGTACGACCGATCAAAGTAATGTCGTAAGTCTGCCACTGGTCAGGTGTGCGGGCGGGCTCAGGCGAAGGAGCGAGGAAACCGTAAACGCTGCCCAGGCGCCGCTCCGGCGGATCGGTGATGGAATCGGTCTCGACTTGGACTTCGTAGCGCCCGCGCAAATAGACGCCGCTGTTGGATTCCGGGCCGCAATTGAACTCGACGTGCAGCTTGAAATCTTCGAATTTGGAATTATTGATCAACTCGGGGCCGTTGCCAGGAGTGATGAGCAGGCCGTTTTCGACTTTCCACCCCGGCGATGCGCCGGGCTTGTCTTCGTGCCAACCGGTCAAATCCTTTCCGTTAAAGAGAGCCATCGGCGATGACCAGCTCGGCGCGTTTGTTCTCTTCAGCGACGGCGCTCTCCGGCCCGTCCATTGCCAGGTTTTGCCATCTGGACCAGCGAGAGTGCCTAAAAGAGTCTTTCCGCTTAGTGTGCCCTCGAAAACCAAATCGGCTTTGCTGGCCTCCTCTTCTTTGGGTGAGACGAACCTCAGGTGGCCGTTCGAGAGCTCAGCGCTCGGAAGTGGACGCGCGTTCCCCCAGCGGCCGACCATCTCGGCCTTGAGCTGGCCGTTTTCTTCGCGCAATTCCAGCCAGGAGGGATACTCGCGGTCCGGCGCTTTGAGCGTCAAGTCCCAGCGCCCGAGGAATGGTCTTGCAGCGTCGGGCGAAGAGCCGGATGCGGATTTTTCGGTTTGGGGATGCGCGGCGACGGACAAGAGTGCGACTGCTACGACCGTAAATGTGATTCTCCGTATCTTCATATAGCGAAGATGCTCCTCTCCTCAAAATCTGCCAGCGTGTCGAAACCTAATTCTTCCGCCAGACCGTGTTTCAAGAAAACAGCGCGTCGCGCCGCTCACTCATCTTTTTCGAGATACTCGTCCGGAACGTCGTTTTCCGGGACTTCGTGCGTCCTGACTTCACCTTCATCGGCGTCCGGAACATCTTCAACCCCTTTTACGACTTCGGCTTCGAAGGCGTTTCCTTCTTCGAGCAATTCGTCCACGCTCTCCGAATCCGCGCCTTCGCGGTTCGACAAGCCCTGCAGGTCGCCAGACTGACCGCCGGAGCGCGCCCCCAGCCCCTTGGGCTCGAACACCACAGAGTCCACACCCTGGCTCTTGCCCCGAGTCGTGTTTCTCTTGAGCGCTTTCTTCTTTTTCGGAGCGGCTTTCTTGAGGGGCGCAGTTTTCCTGGCTGCTTTTTTCTTGGGCGCCTGTTTCCGGGTCGGAGTTTGCTTGGTCTTGGACGGCTTTTTCTTTTTGCTGGTTTTGGTTGGCATGGCAGGAGTTTACCATTGACCCGCCCAATCGCGCGCATTTCCTGCCACGGGTCCGGATGGAGGAGGCGCGCTTGCAAAGCGGGTTGGCAAGCTCTAGTCTGCTTGGACTGGGCAAACGAAAGGGCCAAGTTTCTTGCCGGAACTCACTCCGCAGCTTCTCGCTCTCGGTTTCATCTGGTTCGTGGCATTTCTTTTCTCAACGACGTGTCACGAGGCCGCTCACGCTTTGATCGCCAAGTTTGGAGGAGACGAGACGGCCGCGCTAGGCGGACAAGTCTCGCTCAACCCCGTGCCGCACATGAAGCGCGAGCCGTGGGGCATGATTGTCATCCCGATCTTGTCGTACCTGATGATGCATGGAAACGGGATGATGGGATGGGCCAGCGCGCCATACGATCCGCTCTGGGAGCGAAGGCATCCGAGGCGGTCGGGGTGGATGGCGCTGGCGGGGCCCACCGCGAACCTTTTGTTGATGCTGCTGGCCGTGGCTGGATTGCAATTGGGCGCGGCGCTGGGGTGGTTTCATCCCGATCCGGTAACGGGGCGACGAGATTTCGCGGCAGTTACTTTGATGATTTTCTTTTCGCTGAACTTGCTGCTCGGGACATTCAATCTGCTTCCCGTGGCGCCGCTCGACGGCAGCACTGTGATTCTGCTCTTCATGAGCGAAAAAACTGCTCAACGCTACCTGGACTGGCTGCGCGGGAACAGTCTCGCCATGGCGGGACTACTGGTGGGGATGCTCTTGTTTTATTACATTTATGGCCCGATATATGGCTTTGTGAGCACGCTGCTCCTGCCCGTGAACGTCTAGTGCCCCGTATCTGAACACTCCTCGGAATAATGTCACCCGGGCGAACAATTCCAGAAGACTCTCGCGTGGACAAGCTTTTCATTTTCAATGAGTTAAGCGGTGTCGCGAGTGGGTCCTGGACTGCAGCTCCCGGTTTCGGAGGCCATGAATGGCTCAACAAGTCCCGATGGTTGCCACTCGTCTGTACCCGGTGGAAATATCTGGCTGGGACAACACCGAGGATTTTTTTGTGGAGAAGTGCGAACTGGAATGGAACGAACAGTCCGGCAAACAGGTGGCATTGAAGCGGGAGCTGAACGACAGCGCCGTTCTCCTGGTACGGCTTTTGCAGTCAGGCGATGCGGACCGCTCCCACGCAGTGGTCTACGAGGCCTCACGGGTTGGGCAGACAGAAAGTGGACTCCATCAGTTCCGGCTCGACAGGATGGTTCCCCGGCAGAGAGAAGAAGCGAGCTCCAGCGGCCTAGCCGAAGAGGATAGAACCGACGTGCGCAGGAGTCTTGGAACGGGGGAAAAACCTGCGGAGTTCCGCACCGAAACGACACGATGACCCAATTTGAAATGCGCGGAACCGGGAAGTTTGCGCGCTGTGGGGCAGGATGGTGCGCTTGCAGCGAGAATGTGCCGGCGGGAGCGTCCCTAAGCTGTTGATTCTCCTCGAGGAGCAAAGCTCTTGGCTGTAAAGGAGAGGGGATCGCGGCTGGCGAGCAGCGGATCAAGGAAAAATACAAGGATGGCACAAGCGTTGCGAGTGTATGGAACGTGGCACATGCATATAGCAAAGCGATAGAGCTCGCAGCCCCTAAGACTTCTTTGACGCCGTGCATTCTGGACGACGATCATTCCCAGCTAGACCTGCTTTCCGCAGTCATGGATGACATGGGCTATGAAGCGATCACCACCTCTGACCCCGAGGAGGCCTTGGGCTTGGTGCGTACGGGGCGCTGCCGACTGGTGCTGGCGGATGTAAACATGCCGGGGATGAATGGTTATGAGTTTCTCGATCGCGCTTTGCGGAGCGATCCGGGGATACATGTGATCGTGATGACCGGTGAATATACGCTGGAATCGGCGCTGGACGCCATTCGCCGAGGGGCGACGGATTTTCTTCCGAAACCGATTGACCGCGTACGTCTGAAGAGAACCTTGGACGAAGTGGCCACCATTTACGACCAGCGGAAACGAGTGCGCGCGCTCGAAGAGCAGTTGCTGAAGGACCTGGAGTTTCACGGGATCGTGGGAAAAAGCCCGGTGATGCTGGAGGTTTTCGATTTCGCGCGTAAGGTGGCGCGACACTACACGAATGTGCTGCTGGTGGGGTCGACGGGAACCGGGAAAGAGCTGGTGGCGCGGGCCATCCACAATATCAGCCCGGTGAGCCAGCAGAAACTGGCCATCTGCAATTGCTCGGCGATGGTGGATACGCTGCTCGAGAGCCAGCTTTTTGGGCATGTGCGAGGGTCGTTTACGGGAGCGACGGACACGCGGCCGGGGCTCTTTGAGTACGCAAATAACGGGACGGTTTTTTTGGATGAGATTGGCGAGACGTCCTTGCCGATGCAGGCCAAGTTGCTGCGGGTGATCCAAAACAGGGAGATTCAGCGAGTGGGATCGCCGGAAGTGCGGCAGGTGAATGTGCGGCTGATTGCGGCGACGAACCGGGATTTGCGTGCGGAGGTTTTGGCCGGGCGGTTTCGAGAGGATCTTTTTTACCGGCTGAGCTCGATTCAAATTCGTGTGCCTTCGTTGACGGAACGCCTCGAGGACATTCCGCTGCTGGTGCACTATTTTCTGAAGAAATACAACGAAGTGTACGGAAAAAATATTTCGGGGCTGACGCGGCGGGCGCAGACTGTGCTGCTGCAACATGCCTGGCCAGGGAACGTGCGGGAGCTTGAAAACGTGATCGCCACGGCCGCGATTACCGCGACCGGAGATTTCATCGATCTCGCGGACTTGCCGGAACACTTGCAGCACCGCGGGCCGCGAAGGGCGGATGGCGACGACTGGCGGCCGCTTTCGCTGGACGAAGTGCGCAAGGTGCATATCCAACGCGTGCTCGAGCTGTGCCAGGGCAATCGCTTGCGCGCCGCGCAAATACTGGGGATCGGCCGGACAAGCTTATACCGCTATCTAAAACGGGATGGCCATGAAATGCGTGCGCGCGAAAAGACCGGCGGCGCGGCGGCCTGAAGGACACACTGCGCCAAACCTGCCCCTGCATTCCTAAAGGATGGCAATTCCGTCTGGCTATGTCCGCCCCGAACGTTTTGTTCCCCAAAGGCACAGTGTCCCGCGTTGACGCAGGCGCTTTTTTCGCGGCCATTGGTAAGACAAGGAAAATGCAGAGCTTGCGGCGGGCGTGTTTGGCAAGCGCCCTGCATTCAGAACAGACGTCTGGAAAAACCAAATCGCAAGGGCTGTATCGGGAAGTGTACAAGCTGAATGCCCAAAGAATCGAAGATCGAAGAGATTTGCGCGGAGGCCGACAGCAAAGTAATGCAATGGAGCCGCGCGAAACGGTGCCCACCTCCGGTAGTTCCTCAAAGTACCCCTCAAACCAACTAGCCAGAACCCCCAAGAGCGCCGCTCCTCCCTCCCCTGAGGGGAGTGCGGCGCTCCTTTCCTTGCGAAAGCTCGAGTAAAGAAGGAATGCTGGCCGTCTGACGGGTCGCCAAGTTCGTGTTATTGTTCCGGCCGCAGTTCAAACGAAGAGCCCCTGAGCGCTGCGCTCTCGAGCTTGGACGAACTGCTCTTTGCACTATTGAACCGTGACCTGAAGCGTCACGCTGTGGCTGACGGCTTGTGCGCCCGCGCCGCCGCTGGCGGTTACGGTCACCACGAAAGAAGTTGTGCTGGTGGATGAACCGGTTGGCGCGGTAGAGATGCTTCGACCGCCCTGGCATCCGCACACAACGCCCAGAAGCCCCACGAGAACCAAGAACGCAATGAGCTGCGGCACCCGTTTTTTCCTGGGCCAAGAGAAAAGAAATGCGCAAGCAAGCGTCGCGGCTGCGAATGAACCAACCAGGCGCTGGACGCGGCTGTGACGCGCGTTACCGATCGCAGCCGACTGCTCCGGCGGTTTGGTGATGGTGAGCGCGACGGTCTGCGGCGTAGATCCATTGAGATTCGGCTGCGCGGGCTCGAACGCACACGTGGAACCCGTCGGGAGTCCTGAGCAGCTGAGAGAAACGGTCCCAACGAACCCGACGCCCGGGCCCGGTGTGAGCAGAACGCTTGTACTGCCGGGGCCAGTTCCGGTGATGATCACGTTTCCCGGATTCACGCTAATTTGAAAATCCGGATTACCGACGGTCAGGGTGGCCGCCGCGGAAGTGGACCCGAGGAAATTCGAATCACCGGAATAGACCGCGGTGATGCTGTCCGACCCAGCCGGCAATTGCGTGGTGGTCAGCGTGGCGATCAAACTCTTCACCTGAACGGGAATACCCAGCGCTGTTTTGCCCGTGAAAAATTGGACCGTCCCCGTGGGATCGAGAGCGCCGATCGGAAGCACGATGGCTTGCAGAACAACAGAAGCCTTCGGCAAAGCTCCGGCGGGAATGAATAGAACCGTGTTCGTCGGGCCTTTGGCAACGCTGATGCTCACCGGACCAGCGCTGCTCGAGGAAAAACTGGCGTCTCCCGAATAGCTGACGTCGAGCGTGTGATTTCCGAGCGCGAGCTGGGTTTCCTGAATCAGCGCATTGCCCTGACTGTTGAGAGAAGAAGTCAGCAGCGTGGTAGTGCTCCCATTGAGAGTGTCGGAAATTGTGAGCGTTCCTGTAGGTGTTCCCTGGTGGGAGGCGCCAACAACATTTACTTGGAGATCGAGGAAGTTGCCGTAGGTGGTGTTGACCTGCGAAGACGGATTGCCTGTCTGGCTGCTGAGAAATGCCGAAAATGTCGTGCTGCTGGCCTCTGGATGAATCGTGATGGGCACGCCCGTAGAAATGCTCGCGCCAAACGCGCCGTCGCCGCCGTAGCTGGCGGTTACGGAATAAGTTCCACCGGGCAGCGTTTCGACGGCGCCGGAAACCGTCCCATTGCTTAGGTTGCCGAGATTCACTCCGGCGGAATTTCCGGCGAGGAGCGCCACGTCACCTGTGGGCGTTCCGGCGCCAGCACCGGGAGCTACGGTTACCGTTGCGGTCACGGGCTGTCCGTGCGTCAGGCCCGCGGAGGAAAGCTGAAGCGTGGTCAGCGTCGAACGAAACGTTACGTTCTGCCAATTCGCGGCGAGATTGGCGGCGTTGACGGAGCCCCAACCGGTCGCCGGATCGTATCCGGGTGTCGCGGCAAAACCTGTTTGTCCGGGCACATTGTTATTCCCCACGGTGATGTCGTTGAAGATGCATTGCGATTGCGGTGGCGCGCTGGAGTTGCAATTCGCGACTTTCTGTCCGGCAGCAAGCGGATAAAGAACAAAGTTCGCTTGGCCCTGCCGGGAATTCGTTTTCTGCGCGATCAGCGCGAGGATGGCGGCAAACGTGGGTGCGGCGGCAGAGGTGCCGCCGACGAGCTCGGCGTTGATCAGTTGTCCGCTGGCGTTGGTGGTACAAATGCCGTCCTGGCATAGCAAATATCCGTCGTGGCCTGCGGCGGCATCGAGAGAGACATCCGGAAGGTCGCGCTTGCCGTCGTTTGGCACGCCCGTGCCCACTTGCCAGGAAGGCTTGCTGTAAAGAGTGCTGGCGCCGCCACCGCTTGCAAATAAAGAAGCGACCCCGCATGCGTTTGGATCGGCGCAACTCTCGTTCCACACGTTTTCCGGAATATAGCCGAGCACGGAAGATTGGTTTGGGCCGTTGGTCGCCGACCAGTAGGTGCTGTCCGCTCCGTTTTCATTGAACTGTGTGCCACCGACGGCGATGTTGAAGGGCGTGGACGCCAGGCCGTTCACCGCAAGGCCTAGTGTGGCCGGCGTCGTTTGACTGTCGCTATCGCATCCGGCGGGGCCGCTATCGCCGCTCGAAATCACGGCGGTAATGCCCTGCGCGGCGGCTTGCTCCCAGAGATTGTTGAAAAAGGCATTCTCAGCTTGGCCGAGCGATTGTTCGCACTGGCCGAAACTGGCGCTGAGCACGGGCGCGAGATTGTTGTCGACGATGTAGAGCGAAGAGAGGTCCACGCCGTCGGTCGAGTTGGTGCTGCCGGAAACCACGAACTTGATCGTGGCCATGGGCGCAATCGCGCCCGACCATTCGACATCCAGATCGGCTTCTGTCTCTTCGTTGCCCAAGAGATTGCCGGGATCAGGGCCATCGTGAATGATCTGGGGATCATTCACGGGAAGTCCGAAGGCGATGCGGAAAATTTGCGCATCCGAAAGATTGATGCTGCTGCGCGCCACGATGGCGACGCTTTGTCCGGTTCCGTCGATCCCATTTTGATAGAGCGAAGCGGTGTTGTAGATGATCGAGAAGTCGCCGGGTGCAAGGAAATGTTCCAGGCCGGCCGCGCTGCTGAAAGTGAATTCCGGCTGCCACAGGCTTGTGTTGGCGATGCGGCTGGCTTTGCCCAGCACATGAATCGCAGGTTTCTTTCGAAAATTGTGAAGAGTATCTATTCCTGCAACGACGGACGCGAGCGCCGCCGGGATTTGTGGATCGGATGCGTTTGCATAGTGTTTTTCCCCATGCACCGCGTAGGAGTGAATGGCCGTGCGAAAAGTCTCTTTCACCTGACCGGCGGTGCCGCTGAACTCGATCGTCATCCCGCTTTTCCCCAAGTGGTTCACGCGAAAACCGTGCGATTCGAGCCAGCCCGTAAGCTTTTGAAGATCGGCTTGGGAAACGCCAAATTGCGCGCCAAATTGCGCAGGCGAAAGCCATGCGTGAAAATCCGGCGAGGATTTGTCCTGCTGCCTGGCGAGAAGACCTTGTAGCGCGGATTCCCTGGTGCCGTCGCGCGTCAAAACCAGGAGCATCCGTTCCATCGGGAGACCGGCGGCGACTTCTCCGCGGTCATTGACGGGCGTCGCCAGGGGATGGCGATTGCCGCCCAGCACGACGAGAGAAGATTCGTCGATGGCGCCGATGCGACTCGCCGCAGGCTCGGCCGTTTGCGCGCGCAACGCGCCGATGGGATAGACAAAGACAGCCGCGAAAAAAACAAGACGGAAAAGCAGGTTTTTATGGCGGAGCATGGCGTCCCTTGGCTCGGCTGGATGGCTGTTGGATCGCTTGTTTTTATAGCTGAAATCTCATGCGCTGGAAAGCGCAATTTGCCAGCGAATTCTTTCGCGCACGATGACGACAATGTGAAGCGCAAACTCGCGGGCGCTTCGTTTTTTCGCTGAGGGCAATTCGCAAGCCGCGCCGAGAGCTTGCCGCTTGAAGTTATTCTGGTAGTTTGGTATATTGGTACCACCAAGAGAGAGAAGCTAACATGGCAGAAGAAAAACAGTTCGTCGTCGAGCGGGTGCAAACCGGCGTTCGCATGGAAAAGCGGATACTTAAGGTCCTTAAAGCGTTCGGCGAGTATCACGATATGACCCTCGGCGATCTGCTCGAGGGCATCGTGCTCCATGCCTTCGATGGCAAATGCCCCTTTGGCGCGGAAAGCCTTCAGCGCATAAAGGATTTGAAGAAATTCTACGGGCTCGACCTGGATTCCCGCGCGAGCCACCGCCTTACCGAATCGCAAGCAGGCCATCCCGTCAGAAAAGGCCAGCGCGGAAAATGAACACGCGCCTCGCGTATTTCTCGACCCCGTTGCTTCGCTGGACCCTGGGCCTGGTGGTCATTCTGGAGTCCTTCCTATTCGTTTTTTCCGCGCCCGCCGCTCATTTCCTCGCCAAGGCGGGGTTGCCCCCGTGGATCCAGCCGGTTCTCGGCGGGGCAGAAATTCTTGCCGCGGTTTTATTTCTTGTGCCTTTAACGATTGCGATCGGCGGTTTTCTCTTGCTGGTGATATTTGCGTTCGCGGTTCTGCTGCATATTCTGCATGGCCAGTATCAAGTCGGAGAACTGTTTGTCTACGCCGCGGCGGTGATCGTGTGCATGGCGCATCCGCAAAACAGAAAAGCAGAGGCCAGCCTTGAACGAAGCTGAGTGGATGGAAGCATTCGAAAAGTGCGCGCTGCCAAACGGCTCCTTCCATCACGCTGAGCATGTGAAAATGGCTTTCTTATACTTGAAGAAATTCGCGCCGCTCGAAGCACTGAGCCGTTTCTCTTCCGACTTGACGCAATTTGCCAAAGCGCACGGCAAGCCGAATCTCTACAATGAAACGATCACCTGGGCTTTCTTCCTTCTCATTCGAGAGCGGATCGCCCGGGCAAACTCCCCGCAGACCTGGGCGGAATTCTCGGCGTGCAATCCAGATCTTCTTCGCTGGGAAGACAACATTCTGAAAAAATACTACCGTCCAGAGACACTTACGTCCGCACTCGCGAAAAGCGTTTTCCTCTTTCCAGACAAGATGTAATCCGGCCCGGCCGAACCCTCCAACAAATCCGCCAATTCAAGTTGCATCTTCTGCACGTACCGATTTATTATCTCGGGCACGCCATAGAACAAAGCAGGCCTTCGTTTCCGTTTGGCGGAAAAGGAGTGGAATCGCTATCGAGGTCCCTCCAACTCCAGCCTGTGACAAACGCATCTAATTATTCTGGATGGTGCGAGAAAGCGCCCAGACCGGGTTATGAAATCGCGAATGGCGCTTCGAACACCAGTGAGTCCATGAGTGGGATGATTTGTTGAAAAAGACTACCAGCAAAGACGCCGTGTCGGCGGACGGCCAGCCTGAGATGGCGCGTTACGGAAGTGGCCCGCTCTGGCTCCAGACCGCTCTGCAAGACGTGCGGTTTGCGCTGCGCACTTTGCGCAAGAGCCCGGTATTCGCAGCCACAGCAATTCTCACGCTAGCGCTTGGCGTCGGGGCGAACACCGCCATCTTTCAATTGCTGGACGCCGTCCGTTTGCGGAGCCTGCCCGTCGTCGATCCAAACTCTTTGGTCAAGATCCAGATCAAGGGCGGCGTCCATGATTTCATGTACGAGAATGAGACCGCGCTTAGCAGCGCACTCTGGGAACAAATCCGAAAGCAGCAAGACGCCTTTTCCGGATTCTTCGCATGGAACAGCCGTGGGTATGTAATAGGACACGGAGATCAGGAGAGGCCAGCCCAGGGCCTATGGGTGAGCGGCGAGATGTTTCCAATGCTCGGCATTGTTCCTGTCCGGGGCCGCCTGTTCACACCTGGAGATGACCGGCCGGGTTGCGGAATATCGGGCGCCGTCATCAGCTATGGGTTGTGGCAGAGCGAGTTTGCCGGCAAGGACTCCGCCATCGGAAGCAACATTGCGATTTACGGCCACCCAACCGAGGTGATTGGAGTAACGCCGGCCGACTTCTTCGGCCTCGATGTTGGAAAAGAATTCGAGGTTGCTCTTCCAACGTGTTCTCTACCCAGCTATATCCCCGGCGACGGCACTTCCATCCGGCGCGATGAATTCTGGCTCCAAGTTATGGGACGCCTGAGGCCGGGCTGGTCGGTGCAACAAGCGTCGGCGCTGCTCGACGTAGCCAGCCCGGGGATTTTCGAAGCCACAGTGCCGAATGGATACAACGATTCCGCTTTGGATTCTTATCGAAACTTTAAGCTGACGGCCTACCCCGGGAGGAACGGGAACAGCACGGCAGGCGCGACTTATGACAGTTCCCTTTGGCTGCTCTTGGGAACAACGGGATTGGTGCTGCTCATCGCGTGCGCGAACCTAGCGAATCTCCTGCTCGCGCGTGCCAGCACGCGAGAGCAGGAGATGGCCGTCCGGCTGGCACTGGGGGCCACCGCCGGAAGGGTGAGGCAGCAATTGCTTTTGGAAAGTCTGGTCCTGGCAGTCACTGGCTCCATCTTGGGAGCCGGCCTTGCCTCGTTCTTTAGCAGAACAGTCGTGAGGCTTCTCAGTACGGAAAGAAACCCCTTTTATCTCGTCACAAGCATCGATTGGCGGGTCCTGTCCTTCACCGCTTTTATGGCGGTGGCGACGTGCTTGTTGTTCGGCCTTGCCCCGGCTTTTCGCTCTTCACGCACAGAACCGGCCGCGGTATTGAAATCAGGCGGCCGTGGCATGACCGCAGGACGTAAACGATTCTCGTTCCAGCAAACGCTCGTTGTGTCACAAATTGCCTTTTCCCTGGTGTTGCTGGTGGGAGCGCTGCTATTTGCGCGGAGCTTCTGGAACTTGATGACGCTCGATCCGGGCTTCCGCGAGGCCGGCATTCTCCGCACCTATTTGAACTTCAGGCGGCTCGATCTGCCTCCGGAGCGCTACGAAACATTCAAGCACGAGCTCTTGGAACAAATTCGGACCATTCCACTGGTGGAGTCTGCGGCGACTTCCACGCACGTTCCGCTGGACGGGAGCTTCTTCTCGCTGGATCTTCGCGTTGGCAGCAAGGAAGGCAGTTCCAAGTTCACGTGGGTGAGTCCCAACTATTTCCGGACGATGCAAATTCCCTTCATTGACGGGCGGGACTTCACCGATCGCGACACAACGCAATCCCCTCCGGTCGCCATCGTGAATGAGACCTTTGTCCGCCAGTTTTTTGGTGCGGAAAACCCCCGAGGAAAAACAATCCGCACGCATGCTGAGCCCCACTACCCGGAAAACGAATACGAAATTGTCGGCGTGGTGAAAGATGCAAAATACGGAGGACTGCGGGAAGAGATCCCAGCGGAAGTTTTCGTGCCGTCGCAGCAATATCCGGAGAAAATCTATCTCACAAACATGTTCATCCGGTTCTCGGCGCCTCCCTCGGCGGCGATCTCGGCGGTGCGGGAAAAACTGACCCCACTCTATCCGGAAATGAAGATCGAGTATCACTTGTTCCAGACGGAAATTCAGAACGGCCTGGTGCGCGAACGATTGATGGCCCTGCTGTCCGGATTTTTTGGCGCGCTTGCGGCGCTGCTGGCCGTGATCGGCATCTACGGAGTGATCTCCTACATCATCGCCATGCGCCGAAATGAAATTGGAATACGCATGGCGCTCGGCGCCAGCCGGCAGGACGTGATAGGAATTGTTCTACGCCAAACTCTGCTGCTGCTGACGCTGGGCGTGGTGCTCGGGTCGCTCCTCGCCGTCGTGGCAACAGGCGGTGCGCGATCGCTTCTTTATGGGCTTGGACCGACGGATCCTCTGAGCCTGGTGGGAGCGGCAGTTTTCCTCGCCGTTGTGGCTTTGGCCGCAAGTTTTTGGCCTGCTTATCGAGCCACGCGCCATGATCCCATGAAGGCGCTTCGCTATGAGTAAATCGCACTACTCATAACGCAATGCCTCGACCGGATCGAGGCGAGAAGCTTTCACCGCAGGATACATCCCAAAAAACAGCCCGACGCTCATCGACACCGTCACCGCAAGAAAAATCGACCACAACGGAACAGCCGACGGCAGGCTCGGCACGAACAGATGGATGAGCAGGCTGATTCCCAAACCAAACAGCACGCCTATCACACCTCCAGCCCCCGTCAGCACAACGGCTTCCGTCAAAAATTGCCAAATCACGTCCCGCCGCCGCGCCCCGATCGCTTTGCGCACCCCGATTTCGCGTGTGCGCTGCGTGACGGACATCAGCATGATGTTCATCACGCCGACTCCGCCTACCAGCAGTCCAATCGAACTGACCACGGAAATAAGCAGCGCCACCGAAGCGGTGATCTGGCGGAACTGGTCGGCAATCTCCTTTGCGCTCGAAACACCGAAACTGTCCGGTTTGTTATAGGGAACATTGCGCCGGCGCCGCAGCACGCCGCGAATTTCGTCTTCGGCTTCCGCCATTCGGCCCGGGTACGCCGCAGCGCCGATTAAATTTTCGTCGTCGCCAGGACGATGCTTTTGATAAGTGCGGTATGGAACGAGAATCGCTTTGTCGGCGGCCTGGTCCTTCATCAGTTGCCCTTTGCGTGCGGCCATCACGCCGATGACTTCGTAGGACACGCCGTCAACGAGGACCGGTTTGCCCAGCGGATCTTCGTCTGGATACAAAGCTTTGGCTATATCCGGGCCGATAAGCGCCACGTCCCGGCGATGCAGGTTCTCCGCCTCAGTAATGAATCTTCCACGCTCTGCTTTGGAATTGAACACGATTTCATCCGACGGCATAATTCCGTGGTAGTCGACGCCAGCGACTTCCTTGCCCTTGTAACGCGCGCTCATCAGCGGCCGCCCGTTCGGCGAGCCCTCTACTACCCGCGGCAGCACCGCAGCCGCAACAGCTTTGACGTCGGGGCAAAGCTCCCCAATCGCCTCGGCATCCTCAAGCGTTAAAGGCTTGCGCGAGCGCTCTTCGGGAGTGAGACGCCCCGACGTGTGTATGCCCGGATCAAACTTGAAAATGAAAAGCGTATCCGAGCCGAAGTCGCCCAGAAACGCGTTCACGTCGTTGTACACGCCCATCAAAACCGCGACGACCGAAAGCAGCGCGGTAATCCCGATCACCACGCCAAGCACGGTCAGAAACGATCGCATCTTGTTCTCACGCAGCGTCGTGAGAGCCATCTGAGCGTTTTCGCCGAGCGCCATTCTCATTCTGATTTACCCGCCCGCTAAATCTCTGTCCGCAGCGCTTCGATCGGCTCGAGCATGGCCGCCTTTCGCGCCGGATACACGCCAAAAAAAATCCCCACCGCCGCGGAGATAAGCTCAGCAATGAGAACCGCCGAGATCGGCACGTGCATCGGAATCGAAGTGGTGGCTTTTGCAAGCAGGCAAATCCCGTACGCTAACGTCACGCCGATAGCTCCGCCCATGGCCGACATCACACACGCTTCGACCAAAAACTGCAGCAGAATGTCGTGGCGGCTGGCCCCGAGCGCCTTGCGGATGCCGATCTCCCGCGTGCGCTCCGTGACGGTGGCCAACATCACATTCATAATCACCACTCCGCCGATCACCAAAAATACCGAAACCACTCCAACCATGGCCATGGCGATTACGCCGGTGAGCTGATTCCACAATTTCATCAGCGTCGCGGAGTCGAGAATGCCAAAAGAATCGGTGTCGTTAGGCGCCAAGTGGCGCCGCGCGCGCATCAGCACGCGCGTTTCATCTTGCGTACGCTCCATCCACTCCGCTCCGCGCGCTTGCACGTTGATCCAGATTCCGTCGTACGCTCCGTAAATCTTGATATACGTCTCCACTGGAATATAAGCGAAGTTATCCCGCGATTGCCCCAGAACAGTGCCGATCGGCTTGGCAACGCCAACGACGATGAACGGCCGGTTATCCAGCACCACTTCGTGTCCGACCGGGTCCAGGCTCGGAAATAGTTTTGTGGCCAGGTCGGCGCCGATCATGGCCACCATCGCGTGGCTGTTTTCGTCCGCTTCGGTGATGTAGCGGCCGTCGGTCATTTCCTGCGCATCGATGTCGGCCATGCTTGCGGAAACGCCGCGGATGCTGGTGTCCTGAATGGTGAGCGAACCAACGCGGGACTTCCCCGAAGTCCACACTTCGGCGCCCACGCGCTGCGGCAACTTCAGATTGTCGCGCAGCGATTCATAGTCGTCCCAGGTGACGAGCTTGTTCCGGCGCATCGCTTTAACGAGCTCCTCCATCTCTGTGATGATCGGATAGCGCATCACCGTAAACGCATTCGACCCGAGATTGGCGACCTTGTTAGCGATGTATTGATTGACGCCTGAAATCAGCGCGATCACCACGATCAATGTTGCGACGGACAAGATGATTCCGAGCAACATCAGGAAGGAACGCATTTTGTGCGCGCGCAGCGTCTCGAGCGCGACGCCGATCGGTTCTCGCAGGGGCACTCGCCTCTTCATCAACACTGCTCCTTGCCTGGTTCTACGCCACAGGAATGCAGAAAGTTTCAGCTCGCGTCAGATGGCCATTTTCGTTTGCAGGCGTGGGCTTGCCCCACCCTCGCCGCCTAGCCCAACAATAGGACTGCGCCTCCCGGTTAATTGCCGGGACGCGCCTCCGCAGCTCCACTCTTGTTATGGTAGCTCGGATAAGGCGGCTTCTTGTGCTTCGGTAGCGGGTTCTTCTCCAAATCCGCAAGCAGCAGCTGAACGGTTTTTTCAAGCTGAGGATCGTGCCCCTCGCGGACGGCTTTGGGATCCTGTTCGATCTCCACGTCCGGCGCAACGCCGTGGTTCTCCACCTCCCAGTCGTTGTTTGGCGTCCAAAATCCCCGGCTCGGCGTGGTAACCACGCCGCCGTCCATCAAAGACGCCTGCGGCCCGGAAAATCCCACCAACCCGCCCCATGTCCGCTTGCCAACCAGCACGCCGATCTTCGCCTGCCGGAAATGCCAGGGCATGGCGTCGCCGCCCGATCCCGCGTATTCATTGATGATCATGGCCTTGGGGCCCTGGATGAGGCTTACCGGCGTGGTCATGTCTTCGCCGTCGCGCGTGGTGCGGTAATTCATCAACGTCCGCCGCAGATAATCCAGAATGTAGTCCGTGTTCGAGCCGCCGGCGTTAAAGCGTTCGTCAACCACCGCTCCCAACTTCCCGGCTTGCGAAAAGAAATAGCGGTTGAAGAACGTGTAACCGCCGCTCGACGTGTCCGGCAGATAGATGTACGCCAGCTTGCCACCGCTGAGTTCCTCCACTTTGCGCCGGTTGCCTTCGACCCACGCCAGATTGCGCAGCCCTAGCTCGTTTTCGATGGGAACGACACTCACCTCGCGGGAGCCGCTGCCATCCGCGTTTGGTCCTACGCGCAGCAGTACGGACTTCCCTGCCGTCTCTTCGAAAAAACTGTAGACGTCGTCGCTGCCGCGCACTTCATGGCCGTTTACGGCCAGCAGATACTCGCCTTCCACGACGTTTATGCCTGGCTGCGTCAGCGGCGCGTGCAATTGCGGGTTCCAATTCTCGCCGTCGTAGACACGCGAAAACCGGTACCGGCCATTTTCGATTTTGTAGTCCGCGCCCAGAAGCCCAACCGGGATGCGCTTCACCTCCGGTCCCTCGCCGCCGCGCACAAAGAGATGCCCGACGGTGAGCTCGCCCATCGTCTCCCTAAAGATGTAGTTCAAGTCGTCGCGCGAAGCGACTCCCGGCAGATAAGCCGCGAACTTCTTCTCCGTGGCCGCCAAATCCAGGCCGTGAAAACCGGGTTCGTAGAAGAAGTCGCGCTCGATCCGGAAGGCTTCGTGATACATCTCTTTCCATTCCGCTGCCGGTTCGATGCGCACGTCCATCGCTAGAAGGTTGAGCGTCTTGGCTCCGGAGAGCGCGCCGCCGGCTGCTCCTCCGGTTCCGGGCGCACCCGGCGTGGGCGCAGGCGGAAGCGGCGCGATCGCCCAGACCTGTGCCACCGGCGATCCTCCTGGCTGTGGAGGGCTGGCATGACGGTAAAGCAACTTCTCGCCATCCGCCGACACATGGAAATCCAGGATGTTGTCGAGCAACTTGTCGGTCCTGCGTGTCTTCAGTTCGAAACGATGCGCCGTGAGCGTAACCGGCCCATTCAAGGGCTCGACCAGCGGCCCTTCGAGCAGAAAAAGCACTCCTTCTTTGCCGGGCTTCAATTCCGTATAGTTCCTTGCCGGAATCGGCAAAGCCAAAATGCGCTGGCTGATTTTTTCAAAATCAACTTTCACGACTGGGGCCGGCTTCTCTTTCTCTTTTTCCGCACCGCCCGCTTTTGCCGCTTCCGTCTTTGTGGCATCGGGTTTCGCCTCGCCTTCCTCATCGCTTAAGGGCGCGAGCGGCGATGGCAGGTCTTTGCGCAGCACAACGATATAAACGCTGCTCGTCACGGGACGGTCAAAGCTAAGCATCGAACCATCCATGAGGGGTCCGGCATCCGTGCTGGACAAAAAATAAAGATACTTCCCGCTCTTGTCGAAGACCGGTGAAACCGAATCGCTCATCGCATCCGTCACCCGCTCGCTCTTCCCCGTTTCGAGCGAGTACAAAAACACCGACCGCATGTGGCTCACTTCCTGCTGCGTATACGCCAGCCACTTGCTGTCCGGCGACCAGGCCGCCTTAAAAATCTGCTCCGGACCCGTGAATCGGTCATGGGAAACCTTCACCGGCGTTTTCTTTTCGAGGTCCACGTACCAGAGGTTCAGCCGCTTGTCGGTATAGGCAATCTTCTTGCTATCCGGAGACCACGTCGGGAAAAAGAAAAACGACCCCGGCGTCCCCAAATCGATTTTCAGCGCCTCACCCTGCCCATTCTGGCTCTTGACGTGCAGCGCCTCCTCACCCGACTCATCAGAAAAATACGCAATGCTCTTCCCGTCCGGCGACCATGCCGGATATCGTTCGTCCACTCCAGGCGTGTTTGTCAGATTGCGGATGTCGCCTTTCTCCGCAGGGACTGTGAGAATTTCGCCGTGCGCCTCGAACACCGCTCTCAGTCCAGCCGGCGAAATATCCGCATTGCGAATCCGATTAGCCACATTTTCATAACGAGGCCGCAACTGCGGCAGGTCGCCCGCAATGCGAATGTCCACTTTGTGCGCCGCCCCGGTCTTTAAGTCATAAAGCCAGATCGCTCCAAACTGCTCGATCGCAATCGCATCCGGTCCCGCGCTCGCATATTTAAAATCGAGCCCATCGTTCTTCAAGGCCACCTTCACACTCTTCGTCTTCGTGTCATAGCTGAAGAGCGACATCGGTCCGCCGCGATCTGAAAGAAAAAACACTCGCTGGTCCACCCAGATGGGATTGAAGTCGTTCGAATTCTCCCGCGGTATCGTTGTCACGCTCGAATCCGACAGCTGGGCAATCCACACCGGCGAGGTCTGCCCGCCGCGGTAGCGCTTCCAAATCTCGAAGGCGTGGTCCAGCGGGACGTAAGCTAGCTCCTTGCCGTCGGGCGAGTACGAACCCTCGACGGCGATCGGCAGCGGCAGCTCCGCGGGAAATCCGCCGTCGCGTGAAACCGTGAATAGCCGCCGGGCACGCGAGTAACTGCTGCGATTCGAAGAAAACAGCACGGACTTTCCGTCGCGCGTCCAGCCGATCACTTCATCTGCCGCTGGATGATAAGTGAGCCTGCGCGGCGTCCCACCGCTCGCGGGAATCACGTACACGTCTTCGTTTCCGTCGTAATCGCCGGTGAACGCAATCTCATTGCCGTCCGGCGAAAACACCGGCAGCGACGCCGCGCCCGCCCCCGCCGTGAGCCGCTGCGCCACGCCGCCCGCTCGCGCCACGCTCCACAAATCCCCCGCATACACGAATACAATTTGCGTCGCGCTAATCGTCGGGTGATGCAATAGCAGCGGAGGATTCTCATCCGCAAAACAAACGCTCGCCACCAACAGCGTCAACAAGCTCGCGGCCATTCTGATCATTGTGTGTCCCTCGGCTCCCTGGAACTTCAAACCGCGCACAATCTTACAGCCACATAGCTCAGGAAGAAAACGACCGCCAAGTTTCATCCATTACGCCGGAACTGTGATAAGACATTGTCCGGCTAATGCGCTCACCGAGAGCAAAGATCATCTCTTGTGACCGGTTCACACGGAGGCCAGCCCATGGCTGAGAAAAGTGCGACCCAAAAATCCGCCGGCATTTGGACGAGCATTCTGACCGATGCGCATTTCTGGGTCCCGGTGATCGTCCTGATCGCGGGTCTGCTCGTGCTGCAATGGATCCGCTGAGCCCGCGCGTGAACTCCGCCACTCGAAATCCAAAAATGCTCTCGACATCGCCAGAAACCGCGCGCCTCCGCAAATTGCAGCTCGTCGGCATCCTCTGCGGCTTCGGCGCGGGCGCTTGGCTAGGCGCCGCGGAAGCCCCCACAAAATTGGTGAAGCTGGGCGTCTCGCCTCTCGTCGTTTCGCTCCTGATGGTTGTCGGCGTTTTCCTTGCCCGTTGGAGTTTCCCCGCTCTCATTCGCGGCACAGGCCAAATGCGCAACGACATTCGCCAAGCCCCTCACCTCATCGTCTGGGGCATTCTCGCTGGCTGCCTCTGGGCCGTCGCCAACACGCTCACCATCTTCGCGATCCGCGACATCGGCCTCAGCATCGCCTTTCCTCTCTGGAACATCAACAGCCTGCTCGGCATCTTCTGGGGCTATCTTCTCTTCAACGAACTCCGCGACGCCGGAAAACTCCGATGGCTTTCCGTCCTCGGCGGTGCGCTACTCATGTTCACCGGCGCGACGCTCCTGGCCGTCGCCTCCTCCGCGCAAAGCCCGGCCGCCCATCCGTTCCGCGGAATCGCAGCCGCACTGGCCGCCGGCGTCCTCTGGGGCACCATGTACGTCCCCTACCGCAAAGCCTACTTAACCGGAATGAATCCTCTCTCCTTCATCGCCTTCTTCACCATCGGCGAACTCGGCATGATGCTAACTCTCGCCCTCCTCTACGGCGGCGGCCCCGACGCTCTCTTTCATCAACTTGAGCTCGCTGAGCCCGTCCTCTTCTGGCTAATGCTCGGCGGCTTCGTCTGGGTCATTGGCGATCTCTTCCAGCAGTACGCCGCTAAATACATCGGCATCAGCCGCGGCATTCCTCTTTCCAACACAAATCAATTGTGGGGCCTGCTCTGGGGCATCCTGGTCTTCGGAGAACTCCGAGGCCTCAGCCCGTCGCTCTACGCACAGGTCATCGGCGGCTCTCTCCTAATGGCTGCCGGCGCCGGAGCCATCGCCCTCTCTAGCGTCGGCGCCAAAGAACATGCCCGCTGGAAGCAAGCCGCCGAGCGCGAGGCCCAGCGCTACAAAGTCGACGCCGCTTATGTCCAAGCCGCTCTCTCCGGCCGCGATGCAGTCACAAATGCAAGTAGCGCGACTAGCACAAGGAACCCGAGCGATTCCGACGCCCGGCCCGCACCTCAATCCTCAAGATCGTGGCTCGACTATCTCCTAGTCATCGCCGCTACCACAATCTTCATCACGTTAACGGTCTTGGCCCGCGCCCCAAACCTTTCTCTCAACTGGCCCGCTCTCGTCGCACTCGCTGCCGCCATGGTCATTTTCCTGCTTGCCGGCGCCGTGGCCCTCTGGAAAACGACTCGCTTCAACTAACGCCCACAAAGTCTTTCCGGCAAGCGCCCGCCCCATGTAAACTGAACGTTGTAGACCGAAACCACGCGGGCCAGCGCAAAACAATCCCGCCTCGACCGATCTCTCCGGAGCGCTCGCAAATGGCCGATACTCTCCGCCTCCCCGCAACACTCCAAGCCCACACCGGCGCTCGCGTCTCCGCCCAGTCTCTCTCCATCCCCTGGTACATCTGGTGCAACGTCACCGCCGTAGCTTGCAGCGTCGTCGGCGGCGTCTGGGACATTTCCTGGCACGAAAGCGTCGGCCGCGACACCTTCTGGACTCCCGCGCATCTCCTCATCCAACTTTGCGGAATCCTGGCCGGCTTCGGTTGCGGCTACCTCATCCTCGACACCACTTTCCGCAAGGACTCGCCTCTCCGCGCCAATTCCGTCTCCGTCTGGGGATTCCGCGGCCCGCTAGGCGCCTTCATCTGCGCCTGGGGCGCTGTCGGCATGATCACTTCCGCCCCCTTCGATAACTGGTGGCACAACGCCTACGGCCTCGACGTCAAGATCCTCAGCCCGCCACACATTTTGCTCGCCCTCGGCATGACCGGCATCCGCTTCGGCACGCTCGTCATGGTCCTCGCCGAAGTCAATCGCGCCACCGCTGACTACCGCGCGCGCCTTGAACGCGTCCTCTTCTTCTGCTTCGTTTTTCTGCTGGCCATGACTGTTGGCATCATGCAGGAAGACACGTTCCACTTCTTTATGCACGGCGCAAAGTTCTATCTCGTCATCATGCTCGCCGCGCCAATCTGGTTTGCAGCAGTTTCACGCGCCTCAGAAAATCGCTGGGCAGCAACCATCATGACCGCCGCCTACACACTCCTGCACATCTCGTTCATGCAAATTCTGCAGCTCATCCCGGCCGCACCCAAACTCGGTCCCGTCTACCAAAACATCACGCATCTCGTCCCGCCCGATTTCCCGCTCCTGCTTATTGTTCCCGCATTTGTTTTTGACCTCGTGCGCCAACGCATCGCGACGCTGAACCGCTGGAGCCAAGGCGCGATCCTCGGCGCCGCCACTCTCGGCAGCTTCCTCGCGGTTCAATGGCCATTTGCGAATTTTCTAATGTCGTCGGCTTCGCGCAACCGGTTTTTCGCCACCAACAACATGCCTTACTTCATCCCACCCAACTCGCACTGGGCGCGCAGCGCTTGGTTCCCCACCGAATCTACGCCACAACAATTCGCCTTCCGCATGCTCCTAGCCCTAGCCGCCGCCATGCTCATGACCCGCATTGGCCTAAGCTGGGGCGACTGGATGCGCCGCATTCGCCGCTAATGTCTTTTCCTATTCTCGATGACCCGGCTTTTCGGTGAAGCTGTCCTACAACTACGATCTGAATCAAATTCAGCGCTACCCCCCGCCCCGTCTCCGACGCGTGGCGAATAGAAATAATGAACACCTGAATCGTCCGGACAAACATCAAACGCACTGGACGATCAGTCGGAGGACGCTCGGCCAAGCCAGTCGCACTAGTTTGTATTCGGATCATCTTCGACTTCTTTGCTAGTCGCGCAAGCGAAGTTCTTGGCCGCCCGTGCCCCAGTGACTGACGAGAATCCTTGAACTCAAGAAGCAGTGGAAAGCCAAGACAGGAGAATCAAGATGCCAACGATCACGACGAAAGACGGAGTCACGATTTTCTACAAGGACTGGGGCACCGGCCAGCCCATCGTTTTCTCTCACGGCTGGCCTCTATCGGCCGACGACTGGGACAACCAAATGATGTTCTTCTTAAAGCACGGCTATCGCGTCATCGCCCATGACCGCCGAGGCCACGGACGCTCCAGCCAGCCCGGCACGGGACACGATATGGATCACTACGCCGATGACCTCGCTGCGCTCACCGCTAACCTAGATTTAAAGAATGCCATCCATGTTGGCCACTCCACCGGCGGCGGCGAAGTCACACGTTACATCGGACGCCACGGCGAAAGTCGCGTCGCGAAGGCCGTCCTCATCAGCGCCGTGCCGCCACTGATGGTGAAAACGCCAGCGAATCCCGCCGGCACTCCCAAAGAAGTGTTCGACGGTTTTCAAGCGACGCTCGCCGCCAACCGGTCGCAATTTTACTTGGACGTCCCGACCGGACCTTTCTACGGCTATAACCGCCCCGGCGCAAAACCGTCCCAAGGCATCATTCAAAATTGGTGGCGCCAGGGCATGATGGGCGGCATCAAGGCCCACTTCGACGGCATCGTGGCCTTCTCCCAGACCGACTTTACCGAGGATCTAAAGAAGTTCACCGTCCCGACGCTGGTAATGCATAGCGAAGACGACCAGATCGTCCCCTACGTCGCTGCCGGCCCGCTCAGCGCTAAGCTGGTCAAAGGCGCCGTACTGAAAACCTACAAGAGTTTCCCGCACGGCATGCCCACGACCGAGGCCGACACGATTAACGCCGACCTGCTGGCCTTCCTCAAAGGCGCCAACGCCGCATCTGCGTAGCGCGCGGCGGGTGCCCTTATTAAGGCACAGTAATTTTCTCGAATTTGTCACAACACGGGGGGTGGCCTTCGCTCTCATCCAAAGCCACTCCCAGTTTTTTTCTACGGCCGAAAGCGCGGCTGCCTTCTAGCCGCGTCGCGCGCTAAGCGAAAAAAAACCGGACTCAAGGCCGGCAACACTTTTCCTGTCATACATTTACTTCACGTTTCTCTGGATACACCGGGAGGGGTACCGCTCCGCCGTTACTTCGTTCGTCCTCCATTCGTATTCCTTTCGAGGGGACAGCAGCAAGCCATTCAGGCAAGCTTCCGCGATCGGGTGGAGACGATGGACCTCTCGCGAAATCGCTGCTACATTGCTTGTCATACGGAGGGTCTCACCTCGAGCCATTCCGCCGGCCACCAGCCGGCCGGGCGGACTCACAGTGCGGTCCCAAAGTCTTCCGTCTCCCTCACCAATCACAAAACGAAAGCGAGCAAAACATGTTCAAGAGACTCATGGCAGGAGCTGCGATTGCGGTGCTGGCTTGTTCAGCCGCCACTTCCCTTCGCGCGCAAGAAGTAAGCCAAGCGGATAAAGATCGTGCGATCCAGTACCTCGAAAAAACAAAGCAAGGCGTCATCGATGCCACCAAAGGCCTTTCCGACGCGCAATGGAATTTTAAAGCCGGCCCGGATCGCTGGTCCATCGCGCAGTGCACGGAGCACATCGCCGCTGCCGAAGACTACATCCGCGGAATCGTCGTAGAGAAAGTGATGGCCGCGCCCGCCGTTCCCGGACGCGACCTGAAAAAGACGGACGACGCCGTCGTCGCCATAATTCCCGACCGCTCGCAAAAAGCGCAAGCGCCCGAGCCGTTGGTACCCACGAACCGCTTCGGCTCACCCGACGCGTCTTTGAAACATTTTCTGGAAAGCCGCGAGAAAACCGAGGACTTCCTGAAAACCACTACTGGGCTGCGCGATCACGCCGTCGATAGCCCAATGGGAACGAAGCTGGACGGCTATCAGTTTATTCTGCTAATCGCCGCGCACAGCGAACGCCACACCAAGCAAATCCTGGAAGTGAAGGCTGACCCCAACTATCCCAAGAACTAGGAGAGCACTAGGGATTTAACGCAAAAAAAAATCAGACAGCACGGCACCTTACACAACCGAGTCTGGAAAAATAGGGTCGCGCCGCGAACAAAGCGCCGGCGTGGCGCGACTTAAACTTCTGTGTGTTAAACTCAAACCAGCAGCGGCGCGTTAAGCGCGGCTGCCGGAGCGTGGAACTTCGGGCTCTGTGCAACGAGGTCCCGCGAACCCCGCCAGGCCCGGAAGGGAGCAACGGTATCGGGATTGCCTCGGGTGCCGCAGATCACCCGAAGTTCCTCGCACTGGAAGGAAGTTCACGGTCGGCGGTTGAAAGTCGAAAGTGAACTGCGAAGAGTTAGCTTTGATGGTGCAACGATGATTTTGGCCGGAACGGTTCTTGTTTTGTTTTGTTTGGGTTGCGCTGGTGTTGTGTTTTTTGTTTTGTGGCTTAACAAACAGAGCAGGAGTGCAAAGTCAACTGACGCGAAATGAGCTATCAAGTTATAGCCCGGAAATGGCGCCCGCAGACATTCGGCGATCTGGTCGGACAATCCCACGTAACTTCGACGCTGGCAAATGCGATAAAAAATGATCGCGTGGCGCATGCTTATATTTTTTCGGGGGCGCGCGGCGTCGGCAAAACGACAGCGGCGCGCATTCTGGCGAAAGCCATGAATTGCGTGAAGGGGCCGACACCGGAGCCTTGCGGCGAGTGCGATTCCTGCAAGGAGATTGCCGCGGGCACTTCGCTGGATGTGATTGAGATTGACGCGGCCTCGAATCGCGGCATCGACCAGATTCGCGAACTGCGCGAGATGGTGCGCTATGCGCCGGCAGCTTCGCGAAGCAAGGTTGTGCTTCTTGATGAAGCGCACATGCTCACAAGCGAAGCGTCGAACGCGCTATTGAAAACGCTGGAAGAACCGCCGGACCGCGTGATTTTTGTGATGGCGACGACGCAGCCCGAAGATTTAGAGGACACCATCCGGTCGCGCTCGCAACATTTTCATTTTCGGGCGCTGACGTTTGCGGAAATTACCGGTCGGCTCGAAGAGATTGCCGCCAAGGAAAATCTCAAGATTGAAGCGGGTGCGCTGGCGGTGATTGCGCGAATGGCGGAAGGCAGCCTGCGAGACGCGCTTTCCTTGCTCGAACAGGCGCGGGCCTACTGCGGCGACGTGATGGCGGACAAGGAAGTGCGCGAACTTCTCGGCGTCGTCCCGGAGGATTCGCTGAACGAACTCGTTGAGGCGATTGCGGAAGGATCGGCGGACCGCGCGCTTGGGCTGGTGCACACGTTTCAGAAGGAAGGGCGCAATCTTCAGCATTTTTGCAGGGAAGCGATCCGGCACATACGCAACCTGCTGATCGCGCGTGTGAGCGGCGCGGATTCAGATTTGATCGCGGCGACGGCGGATCAACGGCCTGCGCTGGCCAAAGCTGCGGCGCAATTCACCGAAGAAGATCTCACGCGGTTTTTTCAGATTCTCTTGCAGACGGATGATGATTTGCGGCGGAAACCTGATCCACGCGTGCATCTGGAGATGGGTTTGCTGCGGCTCATCAACGCGCAGCGTCTTGCGCCGATGGAAGAGTTGTTGGCGGAGCTTCGCAGCGGAGCGCCTGCGGGAGTTGCCAGCGCAGGCGGCATGCGTTCAAGCGCCAGCGCTATCCCGGCAATCGCGGCGCCGCAAGTGAAGCCAGCGCGAAATTTTTCTGCGGCCCCTGCTCCGCAAACAACTTTTGCTCCGCCGGCGCGAGTTGCCCCGCCAAGCTTTTCTCCAGGAGGGGCGGCCGCAGCGCCAGCTCGGGCGGAAATAACCGCGCTGGCCCCGATGTCAGCGCCAGCGCAGATGAAGGCTGCTAAGGCCGCGGAACCTCCGGCAACCGTTGCGCCTGCGGCTGAATCTGAACCACAGGTTGGGGCAACCGCAGAAACAGCCACTGCGGCAGCGGCCCGCGCTGCCGGAATTACGCAGGAGCAGGTTGCGGAAATCAAGACGTCGATTCAAGCACAGCAGAAATTTCTTGGCGAGATTATGAACCAAGGCAGCCGTTGGGAATTGGAAGGCGCGGAATTACGAATCTATTTTTCGGCGGACAAGCGTGCGTTCGCGGAAATGATGGAAGCGCGCGACTCGCTAGAAAAGGTGCGTACCTGTTCGAGCAAAGTGCTGGGCCGTCCGGTGAGAGTGTGTGCTAAAGTAGAAGCAGTTGCAGCGGCTGGGTCGCGCGGAGTTTCCGGGACGCAAGAATTGCGCGAACAGTTCGAACGAGATCCGATGGTGCGGTCGATGCTGCAGCGCTTCGGAGGAAAAATTTCCGAAGTAAAATGGCGCCAAGAGGAGTCCTGATGGAAGTCAATGCGATCCAGCAGATGCTCTCGAGGTTGCGGCAGGTACAGGAAGACTTGCAGCAGCAAGTGAATGGCGTGGCCGTGGAAGCCTCGGCGGGCGGCGGCATGGTTACCGTCAAGATGAACGGGCAGAAGCAGATTGTGGACCTTCGGATCGAGCCGGAAGTTTTCAACAGTAAAGATCAGGAAATGTTGCAGGACCTGGTGCGCGCCGCCGTGAACGAAGCTTCGCGGCGCGTCGATGAAGAACTTGCCAACCAGATGAAGAATCTCGCCGGCGGAATCCCTGGAATGGCAGGAATGAAAATCCCCGGCTTGTTTTAATTATCAACTAATCTTCAGTATCCGATTCTTTCTCTTTCAACTGGCTTTTCGGATCACAAGCTTCGAACTTGAATCCCTCCGGCAATTTGATTTTTGCTCCTGCTTCCAGCAGTGAGTCGGCGAGTTTTCTTTTTTGGTCGTCAGAAAGAGACTTCACCTCGACGGTTCCTTCTTTCACCGGAAAAGGAATCTGGGCGCCCGCCTCAAGAAGAATTAGCACCACTTCTTTCCAGTTCGCCCGGCGGTCGCCTGGACGATGGGGAAACGGCTTCTTCGCGTGCGCTTCCCAAATGAATTCGTTCCCACGCATGCTGGCCAACAGTAAAGGATGTTGCCCCAGCGTGTTCTTCCCTGTCACATCGGCACCTGCGAGGATTAGCTCTTTCAACACCTCAGCACGGCCAGCCATGACAGCGGCGCTGAACGCCGTGCGGAGACTCGATGCGAGTTTAGGATTGCGTTTTGCCTTCTCGAGCAAGTGGGCCACGATTTGCTCGTGGCCCTCTGCAGAAGCGATCCACAAAGCGTCACCGCCTCCTGGGCATTCTGAGAACAAGTCGGCGCCATGTGCGATCAGGTCGCGCACCATGTCGAGATTCCCACGACGACCGGCTACAACCAAAAGAGGCTGGCCAATTCCGTCCTTCTGATGAGGCGACGTTCCCTTCTCCAGAAGCTGTTTGACCTTCGCAGCGTCTCCCCGCGAAACTGCTTCGACAAGCAAGGCTTGGTCCTTCGAGTGGCCTTTTGCCGAGACGAGCGTGAACTTGTGTTCAGTTTCCAGGAGGTATTTAAATCCATTCTGTGCGCGAGAGGGTTCTATGCCCAGCAATTCCGCGAATTCGCCTGCGCGTCGCTCCTCGAAGACGTGAGCTTTTTCAGCGACTCGCTTGAAATCCTGAATGGAGGACTTTTTCTTTGCGTACGGAATCAACTTTGCAAAATCACCCCTCCATTCTTTCTTCTGCGCTTCGCTCACAGGCCCAAAGTAGTCTGGCTTGGAATCAAACTGGTCGATGAGCTCGCCATTCTCATAAATCAAATACACGAAGATGTCGCTGTCGTGGACCATCATGGCGGTCACTGCGGTCTTCAATTTCGAAGAAAGGCCTTTGGCCAACCCGCGAAGGATTTCAATATCTTGAGAATCCGATCGTTCGTCATAGACAGTGGTCCATCCATTTTTCGAGTCTGTGACGAGCGCACGCGAGCTGATCAGAGTCGCAAGCGCTTTCGCACAGGCCGCAGCGTCTGCCTTGCGGACGTGATAATTTGTAAAAAAGGCTCCCATTTTTGCTCCCTATTTCACGTATTGGCCGTTATGAACTTCGTATTCGACGTGGAAGGGTTTTTGTTCCCTGCGATTCTCCCAGTGTTCTTCGGCGATGAGGCGGTTGATTTGGTCCAGGCGTTCAGAGGGGAGCGGGTGGGAGCGGAAGTAGCCGGCGAGGCTTTGGATGGCGAGTTCGGAGAGTTCTTCTTCGGGGCTTTCGGCGTGGATGACGTATTCGTTGCAGAGTTTGGCCAGGCGCGTGAAGAGTGTGACGGCACCGTACGGTGAGTAGCCGGATGTAACAGCGAGGCGGACGCCTTCACGGTCGGCTTCGAATTCTTCATCTTTGTTGTAGCCGGCTTGCCAAAATTCCAGCGGGATTTGCAGAAGCTGGCCGACAATCTCGAGATTCAGATTTTTGAGTTTGGCTTCGATCTGGACGCGCTCGATGCAGTGATAATGATCGATGTGCTCGACTTCGTGGCTGAGAATGCTGGCCAGCTCATCTTCGGTTTCCATTTGATCGAGCATGCCTTCGCCGATGTAAACGGGCCCACCGGGAAGCGAGAAGGCGTTGATCATGTTGTGATCGGGGATGAGGTGGAAGTTGTAGTCGAGATGTCGGTAAGCGTGAGCGGAAACCGTGCCTCCAACGCGGCGGACGTATTTTTGTAGAGCTTCTTCTTCCGGAGTTAGCTTCATGATGATGCCCGAGTAGTTGGCGGCTAGCTGGCGGCCGATGTTGATTTCCTGTTCGTCGCTCAGTCGCGTGAAATGCATGGGGACGCGAGTGAGGTCGCGCTGGGCGTCGGCAGCGAGATTCAGGATGGCGTTGGGGGAAACGGGACGGGATTGGGCGCGGCGCTGGCTCCAATAGAGGCCGGCGAGAGAGACGCCGAGAACGGCGAAGAAAATTATGAAGACGACGGCGCGCTTCATCGGTGATGCTCGAAAGTCTCTCTGAGACGCGTATGGAGCAGTGCAACAGCCAGGAGTACGCTGCCCACGATTGCAATCGTGGTCCCTTTCTCAAACAATGTCTGCCGCCAAAAGTCCATCGCGGCTACTTTTGCGAGGCAGAGCAGTAGCAGTGCGTACCCGGCGCGACGGTAGCTGTGTTCCTTAACCAGGTAGGCGAGCAAAACGATGCACAGTCCTTCGAGGCCCCAAGCGGCCGTGACCCATTCGGTTTTCATTTTCAGCGCAAACATCGTGGCAACTAAAATCACGGGAACAAAGAACTGAAGCTGCTCGGGTCGAGCGGCAAGCGCAGTGATGATTTTTTTCCAGCGGCTGGCACTGGCGGGCGGCGCGTATCGGCCGCGCAAGGCAAACGCAAAGTAGAGGGTCGCGAGCAGAATGGCGGAGGCGGTTCCGACAACGATGTAGCGGCCCTGCCAGGTTCCCTGATCGAAATAGCCCCCGCCGAAAAGATTGTGGGCCATACCACGCGCGAAAGCTCCCAGCGTGAGAAGAATTCCCTGGTGCAGAAAAATGGGGCGATTCAAGGCCCAGGCCGCCGCGAAAAGAGCCAAAGCGACGGACGCGTAGGCGGTGATCACCCATTCAGGGGGAAACTGGAAATAGAACAGTGCGGCAACCGTGGCCGTTCCGAGATAGGCAATGAACGAATCGAAGCGGAAGCGGCGGTCGCGTGCGGTGTTTTCTTCCGGTGCGGGAAGCTGCGCGTAAACGAAGAAGAAGATCAGGATGAGCGGAACCACGGTGATCATGCGGTCGCTCAAGAAGACGCCGGGATCGCCTGCGGCGAGATTCGCGAAGAAAATGCGGGCGAAGGCGGCGGTGAACGCGACGTAGGACTGATAACGGAATTGCGCGATTTTGCGGAGCAGTCCGAATTCGAAAAGGACGAGGCCAAATGCAGCGAGGCCAACGGCGATGCTGAGAGGCCGCAGTTCGTGCCAGAGCAGCAGCGATACGATGAGAGATGCAGACCACGAATAGATGTGGTGGAAGTCGCGGTCGCGCCACTCCTCGGGCATGCGGACGAGGTGGGACATAGCATAAAAAAAGACGGCGACGATGGAGAGCGAGAGGAGGCGGACGCTGACGCCGTGCCAGGTTTCCTCGACGTACATGTTGATGCTGACGCTGCGGATCATCGTGAGCGCGGCGAGAGCGTGCGCTTGCCAACGCAAATCGTCGAGTTTGAAGCGGCGGTCGACAGCAGCCAGCGCGAAAGCGAAGAGCGCCCAGAAGGCGGCGAGCCAGCCACTGCCGGCGGAAACTTCGTACCACATCAAGAGAGCGAGGAGAGAAGTGGCGGCGGTGGTGTGCAGATACGCGGAGGAGAGCGCATAGGGAGCGCCGGGAGCGGTGGCTTTGCGTGAGATGGCATAGAGGCCGGCGGCGACGAGCGAGACGGTGACGAGGCGGACGCTGAAGTTTCCGTAGTGGTTGGTCAGGTGATAGTTGTAGTCAAAGGTGCGCGCGATGGCGGCGATGGCGAAGAGATGTTCCTGGAAGCCGAGATGCGGAACGCTCCAGCGGCGGCCGACTAGCGCGAGGATGATCCCGGCGGCGAGGAAGAAGACCGCGATCCAGGCGTACGGAGCTTCGTACCAAATGAGAAAGCCGACGAAAAAGGCAGCGGCCCATGTGTAAGCATTGCGGACGACGTATTCGAATTCTTCGAGAGCGTCGGCGGCGATCTTGGCGAGGAGATAGGCGCCGACGATGACCAGACCGACCGTGAAAAGGCGCATAGAAATGTGGCGCCAGAGCGGCCCGTATAAGTTCAAGTTGAACGAGTACGTGCGCAAGAAAGCGGCCAGGGCGATGATGTTCGCCTGCCAGGCGAGCTGGCGGTAGCGAATCCAGCGGGTTGCAAGCGCGAGAGCGACGGCGAAAGCGATCCAGCCGACGGCAATCCACGGGGCACGAAGGGCTTCTTCGAGGATCCAGACCATCATTCCGGCGGCAATCCAGGTGTAGGCGACGCGAGCGATTTCAATGTGGCGCGCGTTTTCCACGCCGAGGCGCTTGGCAATCCAGTAGCAGCCGGCCACAACGGGCAGCGCTCCAAAAGCGTGCACGGGGATGGTGCCCCACACGTGGATGCCAAATATGTCCGCAGTGAAGGCAGTGAAGACGGCGAGCAGCGTGATAGCGTGTGCGTGGAAGGCGAGTACCTGATAGCGCAGGGCGCGGGCGTTTTCCGAAAGAGCGACAGCGAACGCGATGAACAGGAGTGGCCGCCAAAGATCGGGAACTTCGAACCAGATAAGAGCCGTGAAAAAGGCGGTGCCCGCGAATGCAAACAGACCGCGGAAGATGCGCTGTTCTTGAGTGTCACTGTGTGCGGCGAGTTTGGCAGTGAGATAGAAAATCGCGCCCAGAATGGGGAGAGTGATCAGACGCGTGGCGACGTGCGCGTCGGACGAGCTTTCGATGTGCAGATTGAAGACGAACGCGCGATAAAGCGTGAGCGCGCCGAGGAGAGCGTATTGAATCTGGAGATGGCGCGACTCGAGGCGGCGGCCGAGGGCGGCGAGGGCGAGCATGATTGAGGCGAAGGCAACCGCGGTCCAGTCGTTAGCAAAGAGAGCCCACGAGGCGGTTGCGGTTGCGAACGCACCGAAATACGAATGAAAAGCGAGAAGACGAGTATCGAAAGTGGTGCGGAAGGATTCCTTCCATCGTGTGGCGATGTAAAGGGCGTTGAGATACAGCGCGAGGCCGCAAACGGCAAAGAGCAGCCCGGCCTTCGGAACGATGTCTTCGGAATGGGCGCGGAACAGGACGAGCGGCCCGAAGTTGAAGGCGAGGAGGTCGATGCCGACAAGTAGGCCGGTGAAGAGGCCGACACGGAGGAAGACGACTTCTTCGAAGATGATTCCGGCGAATAGGAAAACTTCGGCGGCGACGAGCCAGAGATAGGCGACGTCATTGCCGGAGAAGTGGGATGGAATGGAGACGATCATGAGCGCGGCGCCCAACAAGCTGAGAATGATGAAGGAGCGGCGACGGCGGCGCGTGATGGGAAGCTGGGCGAAGATAAACTCGAGAGCGCCGATGAGAAGCAGCGCGATATAGGCGAGGTCCGGCTGCATGGATTGAAACTTCATGACGCCGAGGAGAAGAAGTGTGTTGAGAAGAGCGGAAACGGTCGAAACCTGCTCTTCGAAGTCAGTTTTGATTCCGCGCAGGATGTAGGAAAGGCGGAAGATGAGCCAATAGAAAAAGAGGATGGCGACGCTGGCGTGATATTCAGGGAAGAGGCGGCCGTGCGCGCCATTGGGGCCGAGGATTTTGTAGAGCCAGTAGAGATGATTGAGATAGCTGGAGAGGATGCCGAAGACTTCCAGTTCGAACCAGCCCATCTTCAGGACAATCGTGACGAGGCCGATGGCGAGGAACACGCCGGCGAGCAATCCGTAGACGGTGCTCTCGCTGGCGCCGGCCGAGGAGCGCGTCACTTCGCTGAAGCTCAGAGCAATCGTCGTGTAGCCGAGGAGAAAGGAGAGACCGGTGACGAGTTGGGATTTGTAGCGGAGCGTGTGCGCGGCCATCGCGAGCGCCACTACAAGCATGAGGACGCAGTCCACGACGAGAGAATCGAGGATGCGCATCGCGGGGAAATTGTGGATTCCGTAGGTGCTGCCGAAGAACAGCGCCCAGCCGCATCCGATTCCCACGCGGCCAATCAGCTGGTAGCGTTCGCGCTTCTCCAGGAAAATGCCGCCCGCCAAAAACAGGAACGCCACGAGGAAAGCCACGATGGCTTTTCCGGCGGCTCCAAAAGATTGCAGCTTGATCAAGGCCAGCGTGGTTACGCCGATGACGACCATGATGCCGCCCAGCTTTGCAAACCAGTTAGTTCCCAGCGCATCTTCCAGAGCCGAGATTGCTTTCATACGATCTTTCATCGTGGGCCTCGGCGCGGAGGCGCGAAGAGGCGAGAACGAAGGCGGCGTGGAAACACGCGCGCCGGCGGGTAGGACCGCCGGCGCGTGAGGCGGAGGAGGAGGGATCGCGGGCGGTGCGATGACTCTTGGCGGCGCGGGCGGAACTAGCTTGGGCTCGAGAGGCGCGACGGGCGCGGGAGGCTTTTGTGGCGGCGCGGCAACGGGTCGAGCAGGCGGAATGACGGGCGGCGGCACGGTTACCGGCGGGGCCGGTGCTACTGGTGCTGGAATCGGTGTCTTCTGCTCCGGCGCAGGCTCGGGCATTTTTTCTGTAACGGGAATCAACGGCGTAGCTTGCGGCTTGAACGGCGGCGGCACTTCGGAGTGGGGAGAAGCGACGCCAGGCGGGGGAATGTGCACTGGGGGATGCGATTGCGGTACGGGGGCGGCATTCGGAACCTCGGGAGCGACGGACTTGTCCGCAGGGGGCGCCGCGGGCAGAACTGTGGCGGCGACCTTTGACTGGAGTTCACCGACCGCACGCTGTAATTTTATGTGTTGTTTCGCGTTCTCTTCGGCGAGTTCGTTCAATTGCTTGCGGAGATTGGAGTACTTGACGTAGAGCGCGATCGCAAAAAAGGGCGTGGCGAGCAGCAGCAACCCAAACAGCACGCAAATGAGGATTAGGGGGGCCATGGGTGTTCCTCGAATGCACCGCTCGATTACTTATGATGGTAGAACGGGCGGAGGGCGGATTCTTGCATTTTGTTCCCGGACTACCCATAGGTAGTAACGATGCCACCGCTAAGTAGCTTATTTCAAAAGAGTTACGCGGAGAGGCGAAACAGTCCGGGTTTGGAGTTGGCGCAAGTGCCCAGCGCCCCTCTGTGGCCCTTCAAGCGTGCCACCGTCAGGTGGATTCCTGGGAGTGGTTTGCTTGAGATGCGCGGCTGTGCTACACATGCTGCATGCCTGATTTTGCTGCTCCTGTCGAACGACTTATCGATGAATTGAAACACCTTCCCGGGATTGGCCAGAAGACCGCTCAGCGGCTGGCGTTTTTTATTTTGCGGGCGGCGCCGGAAGACGCGATGGGGCTAGCCGATGCCATTCGCGACGCCAAGGAAAAGATCCGCGAGTGCTCGGTGTGCAGCAACATTACGGAGAATGATCCGTGTCATTTTTGCACGGGCGCGAATCGCGACAAGAAGATCATCTGTGTTGTGGAAGAAGCGCACAACATCATGGCGATTGAGAAGACGCGGACGTACAGTGGGATGTATCACGTGCTGGGGGGATCGCTTTCACCGCTGTCTGGGCGCGGGCCGGAGCAGCTAAGGATCAAACCTCTTATCGAGCGGCTAAAGGGCGGGACGGTCGAAGAAATCATCATCTGCACAAATCCGACGGCAGAAGGCGAGGCCACGGCGATCTATCTGTCTAAATTGCTGAAACCGCTCGGCGTGCGCGTGACGCGCATTGGTGTGGGGATCCCCGTTGGCGCGGATCTGGAATACGCCGACGAAGTCACGATGCTTAAGGCGCTCGAAGGCCGGCGCGATTTGTAGCTGGCGGTTACTCCTTGGGAGAAGTTTGAAAATTAGAGCCCGCTAAGACGCGCGAGTTTTCGGCGCACTCCAAGATAGAGAACAACAAATAATAGGTGGTACTAAGAGTGGGTCTGGGGCGACCTAGTACGTATGGCCACCTCTAGCCAGCGGAGCATTTTGGGTATAGAGTCTCATTCCCGCGGAGTGGTCCCCCACCGCAAGGAGGTGCGCTATGCCAGGCTTGGCGCACTACATGGAGCAGTACGATCACGAGCACTCTTCCGGCTGGAATAAGCTCCTTCATGGCCTGGGCATACCCATGATTTTCGCGGGGATCTTTCTTCTGATTTTGATGAAGTGGATTTGGGGAGCGAGTTTTTTTGTAGGCGGGTGGGTTTTTCTTCTTCTTGGACACAAGATTGAGGGAAACCATCCCGCGTTTTTTCAAGGACCGATTTATTTGCTGGTAGGACCAATCTGGGTTGCAAAGGAAGCATGGGAGTTCCTCGCCGGAACACACCGTACATCCGCCTCAGAGGGGGCCTCGGAGAGTACCTCTCAAGATAGTTCGCAAGGCGGAGCTACAAAGCAGTCGTGAACTATCTGGGAGTTCGGCCCAAACTCTAGGAGCGGCGACGGTGTCCATGGACGAGCAGCAGAGCGGCAATCTTGCCGATGAAACGACGGAAATGATGTCTGAAACGGTTGCTCATCAGAACGAGGAATTGCGGAAACGCCGCAGCACGCGAATCATGCAGGCTGTTCCGCTGGCGGTGACGGGTGTGGACGCGCTGGGGCGTCCGTTCACGGAGCGCACCTCGACGCTCATTATTAATTGCCACGGTTGCCGGTACCAGTCGAAGCATTACGTACTGAAAAATATGTGGGTGACGCTCGAAGTGCCGCATCCGGAAACCGGGCAGTCGCCGCGAACGGTGCGTGGGCGCGTGGCGTGGATACAGAGGCCGCGCACGGTACGGCAACTTTTCCAGGTGGCGCTCGAGTTGGAAACTCCAGGCAATACGTGGGGCATTGCGTTTCCGCCACCGGATTGGTTCGCGCCTTCGGAAGCAGTTCGCCCGAGCGTCTATGGAAGCGCGGAAGAAGTGGCGCTAAGAACTTCAGAAACGGCGGAAATTCATTTGCCTCTCACTGAGCCTGAACCCGCCTCGGCGCCGGCGCAGGACAATCTGCGCGTCTTCCCTGCTCCGGCAAGCGCTACCGACGCGTCGCTGCAGCTCGCGCGGCACATGGCGCGGCTGATGGCCGATGCGAAGCAGCAAATTCAAACAGCAGCGCGCGAGGTGGCGGCCCAAGCGGTGGCTGCCGAACGCCGCGTTTCCATGGAAGAGTGGGAACAGAAATTTTCCATTGCGCGGGAACAACTGGCGCAGCAGGTTTCTGGAGCGATCGCGAAAATTCAGGAGGAGTCCGACACGCGCTCGCGGGCAGCGCATTCGGCGGCAGCGGAGGCATTGCAGAGAGAGCTTCCTCGCTGGATCGCGCCTCAACTCGAAGAGCTTATCCGGGACCTGACGCAGCAAATTTCGAACCGCGCGACCGCCGAGCGCACGGAGCAGGCGCAGCATCTCGCGAACGCGGTGGAATCGCTTCGCACACTTTGCCAGCAGGCAGAGGAATCCTCTGCCCGGCTGCGCGCCCAAGGCGAACAAGCAGAGACTCAAATTTCCAATCGCGCTGCGGAATCCATGCGCGAAGTGGACGATCTGGCGCGCCAGCGCGAAGTGGCGGCCAACGCGCACCGCGAAGCCATGAGCGCGGCGGCAAGCGAGATCGAGCAGCAGGTTGGCGCTGCGCTCTCAGCGGCTTATTCCTCCTGGCGGGACCGGCTCAACAGCGAAGTGGAAGCGGTGCAGGCGCGCTGGCGCGCGACGCTTGAGAACACGCTAGCGGAATCGCAAGAGAAGACCGCAACGGCGCTCGATGAACATAGCCGTGCCATCACATCGCGATTCGAAGAGGAAGCGGCGAGGCAAGCGGATGCAGCCCGCGCGTCGATGAACAGCGCCGCAACCGAATCCGAACAACGCATTGCGGAGTTGCAAAACTCTTTGCGCGAGGAAGCGGCGCGCCAATCCGCCGCAGTGCAGGAATCCATGAGCGCCGGGGCCGCGGAAGCCGAGCAGCGTGTGGCCAGCGCGAAAAAAACTTTGCTAGAGGAAGCGGCGAAGCAAGCCGCCTCTGTCCATGAGTCCTTGGCCAGCGCAGCGGCCGAAGCGGAACAACGCCTTGCCGGGCTGCGCAATTCCTTGCAAGAGCAGTCGCAGTGGCTCGAAGCCGCATTGGGGCGGGCCGCCGAGTCCACCGAGCGGCTGGAACATTTTTCCGCGCGCACGGAGACAGCGCAGAGGCAAGCGCTCTTGGGATTTGAGTCACAGATGGACGATGTTCTCAGTCTCAATCGCAACGAATTGCACCGGCAGTCGGAGACTCTTCTAGAAGAACTCAACGCCCGGATTCGCAGCACGTTTGAAGAGCATTGCCGGCTGGCGATATCGCGGTTCGACCAGCAGGTTGATTCCATGGTGCAGCCGCACATCTCGAGAACGGAAGAAGCGATTCACCGCCTCGCGGGTGGCCGCTCTCTTCTCGATGCCGCCCTGACTTTGCAACAGGACCGCATCCGGACTTCGGCGGACGAAGCTTTCGCGGAATCGCTCGCGCGCTTCCGGGAAAATCTTGGCGGCGTGGATCAGATTCTGCAGGAAGCGGCGCAAACAGTGGCAGCGAGCAATCTCGCCGAGATCGAAACGAGGGCGTCCGACCTGAAGCATCAGACGGTGGACGATCTGATGAAATCCGCCGAGTGGTACGAGAAAAAAGCGCAGACGCAGATCCAGAGCCTCACGGAAAAGACGGTCGAGCAGGCCGAGAATCAGTTCCGGGAAAAAGCGGGCGAAGTTTCCAGTGTGTTCGCGAGCGAATTGGATCACTCCAGCCGCAGCTTTATCGGCCATACGCAGACGCAGATGGAAGAGGTGGTGCGCGACGCGTTCGCGCAAGCGCGCGCCCTTTTTGCGGAAGCCGCGGAAACCACAACGGCCGCCTTTACGGATGAAATTCAGCGCCAGGCGCGACAAGAACTCGATGGCTTTGGGCAAGAAACGCAGCGGTCACTCGGCGAAACGCGTGTGCAACTCGACGCAGCGCGGACGGAGTTGTCAGAGAAAGTCACCGCCGAACAGGAAGCCTTTTTGCGGCAGTTCCAGAGCAGCATGAGCAGCGCAGTGGAGCGGGGCGTTGCCGACGCGAACGCAAGAGTAAAGGCTGGAATGTCGCCGTTGCTCGAGTCCTGGCAGTCGACGGTCGAAGCGTATCGAACGGAAATGCGCGGTATTTACGCTCAACTCAGCAATCAGGCTGCCGAGGTGCATCGCAGCCGACTTGAAAATGTTTCGAATCAGTGGATGTTGGCCACGGTGGCCAGCCTGGATCACCAATCGCGCGAAGCGGTCGCCAGCATTGCCGCCAAAGCGGAGGAAACTCTTCGCGAGACTTGCGCGCAAGTTTTTGCCGGAGTCGGCGAAGCGCTGCGGGATCGATTGCAGCAGATTGCATCTCGCCTGACAGCTCCAGAGCCGCCGGTTTCCGACCCGCAGATGACCCGCTCGCAAACCGCCGGCGGCGGTGGCAGTGGAACTTAGGCAGTTTGCGTCATTGTGAATTCCAGCCGAGGCTGCCGCCTCGGACGCGCTTTTGGGTCAACCTTGGAAAGAATTCCGCTCAGGGCTTCAGCAGGATCAGCGACTGTACTGTTAGTTTGTAAGCTTCCAGTTCCCAGAAGCTGACGAATTACCAGGCGCCGCTCAAATTCGCCTCTCGGCTCGCACATCCGTATAATCAGAGGTCTTGACCAACTATGGCTAATCGAGCTTATCTGCGCGTGTGGACGCGCGAGTTCTCCGAAACCACTTTGATTGCCCAGTTCGCTAGATTTCTGGCGACTGCGCCGCTTTCCTCTTCGGAGCCCGCGTTCAAGGAACTCGTCGTCCAGCCCATCGATGCCACGGAACTTTCGCTGGCCGAGTGGGACCTGAAGGATCTGGGGTATGGCGCGGCGGAGGTCGCGGCGCTTGCCATTCAGCACCTTCACCCCGACAGCGCCTATATCGCCGCGGCAAAATGGGATCTCTGGAGTTTTGACGCCGAGATCCTCAAATGGACAAATAAGCCGGAGCCGCTGGTGCTTACCTGCCACGGTCCCGAATATGACGGCGCCATCGCAGCATCCGAGGGACACTTCGCCGCGGATCTGGGCTTCGAGCACTTTTTTACAGGTCACGGCGGGTTGCTGGCTCCGGGCGCGGCTTCGAATCCGTTTGCGTCTTCCGACCATCCGCTGGAACACTCGTTTCGCCAATGGATGTCAGCCGCCGGGAATCTGAAGGAATATCACGCAAAGACGCGGGAAAACATCCAACAGTTGTTCAGATGGGTCGAGTCGATTGAGCAGGCGTTGCCCGTTGAGCGCAGTCAGCTGTCGTCGGAAGGCGAAGAGAATTTTGAGGCGCGCCTGGACGCGATTCTGGCGCAGCGCTAAAAGCCACCGTGACCCGCAAGGAACCGCGCTTCGGCGAGCGCTTCCACGCAAGGGCGGCAACAGTTAGAATCGTTGTATTGCAGGTCGGACTCGCAGGCGAAGAAGGTTCCTCACGGAAGGCATCTCCCGTGCGCGCCGGAAAAGGAAGCCAGGCCGGGCATATAGTGGGTATCACGCCGAGGGCGGCAAGTCATTGATGGACGAATCTCAAACAATCCCGGACTGTTCGACAAATTCGTACAGGTTCCAAGCCTCAGTGGAGGCGAAGGTGAGGACTGACCGAACGAGTATTGGTGTGTTTACGCGCAGCCGATTTATGCTCGCGATGGCGGCAGGGACTCTCGCCGTCTTCGCCTTGTTGCTTTTCGGCTGCGGCGAAGACCCCGCTCCGAAGCCCGCAGCCGAAGACCCGGCTAAACCCGCAGCGCCAGCTGTACCTGATGACATGCAGGCTGCCGCGCAAAATCTGCTGGGAAAAGAGACGCAAGTCCTGGTGTTCGGAGATTTGGCGAAAACGGGCAAGCAACAGTTTCTCGCGGCAAACGTCGTTCCGAAAACGCCAAAAAATAACATTCCGGGAACCATTGTGACGCGCGCCGTCGTTGCGGAAGAAACCGATGGAAAGTGGTCGGAATTGCTGCGCTGCGATGAGTATCTGAAAAACGCGAAGGGGTATCTTGCTCTGACACCGTTAACGTCGGTGGCGGGATGGAAGGTGCAGTACGATCAAGATCCCGTCAAGGGAATCCAGTTGTACTTCACGCCGGTGAAGACAGGCACCGACGCGCACGTGCTGCCCATCGGCGTGGCGTGGAATCCCGCGACAAAACGCTTCCAATCGCTCGACATGACCTACGAACATTTTCTGATGGAAACGCCCTCGCTGGAGACGGCTAGATCGAGGCTCAAATGAGTGCGGCGGCAGCGACGATGGGCGCAACCGCGGCAGCGAAGAAGCCGCCGAAGTCGTCTTCGTGGAAAAATCTGGTTGGATTGCTTCCGTACCTCGCGCGTTATCGCGGCGCGACGGCGCTGGGAATGATTGCGCTGGTCGTAGCCAGCGTGGCGCAAAACGTGATCCCGCTGGCTACGGGTGTTTTGACGGATATCCTCGCGGGAAGCAGCAGACCGTTCGAGAAAAGTATGCAAGGCCAACTGCTTGCCGATTCGTGGTTGAGCCGGATGATTCCGTACTATTCTCCGCACAGCCGCCATGCATTAGGAATCTACTGTCTGCTGCTTATCGCTCTCGTGTCGCTTCGCGCTGTTCTTTCCTTCATGACGCGCTGGGTTTTGATCGGCGTTTCGCGCGACATTGAATTTGATATCCGCGGCGATTTGCTCAATCGCTTGCTGCTGATGGAGCCGGAGTTTTATGTGCGCAACCGCACCGGCGAATTGATGTCGCGGGCGACGAACGACCTCAATGCCGTACGCATGGTTTTGGGTCCCGGCATCATGTACAGCGGGCAAACCATTATTGGCATGGCCCTTGCGATCATCGTCATGTCACAGCTTTCTGGCTCGCTTACGCTTTGGGTTCTTCTACCTGTGCCCATCGTTGCCGTGGTGGTGCAGCATTTTGGCAAAGTGATTCATGAGCTTTACGAAAAAATTCAGGCTTCGCTGGCGACGCTCTCTGCAAAAGTGCAGGAGAACTTGGCAGGAGTGCGCGTTGTGCGCGCTTACGCGCAGGAAGAAGCCGAAATTCGCGGCTTTGACGAGCCCAACCGCGAATACGTCTCGCGCAACGTCAAGCTCATTCGCACGTGGAGCATGTTTATGCCGTCGCTCCAGGCTCTCATCGGCATAACGTTTCTAATTGTGTTGTGGCAAGGTGGCCATCTCGTTCTTCGCGGACGAATTTCACTCGGCGCGCTAATTGCCTTCTATAGTTATCTCGGCATTCTTGTTTGGCCGATGATCGCGCTCGGCTGGGTCACCAATATTTTTCAGCGCGGCGCGGCGTCCATGGGCCGCCTGAACTATATTCTCGCCGCACAGCCGCAAATCGACGACCACGCTGCGACCGTGGCCGCGGAACAAAGAGTCGAAGGCGAGATCGAATTTCGCAACCTCACCTTCGCGTATCCAACGACCATGGCCGGCGGTAGCGCGAATGGGAGCGGAAACGGCAACCGCCCCGCGACGGACGGAGTTCTGCGCGACATCAGCTTGAAGATTCCAGCCGGCTCGACGCTGGCCATTGTGGGACCTACCGGTAGCGGAAAAACCACTCTGGCCGCGCTCGTTGCGCGCCTCTGGGAAGCTCCCGACGGGGCTGTGTTGATTGATGGGCGCTCGATTCGCGAATGGCCGCTGGACACCTTGCGCCGCTCGATCGGCTACGTCCCCCAAGACACGTATCTCTTCGGCGAAACCGTTGGCGAAAATATCGCGTTCGGGCTGCCGAACTTTGACCTGGAGCGCGTGCGCGAAGCCGCTGAAGTCGCGAGCCTCGATAGCGACGTCCAGGAATTTCCCGCGCAATACGACACCATGGTCGGAGAACGAGGCGTCACGCTTTCCGGGGGACAAAAACAGCGCACGGCTCTGGCGCGCGCGATTGTGAGAGACCCGCGCATCCTGATCCTCGACGATTCGCTCTCGAGCGTCGATACGCAAACTGAGGAGCGCATTCTTAGCCGCTTGCGTGGCATCATGCGCGGGCGCACTACGATTCTGATCGCTCATCGCACTTCGACGGTGCGCGACGCGGATCAAATCGTGGTTTTGCGCGATGGGCGCATCAGCGAGCGCGGCACGCACGACGAACTTCTCGCGCGAGGCGGCTACTACGCCGACCTGTATCAAAAACAGTTGCTGGAAGAAGAACTCGAACGGGCATGAGCAATATTCACGAAGAAGAGAAGCTCGGTAAAGCTTACGACGCGAGGTTGATGCGGCGGCTGATGCAGTATCTGCGGCCGTACAAGTGGCGCGTGGTGCTGGCGATGACGCTTGTCGCTGTCGTGACGCCCCTTGAGCTGGCGCCTCCCTGGCTCTTCTGGAAGGCCATCGACGGTTACTTTACTCCCACGCTGAATCATCTGATCCCGGAGCCTCAAGCGTGGCGCGGCATTGAGTGGATCAGCCTGGTCTTCCTGCTCGTACTGATCTCCGATTTCCTCGCGCAATACGCACAGATTCGCATCATGCAGCGCGTCGGTCAGCAGACCATGTACGACATGCGCCGTGAAATCTTCGCTTATATCCAGCGCATGCCCATGAGCTATTTCGATCGCAACCCGGTGGGCCGGCTAGTGACGCGCGTGACCACCGACGTCGACGCTTTGAACGACCTCTTTGCCGCTGGCGTTGTGACCATGATCAACGATTTCTTTCTCCTGGCAGTCATGGCCGCGCTGCTTTTCACCGTGGATCACCGGCTGGCGTTCGACGCGTTTGCGGTGCTGCCTTTCATCTTCGTCGTGACCTATTTCTTCCGCAAGTTCGTGCGCGACGCCAACCGCCGGATTCGAACCGCCATCGCGCGCATCAACGCCTTCCTGCAGGAATATATCTCTGGGATGAGCGTGGTACAGCTTTTCAATCGCGAGCGCAAAGCTCGCATCGAATTCGCGAATCGCAATCGCGACAATATGCTGGCCTGGCGAGATGCCATTCTCGCGTTCGCGCTCTTCTATCCCGCGGTCGAGTTTCTCAGCATCGCGACGATTACGCTGATCTACTGGTCAGGCGGAAACCGCGTGCTCTCGAGCGGCCTCAGCCTCGGTGTACTCACCGCTTTCACAATGTATGCGACGCGCTTCTTCCGGCCGATCCAGGACCTCAGCGAAAAATTCAATATTCTGCAATCCGCGATGGCTGCTTCGGAGCGAATTTTCAAGCTTCTTGACGAGCCGATCACCGTCGATTCCGCTGCTCAGGCCGTCCGCTTGGAATCTCCCCGCGGCGAGATCGAATTTCGTAACGTATGGTTCAGCTACCGCGACGTGCCCGAACCTGCCGACGAAGATTGGGTACTTCGCGATGTTTCGTTCCGCATCGAACCGGGGCAGACTCTCGCTATCGTCGGCCATACTGGCGCCGGGAAGACCACGCTCATTTCCCTGCTCCTGCGTTTTTACGACGTACAGCGCGGCCAGATTCTTCTCGACGGCATCGACATTCGAACCATCAATATCCAAAATCTTCGCCAGCAATTTGGGATCGTCTTGCAGGATTCGTTTCTTTTCACTGGAACGATTGATTCGAATGTGCGCCTCGGCTCGCCCGGCATCGGTCGCGCAACCGTGGAAAACGCCGTCGACGAAATCGGCCTGGGCGATTTTGTCCGCTCGCTGCCCGAAGGTATCGACACAAGCGTGAATGAACGTGGCTCGACTCTTTCCGTAGGTCAGCGCCAGCTTATCTGCTTCGCGCGCGCACTTGCCCACAACCCTCGCTTTCTTATCCTGGACGAAGCCACTTCGAGCGTCGACACAAAAACCGAGTTGCAAATTCGCGAAGCTCTCGACCGGTTGCTTTCCGGCCGCACGTCGCTCGTCATCGCGCATCGCCTGAGCACGATTCAGTACGCCTCGCGCATCCTCGTCTTTCACAAAGGCCGCCTCCGCGAACAGGGCGCGCATCAGGAACTGCTTGCGCAGCGCGGCATCTATTACCGCCTCTATCAGCTCCAATATAAAGAGCAGGAACTTGGCCTTCCGGAAGATTCTCGCGACTCCGCCGGCCAGCTTGCAGACCAGCCCCGTGGCTCGCTCTCCGCTCCTCAGCCCGCTACGGATTGAGCGCCGCACCGACCGCGCATGCCACCGATTCCGCTCTTGATTTCCGCAGGCGAGGCTTCCGGGGACATGTACGCCGCTCGCCTCGCCGCAGCATTGCAAAAGCGCGTGGATGTCGCTCTTTTCGGCATGGGCGGACCGCAGATGCGCGCTGCCGGCGTTGACGTTATCACCGATTACTCCGAAGTTTCCGTCGTGGGCATCACGGAAATCGTCAGCCACCTGCCTTCGCTTGTTCGCGCTATGCGCCGCTTGGTTTCAGAAGCCGAGCGCCGCAAACCTCCTTTCGCGATTCTCACTGACTTTCCCGGCTTTCATCTCCGCCTCGCGCGCAAACTGCGCCCGCATGGAGTCCGCAACATTTATTACATCTGTCCGCAATTCTGGGCTTGGCGGCCCTGGCGAGTTCGCGTTGTGCGGCGGCGATTTGCGCAAGCTCTGTGCATTTTTCCTTTCGAGGAGGCGTTCTTCGGCGGCGCAGGTGTTCCCACAAAATTCATCGGCCATCCTCTCGTCGGCGCCGTGCGAGCCACGCAAACCCGCGAGGAATTCTGCCGCCAGCACGGTCTCGATCCCGGCCAGCCGATTGTCGCAATTTTGCCCGGCAGCAGGCACGCTGAACTGGCGCAGCACATGCCCGTTATCCGCGAAGCCTGCCAACGCATCCAGGAGCGCCGCCCCGCCCAATTTGTTCTCGCGGCCGCAGCTCACAGCAATATCAACGATCTGCGAACAGGCTGGAACGCGGCGATAAAGATCCGGGTCGTCGAAGGCCAGACCTACAACGCGCTAGCCGCCGCCGATACCGCGATTGTCTCGAGCGGCACCGCGACCGTCGAAGCTGCCCTCCTCGACGTGCCCATGGTGGTCGTCTATCGCGTGACGCCGCTCACCGCTCTGCTCGCCAAGCCGCTGGTTCGCACGTCTTATTTCAGTATGGTGAACCTGATCGCCGAGCGCCGCGTCGTTCCGGAACTGATTCAAAGGGACTTCACTGCGGCTAAAGTCGCCGAAGAGGTCCTGCGCCTGCTCAACGACCCGCGCGCCCGAGAAGAGCTCCGCTCAGGCCTCGCCGAAGTTCGCAAGCGTCTCGGTCCCCCGGGAGCCGTCGACCGGGCCGCGGACGCGATTGTCGGGCTTCTCTCGACCGTCGCTGGCAACACTTAGGCGGGTCTCTGCTATCCTATATAGGCAGAATGGTGTCGGTCTGCACCCCAGTGAAAGGTGCCCCATTTTGTCAGGTCATTGAAAGGCTGTTTGATGCCCCTTCGCCGAAGAATGAGTGTTGCGTTTTCTGTCCCGCTGTTTGTGGTGCTGAGTTACGGCGCTTCCCCGCTCCGCGCCCAGGCTCCCCGCCCCGCCGGTTTTCTCGCGGATCATTACGATATCTTTGCGACGCTCGATTCCAGTCACCAATCCATCAGCGCCATTGCCAAAATCGACTTCCGGGCTACCGACGTTTCCAGCAACCTACGGGTTGAGCTGCATCCCAATCTGGTTGTAAGCGACGTAAAGACAGCCGAGGGCAGATCACTCGGTTTTGGCCGCGACTCGATGAACCCGCTTTACGTTCTCGTTACGCTGCCGGCTCCTGTCGCCACTGGCGGCCATGTCACGCTGACGTTCACTTATGCGGGCTTGCTTGCCAACGAAGAGAACAGCCCCGTCCCGGGAGTGCGCGCCGCGGTCATCGGCCACGAAGACGCTTATTTGCTTCTCCCCTCCAGATGGTTTCCGCTGACGAACTATCCCTCCAACCGCTACACCGCGACGTTTCGTCTAAACGTGCCAGATAGTTTCGCCGTCGCAGGTTCGGGAAAGAGCTCTGCCCCAACGCCGATAGCTGGAAAGTCCGGTGCTGAAGGCGGACGGCTCCTCTACACTTTTGAATGCAAGACTCCAGGCCCGCACGGCACGTTTGTCGCTGGAAATCTTCAGCTGAATCCCAAGCAGGCAGAAGGAATTGACGTCGCCGTCTACGCCCCGCGATCCGATTCGGCGAACGCCCAGGGCTTTGCCGATGACGTTGCCCGCGCCGTCACGGTTTTTTCCGACCTTTTCGGCGGCCTCCAGGATCCGGAGTTTACGGTCATTCAGCTGCCGGATGGGACTGTTCGCGATTTCGCTGCTCCTGGTGTTCTCCTCCTCAGCCACCGCCTGTGGGAGCCGAAAACCGCCGAGCGCACCATTGCACGGCTCGTTGCGGCTCAATGGTTTGGTAACTCTATTGTCCCGGCTACTTCTGCGGATGTTTGGGTTACCGACGGACTTTCGCGCTATTGCGAAGAGATCTATGCCGAGAAAAGTGCCGGCAAAGAAGCTGGCCTGCGCGTTGTCGACGAATTTGCAGTAGGCGCGCTCATGTATGACGAAGCGGCCCCCATTGCGCAGGCGGTAAGGCTCGCGCCCTATTCTAGCGACTACCGTTCGGTGGTGCTCAACAAAGGCGCGATGGTTTTCCACATGCTTCGTGGACTGATGGGCGATGTCGCTTTTGGGAATCTGCTCCATGATTTTGCGACCACGTACGCCGGGAAGACGGCCACCATAGACGATCTCGTGAACCTGGCCGACCGTGACGTCCAAGCGGCTGCCAAACCCGGCCAAGTCGCGCCGAATCTGCGCGGTTTCTTCGTGCAATGGCTGAACTCCACCGGCGTGCCGGATTTTACGACGGAATTTGTAGTCTACCGCACGCCCAAAGGCTTCCGCATCGTCGGCAAAATCAAGCAGCCTATTGACACCTTCAGCATGCCGGTTGAGCTACGCATCGATACCGAAGGAAATCCCGAAACGAAATGGGTGGATGTTCTCGGCATGGAATCGCCATTCATCGTCGAAACCTTCGGCCGGCCCAAACCCGGCGGCGTAAAAGTTGATCCCAACAATCTTGTGCTGAAGGGCAGCGTTCCCCTTCGGGCTCGCGCTGCAATCGCCCGCGGCGAAGAGCTCGCCGAACAGGGCAACTACTACCCCGCTATCCAGCAATATCAGAGAGCGCTCTCGATCCAGCCTGGCCGCCCGCTGGCCAATTTCCGCATGGGCGAAGCTTTCTTCTACCAAAAGAATTATCAGGCCGCTGCCAATGCCTTCCGTGAGTCGCTGCAGGCCGTTCCGGAGCCATCAGAAAAATGGACGGAATGCTGGAGCAACATCTATCTCGGGAAAGTCTTCGATTTGCTTGGACAGCGTGAGCGGGCCGTCAATCAATACAGCAAAGCCAAACAAACTAACGACAATACGGGTGGTTGCCAATCTGAATCCGAGCGCTGGCTGAAAAAGCCCTTTTCGGAAGGCGGCGTCCTGATGGCAACGCCCGCCACTGGCGCGGCACCTGCTTCCGCAACTCCCCCGCCGCCCCCGGCTGGCGACCGCCCAACCCTGAAAAAGCCCAGTCAATAGAAGACCTAGCCGAATCTGGCCTTAGGCTAAGTCGCTTAAAACCAACATTTCCGAAAGGGCCTGGAGCTGTTGATTCCAAAGGCTTTGCAAAAAGGCTAACTCGCTTGGAAGCAACGCTTATAGGTCCCCTTTGTCCTCCGAGGCTAGCTCCCCCTTGTATTCGAGGCGCAGGTCAGGCGGGCGGCTTTCACTCCATCCGCTTCCATGCCCCGGTAAAGGTATCGCAGGCTCGGTCGTCGAAGAGGACAAAGTAGATTTTCTCGAGCGAGGTTTCGCCTTTCAGGTGCTGGGCGGCTTCTTGCAGCATGATGGAAGCACACTCCTCGATGGGAAATCCGGCGATGCCTGTCCCGACGGCGGGGAAAGCGATTGTCTTCAAGCCGCGCTCTGCGGCGATGCGCAGAGAATGAGCGACCGAATTGCGCAGATTAGCGGCCGTGGTACGCCCGCCGAGCTGCATGCTCGCCGCGTGGATGACGTAGCGCGCTGCGAGCTTGCCGCCGGCGGTAATCGCCGCATAGCCGACGGGGATGCTTCCGATGGCGTCGCACTCGCGCTGAATATCGTCGCCGCCCTTGCGCCGGATGGCTCCGGCAACGCCGGCGCCCAGTTGCAGATCGTTATTCGCGGCGTTGACGATGGCGTCCGTGTCCATGTCCGTCAGGTCGCCCTGCTGGATGATGATTTTTTCTGCGATGGCTTTGTTCATGACCGTTGGTCGTGCGAATCGATTTGTTTTGTTTCTGATGGCTTTCGACGTCGAATAATTTTCAATTACCTTCGCCGGACGGGACGTGTTCCTCGCTCGACACGGAAACTTCGCAGCCCATGCTCCGGCCGACGTCGCTGCAAGCCGCGACAGTCTGCTCGGATGTCTTGCGCCCCTTCACCAGTTCGAGACGCTCCTTACCCAGCGCGGTGGCGGAAAAGCGCATTCTGATACATCGCTCAGCGCAAAGAGTGACGTCCGAAATCTCCGTGATCGAAAGCGAATGCGTTGTGCTCGCGAAAATGGCACCCGGCTTGGCAAACTTGTCGAAGATAGTAAAAAGCTCCAACTTCATTTCCATTTCGTCCGAGACAGTTTCGATAATCAAGTCCGCATCGCGCGACGCATCTTCGACCAAGTTCGCCCCGCTCAGATTCGCGAGTGCAGCATCTCGAACCTCCGAGCTGATTTTACCTCGCGCCGCGTCGTCGCTGATTGCCCGCGAAATCCAGGCAATTCCCCGCTCCAAGGCCGCTGGCGAAATACCTTCGAGAACAGTCCGGTATCCGACACGAGCCGCTGTATACGCGATCCTGCACCCCAAATCGGTCGTGCCCACAATCGCTATGGTTCTTATTTCCACTGTTTTCTCGAACCGGAGTTGTGAAGCGAACGCGAAGCGCGCCGTTTTCTCTTTGCAGCGCCGTCGCGTTCTACTTCAGAAGTTTTTTGTAGGCTTCCTCGTCGTAGCCGAGCACAATCTGGTCGCCGCGAATCACCACCGGCCGGCGGATCAGGTTGGGGAATTTAGCCATGAACTTGATCGCTTCCGCTCGCGGCGGTGGATTCTCCTTCATGTTTTTCGCGCGATAGAATTCATTGCGGTAATTGAGAAATAATTTGTAGTCGCGAGCGCCGATCAACTCGTCAAGCTCGGCTTCGCTCAAGCGTTCTTTGTCCAGGTCCCGGGACTCGAGTTCAACGCCGTGGGCGAGCAAGAAACTTCTTGCTTTGCGGCACGTCGTTCAAGTTGGCTTCTCAAGATAGCGCAGGTTTATTTTCGCCAAGTTTTCCCTCAATACCGCGGCACACTCGGATCGATTTCCATCGACCAGCGCTCAATGCCGCCAGCCATCGATTTTACGCTCTCGACGCCTTGCTGGCGTAGCCAGGCGGCGGCGTCCAGGCTGCGCATTCCGTGGTGACAGTAACAAATCACCTCATCGTCCGCGTCCAGCAAAATATTCAAGCTCGCCGGAATCGTTCCGAGGGGAACCAATTTCGCCCCCGGGATTTTGCAGAGGTCGTATTCCCAGGGCTCGCGCACATCCACAAGCAGCAACTTCTCGCCGCGAGCGATGCGGTCGCTCACTTCTTTTGCCGATATTTGGAGGTCGTCCATTGGGACTTAGAATCTTAGCAGAGGTGGGGCGATTCCGCAGAAACCGCGGCTCGGAGCGCTACTTTCCCTGGAATTTCGGACGCCGCTTTTCGAAAAATGCGCGGATTCCCTCGCTGCAGTCTTCTGAATGAAAACATTTCATCTGCAACTCTACTTCGTGGTCGAGGGCTTTCACCAGCGCGTCTTTGTGGCTTCCAAACAGGATCTTCTTCACGGCGCGGATGGCGATTGGAGGACCTTCGGCGATTTTCTGCGCCAGCGATTTCACTTCCGCCTCCAATTGCGCGGCAGGAACGACGCGGCTCACAATCCCGAGGCGCAACGCGGTTGGCGCATCGATCATCTCGCCGGTGTAAAACATTTCGGCAGCGACGGAGGGCCCAACCAGCTGCGGGAGAAAATAGGTCCCGCCATAATCGGGGAACAGGCCTACGCGCGAGAAATTCTGCCCGAAAGTAGCCACGTCCGCGGCGATGCGGATGTCCGCGGCAAGCGCGAGGTTCATTCCGGCGCCGGCGGCGGCGCCGTTCACAGCCGCAATCACCGGCTGCGGCATCAGGCGCATTTTCAGAACGGCTTGCATCCCGGATCGCAGAATCGGGCCGAGCTCAGCAGTCTCGTTGCGCTCGCGTCCCTTGCCGATGGCGCCGAGGTCGCCGCCCGCGCAAAACGCGCGGCCTGCTCCGCACAGCACGACAACGTGAACGGAGTCATCTTCGGCAATGCGGGCAAGCGCTTCGTTCAGAGCAGTCGAGAGTTCGCTGTTCAGGGCGTTCAACTTGTCGGGACGGTTCATCACCAGAACCACGATCTCACCGTGGCGGCTCTCCAGGATGACTGAACCCGAAGGAGCGGTTTGGGCTGCGTTACTCATAAGATACCTCCGTTCTAATACGCCTGCCCCTTGGCATCGCGTTCCTTGGTGTCGCGTTCTTTCTCCGTCTTGGCGACTACTTGCGCGAGTTTGCGGAAATGTTGCAACTTCTCGCTCTTTCCCTGTGCATTCTGGCTGCTGGTGGACGGCAGCACGTAGACGCGCGCTCCGTACAGCAATTCCTTCTGGAGGCCGAACTTGCACTTGCGCTGGGAAAATTGCTCGTAAACTATCTTGCCGTTGAAGGCGACGACGTGCGGCGCGAATTCTTCTAGCTTCTGCGAAAGGACGATGCGGCCTTCGGCGAAATCTCCGCGCGTGAGCTCTTCCGCTCCTTTGGTGGGACGCTTGACGAGGTCGGTGAGTCCAATGCCAAATTCGATCACGCGCTTGTCGTCATGATAGTCAAATGGTTCGGGCACAACGCCACTTTCGTAAAGGATAGGCCAGAACTGGTTGGTGCGTCCCGCATAGTAGTGGCCCACGCGCACGGAGGATTCGCTTGGATTGCAGCCGACGATGACCAGCTTCATGCCTTTTCGGAGATGGTCGGGGAGTGTTCGCATGGTCCTAGTGTTGCCTATTTTGAGTGCCAAGTTCCAAGGTTTCGCGACGGGCGGTCTCAATGGTCAAGGTCTCAAGGCGCTGCTGAAGCAACGCTTGAGAAGGCCGGAAAACAGGGCCGCAGAGCGAGCCTTCTAGAGCAGAGTACGGCCAAGACTGTGAAGGGGATATAGAAAGACGCAAGCGCGTGGAAAGTGGGAGCCGGGAGGAAGCAGAAAGGTCTCGGTAGGCCATCGTGCTCTAGACGAATGCTCAACCAAAACTCTAGACAGGCAGGCTCTGGCTGTCAAGCACTGTCGCTCTCTCGCAACCGGCGGCAGAATAGATTGGACTGCAGATTCCTGAATCCCGGGGATAGGCTGGCTCATCGAAATAAGGGAGTAGCGGGTGCGCATTCGTGCTTTGTGCTAACGTAAAGACGGAGACAATTGGAGCAGGGCTGATCCTCCGCCCGCGGACTTTCTTGAGCACACCTAACCCACACCGGCTGGCCTCGGCAGTTGCGCGCGAAGACGAGCACCTGCTGGTTGCGGCCGCGAAATCCGGCGATACGGCGGCTTTCGAGGAATTGGTCAGCCGCTATGAGCGCAAGATTTTTCGGCTGACTATGAACATCACTCGCAATCGCGAGGATGCCGAAGATGCGATGCAGGATGCCTTCCTCAAATCCTATTCCCACTTGAAAAATTTTCAGGGCGATTCGCGGTTTTATACCTGGCTGGTGCGCATAGCCGCGAATGAGGCGTTGATGCGCCTTCGGAAGCGCAGGCCCAATCAGTTTTCTCTGGACGAGCCCATCGAAGGCGACGAAGACCTGATGCCGCGGGAGCTGCAGGACTGGGGCCCGGGGCCTGAGCAGCGCTTTGCGCAAACCGAGATGCGAGAGATATTATCCAGCGTGATTGACGAACTCGAGCCGGAGTATCGTACGGTTTTTGTGCTGCGTGACATCGAAGAACTCTCGACGGAGGAAACGGCGGACGTGGTGGGAATTTCGGTTCCCGCTGTGAAATCGCGGCTCCTGCGGGCGCGGCTAAAACTCAGACAAAAATTGAACCGCTATTTTCAGCAGGGTGGGACAAATTGAACTGCGAAGACATCATTCACGAACTCTCGGATTTCATCGATGGCGAGCTTGATGCGGCGTCGAAGCACGAACTGGAGAGCCACCTCAAAGAGTGCGGAGAATGCAAGCTGGTTGTCGATCAGACGAAGAAGACGGTGAGACTCTTCTGCGACTCAGAACCCATAGAGCTGCCTGGTGAAGTGCGCAACCGGCTTCACGATGCAATTCGCCGGAAGTTTAAGGAAGCGGCACAGTAGCGCACGCGTCAGCCCATCTGGCTTGAAACGGCGCCGGCCCAGAACGGCAATTCCCTTCCCAAGCCTTTCTCTTTCGCCCGCGCATAGACTTTCATGGCGACAGCCAAATCCCAAGACGCAATGCCATTGGATTTGAAGAGTGTGACCTCGGTGTCGCTAGTTCTGCCGGGAGATTTCTTCGCGACTACATCCGACAGTTTCTTCACACCGGTCCAGCATACTTCGTCGCCGCGAAACGCGAGGATAAGATCGCCGGCTTCCTGGCGGGATTGTTCGATGGAATCCACGACGATGACATCGGCGCTGGCTACGGCCTCATCATCGAGCTCACGCTTGTGCGCGTGATTGGCGCCGATGGCGTTCATGTGCACTCCGGGTGCGAGGTCCGCGCCGCTGACGACAGGATTGGCGGCCGTGGTGGCGGTACAGAGAATATCCGCGCCGCGCACGGCTTGGCCGGAGGAGTTTGCGCTTTGCACAGGAAAGCCTAGCCGCTCAGCCATTTCTTTCGCATACTTTTCGCGCCTGGCAACGTCGCGACCGTAGACCCTCGCAGATTCGAGTTTACGCACGCTTGCGACGGCCTCCAGTTGTGTGCGCGCCTGGCCTCCGGTGCCGATGATGGCGGCGACGCGACTGTTTTGCCGCGACAGGTATTTTGTGGCTACGCCAGAAGCGGCGCCGGTGCGCAACTGGCCCATGTAGTCGGCTTCAATCAAAGCAACAAGATCGCCCGTGCACATCTCATAGAGGGGCACCAGAAATCGGATCTTTCCCTGCACATAGGTGTACTGCTTCATGGCCACATAGCCTGCCGAGAAATCTGCCGCCGCCATGTAATGAAAAAAACCACCGCCCGGCAATTCAAAACGCCGGCGAGGATGCACGGCCACCTCTCCGTTGGCCTGCTTTCGCGAAATCTCCTCGACCGCTTCGATAGCCATAGGCATGGTGAGCACGGCTCGCACTTCGGACTCGCTGATATGCAGCCCCATTCTTCTGTTTTTCCTTTCTCTGGGCTGCGGAATCCTATTCGCGCAACCGATAAGTGCGTGCTCTTTACAACCAATTACTTTTCAGATGGTTTTCTCGTTGCGGCGCGGACGGGCTTCTTCGCGCTTTGACCGTCTTCGCGGATGCGGCGGACGACCGTTTGCATTAGACGATAGACGCGCTCTTCCTTGTCGCCGTCCAGCTCTTGAAAGCGAAATTCGGGTTCGCCCTTCGGGCTTTTGCCGAGGCGGACGGGCAATTTACCGCATAGATCGTTTTCGATGAAGGCGGTCTCATAGCGCTCTTTTTTCAGGTTCCAGGTGTAAACGCGGAGGGTAGTGAAATCGCAAGGCTGCCCTTCAGACCCGCGCGCTGCGGCTACAAGATATTGGATTTTGTCGCCCGAGGCATCGCTGACGCGGTTCAGCTCGAACCATGCAATCGGGCGGATGTTTGCCGAATTGGCGCCGTCGCGCACGGGATCGGGCAAATCCAGTTCAACGAAGCGTGCAATCACCCAGCCGGCTATGGGAAGAGTCTGGTCGCCTGGTGCTGTCGTAGTCGTTTCCGCGGCGCGGGCCGTGGAATCGCCGGGGGGACGCGTGGCCACTCCGCGAATCAGGAACCAGTCTTCTTTTTTTGTGTCCTGAGGCTCGTTCGAGGATTCTTTTTCGTCGGTGGTTTGCACCCAATCGGCGACCGCGCGGCCGACGATCTCGACGGGCACGCCGCGCCCGAACTGATAGAGACGCGCTTGCGTACGCCCCGGCTCGACGCGAAGATTTGTTTGGACCTTAGTGCGGCCGCGAGCTTGCACAGGCATCGGCTGAACCATCATGAGGAGTTTTGTGCTGCGCTGCCAGAGCGCCGGGTCCATTAGGTAACGGCCTTCGACCCAGCCTAATTCGCCGGCGGCGGTGCGCACCTTGATGCTGTCATTGCGGCGGGCGACAACGTCGACACGGTCGCCGTAGTGCAGAGTGTCGAGCGGCTCGCGGACTTGGGCGACGCTGCTCCAAAGAGTCGCGGTGCGTTCGCCGACGTAGGCTTCGCCGAGCGTTTCATGCTTGGGACGGAAGAACCATGCCGTCACGGCGACGAGAAGGAGCAAAGGCACCGCAATCAGAAGTTTGCGCTTCATGCGGCGATCCCGGAGATGAGGAAAAAGGTGGCAGGGGTTGCGGCTTGAGGGGGGCTTGCGAGGACCGGCGCGTCATTCATCTTTACAAACGAGCAATTTATGGGCATTGGGTTTGAGCGTCCACTTATTCTTCTCTAAAGATTGTACCTGATTTCCTGGCTGCGTCCGGGGCTGGCCGTTCTTCGTTTGTTTTTCTGTTAAAATGCCGCCGCGTTAGAAATTTTCTTCCAACTTCGATTTGAAGGGACTCGATGAAATCTCTCAATGCCCTACAGCCGCTGGCGTTGCTACTGCTTCGCGTGGCGCTTGGCGTCATTTTCATGTCGCATGGTTACCCGATACTTGCGCATCGGACGAGCGCAACCCATGCGCCTTTCGCGCAGCACGGGCTGCCGGGATATTTTGCCTACGTTTCGGGAGTGCTGGAGTTATTTGGCGGGGGATTGCTGCTGCTGGGGCTGTTCACGCGCGGGGCGGCGCTGTTGCTAGCGGTCGAGATGGTGTTTCTGATGTGGAAGGTCTATACGCCGCACAGCTATCTGGCAGTGAATGAATACGCGTATCCATTGGTGCTTGCTACGGGATGCTTCGCACTTGCAACGATGGGAGCAGGGCTGATTTCGATCGACTATCCCTTGTTTGAGAGCGGTGGGGGAAAGTCGCGGGCTGCGCGGAATCCTAAACCCAGTAAATAGCGCTTCATTTAACGGAGTTCGGAGATGAGAAAGCCACTTTGAGCCCTCCGCGGGCGAGGCCCTGCGCGCTTCAGGATAAACAAGCCCCGCCCCTAGAGATGCCTGGGAATTTAGGTGGTGGTGACCGTCGCGGACGTGGGGACGACTCCGCCGGGAGCTACGGGCAGGACGATCCAGAGAATGATGTAGGCGAGAACGCCCGTGCCGCCGCAAATCACAAGCAAGAGCCATAGGACGCGGATGATCGTGGGATCCATGTCGAAATAGTCGGCTAGACCGGCGCACACGCCCGCGATTTTTTTGTCGGTGCTGGAGCGCATGAGGCGCTTCGGAGAGCCCGTGGCGGGAGAAAGGCCTGGCGGGCCGGCTTCGGGCTGTTTTGCGCCGCAGTTGTAACAATAGTTGGAACCGATGGCGATGTTTTTGTTGCAGCTTGGGCAAGTCATTTGAGTACCCTCCAAGTAGGCTGGTTTCTGTCCTTCCCTACAATAGAATACGCCCAAGGGAGTGAAAAAGTTGCGTGAATTGCAAGGCTGCGGGGCAGCGGCTCAGTACTCGAGCAGTTGCTTGACGGCAGCAGTGATGTGGGCGGTCTGCGGGAGGATTTCGTCTTCCAGTTTGGGCTGGTAGGCGCAGAAGGTGTCCATGGCGGCTACGCGCTTGACGGGAGCATCGAGTTCCTCAAAAAGTTCGTCGGCGATGCGTGCGGCGATTTCGGCGCCGTAGCCCCAGCTGAGCATGTCTTCGTAGGCGACGATGACGCGGTGTGTTTTGCGGACCGTTTTGCCGATAGCTTCCCAATCGTAAGGAGAGAGCGAGCGGAGGTCGATGATTTCGACGGAAATGCCTTCGCGGAGCAATTGCGCGGCGGCTACTTCGGCGCGGTGCACCAGTGCACCGTAGGTGATGATGCTGACGTCGGCGCCTTCCGTGACCATGCGGGCTTTGCCGAAGGGCACGGTGTAATCCGGGCCGGGATACTCAGAACGATTGTAGGGCTGGCGATAGAGATGTTTGTGCTCGAGAAACATGACCGGATCGTCGCAGCGAATAGCGGTGCGGAGCAAACCGGCGACATCGAGAGCCGTGGAGGGCATGACGACGCGCAGGCCGGGGCAATGCGCAAAAATCGATTCGCCGCTTTGGCTGTGATAGATTGCGCCGCCAGTCAGGTAGCCGCCAATCGCGACACGAAGGACGACCGGAGACTTGAAGCCACCGTTCGAGCGCCAGCGCATGACGCACAATTCGTCGCGGATTTGCATCATGGCGGGCCAGATATAGTCGAAGAATTGAATTTCAGCCACGGGCTTGAGACCGCGCGTGGCCATGCCAATGCCGCGGCCAACAATGGCAGCTTCCGCAAGAGGCGTGTTAAAGACTCGATCGTTTCCGTACTTTCGCTGCAAGCCGGAAGTGGCTTTGAAAACGCCGCCCTTCCCTTTCAGTTGCTTCAATGTCTCATCGCGGCTGGCGTCGGCGACGTCTTCGCCGAAGACGGTGATGCGCTCGTCGCGGGCCATCTCGTCGGAGAGCGTGGCAGCGACCATTTCGACCATGGTTTTTGGAGCGCCGTGCAATTGCGGCTGCGCATCAAAAGCAGCTGATGTGGGATCGACGTCCGGCGAATAAATGTTTACTCGAATCGAATCGATCGTCGGCTCTTCGGCGGCTAGCGCCAGGTCGGAGGCGTTACGAACTTCCTGGTCAACTTCTGCTTCCAGAGCTTCGATTTCCTTTTGGTCAAGAATGCCCTCGCGGACGAGGAACAGCGAGAATTTTGAGATGGGGTCGCGGTGCGCTTCGTCTTCGCGCTCTTCGGGAGTTTTGTAAAGTTTTTCGTCGTCGGAAAGAGAGTGGGAATAGGGGCGCGTGACGTGCGCGTGAACGAGAGCGGGTCCGCGGCGATCGCGACAGTATTGGACGGCGGTCTTGCAGACGGCGTAGCTTTCGAGAGGGTCGGTGCCGTCGCATTCAGCGATATGCAAGCCCGGGAAACCGCTGGTGAGTTTCGAGATGCTGCCGCCCGCTGTTTGTACTTCAACAGGAACTGAGATGGCGTAGCCGTTGTCTTCAATCAAGTAGAGCAGCGGGAGTTTCTTCGAGCAGGCGGCGTTCAGGGATTCCCAGAATTCGCCTTCGCTCGTGGCGCCATCGCCCGCAGAAACATAAACGATTTCGTCGGACTCATGGCGGACGTGCTCCCCTAGAGGAGCTTTCTTTGCCTGTGCCAAGGCTTTTGGATGATTCGCGTAGTAGAGCGTGGCTTCGGCCGCACCCACCGCCTGCACAAACTGCGTGCCGGTACAGGAGGACTTGTTGACGAGATTCAGTCTGGGGAGGCCCCAGTGCGAGGGCATCTGGCGGCCACCGGAACTGGGATCGTCTTTCGCGCCGACCGCTTGCAGCAGCATATCGAGCGGTGTGACGCCTAGCATCAGACAGAGGGCGCGGTCGCGATAGTAGGAATAGAGCCAATCGGTGCCGGGGCGAAGAAGAAGCCCCATTGCCGCAGTCACGGCTTCGTGGCCAGCGCCGGAGATTTGAAAGAAGATTTTATTTTGACGCTTGAGCTGGATTTCGCGGTCGTCCACGCGGCGGGAAAGATACATGGTGCGGTAAATGCGGATGAGCGTGGTGCGGTCGAGTCCGTGCAGCTTGGGGGCGTCAAGTTTGGCAAGTTTGACGCGCGTTTGTAACGCCATTCGGTCTGCCCTCGTGGGGAAGTGGGATTTTGCCTCTGCGGAACCCTATTATACCTGAAGTCCGCCGCTACCACGCGAAACTGCCGGTGCTATCCGAGAGAATCAAACTGTTTCACTACTTCGTCAAACTGTTCTTCGCCCTGGCGCACTACGCGCGGCGAAGCTTCCTTGAACGGTTCCTCGGAAGGAATGCGATCGAGCCAGCGCTGCTCGGTGAGCTTTTCGTGGCCAGAAAAATAGAGACGGACAAGCAAGTTCACTTTTCCGTTGGCGGGCGGAGCTTCTTCAGAGGCTTCCACTTTGGCGGGCTTGGCTTTGGATTTTGTTTTCGGCTTGGACTTTTCGGCTTTCGGCGGCTCCGCAGCTTTTTGGACAGACTCCGAAGCCGGCTTCCCTTCCTCTTCGCCGCGTTCCAGCTTGTATTGGAGCTTCTTATCGAGGCGAAAAGCCTGTTTCCAGCCTTCGAGTTTGTGGCGCGCGAGCTGGGCTTTCTCTTCGTCCGTGCCGAAATCGAATAGCAGATACGTGTGGGCCATAAAATAAGTCTCTGATGGAGGGGCTTGGCAAGTCAAGCTAGCCGAGGCGGGGGCGTGCGGAGTTAGCGCAAACGCGGTGCTGGTGCTGGCAACTGCGACGGAAGCCGGTATGTCTGGCTCTTTTGGCTACCCAGGGGGCTGGCAGAGGCGTCTAAGTGGAGTATCATTAGGGTAGTATCGGGTTCACCCGTGAGAACGAAAAAACAAGAGCGCGTTCGATCGGCTGCGGCATGGCTGTGCTTGCTGGCGGTGACGCTTTTGTATGCGCCGCTGGCGGGAGCTGCCCTCCTGGCCTATGGCGCCGACTGTTGCGCGGGGGGCTTTTGCAACGTTCCGACACATCACCATCACAAGCAGCAGCCGGCTCCTTCGCAGAATTCGGCGCCGATGGATTGCGGGCACGATAGGAGCGGGATTACACCGTGCTCGATGTCTTGCTGCAAAGATCCAGCCCGGCCTGCACTGATACCGGGAGCGTTTGTGCTGCCTCTCGCTGGTTCTGCGGCCGCGCCTGAGGAAGTGTCTCGTCCCGTGCAGTTCCGAAGCTCCCTGGAAATTTCACGATTCGTCAAACCGCTTTCCCCTCCTCCTCGATTCACTCCCTCGGTCCTATAGAGGGCTGCTCGCTCTCCCCACACGCCTATTGACCACTGCCGCGGCTATGCAGCCGCGCGAGAACGATTCCACGAGGAGAGGGAAAAGTTAATGCGAAAAGTTTTGCAGGCATTTGCAGCATTTTTGCTGTTTGGAATATCGGCTTTCGCCACCATATTCGGGGCTGTGCGAGGCGTCGTGCATGATCCGCAGCACCGGCCGATTGCGGACGCATCAGTAAAGCTGAAGTCGGCGACATCCGATTGGACGCAGACGGCACAGACGGATCAGGATGGCGCGTTTTCGTTTACAGCAGTGCCAGTTGGCGATTACTTGGTGACGGTGGCGAAGAGCGGCTTTGCGGACGACCAGCACAGGGTCACCGTGGCTTCGGATTCTTCGCCGACGCTCCACTTTCAACTTGCGATCGCCGCGGTGAATCAGGTTGCAGTCGTCTCCGAAGAATCGCAGGAAAACGTAGCGAACATCGAGTCCGTGACGCCTACGACGCTTGTAGCACGGGCGGACATTCAGCAGACTCCAGGCGCGGACCGCACCAATGCCTTGCAAATGATCACTGATTACACCCCGGGGGCGTACGTCACGCACGACATGTTGCATATGCGGGGGGGCCACCAAGTTGAATGGATGATTGACGGTACCCCCATTCCCAACACGAACATCGCTGCCAATCTGGGCCCAGTAATCGACCCGAAGGATGTTGATTACCTCGAGGTGCAAAGAGGCAGCTATGACGCGGATTACGGAGACCGGACATACGGAATCTTCAATATCGTTCCGCGAACTGGCTTTGAGCGCGACAGGGAATGCGATCTCGCCACCAGCTTTGGAAACTTTTATCAAACCAATGACCAAGTTAGTTGTGGCGGACACACGCAGCGATTTGCTTACTACATTAGCTTGAACGGAAACCGCAGCAACTACGGGCTTCAGACTCCCATTGGGCAGGTTTTTCACGATGCGGAGAACGGGTATGGGGGATTTGCTTCGTTCATTTTCAACCCCGATGCCAAGAACCAATTTCGCGTGGTCACTTCGCTGCGGGAGGATTATTACCAAGTACCCTACGACCCGGATCCCAACTCCATCGGAAATCAGCAGTTGGTGGCAGCGGGAGCGTCCCCTAGTAACGACCTTCGCGATGGCGAGCATGAGCGCGACGGGTACGTCACGTTCTCATGGGTCCACACATTTAGTCCAAATCTGCTGATGACTGTTTCACCCTTCTATCATTACAACCAGGCCGGTTATACCGCCTCGCCGAACGACGTGCCAACGATCACGAATGTAGACCAGACCGCAAATTATGGCGGTCTACAGGCTAGCTTGGACGCGACCGTTTGGAAGAACAGCATTCAAATGGGAGTTTATGGATTCGCCCAGCATGAGAGCAACTTCTTCAGTAATGTCTTCACGACTTGCGCTCTGCCGTGCCAGAACTTTGCTCCATCATCGGCTGGCATAACAGGCGGACTAGCCGAAGAGTTTATCAGCGACAAATTCAAGGTGACTTCCTGGTTGACGCTGATCGCCGGACTCCGTGAATCACACTTCAACTCACCATCCGTCGGAACTCTTCCGGAAATCGTGGAGAATGCCACGGACCCACGCTTTGGCGTCGCCGTCAAAGTCCCGCGCCTGAACTGGGTGTTTCGCGCCTTCTACGGCGACTTTTACCAAGCTCCACCGCTCTTAACGGCCACCAGCTCACTTTCCGGTCTGGGAGCTAACCAGGGTTTTGCCTTCGCTCCCCTGCGCGGCGAGCGTGATACAGAATCCCAGTTTGGGGTGACGATCCCCTTTCGAGGATGGGCTCTCGACGCAGACAATTTCAAAACCCGGGCGACTAACTGGCTGGATCATAACAATATTGGAGAATCGAATCTCTTCTGGCCAATCACATGGGATGCCGCCTTGATTGAAGGTTGGGAACTAACACTTAGATCCCCACGCCTGTGGCGGCGCGGCCAGTTTCACCTTGCCTATTCGAATCAATTGGCGCAGGCGACTTCGCCGATCACCGGAGGCTTAATCTGTCCCCCCGCGACGCCGAATTGCTCGCAATATCCACTCCCGGGATTTGGACCGGTAGACCACGATCAGAGAAACACATTGAACTTGGGCTTCAACGCAACACTCCCCTGGCAGGCTTATGCGTCGACGAATGTCTACTATGGCTCGGGGTTCCACAACGGGATTCCTGACGCGCAATATCCCGGGAACTATCTGCCTGGGCACACCACGTTTGATATATCGCTCGGGAAAACCTTCTTCGAGAAATACAGCCTTTCCGTGACCGCGCTGAATGTGGCCAACCGTCGCGTCGAACTCGATAACAGCCTGACGTTTGGCGGGTTTCACTACAACGACCCTCGGCAAATCTACGCCGAATTCCGCTTTCGCTTTCACTATTGAGTACAGCGGATAGAAAAAAGAACCGTTTGTAATAGAGGCCGCTATTGGTGCTTCCGAACGGAATGCCTGTTGTACGGCTGCGTGAAATATCAAGCCCGCGAAGCAAAGAGGTCTATAGACACGGTGCGGCCAGCTTTAGGAACGCATGACGGCAATTTGACTTCAGAGCATGCGCGATTTAGGCTGGCGCCCGATGAAATCATTTGCGGCAGCGGGACATCGTGGTCGGAACGCCCAAAAGGAGAATTTGATGCGAAAAATCTTGATGACGGTGGTGGTGTGCTTGCTCGGGTCGTTTGCGGCGTTCGCGGCGCCGCCGCCGAAAGTCGTCTATGTTCGTTGCGGGAAGTTGATCTACGACGCGGAAAAGGCGCCGATCGCGCCTGCGGTAGTCGTGATCACCGACGGAAAAGTGACTGCCGTTGGCAAGGATATTGCCGTGCCTGCGGGGGCTGAGCAAATCGATCTTTCGAGTTACACCGTGCTGCCGGGATTCGTGGATGCGCACATACACATCTGGTCCGGCGCTTTTGGGCAGTCCGTTTCGGAGCCCCTGGCGGCGCTGCGCGGCAGCAAGGCGATGAGCTACGCGCTTTCTTCCGGCGTAGTTGGCGCGCGGGTAATGGCCACGCAAGGATTCATCGACGTTGCGCTCAAGGATGCCATTGAGGATGGCACCATTCCTGGGCCTCATCTGGTGCCTGCCGCTCACGCGATTTCGATTCCAGGCGGCCACGGCGATTTCAATGCTCAGCCGCCCTACTTGCCGATGGACGATTTCTATACGCCCTTGCACGGATTCATCAACTCGACTGCCGATGCGGAGAAGGCTGTGCACTTGCAGCTGAAGTATGGAGCGCGGGTGATTAAGGTGATGGCTTCGGGCGGAGTGCTTTCGCCTCTCGATTCGCCCACATCCGAGCAGCTCTCGCCAGAGGAATTGAAAGTGATCGTCGAGCAGGCGCACATGGCGCACGTGAAAGTTGGATCGCATGCGGAGAATATTCGCAGCATTCGGGCTTCGCTCGATGCGGGGGTTGATTCGATCGAGCATGGATCGGAGATGGATCAAGCGTCGGCTGATTTTATGAAGAGCCACGGCATCGTGTTTGTTCCGACTGTATTTGTCGTGGAAGAGAGCGTCGCAAATGGGGTGAAAATGCATTTCCCGGAGTATGTGATCACGAAAGTCAATGCGCTGGCTAAAACGCATTTTCCGAGTTTTCAGCTTGCGCTGCACTCGGGCGTGACCATCGCGGCGGGCTCGGACCATTCCTACGGGCCGGGGACAGGGACTGTGCGCGACGAGATGATCTCGGAAGTGAAATACGGGATGACACCGCAGCAGGCGCTTATTTCCGGCACGAAAACGAGTGCGGCTTTGCTGGGGCTCGAACAGCTGGGGACGATTGAGACGGGGAAGGAAGGGGATATGGTCGCGGTCGAAGGCGATCCTTTGAGCGATATTCATGCCCTGGAAAGGGTGCGGGCGGTCGTTTTCCAGGGGAAGAGCGTTGCGCCTGCCAACCGGCAGTAAGAGAGATTGCACGTCTTTTTTCGCGATCGAGCAGCGTGCACCGAATATTTTCTCTCGCTGCGTTAACCTGCCCGGGCGAGGCAAGCCCCCGTACAGAGTCTTGTGAGCTTGTGCACGGCCGCGAATGTGGCGTGTTGCTTCGCCGGGCGAGGGGAAGTAAGATTTTTGGTGACGGAAATATCGAAGGCGATGGAGTTCGCCTGAACCGGGCCGGCGTAGTACGCGGGCTCTGATGACTCCTGGCAGCCACGCGGCTCCAGGAGTTTTTTTGTTGCGAGCCGCGGTTGCCGCCGGATTGGAGCTAATTTGCGGATTTTATTGATCGCGATTTTCGGAGCGGTAGGTACGCTGGCACGCTATGGGCTGCAGGGTGTCGTCCAGACGCGCGCCGGAAGCACGTTTCCGCACGGCACGCTGGTCGTCAACCTCACCGGCTGTTTTTTTCTTGGATTGATCGGGCAGTTTACGCTGAACCGCATGGTTATCTCGCCGGACTGGCGGGTGGCCATCGCCGTCGGTTTTTTCGGTGGTTACACTACATTTTCGAGCTTTGGATGGGAAACGGCGAAGATGCTGGAAGACGGCGAGTGGCTGCGCGCAACCACCTACGTCGCTGCCAGCGTGATAGCAGGTTTGTTTTTGTCCGTAGCAGGGATTCGGTTGGCGAACCGGTTCTAGGAGGCGCGATGACACACGAAAAATTCGAAGGCGAGCGCACGCTGATGCGCATCCACATCGGCGAATCCGACAAATGGCACAGCAAGCCGCTGCACGATGCCATCGTTGAACTCCTGCGGCGAGAAGGCTTTTCTGGCGCGACCGTTCTGCGTGGCGTGGCCGGCTACGGCGGCTCAAGCGTCTACCACACGGACAAACTGCTTCGCATGTCGCAGGACCTGCCGATCATTGTCGAGGTGATCGAATCCACCGAGCGCATCGAGGCCATTCTTCCACGGTTGGACGAAATGGTCGAAGGCGGATTGATCACACTCGAAAAAGTGCGCGTGATTCTGTATCGCGCTGCTAAGAAATAGGATTCCACCGACCAGCTCCCACACCTGAGATATCCCACAATTTTTTTCCAACCGGAACACATTTCTCTCTACATCGAGAACACTCAACTGTAAACTTCCTTTCATGGCGGTAGACTCCGAAAGCAATTCCTGGCTCAACCGCACTGTCTTGGGTGTGGGCCTCACCAGTCTCTTTAGCGACTGGAGCCACGAAACAGCCACTTCGGTGCTGCCCGCTTTCCTTGCGGCGATTGGGGCGGGACCTGCTTGGCTCGGCTTGATCGAGGGTATTGCCGACGGCCTCTCTAGTTTCACGAAACTTGCCGCCGGCCACTACACCGACAGTCTAAAGCGCCGCAAGCCAATTGCGATAATTGGATACGCCGTTACGGCACTTGGGACTGCTTCTTTTGCATTTGCTACGAATGCCTATCATTTGCTGATTGGCCGGTCGCTGGCGTGGCTCGGACGGGGCGTTCGCTCACCTGCGAAGAAGGCGCTGCTTGCTGCGGATGTTTCGCCGAATGCGTATGGGCGCGCCTTTGGACTTGAGCGGTTGATGGACACCGTCGGGGCGATCGCCGGTCCGCTCACTGCGCTGTGGCTTCTGAAGAAGACGGGCCACAATTATCAGAGAGTTTTTCTCTGGACTTTGCTGCCGGGCCTTGTTGCTGTTGCTTCGTTTTGGCTGTTGGTACGGGAACGTCCCGTTGTTTCCAAGCCGAAGCGTTCGTTCTTGATGGGCGTCCGCGATTTGCCAGCGCCGTTCAGGCGGTTTCTTCTGGGCGCCGGAGTTTTCGGAGCGGGGGATTTTTCCCATTCGCTGCTCATCCTGTACGCTTCGCGCATGCTGGCGCCCGAGATTGGCGTCGCGCGCGCGGCCAGCATCGCCGTGGTGCTCTATACGGTGCACAACGTGTTTTCCGCCGGCTCCGCCTACGCCAGCGGCTGGCTGAGCGACCTCGTGCCCCAGCGAAAGGTCGTGCTGGCCGCGGGCTACTTTCTAGCCGCGATCAGTGCGATATTGCTCTGCACGAACACACATTCCATCTGGGTGCTCGGCGTAATCTTCGTTTTGGGCGGTCTCTACTTTGGAATTGTGGACGCCCTCGAAGACTCGGTGGCGGCCGAGCTTGTACCTAAAGAGCAGCACGGAATGGCGTTTGGCACGTTGGCTGCCGTCAACGCTCTCGGAGATTTTCTCTCGAGCGCTTTGGTGGGCTTTCTTTGGAGCGCGTTTTCCGTGCAGGCGGCTTTCGCCGCTTCCACCGTGCTGTTTTTGGTGAGTGCGGTACTGATACTTCGGCTTCGGAGCTAGCAATTCTTTCACTTGAAATAAGCATGCGCGCGACCTATTCGTGCGGGGACATCGGCTCCGGCCATTGTGTAACGCTGATCCTGCCGCCGGGCTCCAACTGAATCGCCGGAGCGTACAGTCCGAGAGGTTCGCGACGCCACCACAATCCGTGCTCTCTTTTTTCCGCCATGGATGTAAACCAATATTGGAAGAGCACGGCGCGCACTTGACGAGGCGGTCCCTGTGGAAAAGGATTCGCAGCAAAGAGCGCGAGCACGTCCGTATCATTTGAGAGCAGCCGCCGCTCTGTGCGCAATACCAGGGGATTGTCGCGCCACTCACCGAGCGACGCGAACCATAAATTCCAGTCCAGCCGCGGCTGATAGGGCGCGTAGATGCGGGGTGCTTTGTCCAGAGCCTGCGGCTTGTGGCGGAAAAGATACGCGGTCCAAGCTTGTCCATCATTGGAGCCCTGGAATTCGATTTCGAAGCGGCCGCGCGTCATCACCGCGAAGAGTCCGTAGCGGTTGGCGATTCGAAGGGGATCGAGCAAAGCTACCGGCGACGTTGGCAGCGGAACGGGCGCGATCATCCAAACCATTTGCGCTGTTGTCACGTAGAAGATCCAGGTTAGCAAGACTGCGTTCACGGCTACACGAAACGGGGCAATCCAAGAGCGGATGTTCTGATGCGAATCGAGGGGTGCTTCTTTTTTTGCCGTAACTTCGTTTGTTGATGTACCCGTAGGCGGCACCAGAATCGAGAGTTGGTCAGAAGCAGGCGGAGCGGAGTCAATAGAAGTTGTGATTGACTGAGCGAGGAGCCGCTGTTTCCATTTCGCGGAGAAAAATCGCATCAAGAAGCGGTCATCAAGCAGAAGGAACGCCAGGATGAGAACGAGATAATTCAGAAAGGTGTAGTTGGCAGTGAGAATGATGCCGATCTGCCAGGGCGTTACGAGGAAGAAAAGCGTGATTCGAAACGGCCGAGGCAGAAACGCTGCCCAAATCAGAACCAGTTCGAGAGCAAGGGTAAGGATTACGGTTGCAGCGTGAAACCAGTGCGGCCAATGCTGGACGTACCAGCCGATCCAGGTCGGCAGCGGGCCGTTTTGGTAATAGTCGTCCATCGCCGTGAAATTGCGCCACTCGACGTCGCCACCCGCGATCTTCGCAACGCCGGATTCGAAGTAGATGCGAAACCATTCCCAAAGCAGCAGATAGAGCGCCGCGCGAGTGGGAGGCCGCGCCTCTCCAAGCCCGGGACGGAATCCACTCGGCGCAAAGAAAAGCGAGAGGAAGCCGGCCTCAAGCAACATTCCATCGGACTGGTATCCGGAGAATTCGCCCGCAGCGCTGACAAAGGAAAGAAAACAGATAAAGCAGATGGCGAGCGTGGCGCGCGGCCAAATATTGAAAATCAGCAGAACGGCGGCGGCCATGCCAACCCAGCACAGCGCGGTCAGCATGTGTCCGCCGCTCGAAAACCACAAAACGCTTGGCACATACCAATACCGGGCGTATCCAACTTGCTCCGCCACACTTTTCAGATATTCGCTGGCGGGAAGAATGCCTTGGGGACCAATTAGTCCGCGAATTTGAAAAACGAGCGGGAAAAAAGCAGAAAAATAAATAGCTCCGAGCGCACGCAAAAAAATCCATCGGCCCAAGAAGCGGTCGGAGGGGCCGTTTCGCGAATCAAACAGCCATCGAATGACGGAGGCGGGAGTCCATTCCATAGGCGCGGAACATTATACCGGGGTAGCCAGGTGGGAAAATTGGTTCAGTTTTCATAGTTGGTGCTCTTTTGTGGAGTGGAGCACTGTTCGCCCTTCCGCCTGCAAGCCAATGACGCATGAGAGTCTTCACCCCGGGGAACAATACGTACTTCTATGTTGCAGCGGCCAAGACCGCGTGCTACGCTGGCGAACAAAAGGCGAATTGCAGGAGGCGCACTTCATGTCCCATTCTCTCGCCGTGCGGGCAGCGTTCGGCTCGCTCGAGCCCGCCACTGGCCGGTCGCTGACGCGCGTGCGTGAAGTCCTCGACACATTGGCTACGCGGGACGTCAACGGCGATGTGCTGACGGCAGTGCGCTACTTTCCAGCGCGCGAGGCGCAATGGGCTGAGTTTCCTGCCTGGGTTCACGCGGACCTTGCCAGTGCTTACTGCGCCAAGGGCATTCGGCAGCTTTACACGCACCAAGCCGTCGCTGCCGACGCTGTCCACGCAGGCAAAAACGTGGTCGTGGTTACTCCAACAGCTTCCGGGAAAACTCTTTGCTACAACTTGCCGATCTTGAATTCTATCCTCGAAAATCCGGACACTCGCGCGCTGTACCTTTTTCCAACCAAAGCTTTGGCACAGGATCAGCTCGCAGAGCTTTACGACCTCAACCAGCGGCTCGACAACTGCTTTGGCGTTTTTACTTATGATGGTGATACACCCGCCGACGCTCGCAGAGCCATCCGGGAAAAGGGCCATGTGGTGCTCACGAATCCGGACATGCTACACACCGGGATTCTGCCGCATCACACGCGGTGGACGCGCTTGTTCGAAAATCTTCGCTACATTGTGATCGACGAGCTTCACGCCTACCGCGGAGTGTTTGGCAGCCATCTCTGCAATGTACTGCGGCGATTGCGACGCATTGCGAATTTTTATGGCAGCGACCCGCTGTTCACCTGTTGCTCAGCGACGATTGCGAATCCCGGCGACTTAGCGGCACGATTGCTTGAAAAAGAAGTGGAAGTACTCGACGCCAACGGCGCGCCCGCCGGTGAAAAGACTTTCGTCTTTTACAACCCTCCTGTCGTCAATCGAGCGCTTGGTATTCGCCGGAGCTATATCAATGAAACATCGCGCGTGGCACAGGAGTTTTTGAAACGCGACCTGCAAACGATGGTCTTTGCGAACTCACGCCTGCAGACAGAAATCCTATTAACCTATCTGCAAAAAGCGAATCCCCAGGCGCCGGGCAAGAAGGGAAACATTTGCGGCTACCGCGGCGGATATTTGCCGAATGAACGCCGCGAAATCGAGCGCGGCCTGCGCGATGGCCGCATCCGCGGCGTCGTAAGCACGAGCGCCCTCGAACTCGGGATCGACGTGGGAACGCTCGACACGGTAGTGATGGCGGGCTACCCCGGATCCATTGCCGGTACCTTGCAACGGGCAGGCCGAGCCGGCCGGCGCAACGGAAGCTCCTGCGCGGTGATGGTCGCTTCTTCTTCGCCGCTCGATCAATTTATCGTGCGCCATCCGGATTATTTCTTCGGCAACACTCCCGAACACGCTTTCATTCAGCCGGACAATCTCGAAATCCTAGTCAATCACTTGAAATGTGCCGCGTTCGAATTGCCGGTCGCGCCGGGCGAACGGTTTGGAGATGTCGACATACCTGACCTGTGCGCGCGCCTTGCCGAGGCCGGCTACCTGCACCTTGCCGGAGATCACTATCACTGGACGCACGAAGCGTATCCCGCCGACACCGTCAGCCTTCGTTCCATCACGAGCGACAACTTCATCATTGTCGATGTCACCGGCGCGCCTAGCGTCATCGGCGAAGTGGATTTCTCCAGCGCGCTGATTTTTCTGCACGAAAAGGCCATCTACATTCACGGCGGACAGCAGTACCACGTCGAGCATCTCGATTTCAGCGAGCGGAAGGCCTACGTCAAACAAGTGGATGTCGACTATTACACCGATGCCGTACGTTACACCCAGGTCCGCGTTCTCGAAGCAACTGAGACATCCGAAACTCCGACACCTGCCGCTCGTGCGAGTTCGCGGTCCCACGGTGATGTTCTGGTCCGTTCACAAGTCGTCGGTTTCAAGAAAATAAAATTCTTCACCAACGAAAACGTCGGTGACGGCAAGCTCGAGCTCCCCGAAAACGAAATGCACACGACGTCGTACTGGATCACGCTCGAGAGGCCGCTCCTCGAATCGCTTCCCTTCAGCGTCAGCGAGCGCCAGAGCGGCATGTTCGGCCTTCTTCATGCTCTCGCTTCGGTCGCTACACTTTTGCTCATGTGCGACGGCCGCGATCTCGGTACTGCCATTGGCGAACGCCCACCCGCTCCTGATTCCACGGCCGAGCTTCTAGGGGCGCAGCGTGCTGTACCCCTGCAAAGCACGGGGGGCGAGGCGCCGGATGATTTCTCGCCAACGCGTCTAGGAGACCTGTCTCGCTCGAGTCAAAAAGAGTTCTTCGAGCCCAATCTCTATCTCTACGACGCCTACCCCGGCGGCATCGGTTTTTCCGAACCGCTATTCCGCGCCCACGATCTTCTCCTCCGCAAGACGCGCGAACTGGTCGCGGCATGCACCTGCGATGAGGGGTGCCCATCCTGTGTAGGGCCCGCCGGCGACCTCGCCCCGCGTGCCAAAGAAGCCGCTATCGCCATCCTCGACGGGTTGTGTGGCTAAATGCCCGCTTCAACCGACAAATTTTCGAGACTCGCCGCTTTGCGTCCGGCGCAACCCGCGCCGGCGCGTCCAGCGACTCTGCGCGAACCCGACCAAGAAGATGCAATCGCCAGTCTTATCGGCGCCGGTGTGGCCAGAAATCATTTTGGTGAGCACCTCGTTCTCCGCAACTGGTTTTCCACGCCAGAATTTTCCGAGCCGTCCGCCATTGCCCTCGAGCTTCTCTCCCGCACGCGTGACGCCGCGCTTTCCAAACGCACGTGGGCCGCTCTAGAAAATCCATCCAAGTGGCTCTTTCTCGACACCGAGACCACCGGTCTGGCCGGCGGCACTGGAACTTACGCATTTCTCATTGGGCTCGCTTGGTGGGATGCGGGCGCGCTCCAGGTCGAACAGCTCTTCATGCGGGACTTTGCCGAAGAGCATTCCCTGCTACACGAACTCGCGGCGCGCGTCGCGGAACGTCCGGTTCTCGTCACCTTCAACGGCAAGACTTTCGATTGGCCGCTCCTTGACAGTCGCTTCACCATGACGCGCAAGATCCCCACGCCGCGCCTGGCCGCGCATCTCGATCTCTTACATCCCGCGCGCGCGCTTTGGAAGCTTCGTCTTGGCTCTGTTCGGCTTGTCGATTTGGAACGTCACGTCCTTGATGCTCCTCGCCTCGGCTGGCATCGTGAAGACGATGTCGCCTCCTCGCTTATCCCGCAGTATTACTTCGAGTATCTTCGCGGCGGCCCTGCGGATCCTCTTGTGGGAGTCTTGCGCCACAATCAAATGGATCTGCGCGGCCTTGCCGCACTCTTTGGCAAGATCAACACGCTTCTCGCTTCTCCAGATACAGATCGCGATGGAGTAGACAGCCTCGATCTTTTCGGCCTCTCCCGTTTCTTCGATCGTCGGGGGGAATCCGGCCGCGCCCACGTTGCTTGTTCGCAGGCGCTAGATCTCGGCCTACCCGCCGAAATTCGCCCGCGCGCACACCGCGAGCTTGCTCTGCTTGCCAAACGCCGAGGCGACCACAGCGCCGCGGCCAAGCTCTGGATTGAACTCACCGCCGATCCGGAAGACGGTGTTCTAGCGTGTGAACAGCTGGCCATTTATTACGAGCGTCGCGCTAAGAATGTCTTCCGAGCAACGGAATTTGCGCGCCTTGGATTGGCCAAACTTCAGCGGATGCGCACGAGCACGCGCGATCCATTTGCCGCAGCCCGGCTAACGCGCGTCGCCGAGAAGTTGTTGGTTCGAATTAACCGCCTGGAAGGCAAAGCCAAAAATAAATCCGCAGATCGGACAGCCGCAAGTCTGTCTCTCTCGGACTTTTCAGCCAAATAGACGTTAGCGATTGGCAGATGTTGTCATGGACGGCTCCGGCGCCTGAGGCCAGCCAATCATCCCATTTATGCCGTCAAACACCGCCCGGTTGGTGCCCTCGACGGAAATGCACTCCATCGCCACGCAGCGCAAGAAGACTCCACCATCCGGCGCATCAAAGGAAAGGAAATTCGGCACGCGCGATTCATTTTCGTGTGCACCATGTTTTTTCTCGAGAGCGGCCGAGTACTGCGCAAAAAACTGGACGGCATCTTCCTCGCTGTCCAGGTGAAGACGAGCAACCAAAACTAGCCGGTTGGTCTGCTTCTGCTCATAGAGTGCATAACGGTCCCCATCCCACGCTGCCGCAAGTGGCTTTGCGATGTTCTCGCCCAGAAACTGCTTCAGTATTTCCATCCATCCAAATTCGCCCATAGCGTTTTCATCAAGCTTCGTCCAGTCCGGCCCAAGCAGCTTTTGGAAAGAGGGCATAGCGACGGCAGCGGGAGCCTTCCCAGATTTGTAAAGAGCTGGATGCATGATTTGCTGCGTCGAAATCGGAGGCTTCGCAAAAACTGCCGACAACCCATTCCACCTCGCCGATTTTAAGATCGAGGTGGAAAATGTTAATCCTGCGAAATAGGGAAAGACCATCGCGTCCCTAAGAAACTGCGGCGCTTCTTGCAGCTTGGGCGATTGAGACATATCGCCGGCAAACATCGAGGGGTCAATCGCGGGTATATCAACGACTGAATATCCTTTGCCTTGCAAAAGGTAATCAATCATAGCAGCCATGGCGCTGCCCTCCAGCACCGCTTCGCGCGCCAGTTCGGCGTCGTCGTTTGGCCGCGCCGCTTTCTCCCACGCCTCGATCTGAAAATGCTGGTCCTGGAGTGCGTGGGTCAATTCGTGCGCCATGACCATGCGCTGGTCATCAATTGGAATCCAATCTGCAATGTAAAATTCGCGCGCCTTTGGGTCGTAGAGCCCCGCAATCTGCTCTGTCAGCAGATCAACCATAAAGTTATCTAGCTCAAATCCTTTGGGTATCAGTCCAAAGGCTTCGTCGGTTCGCGCCTCCGCGTTGCGCTCTGCCGGTTTTTTCTCTTCATCCATCTCCCGCAGAACATAGGCGCGTATCTCGTCCCGCGATCGCAGCGTCTTCTTCACCGGCGTGAGCACCTTAAGCCCAGTGATTTCGCTTACTTGCTGCAGCACTTGATCCGCCGCCGCCGAAAACTCGGCATTGTTCGCTTTCGGCTGAGCCACGGCAGGTGGAGCGGTCGCAGCTTGTTGCGCGCGGACGGCGCCTCCACCAACAAACCACGAAACGACCACCAGGAGCCTAAACAGGCGGGGCACAACACTTTTGATTGTTACGGGCATCGTCTTCGCAGAATAACAGATAAGGGTGAGGTCCCGCCGTAGCCAGAGAAACTTGGTGACGCCTGATAGGAAACGCTCTACATCCTCTTTGGGAGCCAGGGTACCTTCGGCGTCCCGGCTGCCAGTTGTTTCTCAAGAGCCGTTAACTCGGCGCAAGCAACTAAAAGGAAGGAGGATAGCCACGGGGCTGAGATCTAAAATCATGTTACGCAATTTTCTTATTGGCACAGATAAAAAATTTCCAAAGAAATTCACAGCCGGACGTTCCGAATCTTTAACAGAATGGTAATTCTGCTATACACTGAATGTTGACTCCCAGCTTTTTCCCGAGGAAAACATGCTCCCCGGTCTTCGTCTACGGCAATCCCGTGAACGGCTAGGTTTAACCTATCGCGATGTCGAACGCGCCAGCTTTGAACTAGCAGCGCGCCGTGGCCGTCCTGAGTTAATTCTTCATATCAGCCGCCTGGCGGACATTGAGAATCGAGGAGTAATTCCCGGTCTGCATAAGCTTTACACGCTTGCGGTTGTTTACCACCTGAGTCCGCTAGAAATATTCCGCTGGTACGACATTCCCATCGAGGATTGCTTTCCCGACGGTGGCGCGTTTCACGCCCCCCACACACATATTGCGGCGCCACCCATCTCTCTCAAAACCCCCTTGCGCTTCGATCCGGCTTTCGATCCAAAGCGAACGGAACTGCTATCCCGCATGGTCGAACAGTGGGGAAACCTCGAGGGTGTGCTTACCGATGGCGATTCCCGCCACCGTTATGGATACATCGGTTCGTCAGACCGGCGCATGGTGCCCTTGCTTCGCCCCGGCAGCGTTGTTCTTGTGGATGTAAGCATCCGCCGCATCCAGGACGATAATTGGGCCAACGAATACGACCGGCCCATGTATTTTGTGGAGCTACGCGATGGCTACCGTTGTGGATGGTTTCATCAGGACGGCATGCGCCTGCTCATGCAGCCCCACCCTCTATCTCGCTGCGTGCCCGAGGTTTGGCATCTTCCGGAAGAAGCCGAAGTGGTTGGCCGCGTAGTGGGAGTGGTTACCAGGTTGACGGAGCCGTGGAACATTCTTTCTCGAGAAGCTCCAGCAGCGCGCGTAGATTCGAACAGAAAAGCTCCTTGAGGTAACCAGGAGCGCGCTCCGGCATCAGGACTCGGTAGGCTTCCATTCGCCGCCAATGAGCCAAGGTCGAACATAGTCCGCCTGGCATGCGCTCAAGACATTCCTTTAAATCCGCCTCTTGCTTCGCCAGAGATGTTTCAAGAACTCGCTCGAATATTTGCTCGTGGCATAACTCCAGGGCCTGTTGCACCGCTTCGTCCGGATACAAAACTGCAAGCCCTGCGTGCTCGTACTTTCCGCTGGAGAGATCGCGCAGCGAGGCGATGTAGGTAAGCCTCCCAAATTCGCCTGGAATTGCTACCAACGTCGTCAGCGTGAAATCTTGGATGATGCGCCTGTTTTGCTGGAGCTGCGTAATCATAGTTATCCACTGCCCCGTTCCGCAGACGGAACGTTTTAGTCCATTACGCTCAGTACTTCCAGTTCTCTTTCATGGTTGGACGCAGGAGGTTTTCCACCATGAAAAAGATTATCTCAATTCGTCTGGCACTCTGCGTCTTAGCGGTTTCGATCCTACTCCCTGTTAATAGCTCGGTCAAACACTTATCCAGTAACCGGCAGGCTCGAGTTACTGTTGCTATTCTAAGCGGGTCACCTCTTCCGACTCCTACTCCGCCTGGCTCTGGCCTAGTCGCCAAGAGTGGTTCACCTCTCCCGACTCCCACGCCGCCCATTCTTAGCGTCGTAACGAGTGGCTCGCCTCTTCCGACTCCTACTCCGCCCATTCTCAGCGTCGTAACGAGTGGCTCGCCTCTCCCGACTCCCACGCCGCCCGTTCTCAGCGTCGTAACGAGTGGCTCGCCTCTTCCGACTCCTACTCCGCCCAGCTTCGGCGTCGTCACCGTTTAGGTTTGACTTCTCCGCCTTTGGGCACTCTCGGGACGGAAGTCATAAGCGCCGAGAAGTTCGGTGGCTCCGCAACTCGCCTTCGTCGCATATGGCGAATTGCGGAGCTTCATTTCTAGTAAGTTTCTAGTGATTGCTTCGCCCCGTCCAGCTTCGCAGGCAAGCGGAGCGATGTAATCTCACCGTTCCCTGCCTCGCCATTGGATCGCACCTAAGCTATCGGTCTGTCAAGACAACTTCATTGTTTACCGGCCAGTCAAGAAGTGCTAGCATGCAACCGCTATGAGTCGCTTTCCTCTCCCCGTGCTATGGTTGTGGGCCTGCAGCGTCCTGGCACAACTTCTCGTGCTGGCCCTTCTCTCGTTGAAAGGGAATTCCAGGAAACTGCCATTTTTCACTGCCTACGTCGCGCTGAATATCTGCCAGGCGGGTTTCCTCTTATTCGTATATACACATTCTTGGAGTCAACCAGGCACTGAAGATACCCTCGCTTGGACGTCGGAATGCTTCACCCTTGTCGCACAGGCTCTGGCCACAGTAGAGATTCTTGAGATTACCCTTAGACCGTACCAAGGAATTTGGGGGCTGGGATGGCGCGCTTTGACGGTCACCTCGGGGATCGTCGTCCTTCTCGTCGTACTTGCGGCTCGCGGCCACTGGGGTTTTTCTAAGTGGTTCCAGCTCGATCGCGGCTATCATCTCACGTTTGCTTCGGCTCTCATTGTGTGCCTGCTCCTTGTTCGTTACTACTCTATTGCTGTCCCGCCCGCCTACAAAATGCTACTTGGCGGATTTTGTTTTTACTCCTGCACCGAAATTGTGGTCAATACCCTTCTTCAAGCTTTTTTCAGTGAGAAATATTTTCTCCACTTGGCGGCCTGGCAACTTTTGACTATGTCTTCATTTATAATCGTTCAAGTCGTTTGGGCGGCCGCCCTCCGGAAGACTTTGCCGGTCGAGGACCGGCGGCCCGCTTCTTCTTCGGATTCAGACTATCAGCGGCTCTCCCCCGAGATTAATGAAGACTTACGGCGGCTCAATGAAAAACTCCTCCGACTTTGGAAACTGGAGGCGCGTCCACAGTGAATTTTGCTTTTTTGCTTCTGATTGGCTTCGCAGTTCTCCTGTTTCTTCTGCTTCTGTGGGTTCTGCGAGATCCTCGGAAGCTCGCTAGGCACGAAGGCTACCTCGATTCCACCGAGGAATTGGGCCGGCGCCATGTGGGTTATTTCCCGCAGGTGCGCCAAGCCCTAGCCGCCAATGACTTCGACTTTGTTTCCTCGCGAGGATTACCTCAACTTACACGCAGAATGCGCAGGGAGCGCAGAAAAATTGCCCTAGACTATCTGTCTTGCCTTCGCGCCGATTTCCTGAGGTTGTGGCGCTTGGCGCGCGTCATTGCCTCGATGTCGCCGCAAGTTGGCGCGGCGCAAGAGTTTGCGCGGCTACGCCTGGGTCTGGCGTTTTCCTTGCGCTACGAAATAATCCGCATCAAGTTCTTTTTCGGGCTCGCTCCTCTTCCCGAGCTGGGGTCTTTGAGTGACGTGGTGAGCAGATTGTCGTTACGGTTGGAAACCGCCATGAAGAATCTTGGAGAGAGTGCCGCTCTGGCATCGAAGCTTACATCATCGCTACACGACGGGCGCGGCCTGGACACTCCCTAGCGCCCCATCCACGGCGGCTAACAATTCCGCAGCCTTAAATGGCTTTTGAAGTATGCGATTCCCGTTCCGTGGCGTCTCCTCCGGAGGACGTCCCAGTGGAGCGACTCCGCGCATCCACACACAACGCTTCGCCAGACCCGGTCTACGTGCCAGGATCCAGTCATGAAGTATGTTGCGTCCGGCGGTGCCGGAGAGGTCCAAATCCGCCAGCACCAGATCGAACTGTTGCTTTTCGAGAAGGGCCATCGCATCCGCGGCGGTCTTTGCCGTTTGGACTTCATGCTCTCGCTCGAGCAAGATGGCTCGAATCGCCTCCAAAACCGAATCGTCCTGATCAATGAGTAGGATGCGCCCCTCTCTGACCTGTTCCATCGGCTGGCTGGCTTCGGGAGCTTTCACCACCTTAACCGGTTGATAGGGCACTTCGATCGTAAACGAAGCTCCTCGCGGAGGCACATTGCGCACCCGGATCGATCCCCCGTGTTCCGTAATGATTCCATAGCAAATGCTTAGGCCAAGTCCGGTACCCTTCCCAACTGGCTTCGTGGTGTAGAACGGATCGAAAACCCTCGATGCGTCCTTTACACCCGGGCCACTGTCGGTAAATTCGATGAACAACCGGTCCTCTTTGGCTCCTGTCCTCACCCAGAGGTCCCCTTCATTGGTATGTTCCAGCATAGCGTCCACGGCGTTGTTGACCATGTTCAGAAACACTTGTTGCAGCTGGTGGGGATCCGCCGATGTATAAGGAAGGTCTGGAGATAGCTCGAGGTGGACGCGAATGTGATTCATCCGCAAATCGTAGTCGCGCAACGCCAGCGTCTCTTCCAATATCAGATTAAGCTGTACGGGAACTCGTTCCGGTTTGTGTTGTCGCGCAAAACTCAGCAGATTCTGGACGATGCGATGGGTCCGCTGCGCCTGTTTGTAGAGTTTTTCGGAGTATTCAATACCTTGCGGCCCCATCTGCCCGCTCGAGGTGAGCAATTGGCTGTAGCCGAGGATGGCCGTGAGCGGGTTGTTCAGCTCGTGGGCCACACCGGAAATCAGCTGCCCGACGGCAGCCATCTTTTCGCTGTGCAGGAGCTGTTCCTGCGTGCGGCGCAAGTTGTCGTATGCTTGCCGCGCTTCCTCGTAGAGTGTGGTGCGTTCGATGGCGCTGGAAAGCTGGCTGCCCACGGCGATCAGCAGGTTGACGTCGGCCGGTGAGAACTCCTTCGGCGTGCGGCTCCCAACCGTCAATCCACCAATGACGCGGTCCTTCGACCAAAGAACCACGATGTAAGCGGAGAGGAGCTCTTCTTTCCTCTGCGCTTCGCGAAAGATCGCGGGAAGCGGCAATCCCTGGACCGAAAGAAACGTCGCGTGCACCGCTTTGATATGTTGAAGCAGCTCCGGTTTCAGAGTAACCGGGGGAAAATTCCTGGCGTACTCGGAGCGGTGCCCCACTGCCGCTACGCGGCGAATCTTTGTCCCTTCCTCGTCAAACAGGTATAGCGCGCAGGCATCCAGACTGAACAATTCCGCCATCTGCCGCAGAGTTCGGTGAAGCGAATCGCTTAAGTCCATTGACTCCATCAACGTCTGTCCAATGGAGTTCAATACCAGCAGTTCCCGGTTTCGCCGCCGGATTTCCTGCTCCGCTCGCTTCCTTTCCGTGATATCCAGCAGAAACCCCTGATAGGCCGTGACATTCCCCACTGTGTCTTTGACGGCGATGGACGACTCCAGAACGGTCCGAATCTCGCCGTCTTTGCGCCTCATCTCGAATTCGAAGTCCGCCACCGTGCCGTGTTCCTGAAGCAGCTTCTTGAGCCGCTCGCGGTCTGCAGGATTTGCATACATCGCGCCCGGAATATCGGCGCCCAACAATTCTTCGCGCGTCTCAAATCCCGTCATGCGCATCATCGCATCGTTGAAATCCAGGAATCGCCCTTGCGGCGTGGATATAAAAACGCCTTCCTGGACGCTGGACACTAGCGTCCGGTATTTTTCTTCCGCGCGCTTTCTTTCCGTGATGTCTTTCAGGACATGCACGGTCCCCAGCCGATTTCCTGCCGGATCCGTAAACGTGGAGTTCGACGCAAGAAAATAGCCTTGCAGCCACGGATCAGTTTCATCTCCTTCTCCCGCGACACCCTCGCAATACGGGCACATCTCATACGACAAATTCTTTCGCGCGAGCAGGTCCGTCACGCTGCGGCCGAGGAGCGCTTGCGAATCTCTGGCCAGCAGGTGCCCCAGGCGCAAGTTACAGCGCAAAATCCGTCCCTGCCGGTCGTGCACGAGAATCGGATCTCCAATCGAATCGAAGGTGTACGCCCACTGCTGCTGCACGGTAGCCACTTGTTCGAACAAGCGCACATTTTGCAGCGTCAATCCCAGCAAGTTGCTGATATTCAGCAAGTAGGCAATCTCGTCTGCCTGAAACTGCTCGTTTCGCGTCGATCCGATTGCGATAATCCCGAGGGGTCCGTCTTTTCCCGGCAGCGCCATGGTGATGCTATTCCCGATGCCGCCTTCGGCCATTCTCTGGCGCACGCTGTGGTCCGGTTCATCTTCCAAGCGGAAGAACTCGCAGTCTTTGTGCAAAACTCTCTGCGCCCACGGCATCTTCGTTGACATGCTTCCGTACTTTTGCAGGTAGTCCTGCTGAAAGCCCACGGAGGCGTGCACGACAAGTTGCGCTTTGTCTCCCTCGCCTTCGAGCAGCCGCACAAGTCCGTGCGTCGCTCCGAGGCTTTCCACCAGATGCGCGAGCACGCGGTCCAGCACATCTTGCACGGACAGCGTTTGCGTGCTGGCCGTCGTCAGCAGCGTGAGCCGCCGCAGTTTCTCGTTGAGCTCAACCGTTCGCGAGCGCGCGCCCTCCAACACCACGACCACCATGGCGATTCCCAGCGCCACGCCCAGCAAGTGGTCAAACGCCACCCGCAACAAGAAATACGGGTGCTGCGGCCACAATGGACGATCCATTCCATGCAGGCCGGTCAATAAAAACACACCCTCCAGCAATCGCACGCCGTGCCCTCGCTTCAATAGCGGAGACCTCCACAACACCATCCCCGCCCAGAGCCACACGCCGCTCACGAGCAGCGTCGTTCCCCAGGCAACGTTTGCATAGTCTGGCGCCACGCTGCGCTGAAAATAATAAACTCCGAACAAAACCACGCCCGCGAGCGGCAAAATTGGCCAGCTGCGTTTCCCTTCCCGGGTCGTGAATTGCACTACGGAGGCGGAAAACAGCAGCATCGCCACCACTCTTCCCATCATTACCGGCAGCCACAATTCCGGCAGATTGCGGCTTACCATCGCTACCTCACACAGCGATGCCGCCGTGAAAAAACTCCAACCCGCAACCCACAGCCGGAAGTGCCTATTGATGTGATCCCGCTGAAAAATAAAGAAGAGGACTAGCAGAACGATGAATGCCGTCGCCTCGAAGAAAGCTATGCCGAGCAGGCCTTGGTTCACCAACACGATGCGCTGCCTCCCGGCCTGAATGGCCGTCTTTCCGATACCGCAATTCCTGGACCCCTTGCTGTGGACGGCACAATGCCTTCTTCGGAGCTTCCTTCGACGCTAACATGCTATTTTCTTAATGGGCAAGGCCACCCCAATCCCTCTGTGCCGTCCCGTATAATGGCGGTAGGGGCAAACACTCGTGGAGCTAGAACAGATCCTGGTCGTGGACGATGAAGAGGCGATTCGAGAAGTCGTTTCCACCATGCTCGAATCGAAAGGTTATCGCTGCACGGCCGTGAGCAATGGCCGCGCTGCTCAAGAACAAGTCAAAAAGTCCACGCCGGATCTGGTCTTGAGCGACATGATCATGCCCGAAATGGACGGCATCAAACTGCTGGATTGGCTGCGCGAATATGACCCAGAAGTCCCGGTCATCATGGTCACCGCCATCCATGACATCTCCACGGCTCTGGAAGCTATCCGCCGCGGCGCCTACGACTACATCCTCAAGCCTTTCGAGAAAGACCAACTCTTCCTTGGCGTGGGCCGAGCTCTTCAGCACCGCCGCCTGGTCGCCGAAAACCGCAGCTATCAGCTCAAGCTCGAACAACAGGTCGAGGAGCGCACTGCGCAACTCACTGGCGCCATCGCTCAGCTCGAACAGTCCTACGACGACACTCTTGAAGCACTGGGCAGCGCTCTCGACTTAAAAGACGCCGAAACCGAAGGCCATTGCCAGCGCGTCACGGCCTTCACCATTTCCATCGCCAAGGCCATGCCCGTTCCCAATCACTACCTGCCCATTCTCGCGCGCGCCGCTTTCCTCCACGACATCGGCAAAATGGCCATTCCCGATGGCATTCTCCGCAAACCTGGTCCTCTCACCGACGACGAAAAGCAGATCATGCGCAAACACTGCGAAATCGGCTACAACATGCTTATTCGCATCCCCTTCCTTCGTGATGCCGCCGAAATCGTATTAGCTCACCAGGAGTTTTTCGACGGCACCGGTTACCCGCGCGGCCTCAAAGGCGACCAAATCCCTCTTGGCGCCCGCATTTTCACCATTGCCGATTCTCTCGACGCCATGATCAGCGACCGCCCTTACCGCAAAGCTCTGCCCATGCCCCACGCCCGCGAAGAAATTCGCCGCTGCTCCGGCACCCAATTCGACCCCAAAGTCGTCGAAGTCTTCGCTACCATCCCGGAAGAGCACTGGCTCGATCTGCGCGAACACCTCGGCTCGCCGTTCCGCCTGGCCCATTTGAAAAACCTGTAAAAGCGCGGCCCCGAACCTAACGCGCAACCGGACGTCCTGTGCAGCGCGGGAGGATGCTCCTTAGCGACCGCTCAGTCCCTGTTCTTTTCTCTTGGCTTTCCACGTGACATTTTTCTTCCCAAATGAAAAAGGGAAGGCGAGAACTTCGCCTCCCCCTCTTCAAAGGATTTGCCTGCCGCGGTTAGAACTCGAGCCGCAACGCAATCTGCATTTGCCGCGGGCCCTCGCCGGCCGTAGAACTCAACACGCCAAATGTACTGCTGTTGATGTTCGTGTTTGGCGGATTGAAGTTCTCGCGGTTAAACATATTGAACGCTTCCGCGCGGAACTGCAGACCCAGTCTCTCGGTGAGCCTTATGTTTTTCAGCAACGCTGCGTCGACCGTCCAGTAGCCGGGGCCTCGCAGATCGTTTCGGCTGCCGCTTTGTCCTGCGAGCGGGTTGGAGAATTGCTCTAGCACAGTGGTCGGATTAGCAAAGAATTGCAGCGCTCCATTCTCGTTATGGACGTTGCCGCCAGTGCCCACCGTGCTGCCGGTCAAGACCGCAGGCGAGCCGCTCCCGCCCCCAAGGTAGTTGCTCACGGGAAACGAACCCGTGCTTGTACCCATCGCAAAGCCAGTTCGCCACGTCCAGATTCCCGATAAACTCCAGCCGCCAACGACATGGTTCGCCCATCCTGGCATGTCTCTGCCTATGTATCGGCCGTGTCCGAAAGGCAGATCGTAGACCCAATTCGCGGACACTATGTGCGTGGCGTCAAAATCCGAGTTGGCGCGGCACGCCCGCAGATTCCTCAGATCGCAGATGAGTCCGCCTGTGACCGTATTGACCACGCTGGAGAGATCGTCGATCGAATGCGACAGCGTGTAGTTGAAGTCCATCTGCAAGCCGTTCGAGAATTTCTTACGTAAGATGACCAGCATTCCGTTGTAGCTCGACGAAGACTTACTGGACACATACCCAATGCTTGCAGCCTGACCGTCTATGCCGATATTCGGCGCTATGATCCCAAAATTGTTCATCGAAACGATAAAGTCAGTGATGTCCCCATTGGAAAAGTAGTTCGAAAATGCGTTGGCTAGGAATGAGGCGCAATTTAACGTGGAACCAGCGGGGCCAAAGAAAAACTCAGATATTGCCTGGCACGAGGGAGCGCCGGTGACGCCGAGCATCTGGTTTTGGAAAAACTGGGATTCGGGAAGTGTGGAAGGATTTGCTCCACCGCGGACTTCAGTGGCAATCTTGTTGAACGCGGCTATGAGGCCTTGCCCTGAGGCCGGATCCTTGAAGTCCACAAGCTGTGCAGCATCGGACTGCGCGAAGAGCCGCCGCCCCAGTCTGCCCACATAATCGATCTCCAGCAAGGTATTCCCTGGCAATTCGCGTTGGATGCCTACCCCGAACACATCCTCGTACGGATTCTTGAAATTCGGATCCACCGCGTAAATGAACTGATCCTCATTCACTCCAAAGGGCACTCCGCCACTGGCAAACGGGGTCGTCGGCGAGGTCACCACCGGCGCAACAACTGACGCAGGCAATGCGGTAAGACTCGTAAAGCGTGGATCGGTCATCAGCGAGGCCACCGGATCTGCTTGACCAAAAATGGTGCTGCTAGAGTTCTGGAACAAAAAGCTGTTTTGATCTGCAAGGAAGCTCACCGTTCCAGAGATCCGGTCATAAACAATCGAGCCGCCAAGCCGAACCGTAGTCTTACGGTCTCCAAAAACGGACTTCAGCAAGCCGTCCTTGAAGGACGGATTCCACGCAATTCCCAGGCGCGGGCCAAAGTTCTTGTAGTCCGGTTTGTAGTAGCCGGGCCCATTATTTGCAGGTCCGCCCAGGCTATAGGACAGGAGCGGAGCAGCCCCGGGACCCGATACTCCCAATTGCCCATTCTGAACACGCGCCGCAAAAAGCGCGTCCAGCCCGACGCTCGAGACCGTTTCAAAACCGTTCGACTCGAACGGGACCCCATAATAGGACCACCGCAAACCGTAGCTGATCGTCAAGTCATTGCGCACGCGCCAGTTATCGGCAAAATAGAATTCCGCTTCGTTGTAGTGAAAGTCGCGGACTGCCGTTGCGCCCGCCGGTTGCGGCTGCAGTGACTTGTTGTAGATGAAGTTGGTGTCTTGGTCCGCATAACGGCCAAGCAGCGTGGTGAACGTGCTGTCCCATTCATCCCTCTGGGTCAAGGTCTCCAAAATGTCCGAAGGTCTCAGGGGCGATCCGCTCGGTCCAAGCGAGCCGAGATTCCCGCCGATTCCAATGCCGAGGAAGTTGTAGGACTCGGTTAGATTGGATTTCTGGTGAATCGGCCTGATGTTCGTGCCGAACTGGTAGGTATGGTTTCCGTGTATCCACGTATAGTCATCGCGAATCGTGGGGACTGGAACAGTCCGGCCCTGCGTGCTTACGCCAGGGGCAAAAGGCGTAGCAAAAGGCCCAAAGGTAAATTCATTGGGAAAGGTTGGAAAGGCCCCCGTCCCCGCGGGGAAATCGTTGTATTGCTGTGTGATGCCAAAGGTCGCGCTATTGATGTTGTTCGCGTTAATCGTCCACGTGTGCCCGAGCACGAACGCCCAGCTACGATCCACAAATAACTGCGTTGTCGGATCCCCAGGGAACTGCTGAACGGCCTGGGTATCATTCTCACGCACCACGTTGAAGCGGCCGAACAGCGACTGCTTCGAGCTGATCTTGTAGTCCACGCGCCCAACATAGGTGTTGTGATCCACCACCACAGGAGCGTTGAATCGGAAGAGGCCCGTATTGACACCGTCGCCGCCCGTCAAATCATTCGCGGCCGGATCTTTGTTTAGTATGCTCAGTAATGCAGTATCATCGCCAATACCGAGCGGATCAAATCCCTGAACGCTTGGGCCCGTAGTACTGGTGGCGGGCAATTGCGTAATGCATGACGCAGTAGCTGGATCGTTCAGCCGAGCCGAATCGGTACAGCCGGGATTGCTGTTGATGTAATTGATTCCTCCGGCTCGTACATTTGCCAACGGAACCGTCTGCGCCACTGCCGATTGGCTAGCGTCGCGCCTTCCTTCGAAGTTGAAAAAGAAGAATAGCTTGTCCTTCTTTATTGGGCCTCCCACATCCGCGCCAAACTGATTTCGGGTCAGAGCCGGCCGTGCGACACCCGCGCTATTGTTGAAAAAATCGTTCGCGGCCGTTGCTGCCGTGCGATTGTACTCGTAAGCCGCACCGTGGAAATCGTTAGTGCCGCTCTTCGTCACCAACTGAATCTCGGCTCCGCCGCTCCGCCCGTCGTACGCTTCCGCATTTGCCGTTGTCGCCCGGAATTCTTGCACGGAGTCGATTGGTGCATTCCCAACGGTCGCAAACGCAAATCCGCCGGCCTGATCGTTCACGTCGATCCCATCGATCGTGACGTTTCCTTGATCCGTCCGCGATCCAGTGACGGCACCCGATTGGTTTGCGTTCCCTCCAGAGTTTGCCACGACGCCTGCCTGCAAACCGAGAAGCGTTGCTGGTGTCTCTCGAATCAAGGAAGGCAGATCCCGCAGGGTTCGAATATCGAGAACGTTGCCGACGCTGGCGTCCGTGGTATTCAGAGTTTCCGCGGCGGAGGCCTGAACCTCAACCGTTTGTGTCACCTGCCCCACCTCGAGAGTAACGTTTCGCGTGCTTGTAGTTTCCACGCCGAGAGCTACATCACTTAACTCCAGCTTCCGGAAACCGTCTTTCACGAAGGTTAGTTTGTATCCTTGTCCCGGAGGCACTCGCAGAAATTGATAGCCACCTTGCTCGTTCGTCGTAGTCTCTTGATGAAGACCAGTTTTGGCATTATCCAAGGCTACTGAGACTCCGCCAACTGCCGATCCTGACTTGTCTAGCACCACTCCAGTCAAGCCCGAAACCTCTTGCGCGCGAACAGATAATACCGTCAGCAGCGCCGCCAGCACGATTCCCAGCCCCGCCAACCATCGTCCAAACCGTCGCCCACTGTTTTCCCAAGCCATCGCTTTCGCCTCCCATCGATTCTTCGTTCTGGTCCCGAGACTCATTCTGCCCATTTGGAGATTGCTTCAGCCTTTGAGTTTGCTGCCAGAATTTCAGCGGCCCCCGCTCGTTCCTCAAACACAAACGCACAAGTAGATCCGAAGAAAAGGGACCTGTTTCTCCTTTTGCACTGTCCGCACCGGGCATCGCACACCAAGAAGCCCGGGTAAGTTTCTCATTCAGAGTTTAGGAAACTACACCCACACCCGCTGATTAAATGCATGTTAGCAAGCATCCTGCCACATGTGCCCCAATGCATCTATCGTGGTAAACCCCTTGTGGTTAGCAAGTTATCAGTTTCCGGAAGCATCTAAGTAATAGTTTTTTAGATTTTGTTATGCAGATTTACGTAGAGGATACTATCCCGAGATTCTAAATTATGTACTCGCCCGAGCGAAACTCTGGCCTCCCAATGAATTGGGACTTAGATCCCCAGGAGTGCCTCCATCGAAAAAACCTCAATACATCGAAAGCACCAATTCTATTCCCTGGGCGAACTCGGGCGTCGCCGTAATCAGGCTCACCACGAGATAGCCCTCCTGCGGGAAGTCATAGAAGTGCCCGGGATGAACGTACACGGATTTTGCCGTGAGCAGTTCGAGGGCGAGTTCTTCGTCCGAGCGGGTCGCCGGTACACGTATCACTGCATTCCATCCGCCTTCTACTTGCAGCCGGCTGCAGGATTTTTGCTCCGCCAACTGCCTGTCGAGCTCGGAGAGGTTCTCACTTACGCGCGCCATCAATTGTTTCTGGAACGAATGCCGTTGGCCCAATAACACCGGCATCGCCCACTGAATCGGAGCATTCATCGACAAATACGTGTCCGCGATCACCTCGATACGTGCCAGCGCCTCCGCTTTCCACGCTGCCGGCCCGCTCACGATCAGCCACGCCACCTTCATCTGTGGTAGCCCGCAGATCTTCGAAAGTCCGCTCAGCGTAAACGTCAGCGCCCGAGGATTGACCGCAAACGTGGCGTGCCTCATATCCCTCAGTGCGAAATCAAGAAAAACCTCGTCGGCAATGATCGCGATCTCGTGCCCCGCGCAGATCTCATTCAACTTTTGCATCTCCTTCGGTTTCAAAAAATGCCCGGTCGGATTATTCGGATGAACCACGATCACCCCCCTCGTTCGCGGTGTCATCGCCTGTTCCAGCGCGTGAAAATCCATCTGCCATCCATGATCGTAGACCAGCGGGTAGCGCACCAGCCGCACATCCTGAATATCCGCAAGAAATTCGAAAAGTGGATAGCTCGGCCCTGGAATCAGCAACTCGTCTTCTGGATCGCACAGTGTTCGAAACACGAACGAATACGCTTCGCTCGTGCTGGTTGTGAGAAAAATGTCGTCATTCGAAACAGTCGCCCCGCCCTCCCCGTAGTACCGCGCCACGGCGCCTCGGGCCGCATCCAACCCACGGGGATTCGGCTCATATCTCATCGCCGACGGATTCCGCAGCGCGTTTAAAATAGCCTCCTCGTCATACTGGAATCCGCATTCCGTCGGATTCGAAACCGTCAAGTCAATCAACGGCTTTCCCGCCGCGCGGTGCGCCGCCAGCGCCGCGCTCAAGCGGTTCGCCTCGAGATTCCAATTTGTCCGTTTCGCAAACATTTTCTTTGGCGCATCATTATATAGGTGAACGGAGCTTGCGCCGGATCGATGGCGTATACTCGCCAAGTTGCACCAGGCTCCGATTGGCAAGGGAACAAGCGATGAGCGCACATCCAAAAACCACTTCCCTGCTTGAACCCGTGCCACAACTGGATCTTGCGGCACAATATGCGGCTATTGGCGCGGAGATCCGAACCGCCGTCGAAAGGGTTCTCGCCTCGCAACAATTCATCTTGGGCCGAGAAGGCGCGGCACTCGAAGAAGAAATCGCACAACTCTGCGGCGCCGCTCACGGCGTCGGCATGGCATCCGGAACCGACGCCCTCATCCTCACCCTGCGAGCTTGCGGCGTTCAGGCTGAGGACGAAGTCCTGATCCCTCCGTTCACTTTCGTGGCCACAGGCAGCGCCGTCAGCGCGCTGGGCGCCAAGCCGGTCTTTGTGGACATTCGCCCGGACACCTACAACCTCGATCCATCCGATCTCGCCCGCCGCGTTACGCCGCGGACCCGCGCCATCATCGCCGTGCATCTCTACGGGCTCGCGTGCGACATGGATCCGGTTTTGGATTTTGGCCGGACGCACAATCTGCGCGTCATTGAAGACAACGCGCAAGCCATCGGCGCGATCTACAAAGGCCGTCGCACCGGCTCAATGGGGGATGCGGCATGCTTGAGTTTTTATCCAACAAAAAATCTGGGCGCGTACGGCGACGCGGGCATGGTCGTTACCAATTCGAGCGAAATGGCAGGACGGCTAAAATCGCTGCGAAATCACGGTCAATCCGCCAAGTACGTCAGCACCGAGCCTGGCTGGAATAGCCGGCTCGATGAAATTCAAGCCGCCATTTTGCGAGTGAAACTGCGCCACTTGCCCAAATGGCAGAGCGCGAGGCAGGCGCATGCGGCGGCGTACACAAAACTATTGCTCGGCATACCGGGTGTCGCGCCGCCGTTGGTTGCAGACGGATACGAGCATGTGTTTCACCAATATACGATCCGGGTGGAGCGGCGGGACGCCGTGCAGCAATTTCTAAGCGAGCGAAAAATCGGGAGTGCAGTTTATTATCCCGTTCCGTTGCATCTGCAGCCGCTGTACGCTTCGCTGGCCTGCAAAGCCGGCGATTTTCCGCATGCGGAGCACGCCGCGCAGGAAGTGCTTTCACTCCCCATGTTTCCCGAGCTTCGCTCCGAACAGATCGCGCGTGTTGCGGAAGCTGTCTCGGAATTTGTTACCCGTTAAGCCGGCGGAATTCCTCTCGCAGTTCTGCGCCACGTATCACTTACCCAAATAAAGAAGAGCGAGAAGAAAGATCCAGAGGCCGTCCATGAAGTGCCAGTAGTAGGAGGTGACTTCGGCAGCCACGGTGCGCGACACTTTCGCTTTTTCAAATTTGCGGAAAGACACGTAGAGCAGCGCGCAGATTCCGCCAAGAAGATGCAAGCCGTGCAATCCCGTAAAAATATAGAAAAAACTGCTGGCCTGATTCGTGGAAACGTAAAAGCCGGCGAGAATAAATTGGCGCCACGCAACGAGCTGGCCAGCCAGAAAAAGGAAACCGAGAGCTGTCGCAGCGAACCAAAGCTTGCGGAATTGGCGGACCTCCCCAAGCGATAGCCGGCGGCGGGATAGCTCCATCGCTCCACTGCTCAACAGGAGCACAGCTGTGTTAAACCAGATGACCGATGGAAGATGCAGCGGCACCCAACGGTTGCTGTTCGCCCGCGTATAAAGGAAAGCGCTTGCCATGGCCATGAAGAACATGACGATCGAAACGATCGCCACCACGATGGCCGTGGCATAGCGCCGCGAAGAAGGCACCTGCGGTCCGCGGCGCTTGCCGCCTTCGTCTCCGTCGTCTCCACCAGGAGGCGGATTCTTCCCTCCGCCGCCACCGATGTCTTCGATGATGAGTTCGATATCCTCGACGATGCTTGTTCCTGGCATGAGAGCCCTTTTTTTAGCATTCCTTTGCGCGCGCTTCAGCGGCCGGTTTCAGCTGTGACGCGCGCTCGGAAGCCGGCGGGGCGGCGTTCTGCGGCTCTAAGTCTACCGCTGCACCTGTTCCGCTAAACTCGTACGCTCCTCGATAAACCACCGGTTCAATTACGCCAAAGTTGTTATCAGGCGGAGGAGATGGAACGCTCCATTCGAGCGTCGTGGCGCGCCACGGATTACGGTCGTCGGTCCTTTCACCCTGCCACAGACTCCAAACAAAGTTTAGAAGAAAAAGGGCTTGCGCGGCGACGGTGAGAATGGTGGCGAAAGTGACGAATGTACGAAGCGAGGCGCCAAGCGGAGTAATCTCGAGAGCGTCGCCCCCCGCGGGGTGCAAGTGAGCCATCAGCCCAAGCCAGTGCATAGGCATGAATACGCAAAATACGCCGGCAAAGGTCAGCCAGAAGTGCAGCTTGCCCAGAGTTTCGTTAAGACGGCGCGCGAACATTTTTGGGAACCAGAAAAACAGCGCCCCGAGTATCGCGAATGTGGCGGCCACGCCCATCACCAGATGAAAGTGGCCGGTGACGAAATCGTCGCTGATGGAAGCGATAGCAAGATCGTTACGGGCGAGAAAAAGCCCCGAAACGCCGCCCGCCAGGAAAAGTGAAACGAACCCGAGAACGAAAAGCATTGCCGTATTGAGCTGGATTTTGGCGTTCCAGAGAGTGCCAAACCAACTGAGCACAAGAACGCAAGCGGGCAAGCCAAGAGAGGACGCCAACAGCGAAAAGACCAACGGGGACCACGGATTCAGGCCGCTCGAAAACATGTGCTGGCCCCAAACGAAAAAGCCGCAGAGACCGACGCCGCAAAGGGCCAGGACCGCGGCGCGTTCTGCCCAAACGGGCTTCTGCGAAAATGTGGAGAGCAGATGCGAAACGATTCCGAAGCACGGGAGCATGGCGACATAAACTTCGGCCTGCGCGAAAAACCAGAAGAGACGCTGCCAAAGAGAAAGCATTGTCGACTGCGCCAGGGCCACCGGCTGGTTCGAAAGAAAAGTGAGGGGCGAGAAAAACTGTGAAGCGAGAAGACGGTCTGAGAGAAGGAAAACGCAGACGGCAAGAAGTATGCTGAAAATCAACATGCTGAGCATCGCGTTGATGAACCAAGCCCAGACGGTGAGCGGCATGCGCGGCAAAGTCATGCCCTTGGCGCGGAGGTCGAGGGTTGTGACAGTGAAATTGAGTGCGGTCAGCAAAGCGGCGAAGCAGAAGAGCGCGACACTGGCGGTCCAAAGTGTGAGTCCTGCGTCCGGTTGAACAAAAAAAGCCGCAGTCATGCCGCCGAGCGAGGCGGCTGTAGCCCAAAACGAAATTAGATTCAGCGCCGGAAACGCCATCTCTCGAGCCCCAATTTGCAGAGGCAAGAAATAGTTGCCCAAGCCGGCTTGCGGCGCCGTAGTGAGCACGAAAAAAACCATCAAGGAACCATGAAAGATGGTGAGAGCTGTGTAGCGCTCCGGCGTGCTGCCGAATCCGGAGAGAAACGGAATTTGCGCGCCGGGCCAGACAAGATGAATGCGCATCAGCAACGAAAGAAACATTCCGAGCAGAACACTGCCGAGGGCAAGCCACAAGTAGCGCAAACCGATCACTTTGTGGCCGGTGTTGAAAAGGGTGCGGGCGAGAAAACCGGGAGTGGGGGCTTCCGGGGCCGCGCCGCCGCTGTTGTCGTAGGTGACCATCCAGGATGTCACTATACGCCTGCCTGCTGGAAGCAGGAAGCGGCCTCAAAGAATCAAAAGAATCAGCGGGCAACGGCCGCACGGATGATCCGGCATTGCTGCTCTTTTGAACTTTCAAAGAGATGTTGTGGTTTTTCTCAACAGCAAGACGCAGGAAGGCAACGCGGTTCGTCGCGAGGCGCCGGCCTATCTACCGGTTTGTACGAGCCACTCCTGAAGAGCCGATACGACACGAAATGTTTTCGAGTTTATTTTCCAAGGAATGGTAGCCCAGAAGACAGTGACGCTGTTGGTCATGCTGTCGACGCACATGCGGTCTTCCGCATTTGTGGTGGGCTTTTTCAACCAGAGAACAGTTCCGTCGTCCGTTTCTTCGACGTCAACGAAACCGTTGATGCGAGCGACGTCTTGAAATGCTTTGAGTTTCTCCATGGCAATCTCAGTCTACGCCGATTCACGAGCGCCGCTTGTTAAATTACAAGAGTTTTCGTTCGAGACAACACGCAAAGGACAAGGTACGGAGTACTGTACCGTTTTGAAATCTTCGTTGCATGAATGCCGTTTGCCGGTCTCGGTAGCCAGGAAGCCCATGCGGTCGAAAAGAAAATGTGGCTGGCCTCAGTTTGAGAGCGTGCCCCCGGCGATTCGTTCGAGGATTGCGATCGGAGACCTTTCCGGCTCGACCATCGCGCGACGCGAGATGAGAAAGGTTTGTTCGAGGGCGTATTGCCCTTCAAGAACCGCATGGCTGACGCAGTCGGTAAAGACAATCCAACTGGAACCGGGCGGAAATTCCCAACGTTGTTTTGGGCAGGATTCGCGGAAGCTGGCGTCTTCCTTCATGGCGTTGTGGCAGCGGTGCATGAAGTTGTCGTAGGGGGAACGGTGGGCCCCGGGAAAGTGCAAAGCGCCGGCGAGACGACGCATTCCGCGAGCGAGAGGATTAGTGCTGCGCGCGCGGGGCAGACCAATGGACTTGGCGAAATGCGGGCCGATGGCTTCAAAAGTTTGCGAGGTGTTCCAGACGCGGTTCTGAGAAGGGTTCAGGTTGGTGAAGAAGCGCAGGATGCGGTCGCCGTTTGTAGGCCGCGTGGGAAAAGAATCAAAGTGTGGCAAGTCGTTGCGCGCGTGAAGGCGAGCTGGGCGGCCGCGTTCTTCGAGAGGACGGAAGCTGGCGAAATCGAGCTTCCATTTTCCAGCGTACGGCGGAAGAAGTTCGCCAAGGAACTGCGTTGCGTGCTCCGAGTAATTTTTTAGGATAAGGCGAAGGCGCGCGGCTTCGACGATTTCGGATTTGGCGAGGCCGGTGATGCGGTCTTCGCCGGGTCGATAGGCGACATTTTTGTGGAGCGCGGAACTCGTTTGCGTCTGGCCAAGAAGAAATTCGCGATCGTCTTGAGGAATGGCAAAAGGCGGACGCGCGAAGAAAAGAATATTGCCGGCTTCCAATTGCGAGCAAAGCCAGCGGCCGCGTGCAGAGGGATCCGCTGGTGTCGTAGGAATGCCGCGATTGTCGTCCTGCACTTCGACGAGTTGGCTCATTCCTTCAGGCTGATTTTGCGGGAGAACTTGAGAGGGGGCGGCGGACATTGAGTAGTCTCACTAGGCGAGCAGCGAAATATTTCTCCTACTCATCGTGGTTCGCGGACAAAAACCAACATACCGCCCCGACGGACAGAAAGCAATGCTCCGGCGTCCGCGTGACAATAGTCAGCTAAGCGGTCACCAAATTAAGATTCAATTCTTGTGGAGTGACGGGACCGGCCTATACAGGGTAAACAAGTCTCGCCCTTCCAATCTCTTATGAGCCGGACCGTCTCGACTTTGACTTTTTATTGGTGATCGTGCCGATAGACGATGCCGCCCTTCATTACGAAGCTGACTTTTTGCAAGGCGCCGATGTCGGAGAGAGGATTGCCAGGAACAGCAACAATATCAGCAAGATAGCCAGGCTTTAGCGCGCCGATTTGGTCTTGCCAGCCAAGCAATTTGGCTCCATTGAGGAGGCCAGCTTGCAGGGCAGCAAGCGGCGTCATTCCGTATTTGACCATCAGGTTAAATTCAAGAGCCTGCGTTCCGTGGGGAAAGGGGCCGACGTCGGAGCCGACGGCCATGGGGACGCCGACGGCGAGCTGTTTGCGGAATTCTTGGGCGTGGAAGTCCTGCATGCGGCGTTCGCGATCGGCTTGCGCTGGGCTTGCCGCGTGGTCGGCGAAATATTCAGCGATGGCGAAAGTTGGCACAGCGAAAATTTGCTTCTCGCGCATGAGGCGCATGGTTTCGTCGCTGAGGCTATACGCATGATCGATAGAGACCACGCCGGCGCGCGCGGCGTAAAGCGTTCCCGGTTCGCCGGTGGCGTGGACGGCCACATGTTTGCCGGTACGGGCTGCTTCTTCGACCGCGGCGCGGAGTTCGGCTTCCGTGTATTGGAACGGCGTGGAGAAATGGCCATCGCGAAGGGAGTCGGGACCAGTTTCGTAGACTTTGATGAAATCGGCACCTTCTTTCACCTGTTGACGAATGACGGACACGATTTCCGCGGGATTGTTGGCGTAGGTGGCGTTAGAAAGGACGTGCTGCTCGGGATTGTAATGGATGGCGTCTTCGTGGCCCCCAAGAATGTCGACGGCGTTGCCGCTGATGCGCAGGCGCGGCCCGGGGATTGCACCGTGGTTGATGGCATTGCGGACCGCGGTGTCGGCAGAGCCTGCCCCCTCGGTGCCCATGTCCCGCTCGGCGGTGAAGCCAGCCATCAGGTCATCACGCGCTGCGAGTAGCGCGGTGATTGTGCGCTGCGGGACGGATTCTTCGACGGTCTGGAGATCCTCCGCGCCGGGATGCAGGAAGAGGTGGACGTGAACGTCGATCAGGCCAGGCATAAGGGTGGTGTCGCCGAGATCGAGAACTTCAGCAGCTGGAGGGCGTTTGACTGACGAGCCAATTTCGACGATGCGTTCGTCTTGCACAAGGACTTCGCCGGGGGTAATTATTTTTCCGGACTCGATATCGAGGAGCCGCGCGGCGTGCAGCACCAAGGCGTGCTTCGAAGCTGATGCGGTCGATTGGCAGAAGACAGGAGAAGCAAAAACACAAGCCAGGAAAACGATCAATGGCGGCGTCGAAAAAATAGATTTTGATTTCATGATGCCGGGATGATACCACTCCTCCCTTTGCATCTGGAAAGTTTGGCACGCTATCTGCTCGCGCGTCGGACGAACAGGATTGTGCTCCGCTGAGTTGTAAATTGCTCCGCTCCAAATAACGGAGCGGATGATCCGCAAACGATTCCTCGCCAACTGCAATAGAGTTGATGCCGTGCGTTCCGCGGAATCGCAAGCGGCTGTGAAGACCGGGGACGTCAGAGTTTTTCGAAGAAGTGGGCGACTTTTTTTCCGGCACTTTCGGTGTAATAGACGGTGACTTTGGCGCCTTTCTCAGTGCCCTTGCCGATATCTTTGGCCGAAATGACAGTGTCGTGGCCTACGACGTGAAACGTGTGGTCAGTGCCGTCAGCTGCTTTGACGACAACCGTTTTGCCGTCTTCACTGACGTGCGTGACCGTACCGTCGACCGCGTGCATGCCGTCTTTACCCACCTTGTCGACTTCGACGGCAGTTTCTTCCGCGCCCTTCGCCGTGTAGTGGGCGACAACTTCCGAACCTTCGGTGATTCCGTGAAAAGAGTCCTTGGCGCCGGTAACCGCGGCATGGGCGCCGTGGACGGTGGTTTTATCCACGAAATGAAAGGTGTGCTCGGTGCCGTCTTTGGTTTTGACGGCGATCGTCTTACCCGCGGCATCAACCTTGGTGACGGTGCCGTGAACGGCAGTGACCACATCTTCGTCCGCACGGGCGGGTAGAAGAATAAGAGAAGCAACAGCAAGCAAACGAAGCGAATATCTGAGCATAAGAAGCCTCCTCTCAGTCGTTTTGACCGGATATATTTTGCCGTCAAGAGTAACGCAAACGACCGGAAAAATGTAGAAGAAACCAGGGGCCAAAGAGAGCTTTACATCTGACCGTATTTCTGCAACTATCGAAATATGGCGAGCGGGCAAAACAAGAAGAGTGCGGAGCAAGTCGCAAGATATGCCGACATGTTGTCGGCTATGGGCACGGAGCCTCGCCTGCGGATCATGCAACTGCTTCTATCGGCGCATCCGGAAGGGCTGGTCGTCGGCGATATTCAAGAAGAATTGGAAATTCCGAATTCGACACTCTCTCACCATTTGGACAAGCTCAAGAATGAAAATCTGGTCTTGGTGAAACGCGAGAGCACTTTCTTGCGGTACACGGCAAACACGGAAGCGCTCCAGGAGCTGATGCAGTTTCTTTATTCGGAGTGCTGCATGCGGAACAAAGCTTTGCGGCCTCGGGACATCATTGAAATATGCCGCTAGGAGGTAAAGTGGAAAACGCAGATATCGATGATGCGAGCATTAAGGAAATCGTGCGGGAGAAATACGGGCAAGCGGCGCTTCGGGCGGGGGCGAGTGGGAGTTCGTGCTGCGGCGCGGCGCCTGCGAGTGCGTGCGCGTGCGATCCGATTACTTCGAATCTGTATGACGGTGCGCAAACGGAGCAGGTGCCAGAGAAGGCCCTTCAGGCGTCGCTAGGGTGCGGCAATCCGACGGCGTTGGCGAACTTGAATGCCGGGGAGGTTGTGCTCGACCTCGGCTCGGGAGGCGGGATCGACGTTTTGCTATCGGCGAGACGGGTGGGACCGACTGGCAAGGCTTATGGTCTCGATATGACTGACGAAATGCTTGCGTTAGCGAATGAGAATAAGCGCAAGGCAGGAGCTGAGAATGTGGAGTTTTTGCGAGGCGAAATCGAGCACATTCCTCTGCCTGACGATTCCGTGGATGTGATCATTTCGAATTGCGTGATCAACCTTTCCTCCGACAAAGACAGCGTGTTGCGAGAGGCCTTTCGTGTTTTGAAGCCGGGCGGGCGCTTTGCGGTATCCGATGTGGTTACCCGGGGCGAGATCTCCCGGGAGATTCGGCAAAGCATGCTGCTTTGGGTCGGGTGCGTCGCCGGAGCGCTGGAAGAAGCTGACTACCGCGGCAAGCTTGGCGCTGCGGGATTTGAGGAGATCGAAATCGAACCAAAGCGAATCTACCGCGCCGAGGATGCGCGCGAATTTCTCTCGGAAAAAGGGCTGGACGTCGAATCGCTCGCGTCTCAAGTCGATGGAAAGGTCTTCAGCGCCTTCGTCAGAGCCGTCAAGCCGGCGTCAGCGAAAACAGCTACGGGCTAAACGGCTGAGGCTCGCTGCGGCCCGGCGTGCTGCAAGTAAGAGTTAAATCAAGAAATTAGAATCGCCAGGAGTACTCAGGATGCCGGGCCACTTCAACGTGCTTTTTCTTTGCACAGGAAATTCCGCTCGATCCGTTATGGCCGAGGCCATTCTCAACCATAAGGGCAGACCCACCTTTTCGGCTTACAGTGCCGGAAGCCATGCTTCAGGAATTGTGCGGCCCGAGGCGCTCGGGCAAATTGAGCTGGCAGGTCTGTCTACTGACGGGCTGCGCAGCAAGAACTGGGACGAGTTCGCGAAGCCCGGGGCGCCGAAGATGAATTTTGTCTTCACGGTCTGCGACAACGCAGCGAAAGAAGCATGCCCCATCTGGCCGGGTCAGCCGATAACGGCGCATTGGGGCGTCGCTGATCCCGCAGGCGTGAAAGGCACACCCGAGCAAATCGAGAGAGCTTTTCGAGATGCCTTCCTGCTTCTCGACCGCAGGATCAATCTCTTGCTTTCTCTGCCTCTCGAAAGTCTCGACAAACTGGCAATCAAGACCGAAGTTGACCGTATCGGGACACAATGAAATCGAGACTGGGCACCCGGATGGTGGCGGAATTCCTCGGCACGGCCTTTCTCGTGGCCACAGTCGTCGGTTCGGGGATTATGGCGGAGCGGCTGGCGGCAGGAAATGCCGCCTTGGCCCTGCTTGCAAACACCATCGCCACGGGCGCAGCGCTCGTGGCGTTGATACTGACTTTCGGACCCATATCCGGCGCGCATCTGAATCCGGTGGTTTCTGTAGCGGACGCGATGGAAGGTGGTTTGGCTTGGTCTGAGACGCTTCCCTACATTGCCGCGCAGATTTTCGGTGGGATATGCGGAACAACAGTAGCGCACGCCATGTTTGGCCTTCCGCTGGTTTCCGTATCGCGCCATATCCGCGGCGGACCGGCGCAACTCTTGAGTGAGTTTATTGCGACTTTTGGGCTTCTCGCTGTCATCTGGGGATGCTCGAGGTCCCGTCCCAGCACCGTCCCCTTCGCTGTGGGGAGCTACATCACAGCCGCTTACTGGTTTACCGCTTCAACGTCCTTTGCGAATCCTGCGGTAACGATCGCAAGATGCCTGAGCAACACCTTCGCGGGGATCCGGCCGGATGACGTTCCTCTCTTCGTGGTGGCCCAATTTGCGGGCGGAATCGCGGCAACGATTTTGTTTCGCTGGCTCGCGCATGGCTTGCCGTCAAGGGCGAAAGATGTTGTGGTACCACCCCGTGCCTAGATCTGATCTTGGATGGAAAATGCCCACGGCAGGCTCACCCATTTCTAACAACAGGGCGAGAACAAATTGAAGTTTCTGCGCAGAAGAATATGGTGCGGCCGAGTGGATTCGAACCACCACGGTATTGCTACCGCCAGCCCCTCAAGCTGGTGCGTCTGCCAGTTCCGCCACGACCGCACGTCGGTGACAAGGACAGTTTAACTGCCGCTGAGAAAGGCTGCAAGCCCGGCCGCAGAAGTCGGGCTGCTCGTATTTATTGGGATGAGTTCTGGCAGCCTTGGGGATGTTGCGGGGAGGGTAAAGCCGAACTACGCCAGGTCAATCGCGGCGTTACCGCAAAAAGGCCGAGCGGAGAACCATTAGGCGCAGAACGGCCGGGCGCACGTCACTAGAGAGAGCTACGGTTTCTTCGGCGGCGCCGAAGCCGGCTGCGAAGATGCAGGTTGCGAAGAGACAGGCGCCGTGCTCGACGCCGGAGGATTGCTCTGTGGAGCGGAAGACTGGGGAGCAGGTGCTGGCGCGCCTGGAGTCGTCGGGGGCGTCTTCTTAGGAGCGGGCTTGGATGTTTGCTGTAAAACTGAGCCGCCTTGCACGACCGCTTTGTCCGTGCGAATCATCAGGGCCAGGGCGCAGATCATAAACATCACGGCGCACCACGTGGTGGCCTGTGAAAGAAGTGTGGCAGCCCCGCGAGGGCCGAAGGCGGTCTGGCTGCCCGCGCCGCCAAAAGCGCCAGCGAGGTCAGCGGCTTTGCCGCTCTGCAGGAGAACGACGATGATCAAAACCAGGCAGTTCATCACGAAGAAAACGGTGAGCAACGAGCCTGCCCAGCGAAAACCGACGACGATAATCGCCAAACCAATCAGGATAGCTATAGTCCACTTCATCCAACCTGGCATTTCTATCTCCCTGCGCAATCTCTTACAATGCTTGCGAACGATTTGGCGTCGAGGCTCGCTCCGCCAACGAGCGCGCCGTCAATGTCTTCCTGCGCCATCAATCCCTGTATATTTTCGGGCTTGACGCTGCCGCCATACAGAATCCGCAATGCCGAGGCGTGAGCAGCGGTGAACTTCTCCGCAACGCACTTACGGATGAGACGGTGAACCTCAGAGGCGATCTCAGGAGTGGCTACTTTGCCTGTTCCGATAGCCCACACTGGTTCGTACGCAATTAGAATACGGGAGAATTCACTGGGGGTCAACGAACCGGGGCCGTCGAGGAGCTGCGCGCGGCAAACGTGCTCGGTTGTCCCAGCTTCTCGCTGGTCGAGCATTTCGCCGAGACAAACGATGGGAATGAGCCCCGCGGCGAGCGCGGATTTCGTTTTCTTGGCAACGGTTTCGTCGGTCTCGCCGAAGAATTGCCGTCTTTCCGAGTGGCCGATGATAACGTAGCGACATCCGGCCTCGACGAGCATTTGGGGAGAGATTTCGCCGGTGAAAGCGCCTTCCTTCTCGTAGAAAACGTTTTGAGCAGCGACGGCGATTTGCGTGCCGCGAGCGGCTTCGACCGCGGCATGAATGGCAGTAAAAGGCGGAGCGATCACGATATCGCATTGCGTGATGCCATCCACGAGCATGGAGAACGAAGAGAAAAATACGGAAGTCTCCATCTGCGTCTTGTACATCTTCCAGTTTCCGGCGACGACGGGACGGCGCGTTATGCGCGCGCTGAGGCTGGCGACTTTTTCCGCCGGCTTGTCGGTCAGGGCTTCGACGCCAGGAAGCTTGGCGCCAGCCAAGAACTCGAGGGAAGCGCCGCCTCCGGTAGAGATGTGGGAGATTCGTTCTGCGACGCCAGATTGATGAACCGCGGCGACGGAATCGCCTCCGCCGACGATAGACGTCGCACCCGCACTCGTGGCGGCGGCGACGGCTCTAGCGATTTCGAGTGTGCCATTTGCGAAGGCGGGCATCTCGAAAACGCCCATCGGTCCGTTCCACACAATGGTCTTGGCTCGCGAAATTTCCGCGGCGAAGGCGGCCGCGGTCTTTGGACCGATATCGAGACCCATCTGGTCGGCGGGGGTGGCGGCGATGTCGACCGTAGTTGCAGGCGCGGTGGCTTTAAATTCCGGGGCGATGACATGGTCCACGGGAAGCAGAAGCTTACGATTGCTCTGCTTGGCGTCAGCGAGAAGTTTGCGCGCGAGATCGAGCTTGTCGTCTTCGACAAGCGATTTTCCGATGGGCAATCCCTGGGCTTTGAAAAAGGTGTAGGCCATGCCCCCGCCGATGAGCGTGGCGTCGGCAATTTTCATCAGATTTTCGACCACTTCGATTTTGTCGCTGACTTTTGCGCCACCGAGGATCGCAACGAACGGACGTGCGGGATTGCTGAGCGCCTTGCCGAGATAGTTGAGCTCTTTTTCCATGAGCAGCCCGGCGGCGGCCGCCTTCACGAAGCGCGTGATGCCGACAACAGAAGCATGTGCGCGATGCGCGGAGCCGAAAGCGTCGCAGATGAAGATGCCATCGCAGAGGGCGGCGAGTTGTTTCGAAAAGGTTTCGTCGTTTTTCTCTTCTTCGGGATGGAAACGCACATTTTCGAGAAGCAGGATTTCGCCGTCGCCGAGCGTTTTGCTTTTGGATTCCGGCACCGGCCCGGCGCAATCCGAGGCAAAGCGAACGGGTTTGCCGATGAGGGCTTCGAGTTTTTTCGCGACGGGAAAAAGCGAAAACTTGGAATCCGGACCACCCTTGGGGCGTCCGAGATGCGAAGCGAGGATTAGGCGTGCGCCTTTTTGAATGGCCAGGCGCAAAGTGGGGATAGTTTCGCGAATACGCGTTTCATCGGTGACGACGCCGTCTTTGAGAGGAACGTTGAAGTCGACGCGAATGAAAACGCGTTTGCCGCGGAGTTCGAGATCGTTGATGGTGAGTTTGCTCATGGATTCGTGACTCGCAATTCGGGATTCGCCACTTGTTATTTGTGAGACGGAAGGCGGGACCTTACAGGATGAACTAGCCCCGCCCCTATGGTCTAGAACTTTGCGGCCATGAATTTGATGAGATCGCGGCAGCGGCAGGAATAGCCCCACTCGTTGTCGTACCAAGCTAAAACTTTGACACAGCGATCGCCGACGACTTTGGTGTAGCCCGCGTCGACGATGGAAGAGTTCGAGTTTCCCTTGAAATCAGCCGAAACGAGCTCTTCTTCCGTGTATGCGAGCACGCCCTTCATGGGACCGTTGGCCGCAGCCTTGAGAGCGGCGTTGACGGATTCCACGGTTGCCGGCTTTTCCACAAATACGGTGAGGTCGACGACGCTCACGTTGGGCGTAGGAACGCGCATGGCGTAGCCATCGAGCTTGCCCTTAAGCTCTGGAATCGCGAGATGCAGTGCTTTGGCCGCGCCGGTCGAGCTAGGAATCATGTTGATGGCCGCGGCGCGCGCCCGGCGTAGATCCTTGTGCGGCAAATCGAGAAGCTTTTGGTCGTTCGTGTAGGAGTGGATGGTGGTCATGGTGCCGCTATGAATTCCAAACGTGTCTTGCAGAACTTTGGCCACCGGAGCGAGGCAGTTTGTCGTGCAGGACGCATTGGAAACTATGTGGTGTTTCGCGGGGTCGTAGGTCTTGTCGTTTACTCCAAGAACGAGAGTAGCGTCGGGGCCGTCAGCTGGCGCAGAGATAATTACTTTCTTGACCGGGCCGCGAAGATGCTTCTTTGCGTCCGCGCCTTTCGTGAAGAGGCCGGTGGATTCCACAACGATGTCCGCGCCAACGCTGGCCCAGTCGATTTCAGCGGGATCTTTTACCTTAAAAACTTTGAACGCTTTGCCCTCGACGGATATCGAATCCTCTGTGTGCGTCACAGTGTGCGGCAGATTGCCAAGTATAGAATCGTATTTGAGCAGGTGCGCGAGGGTCTTGGCGTCGGTGACGTCGTTTACGGCGACGAACTGGATGTCCTTGTCGTCGAGCGCGGTGCGCATGATGTTGCGTCCGATGCGGCCGAAGCCGTTGATGCCGACCTTAATGGGCATTACTTCCTCCGATGGATTTATGAAACGGCGGCGAGTTCTCTGGAGAGAAACGACCGCAAAGCCGAACCCAAAATGCTATGGGCTGCGTTCAGAAAAGTCAACGCGAAGCGAGAAGTGTGGTGTCAAACCTCTTTAGAAATGTCCCCTTCCTTACCTCAATAGAAGACCAGCGAGGGACTCGATGCGCAGGGAAAACAAGGCACTCTTTCAACAAGTGCTTATCGACCTTGACGAGAGGCCCGGGACCGCCCGGTACGACGAGTTGATAAAGAAGATGTACTACGACTACCAGCGCGGGAAGGGGTGGCCGGGGTCTCAGAAAGAAACCGAGACGTCAGCTATTGCGGGTATTGCTTGATGTTGGTCACGCGGTCGCCGTTGAAGCGCACGAAGACGGTCTTCGAAGGCGGCTGGCCGTAGATCCAGTCCTCGATGTCGTTGCCTTCGTTGTCGCGTTCCCGGATCTTGTGGTCGGGCTTGCCGATGGCGGCAACCACTTGTTCGCGATCCATGCCGACGATAGGCCGCCGTTCCTGGATGGCTTTCTTCATCTCCGGAGGCAACGTGTCTACCCACACAACCGAGGCAGACCGCTGTCTCGAAAAATCCAGGAACGGCGAGAGAAGCTGCTTCAGTTCATTGGGGCTCAAGTCCGGAACAGGTTTGCCAAAATCGATATAAATCGTGCTGCCCTGCCCAGGCAGTAGCCCCGGAGGGCCCTTCTCTTCCTGCTCTGTCGTCGTTTGGGCTGTCGGAATGCCCGCCATTTCAATATGGATGCGGTCGCGCAGGCGCTTTTTCCCGCGACCGCCGCCGTTCAAATCCACAATGATCTGGTGGTCGTGAAAATCGAGTTTGGTGATTTGGACTTTGTCGCCGCTGTTGACCGCAGCGCCGTGTGTAGCAACGGCGCGTTCAAGCGTTTCCGCTTCGAGCGGCTTGCCAACGTAAACGATTAAGCCCTCTTTGCCGGCGGGAAGCGATTTTGTGGCTTTGGCGAACTCGCCGGAAACGTAGCGAATGAGCTCAAGTTTCGTAGACTCCTGAAGCGTTGCACTGTTCGGCTTGACTGGTGTCTGGGAGTCACCTTGACTGTCGAGCGCGCCGGAAGCCGTATCCGGAAAAAGAGAAATCTCTTCGCCGGATGGGAAAACGGCGATGGGCTGTGCAGGCGGACGAAGACTGTTGACCCGCGGTATATCCGCGTCGGCCGCGAGAAACAGCGTCAAACTCAGAATGAGACGAGTCGCCATGACTAATTTGGGCCAGCCACCCAAGGCCAGCACACCTATTCTATTACGAAATGCCTCCCAAGATTCTATGATGCGGAAAAGGGGAAAAACAGCTACAGCCACGCCCGCGGCTTGGGCGGCTCGGCTTCAGATGCTGGGGGCGATCGGCAAGGGGTCGATGGGCCTCTTTGTGGGTGGGCTCGGCGGATCAGGCCAGAGCGTGTAGCCTAGCGGGAGATCACCTGGACGCCTTGGCGGTCGATGGTTACAGGCAGAACTTCCCCGCCCGCCTCGGCAATGGCCGCCTCCACGCGGCTGCGGGCATCCGGTTCGATTAGCAGTACAACGCAGCCCCCGCCTCCCGCGCCGCAAACTTTTCCGGCCAGCGCGCCATTGCGCCGCGCGCCTTCAATCACGCGATCGATCTTCTTGGTCGAAATAGTCGGCAGATTTCGTTTGCGGAAGGACCACTCCTCTCGCATCAAGCGCCCCGCCTCGTGCCAGTCCGGCTTCTCCATGGCAAAGCGCATTTTTTGCGCGACCTCGGAGATGCGCTCGAGACTGTTTTGCACGGAATGTTTGCCGCCAATCTGCGCTTTGAACACTTCCCAATTGTTGATGCCGTGCTGGCGCGGTTTCCCCGTGTAACAGACGGCGATCCGGCGTTCCAGTTCGTCGAGATTCACCCGCAGCTCAACGCGGTGCTCACCTCCCGGCGGGAGCTCGATGGCCGCCGCACCGCCAAACGCCGGCGGGTAATGGTCCTGCGTGCCGGTGGGAACATTGATGACGATGGCTTCGGCGTCGCGGCTGATGTGAATCCAATCGATTTTACTCTTCCCGGCTCCGGTGTAGCGGTCGAGCGCCGCGCAGATGGCCACCGCCATGGCGCTCGAACCGCCGATGCCCGCGCCATTGGGAGCTTCCGAATCCGTGGTGAGTGTGAATCCCCCCTGCGGCTGAAAAAACTTCACAATTTCCGCGAGTAGCGGCAGCTTGTAGCGTTTGGTTTTCGAAAGCGCCGCAACAGACGCGAAGCTCTCTTCCCGCTTGATGTCCCGCGACACGAGCTTGATCCGCTCATCCCACGGCGCGTGCGTATGAATCACGCAGGAGGCGTAACGCGAGATGGCGGCATTTAGAGTGACCGAACCGGGATGAAACAGATAAAGCGGCCAGATGTCGAGTGTGCTTCCAGCAAAATCAACACGCGTCGGTGCCTTCGATTCGATGATCATGAATTTCCACTATCGGGATTTGCAGTCTATTGGGACGAGTCAGTTTGCAGGAATCGGCCTGCAAGCTCAAGCAAAGAAGATGGTTTGAACAGACAAGCCGACACGCGAAGCAAAGGGATCTAGTTCCCTCCGCCAGTGGCGGAGGCCGCGCGATTACGGATCATTAGCTGTGGTCCCGTGTCCTTTTTCTCTTGTGCCAGCGCCGGGTTCGGCTCGAAGCAGCGGCGGCAGCGGGCTTCGTACATTCCGCCGGCGCCAACGACGATCAACTCTTCGCTCTCCACCAGGCGTTGCGTATGCACGGCGGGATTCCCGCAGCGCATGCAAATGGCCAGAAGCTTGGTAATCTCTTCCGCGATAGCGAGCAGGCGCGGCATCGGTTCGAACGGGCGGCCGCGATAATCTGTGTCGAGCCCGGCGACGATGACGCGCTTTCCCAGATTGGCGAGTTTGGTGCAAATATCGACGATCTCTTCGCCCAGAAATTGCGCTTCGTCGATGCCGATGACTTCCGTACGAGGGGAAAGCTTCTCCATGATTTCCGAGGCTTTGGTCACGTTATCCGAAGAGATGCCCAGCCCTGAATGCGAAACGATTTCGTTGGCCGCGTAGCGTTCGTCAATGGCGGGCTTAAAAATCTGCACGCGCTGTCGCGCAATCTCGGCGCGGCGCAAACGGCGAATCAGCTCTTCGCTCTTGCCGGAAAACATCGGGCCGACCACGACTTCGATCCAGCCCATGTTGCCTTTGACTATATCCACTCTGGTCTCCCCTGGCCCTGCTCCCACAAAATCTAACTCGCGGCGTTGCTGGCCCTGCCATACATCTTCGCATTGTAAAACGGCGCGAACGCAGTGATAACCGCAGTGCGAAAAGATTCGTCCCGCTGGATCAAATCCGACGAAAGAACTCCCCAAGCGCCCTGCCCGTCGCGAATGCCGATCGCGCCTGCATAACGATCAATGGCATCCGACAAATCGAAGCCGCGCTCCAGAACTTCGTGGGCGAGCTCTTCAGGTAGTTCGATGCCGCCGGAACGCCCATAGAAGCCTCGCGCGCCATCGCTCACATAGGCCCAGCTTTCCAGGAAGACGCGCCGACTTCTGTCGTCCTGCAAAACCTCGAGACCGCCCTCGAGGCCCACGAAATAGCGCCACGGTTTGCGAGTTTCGCGAGCCAGCTGTACGAGCCCTTCCACGCGCTGGCGAGCTCCGCGCATCAGCTCTTCGCTCGAGGAAGGCGTGGGGCTTACTCCACTCTCCACTTCGACGCCAACCACTTCGAAGTCTCCATCCGGAACGAGTTTGGGCGCAAAAGCTTTCAGAGCTTCCGTAACCGCCCGGAGCTTTGGCTTGCGAGTGCTGCCAACGGCGACGATGATCTTCTTCATGAAAGCAACAAGCAGACGCGGAGATTCTAACGGGAACGGGCAGAGCATACCATGCGGAATTCACAAGCCTGAGGAAAACTTCGGGAGGGCCAGTGACCGGTTTGCGGGAATGGGACTCAGCAGTTTTTCCCGCCGCAGAACAGGCTGGCGCGGTTTTTCTTCGAAGCGCAATACCGTTCAGCTGATTTGGCGAATTCACAGCATCGCCGCCCTCGCAGGGGACTATCGGAACACAAAAATCCGTTGCATGTTTTAATTCGCCCGCAAAGGCTTCATAATAAACGCGTTGACGCCACCAGCGCGTGACAACCATGGTCTGTCCAGAGTGTCGCTACGAAAACCCGGAAACCTCGGTGCAGTGCGAAAAATGCACGACGCCGCTCCCGCTAAGTGACCAGACCCTGGCCACCAGCGGGCAAGGCTGGTCTGTGCCGGCGGCTGAGGGCATCATTTCGAGCACGCCTCTTGTTCAACTGAGTCCGGGCACTTCCATCGGCAGCCGCTACGAAATTGTCCGCCTGCTGGGACAAGGCGGAATGGGCGCTGTTTACCAGGCCCACGATAAAGAGTTGGAACGCCAAGTAGCGATCAAGGTGATTCGCGCCGATATGGCGGCCAATCCGGAGATTCTCCGGCGCTTCAAACAGGAATTGATCCTGGCAAGGCAAATCACGCACAAGAACGTCATTCGCATTTATGATCTCGGCCAGGCCGACGGAATCAAGTTCATCACCATGGAGTACATCGAAGGTGAGAACTTGCAAAGTGTCCTTCGCCGAAAGAAAAAAATCGAGCCGGCTGAAGCCGCCAACATCCTTGCGCAGGTCTGCCGCGCGCTTGAGGCGGCACACCATGAGGGCGTGATTCATCGCGACCTCAAGCCGCAAAACATCATGCTCGATAAAAACGGCCGCGCTTACGTGATGGACTTCGGCATTGCGCGCTCGATGCTTGGGGCGGGCATGACGCAGACCGGCGCGCTGATCGGCACGCCGGATTATATGTCCCCCGAACAGGCCAAAGGCCAGTCACTCGATGCCCGCTCAGATCTCTTCAGTATGGGAATTATCTTCTACGAAATGCTGAGCGGCCGGGTGCCCTTCGACGCGGACACCACCATGGGCAAGCTCTGGAAACGCACCAACGAGCCCGCCAGGCCCCTCGACGAACTCGACAAAACCATTCCGCGGTCCCTCAGCGACATTGTGCGTAAGTGCCTGGAAATCGACCCGCAGATGCGGTTTGCCAGCGCAGCGGAATTGCTGCAGCAGATCGAAATTTGGCAAGGGCCTGCGGCGGGTACGCGCATCGTTGCCCCGCGGGCGACGACTTTGCCTGCCTATGCAAAATGGGCGGCCGCTGGACTTGCAGTCGTTGTGGTCGCGGGCATTCTCTTCACCCGTTCCAGAATAAGCCCGCATCCCTCGGCTCCTCATGCGCCCGTGACGCTGCTCATCGCCGATTTCGACAACAAGACTGGTGACTCGGTGTTTGACGGGACTCTCGAACCTATGCTCGGCATCGCTCTTGAGGGCGCACCATTCATCTCGTCTTTCAATCGCGGCCAGGCGCGCAAGGATGCCGCGCGGCTCCAGCCTGGGGCGACGCACATGGACGCATCGCTGGCGCAACTCGTTGCTGTGCGCGAAGGTGTGAACGCCGTCGTGACTGGCTCCATCGCGCAGGACGGAACAGGCTACAAAGTTTTCGTGACCACCCTGGATCCTGCGACCGGCAGAACGATTCTCACGGAGCAACGAAACGCCTCGAACAAACAGGATGTGCTTGGGGCGGCGGGCAAGCTCGCGGAGAGCCTTCGCAAGGGACTGGGCGACACCACACCGGAGTCCGCCCAACAGTCTGCGGCGGAAACGTTCAGCGCGGGCTCGCTCGAGGCTGCTCACGCGTATGCTGTGGGACAGGATTTTCAGCAGGCTGCCAGATGGGATGACGCGCTGAAAGCCTACGGTCAGGCTGCGGAACTGGATCCCAATCTGGGCCGTGCGTACGCGGGGATGGCAGCCCTCTACAACAATCTTGGAAAACACCAGGATGCCGAGAAGTATTACGGCTTGGCGATGTCGCATATCGACCGCATGACTGACCGCGAAAAGTACCGCACGCGCAGCGGCTACTATCTTTTCACGCGCAACCAGCCCAAGGCGATGGAGGAATTGTCCGCTCTGGTCAGCCAATATCCTGCCGATACTGCGGGGCACGCCAATCTCGCCCTCGCCTATTTCTACAACCGGGATATGAACAAAGCGCTAGAGGAGCAGAAGCGCGCGCTTGAAATTACTCCTCACAGCTTGCTACAGCGGGTGAACTATTCGATGTACGCGCTTTACGCGGGGGATTTTGATACCGCGGCCAAGGAAGCTCGGGCCATTCTTCAGGAGAACCCGAAATTTGATCAGGCCTTGCGAACTATGGCGCTCGCGGAATTGGGTCTCGGCCACACGACTGAGGCTGCGGAAAACTATGGGAAGCTTCAGGCGGTAAGCCCGTATGGCGCGTCGATCGCGGCTACCGGACTCGCGGATCTGGCTCAGTACGAAGGAAAGCTCGCGGACGCGGCTAGCATTCTTGAGAAAGCCATCAAAGTCGATCTCGCAGCGAGGGATGCGGAGTCCGTCGCGGATCGCACGGCGATGCTCGCTCTCGTGCAAATGACGCTCGGAAAAACGCAGGAAGCCCTCTCTTCCGCGAACAAGGCGTCCCTAGACAGCAAAGACCCCCGAGTTTTATATCGCTCGGCGCAAGTCTACGTGGCCGCGGGCCAAGACGCGAAAGCTCTGCAAATCGTTGCTCCTCTTTCGCAGCGCCTCGAAAGCGAGCCGCAGGCTTACGCAAAATTGATCGCAGGCGAAGCCCAGCTCAAAAAAGGAAGCGCTCGCGACGCTCTAAATTCATTCCAGGAGGCGCAAAAACTCGCCGACACTTGGCTCGGCCACTTCGACATGGGACGCGCTTATCTCGATGCCGGGGCGTTTACAGAGGCTTCCTCCGAATTTGATATTTGCCTGACGCGCCGCGGCGAAGCCACTTCCGTCTTTCTCGACGATGTCCCCAGCTATCACCTTCTGCCCGCCGTTTATTACTACCAGGGCCGCGCCCGGGAAGGTCTGAACAGCCCCGGCGCCGCCGAATCCTACAAAACGTTTCTCTCCATTAAAGAAAAAGGCGCCGGGGATCCGCTTGTGGCGGACGCCCAGCGCCGTCTTGCTTCGCATTAATTCCTCTATCTCCTTGCCCCTCTTCAGTTCGTGGACACGGGCAGTTGCGCCGAGAATGCGCTTTCTAGTATCGCTGGGCTTCCAGGAGCTGTCGCCGTCACGACATAGTAGAACGTCGTCCCGCCTGTGGCATTCCCGTCGGTAAAATTTGTACCGGTCGATGAACCAATTTGGGTGTACGGTCCGCCGGATGTCGTGCCCCGGTACACGTTGTAACCGGTCACACCGCCAGAAGTACTGGCGGTCCAACCAAGATTTACCGTGGTTGTGCCGGGCACATAAGCGGCTATCAGCCCGGTCGGCGGCTGCGGAAGGAAACTCACCTTTAAGAATTCGCTGTAGCCCTGGGCCGGAGTCGAACTGTCCGCAGCCTGATACGCGAATGTAAATGTTCCGGCACTCGTCGGGGTACCGCTGAGCACTGCGGTGGTGGGACCGGTCGATGAAATGGAAAGCCCCGGCGGGAATGGTGTGCCCGAGACAAACTGATACGTGAACGGGGCCGTTCCGCCGGTAGAAGTCAGGGCTTGTGAGTAAGCCACTCCCGCCGTGCCATTGGGCAAAGTATTCGGTGTCGTCCCTGCAAACGCAGCAACAATCGTGACCGTATAATTCTGTGTCGCTGTCTGCTGAGGACTCGATTGATCGATCACCGTCTCGGAGAAGTTGTATGTCCCCGCCGTCGTCGGTGTGCCCGCCAATGCGCCTGTCTGCGTCCCCGGTGCAGGTTGAGTGATTGTCAGCCCCGGCGGAAACGCTGCAGTAGCCAGGGAGAAGGAAACCGGTTGCGTGCCGCCGGTCGTCACAATCGGACTGTTGTAAGCCGTGCCAACCACGCCATTCGGAAGAGTCGTCGTGGTGATGGCCAGTGACCCTGTAACTTGCAACGTGAACTGTACCGTGGTCGTTTGCGTTGGCGTGCTGCTGTCGAACACTGTGACTGGAATGCTGAACGTACCGGCCTGCGTCGCGGTCGCCGTCAAAATGCCGTTGGTCGTCACTGTCACGGTTATGCCGGAAGGCACCGTGCCGATTGACCAGGTCAGGTTTCCAACGCCTCCGTGCTCTAGGATGAGTTGTGTTAAAGGCACGTTCTGCACGGCCGCCGGCAAAGTAGTCGGAGTCGTGATTACGATCCCCGCCGGCAGTGGTGCGGGATAAAACAGCTCCGAATTGGGCACAGTCACAGCAGGGACGGCATTGTTCACGCCGCTGGCGAGCAGCACTGTGCCATCAGGCGCCACCGCCTCGCGCATCCCAGTCTGGGCCGCCGTGAAATTCCCGCTTACACTAAATGTCTGCGTCACCGGGTTGTAGATATCCGCGTTTATCCCGGCAGGCAGCGTCGCGCCTCCTGAGATGAAGTCTGTGCCATCATCCAGCACGATCCCCGCGTAGTGTCCGCGAGCGACGCTCATGTTCGCGGTCGGAGTGAACGTTCCGGTGCCAGGATTGTAAAGCTCAGCCGTTGCAGTCAGTACCAGACCGGTCCCGGGTCCGGTGAGTCCTCCCGCAACGAGGATTTGTCCGGTATACAACAGTGCGGACGAATGATTCCCTCGAGCGGTAGTCATGTTGCCGGTCGGCGTGAACGTGCCAGCCACCGGGTCGCAGATTTCTGCCGATGCCAGCGCGTTGTTGTTTCCATCTAATCCGCCGCTGATCAGCACCTTCCCATTCGGCAGCAGGTCCGCATGATGGGCCTGCCGCACGCTATTCATAGGCTGCGCGGTTGCCGTGAACGTGTTGGCCGTCGGATCGAAAATTTCGGCGCTCGCCAACGTGTTTCCGTTGTTGTCATTTCCGCCGGTAATTAACACTTTCCCGTTCGCCAGCAGCGTTGCCGCGTGCTCCGCGCGTGGTGTCGTCATCTGCGCCGTCACCGGGTTAAACACATTGTTCGCTGTGAAATATAGATCGGCGCTCGGCTGGGCATTTGTGGTGTCCGAATAACCGCCCGTCACGAGCACTTCTCCATTGAGCAGCAGCGTCACGGTATGATCGACGCGCGACGTGCTCATCGTGTTGACTGTGCTGCTGAATGTGTGCGCCACCGGATCGTACAGCTCGGCGCTAGCCAGAGAGCCAGTACCATCCGCGTTCGCGGCTCCGCCAGTCACAAGGATCTTTCCGTTAGGCAGCGCAATCACCATGTGATTGCGGCGTGCTGTGATCATGTTTCCGGTTTCGCAGAAACCAGTCACGTTGAAAGGATTGGAAATCGCGGTCAGGCCCTGTACATTTGCCGACAACGCGTAACCATTCTGGCCGTGGTCTACACTGAGATTCGCAAAGCTAGCGTTTCCGTTGGCGTCTGTCTGCGTGGTGAGCGTGCCGCTGAGTGTCGCTGAAGCGCAAGCCGGCGTACCGTTGAACGACAGGTTCACCGTCGCACCAGGGATCGGGGCGTCTGTGTTGTCCGCAACGTGAACCACCACAGGGCTTCCGCCGATAACTTGTCCGCCTACGGAATTTCCAGGTTGCGCCGTAAACGTCACATTGCCACCAACCGTCCCCGTAAAGAGGATCGTATAGTTGGCGCTCACGGACTGGAAGCCGGGCGAGGTTCCCAAATTCGACTGGTCGTGGACAGAAACGCTGAAACTGATCGTGGACGCTTGCGGATTCGCGATCGTCAGCAAACCGCTGCTGGATAACAACACACCAGTCGCCGGAGATGGTGGACCAAACACCAATCCCCCGATGCCGCCGCTCGCATTCAGCTGTGCCGAGTAGGGCGTCCCAATCGCGCCCGCCGGCAGCGTCAGTGGCGTAATCGCAATCACCGATCCGATACGAATCGTCGGAGAATAGGGTACAGACTCGGCTGGCGTGGCCGCATCCGTCGCTGTGATCGTTGCAGCTGCTCCTCCGGGGTTTGCAACCGTTGGTGTGCCGCTGATCGTCCCGCTGGTTGGATTGATCGCCAATCCGGCCGGAAGACCTGTAGCCGTCCAGGTGTAAGGCGCCGTTCCGCCGTTGACTGCCAACGGCGTTGCTGTGTAAGGCGCACCTACAACCCCATCGGGCGGCGCCAGCACAAACTGTTCCGTCAGCGGTGTCACGCTCACGTTCAACGTGTAGTTCTGCGCGGCCACATTCGCCGGCGATGAGCTATCCGTCGCCTTGATCGTCACCGCGTAACTTCCCGGCGTCGTCGCCGTTCCCGAAACTAAACCGGAAGCGCTCAGGTTGATCCCTGGAGGCAACGCTCCCGCACTGATCGACCATGTATGCGTGCCCGGCTTCCCTCCGGCTGCTTGCAATTGCACAGAGTAACCGGCATCGTTCCGGTCGGTCGCCGGCAGTGTCGCCGTCAAAATCGAAATCGGCCCATACACCGGAGGCGCCGTCAAATTCGGGTTCCCTGGGTTCGCCAATACCGTCGTCGTATTCACCGCCTGCGGCACCGTCACCGGCGTAATTGCCGTCAGCGGATTGAACGAAATCGTCGAAGGACTCGGATTCACCACGCGGAACGTGATGTACGCCGTCTCTCCCGGCGCCAGGGTAACCGACGCCTCATTCGGCGCCGAATTCGTGATGTCGGGATTGGTGATGTCCGGATTCGAGGCCGTAAATAGCATCGGATTCGTGATGTTGGCCACCGTGATCCAATGCGTTTGCACGCCAAGCACGCAGTTCACCGCGACCGGCGTCTGGTACAGCTTGTTGATCAGCAACTGCAATACGATCCCGCCTGGAATCGTGCCATTTGTCGCAGTCTTGACCGTATACGACGCCGTGGTGTTCCCGTTGTTCGTAATGGGATACGTCACGTCTTGAATCGACCCATTCGTAATGTCCGGGTTCGTGATGTTCGGGTTCGTGATGTTCGGATTCGTGATGTTCGGGTTGGTGATATTCGGGTTCGTGATATTCGGGTTGGTAATGTTCGGATTCGTTGCGCTGATATTGTCAACGTTCAAATTCGTGATGTTGGGGTTCGTGATGTTCGGGTTCAGGAAGGACGTGTTCGTGATGTTGGGATTTGTGATGTTGGGATTCGTGATGTTGGGATTTGTGATGTTCGGGTTCGTGATGTTCGGATTCGTGACTTCCGCGTTCGTAATATTGGGATTCGTGATGTTCGGGTTGGTGATGTTCGGATTCGTGATGTTCGGGTTCGTGCTGTCTGGATTGAGCACGGCCGTCGACGATAACCCGTTGCTCACTACAGACCCGCCTATGGCCGTGATCTGCGCCACATTCACGGTTATGGTGGCCTCCGCGTTTGTCGAAGTGGCAAATACGCTGCGCGACACTGACGAGTACGGAGGAATGGTGATGTCCAGCGTCGTCAATTTCGAAAACTGCAGAAACGAAGCTGTCCCGCCAGTTGGTTGGCTTGCGATCGTGAACCGCACATTGAGCGGCCCAGCCGTCGAGTTTTGCGCTTCCACCGGAAATGCGCGCTGAAACGGCACGGTCTGCCCGTTGAACGTAGTTGTGCCTAGCGGCTTGGCATTCCCCGGAGCTCCGACAACAAGTCCGCCCGTGATCTGCGACGTATAAATGTTCTGGTTGCGCATGCCCTCTTGGCCGGGCACGCAGGCTGGAAGGGGTTGCCCGTTCTCGACGCTCACTGCGCCTGCAACAACAGGCGCTGTGTAATTTTCCCAACTTCCGCCAGGTGGGGGCGGCACAACGTCTCGATTGTCCGTCCAGGTCGCATGGAAAAGCGGATTCTCGCTGGGCACAAAGTTGTACGCCCACGAACTCCCGCTCGGCAGGAACGCTGGCGATGGCACGATGTCTATATAGTCCCCGAGGAAAGCCTCTTGGCCCTCATCAAAGAGCGGCAGGTTCGGCGGATTGAACTTGAACTGTTCGATGTTCTCGGTTTCCGGATTCACGCAACATCCAAACTCGTACTGCGACACGAGCACCGACGGACCCAACGTTATCGTCGGAAAGATCCCTAGTTCGAGAACGCGCAGATCCAAGGTGTGGCGGCGCAGCGTCAGTCCCGCATCGTCAATATAAGTGGTGAACACCTCGCTCGGCATCGGGCTCGGCGGAGCCAGTTCCCCTTGCGGCTCGAGCATTGCCGTATAGTTCCCGAGGCTCGCCGGGTTTGGCGTGTAGAAGTCAGCATAGTGATCCAGCCGCAGGTCGTAATAAAGCAGCGTGAGTCTGCCGTTCGCAAAAGTCATCGCCGGCATAATTTGATGCCCGCGCCCCGAGGGATTGGTCTGCGCATTCTGCGACGGGTTATCCACCATAATGGCCGGTGTCCAGTGCGTGCCATCGATCGAGCCAGCCGCAACGACGCGAGCATCGCCGCTAGAGCTCAACCCGCGCGCCGAGAAGGCTACATACACAAATCCAAACATGTCCGTCGTCAGCGCCGGATACGCGTTGGTGCGGAACGACGTTCCCGTGGTCCCCTGATCAAACGGCGTAAACTTCGAAATCTGTACGGGCGTACTAAAGCTCTTCCCCGCGTTCGTCGACTGCGCGATCATGATGGCATCCGAAAAACCGGTCGACGCAAACTGCCGCCACGCCACATAAACCGCCCCGGTCAGCGGATTCACTGCGATCGCGCTGCCCTGGCTCGTCGTTGTTCCTGTGTTGATTTGGACCGGCGTGCTCCACGTCACCCCGCAATCCGTCGAATGCGTCACCATCAAGTGCGTTGGCGTGCTATTCGCTTTCGTCCCCGCCAGAAAATCCGTATACGCCAGATAAATATTCCCCGCCGCGAAGGATTGCTTCACTGCTAGCGTCCCGCCATTCGCCCCCAGACCTGGTTCATTCGCTGTGAATGAACACGTCGCTGCTCCCGCTCGCGGAATGTCCACCGCCATAGACGGCTTGTCCAAAAACTGAGAACTGTTCCCCGACGCCACAATGTGCGTATCAATGTAGGTGATGGGATCGATCTGTTCGTTGTTATTCAAATCGTTGTAGCGCGCCACGAAGATCGAACTAACCGAACTTGCCGTTGTCGCGCTTGTGGCCCGATCAAACGCTAGCCCCGCGTAGAAAAACATTCCGTTCGTGCCCGCGCGCACCACCGGATCAGCCGCCGCTTGAAACTGCCCGCTCAAAGCCCCGCTGTCTGTGCACTGCGAAACCGCGTACGGACATCCCGGCAACAGATTGCTTTGCCACGTAAATCCGCCGTCGAACGACTTGAAAAGACCCAGCCAGGCATCGCCCGTTTCCGCCCCCCCGCTCAGCACTTGCTCCAAATCCACCGACCGGTAGTCGTTCGCTCCCGCGAGGATATGCATCGGATTGCGCGTCGACACCGCCATCGAGGGCTCGTTCTGCCGCTGCAAGAACGGATCGCCCGTAGGCCACTTCGTCCCCGACACCATGTTGACGTTCTGCCCCGGCACCTGCGCCGCCACCGGTGCCACCGCCACAAGTCCTGCACCACACGCCAACCCCGCCACGGCACACATCACGCGAACTGACGATCTCATCGTAAGACTCCTAGAGGTTGGTAGTACCTCGAAGCACAGCCGCACCTTGAGAACTGATGCGAGAGTGCAGTATTGGCCTAACAATCGATTTAGTAGCGGGCCGGAGTTTAGAGGGACGCGGTAGGGGACCAAACCCACGTACAGCCGACCGAGCGAGATTCTGTCTTGCACTCCCCCTAAAGTCAAGAAAACTTTCGGCGTCTCAGCATGCTCTGGCGTGGCAGGGACCA